>Ga0105047_10006271_pt1 | contig 20192 bp, 20 predicted proteins | sample MAT04_FD_78384 | JGI IMG/M metagenome (GOLD analysis project Ga0105047, IMG submission 78384) | Freshwater microbial communities from Lake Fryxell liftoff mats and glacier meltwater in Antarctica - MAT-04 (megahit assembly) | ecosystem: Environmental > Aquatic > Freshwater > Ice > Liftoff...
CTATTGGCGAAATCATCCATGTGCTGGGACAGCCGGGTGAGAATAACGTTGAAATGAATGCTATTCTGGCTGAATTCGACTTCCCGCTTGAATTCCCCAAAGCTGCTGAAGCTGAAGCTCTAAGGATTAAAAATGAAGTTGCACCCGAAGAACTTGCCAAACGACGCGATTTCCGTGGCATCTGGACCTGCACCATCGACCCGTTGGATGCCAAGGACTTTGATGATGCACTTTCGCTGCAGAAACTACCCGATGGAAACTGGGAAGTAGGTGTTCATATCGCCGATGTTTCGCATTATGTTACTCCCGGATCTGCTATTGATACCGAAGCATACGAGCGTGGAACATCGATTTACCTGGTTGACCGTACCATTCCTATGCTTCCCGAACAGCTTTCGAACCTGGTTTGTTCGCTGCGGCCTGATGAGGAAAAACTCTGCTTTTCAGCCGTATTTAAACTGAATGCCAAGGCCGAAATCCTTGAAGAATGGTTTGGCCGTACGGTAATTAAATCAGACAGACGTTACGCTTACGAAGAAGTGCAGGTGATTATAGAAGGTGCGGAAGGAGATTTCAAAAATGAACTGATGACACTGCATAATCTATCTTCGAAATTGAGGGAAGAAAGGTTTAAAAAAGGTTCCATTGCTTTTAAATCGCAGGAAGTCAAGTTTAAACTGGATGAAAAAGGCAAGCCAATCGGCGTAATGATTAAAGAGCAGAAAGAGGCTAATTACCCGATCGAAGACTTTATGCTGCTGGCCAACCGCCGCGTGGCCGAACGTATTGCCACCCGTAAAAACAAGGAGGGCGAAGCCAAAACCTTTGTTTATCGTGTGCACGACGAACCAAATCCTGAAAAGCTGATCCGTTTCTCGGAATTTCTGAAGAAATTGGGGTACGATTTTCAAACTTCCAGCCGCAAAAGTATAACTACTTCTTTCAACCAGTTGTTCGACAAGATCCTAGGAAAAGGGGAGGAAAATATGATAGAAACCATTGCCATCCGAACCATGGCGAGGGCTGAATACACAACGCACAATATTGGGCATTACGGTCTTTCGTTCAGGTATTACACGCATTTTACCTCACCAATCCGTCGCTATCCCGACCTTATGGTTCACCGACTGCTTCAATGGTACCTGGATGAAAAACCAAGTGCTTCGGAGTCAGAATATGATGAAAAATGCAAGCATACGTCGGATATGGAACGTAAAGCCATGGAAGCCGAACGTGCCAGTGTTAAATACAAACAGGCTGAATACCTGATGGATAGAATAGGGGAGGAGTTCGACGGTTTGATTTCGGGCGTAAGCAAATGGGGTATTTTCGTTGAGCTTACCGAAAGCAAATGCGAAGGTATGGTTTCGCTCAGGCTGATGAATGATGATTTCTATTATCTGGACGAGGAAAACTATCGTATTATCGGGCAGCGCTGGGGCAAGATCTATCGCTTGGGCGACAATATCCGTATCAAGGTTAAAAAGATAGACTTGCAGAAAAAACAGATGGATTTTGATCTGGTGAGAAATAATGAAAAGTAAGGCATCTAAGGACTAGTAAGGGTTTCACTTTAAGTGAAGCCCTAACTAAATTGCTTCTGAAATTTGTCGATAAGTATGTAATTTTGCATCAAACTAATTATATATGACTACTCTTGAGCTAAATAAAGATTTATTGCACAGAATTGCAGAGATCAATGATGATTCTGTATTATCTGCAATTTATGACTTCAATTGAAACAACTGCTGAATCAAAAATCTATAAAACAACTCCTGAACAACGAAATCAAATTCAGGAAGGCAGGGAGCAAATTGCCCGGGGAGAATATTTTACCAATGAACAGGTTGAATCAGAAGTGGACGAATGGTTGAAAGAAAAATAATCTGGTCATCCAGGGCTTAGCTAAACCTGTCGGAGATTCTCGTATTCTATTATAAGCGTAATGGAACCAAGATATACAGCAAAAAGCTTAATTCTGCCCTTCGTAAATCAATAAACCGGTTAAAGAAACATCCGGATATTGGTGTCCAAACAGATACTCACGATATCAGTAACCTGATTGAAGGAGATTATTGTATTTTCTATGAAATTACTGAAGATACTATTGTGATTCTAACAATTTGGGTCAGCAAACAAAACCCTTTGAACCTTTTCATAAAAAGTAAAGTTTAAAATTTCTCTCTTAAAGTAACTAGGCTGCATTGAAAGGATAGTAATGCCACATATGTTTTTTTGTATGGCGTATCATAAAATTATATATTTGCTATTCTTCAATATTAGTTCATCGTTTTGATGGAAATACGTGTTCACAATCTTTAATCATTAACCACAAAACCGAAACACTTATGGAATTATGTCTGAATTGCGGAGCAGAGCTAAAGCCGGAAGCAAAATTCTGTACAGCCTGCGGAACTAAAGTTGTTGCATCTGCTCCACCTCCGGCAGAGTCCGCACTCCAACCACAACCAATTTACCGGCAGCAGGAACCCGTGTATGAGCAAGCCCGGGAAGCTACAAATGCTTTCAAACTAGCTATTTCTGGGAAAACCAACCTTGTTCAGCGTGTTATAAATATCCTTACAAAACCCAAGGAGGAATGGCTTGTAATTCACTCCGAACAGCCTGATGCGATGAAGCTTATCAGCGGATATGCATTGATATTGGCACTTATTCCGGCTGTTTCTGCATTTATCAAGTATGGCCTAATTGGCTCTACCTACTATTTGGGTACCGGAATCCAAAAAGGACTTGTCCAATTTCTTACAGCAGTAATCGGGGTTTACATTCTGGCCTGGGTTATTAACGAACTGGCCCCATCTTTTGAATCGGAGAAAAATTTCGGGCGATCACTTCAGTTAGCTGTTTATGCCTCTACACCTCAATGGGTTGCAGGTATTCTAATGCTTATATCCCCTGGTTTGAGTATGCTTTTCGGGCTTTATGCAATTTATTTAATTGCTGTAGGTTTGCCTGTACTTAAAAAAACACCACAGGAGAAAGTAGTGGCATATGTTGCATTAACAATTATTGCAATGATCATTATTGGATTAGTTCTGGCACTGATATTTGCCACAATTCTGGGGTATTTCTTTGTCGCCACAGTGAGCGGGTTATAGTATTAATGCATTCTGATTTACAAAATTCTTCGTAAAATGCCTTTCTGTTAATTACCTCTTTGAGTGTAACCGATAGAAAGGTTTAATTTTGCATAATCGTAAAAATTATTTGCAATGAAATTTTGCCCCGAATGTGGAACAACATTTGAACCCAATGCCCGGTTTTGCATGGAATGTGGTTTCGACAAATCAACTTTTAAATTGGTTGAACCAACTTATCAGACTGAACCAGTCTTTGTCGTTAAAGAAATAAAACCGGAACCTGTTAATCGTGTTGAAGTTCCAATATCAAAACCGGAAGCTGAACTAAAATGTAAAAAATGTGGAAGCGTCCTTGTGCCAGGTGACTTATACTGTAAGGAATGTGGCCAGGGTATTTCTTCTCATGAAGTTGTCGTAAATGCGAATTTCAAACCGGTTGATCAACCGGAAGTAATTTACCGGCCAACCATGGCATACAATCAGCCTGCTGCAGAAAAGGAAATAATTCCGGTTGTATCACAGCCGCCTGAACCGGTGATTATTCCGCCATCTGAACCATCAAAGTACCAGCCAACTTCAAATGTGCATCAGGAAATAAAAGCTCAATCTGTAATTCCGCCTGCGAAGAAGAAAAAAAGCAAGCTGTGGATTCCCCTGTATATCATCTTACTAGCTGTGTTAGGAGTTGCTGGCTGGTTTGGATACAATACCTTTATGGATATCCATGAGTCAAAAACACCTGTCACTTCAGCGAACATGGAACTTCCGCCAATTCAGGAAGCTGAACCGGCTTCACCGAAAACTGAATTAACAGAAACACCTGCTGAACAAGCCCCGGAGCAGCCAAAAGATAATTCAAAAGCAAAAAGTAAAGTTGATCAGGAACTGTCAAGGCAAAAATCAAAAGAGCAGAAAAAACCGTCACAGCAAACTGCAACTCCAGTTCAAAAAACAAATCCTGATCTGATCGAAAAAGCGTTGGCCAATGCTGCTGCAAATAAACAGACAAAAGTTATATTTGAAGTCGGAAGAAATGAAGAAGCCAAAAGCAAATTCCCTAAAAATCCAACAAAACTTGTAATTAAGCGACCGACCATGATTGTAAGGATTACTACCGATCATTACAATAAAGGAATGGGTACTTCGGGCGGAGGTTCAATTACCATAAAAGACAATAAAGGTAATGTGGTTGGATCGTTCAGTGCTTACGGAAAAAATGGAAAAAACGATACGCCCAACGCCAAATGGGTAACGGAACCTCAAAAACTACTTAAGGAAGGAACGTATTATATTTCGGATTCGGATATGCCTACCTGGTCTAAATCTTTTTGGGGAACTGGTTTTGTGATTGTAGAAGGCTACGAAACAGAGTAGGTTCCTGGTATATAGCAAAGTTCCGGATTTTGATTTATTCGCCCAAGCTGGAAATGCTATGCCGTGAATTATTTATCTCACAGATGAACAACTGCCTTTCACCGCTTCGATCCAGATATTGAACTGCGAAATTCTTCAATTGTGATCCGGGCTATAAATACATCCCAGTTGTTAGTACAGAATTGCCTTCTTTTCAAAATGGGTGAAGCCTCAGCTAACTCTAATTTACTTCGTTTTTGCCGTTAACTGTCCTCAAAACACACAAATGTTCAAACCCACTAAATGCCATGTTTTAAAATTAGCACATGCCCAGCAGCTGCCAAGGTGCCTTTAGAGGGCACTTATAAATATTAGTCATAAAAAATTTAAACTCAATATTCCGGCGCTCATTTTCAGGTAGAAAAATTATTCCGGTAAATGAAATGGCTTTCCGAATTTTCAGTATAATACTTTGATAATCATATAAATAAACATTTTACTGACCGAAATCAGTATTTTAAATAAGTGAAAAAATAAGGTAGATTTAGAAACTACTCATCAAAAGTCGGCTTAATAACAATTCCGTCATAGCGCTTTTCAACATCACCACGGTACGTGATAATCAGGAAAGGAGTACCGTCCTCATTAAAAGTTGTCCAGTCGCCTTCGCGGCTTCCATTCAGATAGTTTCCCTGGTCTTTCAGTTTGCCATTTGGCCAGTACCAGTTTATTTTCCCATTCATGTTATCGTCGATATATTCCCCTTCGAAACGCAGGGTTCCTTCGGCATAATACGATTTCCATTTGCCGAAACGTGCACCGCCTTTATAGCTCCCGGTTTCGCGGTAATTGCCAAAATCATATATCCACTCGCCTTCTTCAACACCTTCGGCATACTGACCTTTAACAATTAATCTTGCCGTTTCATCATGCTCTTCGTATTCGCCATCTTCCATGCCGGCGATATAGGATTGAATACGCCTGATGCTCCCATCATCAAAGTACCAGCGCCAAGTTCCGTCGAGCAAACCTGATTTTGTATATTTTCCTTCCGATTCAATTTTACCGTTTTCGAAATAGTATTTCCAGTTGCCAACTGATTTTCCTTTTGCATAAGCCCCTGACGAACGCAAAGTTCCATCGGTATAATATTCACGCCAGTTGCCTTCTTTGGTTCCTTCTTCATCTACAATTCCTTCGCCGGTAAGTGCTCCTTTCGAATATGTATACCCGGCTGTAATTTTGCCTTCTTCGTTGTACTCACGGCGCACACCTTCGGGAACATCGCCGTTGTAACTGGCAACTGTTTTTACTTTACCACTCGGATAATAATCAGTCTTTAGTTTAAGACTTGTAAGTTCCGGAGCTTCCACCTGCTCAACATCATTTACATATTTTTTAACCGAAAGCAGGCTTCCGTTTTCGTCATAATCTTTGAAATAGCCGTTCTTTTTGTCGTCTTTATAAACTCCTTCGAGTTTGATGGTATTGTTATCATAAAAATATTTCCACCTTCCCTGTTTCAGGCCTTTGCTGTCTTTGCGGTTGATACGCTCACGACTTACCAGGAACCCTCTTTTATATTCCATATAGGTGATAACAGTGCCCTCCGTATCCAGTTCGCGGGCAATTCCATTTTCGAGGCCTCCAATAAAATTAATGATTAAACGTACTTTACCATCGGGATAATAATACGTGGTGGGCCCTTGTTTTATATCATCCACATAATTCTCGGTGGTCATCTCACCTTCGCGGTAAGTTGTTTTTAAGCCGTTTTTTTTATCTGCCGCGTAAGTTATTGAAACCAGCAATGTTGCCGAATCATCGTAAAATTTCCACACACTATCCAGAAGAAAGTTTTTACGGTTTCCTTCTGCCTTGATTACTCCGTTTTCATAGTATGTTTTCCAGTATCCATCCGGTTTTCCTTCACGCATGGTTCCCTCACTCGAGAGTTTTCCACCGGGATAATAAAATTTAACAAAACCGTCTTTTACATTGGCCTGTTGCTCCTGGGCTTTTGCCTGAATACCAAAAATATATAATATGGCCGTCAACAACAGAGTTTTCAACAAGGCTCTTTTAAGACCGATAACTGAGTAATTTTGCACCGTTTTTTAATTAATGGTTAAAAGTTAATGGTTAAATAGTATTTCTTACAAACCTATTCATATCAACACTTAACTGTTTTCTAATTATATATAATATTGTATGTCAATGGTTAACGAAATATACTATTAACTGTTTTCCATTAACTTTTTACTTCTTTTAAAAAAGTCAATGATACCAACTATTAACTATTTTCCATTAACCCTTAACTACTTCCCCCCGTTCTTTGACAATTCGAGCATACGCACAATAGGCCTGCGGGCTTTTTCTATCACATCGTCCGGCAAAGTTATTTCAGGCTTTTCGTGAAGCATACAAAGATATAATTTTTCCAGCGTATTCAACTTCATATATGGACAATCATTACACGAACATGTTTCGTCCGATGGAACAACAATAAATTCCTTTTCGGGCGAAAGTTTTTGCATCTGGTGAATTATACCGGTTTCGGTAGCAACAATATACTTTTTACTGCTGTCGGTTGCCGTATAATTAAGCATTGCAGCAGTTGATCCTATAAAATCTGCCAGAATCAAAACCGGTTGTTTACATTCGGGATGTGCTATAAGTTTTGCATCAGGATGTTCAAGTTTTAAATGTAAGATGGCTTCGGTCCGGATGGTTTCGTGCACTTCGCAGGCACCGTCCCATAGCAGCATATTTCGCCCGGTTAAACCATTTATATAGGCACCCAGGTTTTTATCAGGTGCAAAAATAAGTTTCTGATCCTTTGGAAATGATTCAACAATCTTAACTGCATTACTTGAAGTAACTATCACATCCGACCACGTTTTAACAGCCGCCGTACAATTTATATATGTAATTACTTTATGATCAGGATGTTGCTTTACAAAGTCGGAAAACTCTTTTTCAGGCGCACTGGCAGCCAGCGAACAACCAGCATCCAGATCTGGTAAAAGCACTTTTTTTGAAGGTGAAAGTATTTTTGCAGTTTCGGCCATAAAATGAACCCCGGCAAACACAATGATGTCGGCATCGGTTTCGGCGGCTTTTTGCGAAAGCTGCAAACTATCGCCTATATAATCGGCAATATCCTGAATTTCAGCAACCTGGTAATAATGCGCCAGTATCACCGCATTCTTTTCCTGCTTTAGTTGATTAATTTTTTTTATCAGTTCTTCTTTATCCATTTTTCAAAATTTCCTTTTTCAGTAAATAATATTTATTTATTTTTAATTAAAGTATGTTATTAATAATAGTCGGTTCATAGTGTTAGTAGTTTATCTGTATTTTATTTTTTGTTTAAGCAAATTCTGGTTTATACACATGTTTTCAACAATCACAAGGGTTATTATGTTCTGATATTTATCATTTTATGTAGGTTGTTAACAATTGGTTCATACTGCAGCCGGTAATAAAAGCACAAGGTTATAAACCGATAAAATATGTTTATATCTTGTTGTAAAACAACTCACAACTAAGTCAAACTTTTTAGAGTTACCTTTTATCTGCTTACCTGTGAAATAATTGTTAAGAGCAAGCATATTCCATTCACATTTTAGTAACAAAAGTAATCACTTATTAACAATAAATGTTTAATAATTCTATTTCACTGATAATGAAATACCTCGATTTTGGACGTACTTTTGTTTTTTGGTGTAAGTTGTTAAATATGAAAGCAAATGCACTATATATTTATAAATGGAAATAAGTGTCACAAAAATAACTTGTTAACAATGTTTGATAAATCAAAAACTTTAGCATTGGGCTGCGATCAGGGCGGCTATGCTTTGAAAGAATACATCAAAATAAAGATCGCAGAATCAGGCTATTCGGTTCGTGATTTTGGTTCCTATACTCCCGAAAGTATCGACTATCCTGATGTAGCGCACTCGGTTGCTTCGGCTGTTAGTATCGGTCAATATCCGATGGCCATCCTGATTTGCGGAAGCGGAAACGGAGTTTGCATGACTGCAAATAAATATGCCGGAATTCGCGCTGCATTGTGCTGGAAAACGGAGCTTGCCCAACTTGCCCGGTTGCATAATGATGCTAATATATTATGTCTTCCAGGCAGGTTTATATCCGAATATGAAGCCTTTAGTGCTGTAATGGCTTTTCTTACAACCGATTTCGAAGGTGGGCGTCACCAAACCCGCGTTGACAAGATTCCGTTAAAGTAGTAATTTTATAATAGGATCATATAGTACCTTTGTATCTTTACTGAAATTACAAAATACCTGAATTGAAACTCATGAGCGACTCCTATAATAGATTTGTTGAAGACAGTGAAAAGAAAGCGTTTGATAAAGTACATCGTGCAACTTTGGCTTTTAATATTTCGCGCTATGATGCTGCCGTTGTAAAAGGAAAGGAGCAGTATTCCAATCTTAATCTTGCAAAAGAGCGTGCAGCACATATTAAAAACAAGGTAATTACCGAAATGGCCAAATACCTTGTTGATTTCGAAGCAGCTTTTCAATCAAGGGGAGGCAAAGTTATATGGGCTCAGGATGGTGCCGAGGCTGTGAGCGAAGTGCTTAAAATCGTGAAAAAGCAACAGGCGACACATGTTGTGAAAAGCAAGACTATGGTTACCGAGGAAATATCGCTGAACGAACACCTCGGAAAAGCAGGTGTCGAATCACTTGAAACCGATCTTGGAGAATATATTGTTCAGCTTGCCGGTGAAAAGCCTTACCACATTGTTACCCCGGCCATGCATAAATCAAAGGAGGCGGTGGCTGAACTCTTTACCGAAAAATTCGGAATGGAGCCTGGAAGTACGCCTCAACAGGTGACTGCTTTTGTCCGCACCCTGCTTCGCGAAAAATTCTTTAATGCCGATATAGGTATAACCGGGGCTAATTTCCTGGTTGCCGATATTGGAGCAGTTTGCCTTACTGAAAATGAAGGAAATGCATTAATGAGCATGTCATTTCCTAAAGTGCATATTGTAATTGCCGGTATCGAAAAGCTTATACCGAAACTCCGCGACCTGGATCTTTTCTGGCCCTTGCTGGCCACACACGGAACCGGGCAGAATATCACTGTTTATAATTCCATAGTTACCGGTCCACGTCAGGAAGGCGAAAACGATGGTCCGGAAGAAATGTACGTTATTTTACTCGACAACAACCGCACCGAAATCCTTGCTCATAAAAACCAGCGCCGTGCTTTAGGATGTATCCGTTGCGGCGCCTGCCTTAATGTTTGTCCCGTTTATAAAAGCATTGGCGGACATGCATACGGAACTACTTACAGCGGACCGATTGGAGCTGTTATTACACCCTGGATGCGAGGTATGAAAGACTACAAACACCTGAGCTTTGCTTCGTCGCTATGTGGAGCATGTACTGAAGTGTGTCCGGTAAAAATTAACCTCCACGAATTGCTGCTTTACAACCGGAATGATTCGGTTAAAGAGGGACTTGCCAGCCGTTTTGATAAAACAGTGATGTATGCCTACAAAACAGCCATGGGCAAACGTAAGTATTTAGATATGTTCAGTGGCAAAACGAAGAACAGTGCGTTGAAAAAGTTTTTTGCTGCACCTTGGGGGCAACGACGGGAGCTGCCTGAAGTGGCTGCCAAGAGTTTTAAAGAACTATGGGATGAACGAAAGGGAGGCAAAAAGTAGTTTTGATTTATAGGTTTCCAACAAACTTTGAAGTAAAAGATATGTTAGGAAAACTGCTTAATTTCGCTTCCGTTCGTGTCCTCCGGGTTTTCTGCCACCTTTGCCTTTTCCACCAAACTTTCTTTTCTCGTCTTTCCTCCTTATTTTCGGATTATACACAGGTGTTTCTCCATATTCCTCCGGAACTGCTGATTTTTCGATTTCACGTTCGAGCAAAGTTTCTATAGCACCAAAGCGCTGCTGGTCGCGCTCGTTGATAAAAGTAACGGCTGTGCCTTCGGCCGAAGCCCTGGCTGTGCGGCCGATACGGTGAATATAATCTTCGGCATCATGAGGCACATCGTAATTGATTACCATATCAATATCTTCGATATCAATTCCGCGCGAAACAATGTCGGTGGCTACCAGAACAGGAATATCGCCACTTTTAAAACGGTTAATAACATTTTCGCGTGCCGTTTGATCAAGAGTTGAGTGAATTTCCTCAGCTTTCATGCCTGTTTTTTTCAGTTCGTGGAATAGCTGACGGGTTTTGTCTTTGGTAGAGCAGAAAATCAGTACCCGCTTCATTACCGTTTCTTTCAACAGCATCTTGATAAGCGGAATTTTCTGGGTATCGTAAACCACATAAGCCACCTGCACAATTTTTTCTGCCGGTTTCGACATGGCAATATTGATCTCGACAGGATTGTGAAGGATCTGCCTAACCAAATGCCGCATTTTGGAAGGCATGGTTGCCGAAAACATCAGGTTTTGTCTCTGCTTTGGCAGGAAGGAAATGATTTTCAGAATATCTTCATTAAATCCCATATCCAGCATACGATCGGCTTCGTCGAGAATCAGGAATTTGAGTTCCGGGAATTTGATATATCCCATATTCATATGAGCCATTAGCCGGCCGGGAGTGCATACTATAAGGTCGGCTCCTTCGGTAAGCGCTTGTTTTTCGCGCGAAAATACAGTGCCGTCGGTGCCGCCGTAAATGGCAATAGAAGTGACATGCGTATAATACGAGAACCCTTCCATCTGCTGGTCAATTTGCAGCGCAAGTTCGCGTGTTGGCACAATTACCATGGCTTTCACCTGGTTATCGTGTGGCATGGCCATCAGTTTTTCGATAACCGGAAGTAAAAAAGCGGCTGTTTTACCTGTTCCGGTCTGAGCCGAAGCAATTAAATCGCGTCCTTCGAGTATGGCCGGTATTGCTGAAACCTGCACGGGAGTGGCGGTTTCGTATCCTATTGCTTCTATTCCCTGCATAAGTTTAGGGCTGAAGCCGAATGATGAGAAGTTCAATGTTTTGAGGTTAGATTGTTTATTTTAATGAAATGAGCGGACGATTGAAGAGTGGGGAAAATGAAGACTAAGGGACTGAGGGATATAGGGACAAGGGGACTTGGAGACAAGGGAAAGGGTGAGGGAGAAAGGCGAAACGGAGATTGCAAAAATGTTATTCTTCCAATTCCTTAATTTTATTTTCTTTTAATGATTTTGCATTCAGTTTTGTAACTACTTTTTTGCCGGTGGTGTTTTCCAGTTGTAGCCGGGCTGCTTTTGCAACTTCGCCACCTTTTCGGGCAACTGTTTTATTTTCGTTAAACGTTGTTGGCTTTTTATCTTTTGATATTTCGGTTGTGGAAGCTTCTGCCAGCATGTTCAGTACCAGCTCTAGATTTGTCATGTTATCGCGGAGGCTTTCTTTTTTCAGATCTTTGTGTTGTTTATATTGTTTAACGCTAAAACCGCTCCAGGCTTTTGTAATTTCATCGGTCAGAATTGCATATTCCTGTCCTTTTTTAACACCCCTGTCATCCCATTCATCAGTTAGTTCCTTGCGGATTTCAATGCTTTTAAGGCGTTGGTTAACCCATTCCTTGCTGTAACCTTTTTTTAGATAAGTTACCATTAAGCGGTCGAAACCAAGTTCGGGATCTTCAATTTCGTCGATTCGTTCGCGGCCGACCTTTGCAAGCCATTGTTTAAATGGTTCAGCTTTTGGCGATGGAACAGATTGAATAATCCGGAAAAGTTGCTCGGTATCAGCGACATCAGTCTGACGAAATTTGCCATCATCAGCTTCCATTTTCAACTGTCCGATTTTATCGGACAGTTCACTTCCTTCGTTGTTGAGTTTTGATTTTAAATCGCTCCAATACTTACGTGGACGGTCGGTTTCGGTAAGCACTTCAATTACATCAACAATGGAAAAATACCATTTTTCATCATCATCAACCCAAACGGAGCGGATTTTTTTCGTTTCGAAAAGCTTTATGGCTGTGTCCTTATTCATAATTAGTTGATGTTTCTAAATGTCTAAATATAGACATTTAAACCGGAATAGAAGGCAAGAAATCAGTAAAAATTTCAATAGGATTGAACTATTTTAAGATGTCGAAAATTTTTCGACATCTCACTCTCCTTTATTGTCGGGGTTCGAAATTACTCAAAATTGCCGGATAATCCGCAAAATCTGTTCAATATAGCTGCCGCCAAACAAGTTTACATGGACAAGCAGCGGATAAAGATTAAAAATATTCATTCGTTTCTGCCAGTCTATTTCCATTGGCCATACCTGATTGTATGCCTGGTAAAATTGCGGTTGAAATCCCCCGAAAAGTTGTGTCATCGCTATATCCGCCTCTCTATGACCGTAATAAACAGCAGGATCAATGAGACATGGCAAACCATTGGCAGTAACCATAAAATTTCCACTCCACAAATCACCATGTATAAGGGCGGGTTTTTCGGAAGGAATAATATTGTGAAGCGTTTTAAATAAAGAATAGAAATAGCGCGAATCGCTCTGGCTGAATTCACCTTTATTTCGTGCTTCTTTTAACTGAGGTTCTATGCGTTCCACAATAAAAAACTCTATAAAATCAGCATGTTTCTTGTTGCTCTGTAGCAGCGATCCGATATAATTATCATGGTTCAGACCAAAATAATCATTGGTATTCCGATGTAAATCAGCTAGTATTGTTCCGAAATTATTCCAGAAATTATTGCCTGGTCTGCCACTTTCGATATACTGAAGTACCAGGTAAGCCGTTTTTCCTGATTCAGCAGAACCCATGACCTCCGGAATGGAAATCGTATTTGTATTGGCAAGAATTTTTAAACCTTCAGCCTCTTTTTCAAACATAAAGGGAAAGGCTAAAGCAGAATTGAATTTTATAAAAAATTTACCAACTGTGGTTTTCAGTGAAAAGGCCTGATTAATACATCCACCATCTACGGCAATTGATTCTGTAATTTGAACTGCCGATCTCGTTTTGGCGGAGAGTAGCGATTCAATCGACTTTTTCAGTTCATCCGGAAGCATTTTTCTCTTTTAATTGGAAAGTGAAGATAAAAAAAAATCATTTTGCCGGGATCAGCAAAATGATTTGAATTTTATAAATATAGTTGAATTTAGCTTTTTGCAGTATTTATCTGGGGTTTGCGGCTGATTACCTGGTCGAAAACTGAAACCAATAGTATGGCAACAGAAACCGGGATAAAGTAAGCGTATTTTCCGAGTGCACCAATTTTACTTAACATTTGGCCAACCCAGGAAAGTCCTGTTGATAAAAGGTTTCCTGCCATCTGAGCAGCTGAAGTTCCTGCCATTTTTACATCAAAATCAAAAACAGTCCATGCCGGGAAAATCAGCATCATTATTGCTATACCGGCAGCAATGGCCAAAATGCCATATTGGTATGTGATCATCCATTTTTTAACAGGCTCGGGTTGTGCGGCGAGCAGGCGATCCATGATACGCGCGGTAAAACCTTCCGAAGGCCTGTCGAGCCTTGTGTGGCTTACAATGCGACGGATTGCTTCATCGTGGTTATTGTTTTCATTTTTCATGGTCTGTTTTGTATTTCGAGGTTCAAAAGTACAATTTTTTATTAAGCTGGTTGCATTTGCATTTTCATCTGCAATTCGTCGTGCAACTTTTTGCGGATTCGGAACAACTTTACTTTTACATTCGACACACTTAGCCCGGTTATCTGGCTGATATCGTCGATGGTGTTTTCTTTCAGATAAAAGAGAGTAACAATGGCACTTTCATCAGCAGGCAGGTTATTGATGGCTTCATTCACCAGTTTCGACTGGAGTTCAGTATCAAGCGAGTCGAGGTTTTCGAAAATTTCGTCTTCCGTTGTATCACTCACAACCCGTTCGTCGAGCTGTGTAAAATCCTGTTTTTTGCGGCGGGTGTGCGAGATAGCTGCATTGTAAACTATGCGGTACAACCAGGTGCTGAATTTCGAATCTCCTTTAAAAGATCGGAGCGACTGATATGCTTTAATAAATGAATCCTGAGCAATTTCCTCAGCATCTTCGCGTCTGCGTACTATTTTATTTGCAATGGTGAACGCCATTTCACTATGCTTTTCAACCAGAAAGGCAAATGCTGCAGTGTTTCCTGCAAGCACGCTTTGCACGTGAAAAATGTCGTCCTGTTCTTTCATGTGTTAGTATGACGCAAAGCGCCTGAAAAGGTTACATAGGCAGGGTTATGTTTCGGAGTTAGGATATATCACAATTCCATCAATCCATCTCACTGTCCCTATTTCTCCTTGTCCCCGTCAATCCCGTCAATCCCATCAATCCCCTCAATCCATCTCCCTATCCCCATTTCTCATTGTCCCTTTGTCCTTATCAATCCTTATCAAACCCCATCAATCCCCTAAATCCTATAAACGTAAAATTACAATAAATGTTCCTGTTTTCTGTAACCTGATGTAAAAAGTTACGTCATAAAGTGCAGAGAACACATTTTAAAACATTTAAAACACAACTACCATGAATGAAGGATTATGGATTCCGATAGCTTTTTTTGCGATGATACTGGGCATTGTATATATGTCGTACCGCAAAAAAGAACGCATGGCGCTGATACAAAGCGGCCGCGATGCATCAATACTTAAAGAAAACGGCCGTTGCTATTCTTCACTAAAATGGGGATTGTTACTTTTTGGCGTAGGTCTTGGATTGCTGATCGCCGAGTTTATGGCTAAATATCAGGTAATGTCGCCCGAAGCTGCCTATTTCTCAATGGCTTCCATATTTGGTGGTATGGCGCTGATTATCGATTTTTTTATCGAAAAGCACCGGAAAGAATCAGATCCTGAATCAGAAACTGAAAATAAAGGCTGATAAAAAAGTGGTTAGATTAATTAACCCTTCGGAATTAATTTTCGGGAGGGTTTTTTATTTTAACACAGAGGCACTTAGTACACAGATTAGCAAGGAATATGTTATATGATAATCAGCGAATATCCGTTCTTTCCGTATCATCCGTGTTCTATCGTTATCAGGATTCATGCAATATTACAATTGGGCTGAAAATACTTCTTTATACAATGGTCTTTCGCGGCGGAGAATGCTCTCATACAGGATGATTTTATTCACATTTTCTTCCTGAATCTCTACCGTATTGTATTTACTAATGATTTGTTGAAAAAGTGGTTTATCCTTTAATCCTTTTATTCTGCCAATGGTGAGATGGGGTACAAAATTCTGCCTGTCCTGCTGCCAGCCAATTTTGCCAAGTTCGGAGAAGATGTTTTTCGCCAGGTTATCGAGTTCTTCTTGTTTATCAATTCCGAACCAAATTACTTTTGGATCGTAACGACTGCCGAAAATGCCGGTATTAGCTATTTTCAGGGTAAACGATTTGGATTGAGCAACTGCCGTTTCAATTGACTGCCTGATTGCAGGAATTTTAGTTTCATCAGTTTCGCCAAAGAATTTCAGCGTCAGGTGCATATTTTCGGGTTCAACCCATTTTATCCGCTCGTGGCGTAGCGAGGAAGAAATTTCATTAAAAAGGCTTATATACCTTGCTAAAGGATGAATTTTAATGGCAGCAAACAGACGCTTCATAAATAAAAATCTTATTTTGTGTAAAATTAGGAAAGTTTCTTAATTTTGCGCCTCCGATTCGGGGCGTTAGCTCAGTTGGCTAGAGCGCTTGCCTGGCAGGCAAGAGGTCAGGGGTTCGACTCCCCTACGCTCCACCCGAATTTTTATTAAAGCCCGTAAATTAATAACTTACGGGTTTTTGTTTTTTATTGAAGTAAAAGTATTGGTTTTAAGTTATTAGCAAGATAAATTATCAGGGAACGATTTTTATTACAGCCCTGTCAATTCAACGCCTTTATCGTTTTTAAAAACTTTTTCATAGCCATTTTCATTCTTTCTGTCACTACAAAGTCAGTGTAAAGTGGATCGCTGTAAAACCTGATAATCGTTTCGTTCGATTCAATTATTTTCGAGATCAACTCGCGCAAGCTTACATTGTAAACCATCAGCATATATTCCGATACATAATCGGCTGTGCCATGAGTGAAAAATTTCAGGCTGTCGAATTCAAATGTTTCATCATCGCATACAAGTTTTATCCGGTTTGTATAAATCCAATCGTTACCCGAATAATTAAATTTAACGAAAGGATAAATTTTTGAATTCTTTATAGATCCGGTAAATGATAGAAACGAATGATTCGTATAACCTACAGCAATACTTCTGTCGGGCTCGAAACGTATCATTTTTTCAACCTTGTCCCATTCAGAATAAAACCTTATTAATCCATCTAGTATTGAATCGCCTAAAGCCTGTGGAAATTTTAATACTAGATTTTTCAGGTAACCATTCCAATCGCTGGTTTTAATTACTTGTTCTTTTGGTAAATGCATCAAATCGTTAGTGTACTTCAACGCATCTGCATCCACCATTAAAGACGATCCTGTGAAAAGAGGCACAGGTCTGCGATATTCCTAAAAACGAACGACTTACAAAAAAGGAAATAAATAGAATATATTTTATTGGATTGCGATTTTGTTGTCAAATAGTATTAATCACCAACAATTTCTTACTGTTACTATCCTGATCAATTACCGTGCAAATTATTAATGAAATCAGAAATAAAATATGTCATTTCACAAAAAACAGGTACTTCAGAGTTTTTATCTCTGAAAATACCTGTTTTTTACATGTTAAAGTTAAGGTTTGTGAAAACCTTCCTGTTTTAACCACTTGGCATGGTATTAAAAGCAATCTCCCCAGTTAATGTTGCGCATATCGCCTGAATTTTCAAACTCCAGGTGCATTCCGAAGGCTGCTGCAAGTGTACATGGTGTATGTGTATCGCCTGCCAAGTTTGCATAATCGCGCAGTGCCTGCCGGTAATCGGGGTGAACGCAATTGTTGATAATGGCCTGCATTTTTGCCTTTGGCGATTTCGACCTCAGGTCGGCAATTCCTTGTTCGGTAATAATTACCTGAACGGAATGTTCGCTGTGGTCGGTATGCGAAACCATGGGTACAAAGGCACTTATTTTGCCACCTTTTGCCACCGAAGGGCAGGTAAATACGGAAATATATGCATTGCGGGTAAAGTCGCCCGAGCCACCGATTCCATTCATCATTTTACGGCCCATTACATTGGTGCTGTTAACATTACCAAACAAATCGACCTCCAATGCCGTATTTAGCGAAACGATACCGATCCGGCGGGCAATTTCAGGACTGTTAGAAATTTCCTGTGGCCTGAGAACCATTTTGTTGCGAAAAAAGTTAAGATTATCATAAACACGTTTAAGCATTTCGGGCGAAACCGTAAGCGAACAGCCACTGGCAAATTTTACACGTCCCTCTTCCATAAGCGTAATAACGCTGTCCTGAATTACTTCGGTGTACATTTCGAAATCAGGAATACCTTTATGCTCGCCAATAGCAGCAAGCACGGCATTTGCAATATTACCAACACCCGACTGTAAGGGAAGGAACGATGACGGAATCCTTCCATTTTTCAGTTCGCCCGAGAGGAAATCAGCTACATTGCGGCCAATGGTTTCGGTTATAGCATCCGTTTTTGAAAAACCGCCTACTTCGTCAGGTTGGTTTGTAAGCACTATTCCAACAATTTTTGACGGATCTACTTTTATTATTTCAACGCCAGGTCTGTCGGAGCAGTTGTAAATAGGTATTTCACGACGGTGAGGCGGGTCAAGAGGCAGATAAATATCATGTATTCCGCGCAATGCTTTGGGATGATATGAGTTAAGCTCAATTAGGATACGATCGGCAGTTTTGCAAATAGTTGGCGAAATTCCCACACCAGTGGTCAATACAATTTCACCTTGCTCGGTTACATCGCAGGCTTCAATAATTCCCCAGTTAATTTTTCCCAGAAATCCATAACGGATATTCTGACCAACCATTGAAAGATGTGTATCGAAATAGTCGGCTTTCCCCGCATTGATCAGGTTTCGAAGGTCGGCATTCGATTGGTAAGGTGTGCGGAATTTTACTGCTTCGGCGCGGGCAAGTGAGCCATCGAGTGAGTCGCCGGTTGAAGCGCCTGTTATAACTCCTATTTTAAAAGGTCTGCCTTCAGCGTGTTCCAGTTTGGCTTTTTCACCAATAGCAACCGGAATTGCTTTTACTGCCCCGGCAGGAGTAAACCCGCTGAAACCAACCACATCATCGTGATTAATATAACTTGCTGCTTCTTCTGCCGAAATGAATCGTAATGCCATAATTAATTGTAATTTAGTGAGATAAGATTATTATTGTTTTAATTTTTCTATTTGTTTCGTTATTTTGACAACAATTTTGCTACAATTTAGCATCTTTGCACCGCTTTTGAAAAACGGGTGCAAAAGTACAAATAATTGTATGCGAAGTTCTAAACTTTTCTTTATTTATATATGCAAATAACTGCATACTAACATTTTGACATATGGATAACTGGTCTGAATTCAACAATATAGCTTTTGAAGCACTACAGGTAAGCGAGTTATCTGATGGTAAATTTTTGTCAGAAATAAAGCAACGGAATATAAGCGAACTACCCGATGGCGACCTGCTAATCAAAGTAGAATGGTCGGGTTTAAATTATAAAGATGCTCTTTCGGCTTCGGGTCACAAAGGCATAACAAGGCGTTTTCCGCACACGCCGGGTATTGATGCTGCGGGAACAGTTGCAGCTTCAATAAATCCAGAATTTAAAGCGGGCGAAAATGTTTTAGTTACAGGATATGATCTGGGCATGAATACCAGCGGAGGTTTTGCAGGCTATATCCGGGTTCCTTCATCGTGGGTCGTAAAATTACCCGCCGGCCTTAGTCTTAAGGAAAGCATGATTATTGGTACTTCAGGTTTTACCGCAGCAAGTGCTATTTTCGAATTTATAAATCACGGCATTGTACCCGAATCGGGGAAAGTGTTGGTAAGCGGAGCATCAGGTGCCGTAGGATCAATGGCCATTGCCATGCTTGCCCGCAACGGGTATAATGTTATAGCTTCTTCAGGGAAGCCTGAATTGTCCGAAACGCTTATTCGTCTGGGAGCTTCGAAAATTATTGACAGGCAGTCGCTCGACGACAAATCGGGCAAAGGATTGTTACCGGGGCGTTGGATTGCTGCTCTTGATGCAGTAGGCGGAAACACACTTTCAACAATTTTACGATCAACAACTGAGCGCGGAATTGTTTGCAATTGCGGAATGATTGCCTCGCCTACACTTGATGTTCCTGTATTTCCGTTTATACTTCGGGCAGTGAGGTTGATTGGTATTGCCTCGGCGGAAACCCCAATGGATCGCCGCCTGGATATTTGGAAACTGATTGCGAATAAACTGCTGCCCGAAAACATGGAAAGTATGTGCCGTGTGATTGGACTTGGCGAGGTGCAGCATGAACTGAATCTTATGCTGGCTGGCAAACAATCAGGCAAAGTATTAGTAAAACTTTAATCCGTATTCAGAACTTATTTTATTCTTATCTGTTTATACTTTTAAATTTATAAACAGTAGGGGAGCTAAGCTTAATCACCAATATCTGATTATTTGTATTGGCGTTCAAGTAGGTTTTTAAAAAATTTATTGCAATTGGTTCTCCAAAACCGGGCTAAGCGAATTTTTTGTTAACTCCCTGTTTTTAGTTGCCCAACCTACCATAGCTTCAAGAACTGGTCTTAATTCCTTGCCCGCATCGGTTAAACTGTACTCAACAAATGGCGGGATAACAGGCAAA
>Ga0105047_10006272_pt1 | contig 20190 bp, 20 predicted proteins | sample MAT04_FD_78384 | JGI IMG/M metagenome (GOLD analysis project Ga0105047, IMG submission 78384) | Freshwater microbial communities from Lake Fryxell liftoff mats and glacier meltwater in Antarctica - MAT-04 (megahit assembly) | ecosystem: Environmental > Aquatic > Freshwater > Ice > Liftoff...
CCGTGCCGACCGTCAAGCAGTAGCGAGTAGCCGGCCAAAATACCGACGCGCCCGCGCACCCAGAGTCAACCGCTCCAGCGACGGTGCTCGATGGACGGATACGTCATTCTCGATAGGCGTCCAAGCGCCTCCCACCGCCGCGCTCGGGTCGGTCTACGGCGGCCATCCCGACTGCGCGACGGGACTCATCGCGGGCGGTGCTGTTCTCAGACGAGGACGGCGATGGCGCGCTGACGTTGTCCGAAGGCGCCCCCTTCGTCGATCGGATCCTGGGCGCGTCGGCCTACGGGTCGCGCCTGCTCAACCGGGTCGAGCCGCGGCAGGGCAACGAGCTGCTGTTCCATGACGCCTGCTGGCTGGGGCGCGGCTTCGCCATGCCGCAGACGCGTTTCCCTCTGTTGAACGACGACCGCTTGAGCTTGCTGGCGTGTCGCGGAGCGAGCGCTGGCCGGGACGAAGTGGCGTGTGGAATCGCCGGCGTGCGCGAGACGATCGTCAGTGGCGCTTCTGCCGGATGGAACGACGGCACAGTGTCGCTCGACCTCTACCCTGATTCATCGTGGGCCGCGGACACCAGGGTCACCGTCAACGGCCATGCGTTCGACGTTCCCGAGTCTGGAGCATTTCACTTCGAAGAGCCCGGGCTCGGGGTGCTGCGCGCCGGCGTCAACCAGCTCGAGGTGCGCACCGGCGGGTTTCCGGCCTGGGTCGGAAGCGCGACCGGAAACAGCCCGGCGTTCGTGGCGGTTGCGCGGCGCGCGCTCGAGCGGCTCGGCGCGGGCTCGAAGTAGCGCGGCGTTGACCGAGGGATTCGAATCAGGTTTACAGCGAAAACCAATCTGCACACTCGGAGCGAGCCGGGGTTTCCACAGACATGCGCCAACTGCTCTCGCTTCTTTTCCTCGTCATTCTCAGCGTCGGGTCGGCCTGTTCCGGGACGCCGACCGGCTCAGAAGATGGTGGAGCCGGCGGTGGCGGTGACGGTGGCGGCGGTGACGGTGACGGTGGCGGTGGGGTCGGTGGCGGTGGAGTCGGAGTCGGTGGCGGAGTCGGTGGCGGTGGAGTCGGTGGCGGTGGAGTCGGGGGCGGCGGTGCCGTCATCGATCCGGTCGGGAGCGAAGTCCTCCTGTACACGGGAGCCAACGGAGGGCTGCCAGCAACGGACCTCTACCCGGCGTCGGTCCGTGCGCTGTACGTCGACGCAGGAATCTCCGCGCAGATCAGCACCGTCCTTCCGGTCGATTTCGCGACTCGGATTGGCGTCGTGCTGTTTCTGAATCCGATGACGGCGCTCCCCGCCGACGTGAAGAACGCGGCGAAGGACCTCGTTCAGCGGGGCGGTCGAGTCGTCGTCGTCATGGAGCACTGCAAGAACGGTTGTTGGGGCAACGCTGCCGAGGACAACGCTCTGCTCGGAAGCCTCGGGAGCTCGCTCACGTTCTCAGGGCAGGGCGGCGCTCCGCTCGCCTCGACCTCGCTCGTGGTGGCGCCGGTTCCGCCGCTGACCGATGGCGTCAACCAGATCGTCGCGTTCTATTCGGGCTCGGTCGATGGGGGTACCGCGCTCGGGACGGTGAGCGGCGGCGATCGCGTCATCGGCTATCAGCGACTCGGCAAAGGGGACACCGTCGCGATCGCCGACAGCTCGATCTTCGGGTACGTGATGCAGTCGGGCGACAACCGCCGCTTCATCCTGAATCTCGGCAAGCCGCTGCCCTGACGCTCGACCTTCGCCCATCGACTGCCTCTTGCTGGCTGCGCGCACTTCGGGGTTGACGCCCGCGGCGGCGAAACAGAGAGACACCCCATGGGCCGACTCTTTCAGCTCGCGATCCGCAACGAGCTGCGGAACCGTCGCCGCACCGGCATCACCCTCGCCGCGCTGGTGGTCGGGATCGGGGTGACGGTGTCGATCCACGGGCTGCTCGACGCGCTCCAGCGCGCCTCGATCGACGGGGTCGTCTACCGCAGCTGACGAGCTCGGTGGAAGAGCTGGACGACGTGGGCGCGGTGGCGACCCGGGTGCGCGAGGCGCTCACCGTCGGAGCGATGGGCGCGCTGGTCGGCGCGGGCGTGCTGCTGTTCTTCAACGTGTGGGGCCTCGAGGTGCTGGCCCCGGCCTCCAACATCCCCTTCGTGCTCAAGCCGTCGATCGATCTGAAGTACCTGCTGCGGATGGTCGTGATCGGCGCGCTGGGCGCGGCGATCTTCGCGCTCTACCCCGCCCGCCGCGCCGCAAACCTGCGGCCGGTCGAAGCGCTGGCGGGACAGTGAGGACCCGATGAGCCTGCTCGCTCGCATCCTGCGCCTGGCGTTGCGCAACACCGGGCGGAACCGCGCGCGCACCGGCTTGACGCTGGGCGCGATCGGCTTTTGGGTGATGATGACGGTGCTGCTCGGTGGCTTCTCGCGCGGCCTGACCCGGGTGATGGAAGACGACACCATCAAGGGCCGCACCGGCGCACTCCAGGTTCACCGCAAGGGCTACTTCGACGTGAAGGAGAACCAGCCGCTCAAGCTCGACATCGAGGAGCACGCAGAGGTCGAGAAGAAGATCCTCGCCACCGAAGGCGTCGCGGCGGTCACCGCCCGCATCTTCTTCGCCGCAATGCTCAACAACGGGGCGCAGGCGACCACGGTGATCGTGCAGGCGGTCGACCCGGTGCAGGAGCCGATCGTGCTGCCCTTCCAGACTGGCGAGGTGCGCGGCTCCATCGTCCGCGCCGACAAGCCGAACGGGGCGCTGCTGGTCGCCGAGCTGGCGAAGGCGATGGGCGCGAAGCCAGGTGACACGCTCGCGCTGTCGATGGCCCGCCTCGTCGTGCACGAGTACGCGACCAGCCTCGACTCGTCGCAGGAATCGCACGTGACTTCCGCAAAGCCATAGCGGACGTCTCCACACTGAAGGTACCGCCCCACCTCGGGCCACCCCCGCCGAAAGGCCTCGTGCAACACCGACTGCTCCGGCGCGAACGCCTGGATCGCTCGACCGTGAACACCGAGATCGGAGCCCGTGAACAGCCTCACCAGCGTGATTGCGCGGAACCAGAGCCGCCGCGGTTGCGAGCGCAGCGGGGGCTGCTCGACGAGGGGTACCTCGCGAGATTTCAGATTTCTAGACCCGGAGCAGATCCATTCGGCCGCTGACGCGTTTGTGTTTTGACGATGCGCGCACCCCGACAGTTCCTGGCCTTCGGACGACCCCTGCTGTGGCTGGTGATGGCCCTGGGGTCTGCGGCGATTACGGCAACGAGCCTCGTCTACTTCAACGATGACGAGCTGCCTCCGTTCGTAATCGAGAAGCTGCCGCTGCCTTTCGAAGACCTGTGGCTCAGCGCGCTGCGGCTTCACGTGGTCGCGGCGGCCTTCGCGCTGCCGGCGTGCCTGGCTTTGTCGACCACGACCTTGCTGCGTCGGGCGCCGCGGGTGCATCGGTGGCTGGGCCGCACGAGCGGAGCGGTCGTCCTCTTCGCCCTCGCCCCGACCGGCTTCTACCTGTCGCTGTTCGCGAAGGGCGGGGTACTCGCGACGCTGGGCTTCATGCTCTCGGGGCTGATCGTCGTCGTGGCGATGGTTCAAGCCGTGCGCACCGCGCGCGCAGGAAACTTTGTCGCCCACCGTCGCAACGCGCTGCACGTGCTGGCGCAGCTGAGCGTCGCAGTCACTTCTCGCGCGATGCTCTTCGGGCTCGATGCCGCGAACGTTGACCCCGACCGGGCGTACCTCCTCAGCCTCTGGCTGCCCGTCGTCGCCAGCGCCGCCGTTGTCCACCTGTACGTCCCCGCCTCCCGGAGAAACCATGAACCGATGCCTGAGCCTCGTCCCCCTGTTGGCCGCGACCCTGGCTTTCGCGACGCCGCCCGCGTCTGAAACTCCAGACACGACTGCGACGAAGGACATCATCCAGAAGGTGCTGCTCACCCCACTGTCAGTGCGGGAAGTGAAGCAGAGCCGCTTCTCGCGCTCGCGCCAGCCGGCTCAGGCGCGCCGGGTGCGCGTCATTGACGAACATCCCCAGAAGGACAGTGAAGGGAAGGGGTTCATGACCTTCGCGATCGATGCGCGACACGGCTGGGCCATTGACGACGTGGACCTCGAGTGGCGCAAGGACGTCATCACCGGCTGCACCTACGCGCAGACCGGCGAGGTCTTCATCAAGCGGGGCGCCGGCTACTACGCGGCCGACATCATGCTCGGCAAGAAGACCAGGGCCGCCGCCGAGCACGTCTGTGTCAGCGATGTCAGCGGTGCAGTTGCTTCGAACAAATAATCAGCGACAGACGGCCGAGGCTTCGGGCTTCCCGGCGGTGCAGGTGGCGAGGCACGGCCGCTCGTCACGTGCATGCTCGCGAAGGAGCACCGCATCCGCCACGGCGCACGTCTGCTCGCCACACTTCAATGACTGCGCTGCGTCGCGACACTCGGACCAGGCGCAGGTGTTGTCAGCCGGCAGCACGCCTGAGCAGCCCACCTTCACGCAGCCCGCCCACTCGACCGCCTCACCGCGGCGCTGGCGCTCGGCGGCCGACTTCAGCTGCTCCGGGCCCATCACGCAGCGCTGCAGCACGCCCAGGTCTTTCGCCGTCTGCAGCCCCACGGCCCGCCGCGTCGTCGCCGCGCGGCCCAGCTGCGTCGTCAGCAAGACCCCGAGCTCGAAGCTGTCGATGCGCGTCTGCACCGTCACCTCGCACTTCCCGTCTTTCGCCCCCGTGATGACGAACTGCGTCTCGCCCTTCACCGACTCGTCCTGCCGCTGGCCCAGCTTCACCTTCTCGACGTTCGGCTCCGAGTAGCTGGCCCGCTGGCACGTCTTCGCCGCGAGCACGAAGCAGTCGAGGTCCTGATTGCACAGCGCCACGGGCTCGGCGGCCAGCAGCAACGCGACGACGAAGAAAATCATCAAGGGCTCGGAGCGCGCGGCAACACGGTGGCGACAGTGAACAGCATCCACGCAATCGAGCACGCGATTGCCAGCTTCTCGAGCACCGGCAGGCCCGGCGTCGTCTCGACCTGCCGCGCGAGCTGAATCGCGAACACCACCACCGCGAGGGCCGTCACGCTGATGGTCGCGAGCGCGGCGATCCGAATCGGCCGAATCGACTGCGTCGTGCCGAGCACCCCCAGCGTCGCCGCCAGCCCCGCAGTGAGCCCTGGCACCGCCGTCAGCAACACCGCGAGCCCGTGCAGCATCGGCCCGTACTTGTACGACGGCACCAGCACGATTCCGACGCCACCGATGCCTGCCATCACGCCGGCGATGGTCGCGAGCCTTCCCGTCCTCCGCCGGTCCGGAAACACCGCCGGCACAATCAGGAAAAACGGAATCAACGCCAGCGCGTACGCGAGCAACCCGAGCTCGGCGTACTGCGCGCCTACCGCGTTTGACGTGCCGTTGAGCGCGGTCGGCCGGGTCAAGTCACAGAGAAAATTGCGACTCTGCGAGTGCCCCTTCGCCGTCGGCTCTTCCCACGTGCCACCCGGGTACGCGGACATCGCGAACCACATCAAAACGGCGAACACCAGCAGCGGCGGCAGCACCGCGAGCGCGACGAAACGGCGAAACGGAGCGGACGCGGGCAAGCGACCGCCTTCCTACTCAAAAATCCGGTCGCACTCGCCAGCGAGTTTCACGTCGAGCGCGGTGAGGCCCTTGCTGTCGTGGGTGCAAAGCCGCAGCGTGACCTGCGAATAGCGGACGTCGATGTCCGGGTGGTGGTCGCTGGCCTCGGCCACCGCGCCGACCTTGCCGACGAAAGAAATCGCATCGATGAATCGTTTGAGTTCAAACTTTCGCTCGAGCTCACCCGCAGAGTTCTTCTTCCACAGCGGATTCGCGAGGAGAAACGCCGTCAGCTCGGCGTCGGTGAGAAGCGCGACCCGCGGCATCAGGTGCACCCCGGGCCACTGCCGGTCGGCAACGGGGTGATGACCATCCCCACGGCCGGAATGCCGCAACCCGTGCGCGCATTGAACCGGATGCGGCCGGCCGCGCCGCCCCCACCGCCACCGCCACCGTCCCCACTCGTGCCGACGCCGCCCGCGACGGGAGCGATGTTGAACCGGCCGCCCGCTCCACCGTTGCCCCCGTCGTTCGCGCCGCCGTTTCCGCCGTTGTTCGGACCATTGGCGAGCGTCTGGTTGCCATCGCCGCCCGAGTTGCCCGAGGCCACGCCGTCGTCGCCACCCTCTCCGCCGCCGCCGCCGTTCGTACTCACGCGGGTGAAGGTGGTGAAGGTGATGGTCTCGCCCTCGAACAACAACGCGCCGCCGCTGCCGCCGCCACCGCCGCCCGTTCGGCTCGGGCCCCCGCGGCCGCCGCCACCCACCGCCGAGACGTGGTTGTTGAGGGCCAGCACGCCGGCCGCTGAAATCTGCAGCGCACCGCCACCGGCACCGCCGAGCGCTCCCGTCGCCGTGCCGTCGCCGCCCTGCCCGCCCGCGCAGCCGCCCCGCAGCGCGATGAGCGTGGGGCCTCCGCCCATGTCACCCTTCGTCCCCTTCGAGCCGCCCGTGGCGGCGACTTCGCCGTCGGCGCCGTCGGTGCCAAAGCCCGCTCCGCCTGCGCCGCCGCCCGCGGTGCCCGACTTCATTCCGTTGTTGCCGGTGCTGGTGCCGCAGGCGGTGCTGTTGCCGCCTGGGCCGGGGGTGGTGCCCGACGCGTCGGCGGTGATGGTGCCGTTGATGGTGGCGTTGCCGAACACCGCGAGGATGACAGCCCGGTTTCCGGTGATGTCGAAGAGGTTCGCGACCGGGATGGTGAGCGAAGCCATCGCGAGCACGATGACGTCGGGCGCTCCGGCGGTCGTGAGGACGAAGGAGGTCGGCTGCGGCTGGCCGTTGCACCAGTTGCCGAAGACCAGCGTCTGCGAGTTGAAGGTGGTGATGCCGCAGTTGAGGGTGACTGCCCCGACCGGCGTGAGCGCAGCGGGGTTGAAGTTGCTGGGGGTGTACTGGAACGCAGTGCACGCACCGTTCTGGCAGGCGTTCGAGCCGCCGCACGAGGTGCCATTCACCGCAAACGCATTGACGGGGCAGGTGGCGCTCGTGCCCGGGCAATTCTCTGCGGGGTCGCAGGTGGCGCTGGCGCCAGCGATGCGACAGACGGTGGTCGAGGGCTTCACGTTGTCTTTGCAGGCGCCCAGGCCGTCGCAGGCATCGGCGGCGTTGCAGTCGGTCGTGTCGCTGGAACCGCACGCCACGGTGGCGGCGGCGAACTGGTTGGCCGGGCAGGTGGCGCTGCTGCCAGTGCAGCTCTCGGCCGGGTCGCAGGTCTCGCTCGCGCCGGCGACGCGGCAGATGGCGCTCGCTGCCTTGGAGCGGGCGACGCACGCGCCTGCGCCGTCACACGAGTCGGGGGCGTTGCAGTCGGTGTTGTCGGCCGAGCCGCACGGCGCGGCGGACGTCGGAAACACATTCTGCGGGCACGTGGGCAAGGCGCCGTCGCAGCTCTCGGCGGGGTCGCACTCGGGGCTCGCTCCGGCGGGGCGGCAGACGCTCGCGGAGCTCTTGACGCGATTCACGCAGGAGCCGGCGCCGTCGCAGGTGTCGGCCGCGTCGCACGCGGTGGCGTTGGCCGAGCCACAAGCAGTCGAGGCGAGCGCGAACGCGTTGTTGGGGCACACCGCCGATACGCCGTTGCAGACCTCGGCGGGGTCACAGGTGGCGTTCGCTCCGGCGGCGCGGCAGCTGGCGAGGGCGGGCTTCACGTTGTCGACGCAGGCGCCGGCGCCGTCGCAGCTGTCGGGCGCGTTGCACGCAGTGTTGTCGGCCGAGCCGCAGGTGGTGGTCGACGGGGCGTTTCCGTACGAGCAGACGCCGGTGCTGCAGACGGCGCCGACGACGGTCTTGCAGACGCCAGGCGTCGTGCAGTCGGCCGCGGTGCAGCACGCCGCGCTCGGAATACAGACGCCGTTGCAGAGCTTCGTGCCGCCGCCGCAACTGCAGACACCGGTGGCGACTGCACACGTGCCGCTTGCGCCGCAGTCGGCGTCGATGCAGCAGCCGGCGCCGGTGACGCAGCTGCCGCCGCAGACGCGCTGGCCAGCGGGACACGCGCACGTCTCGTTCTGGCAGGTCTGACCCGGCGTCGCCGCGCAGTCGGTGTTGCCGCAGCAGCTCGCGTTGGGAATGCACTTGTTGCCGCACAGCTTCTCGCCTGTCGCGCACGCGCAGGAACCGCTCTGGCACGTCTGCCCGCTGACGGCGGCGCAATCAGAAGTCGTGCAGCACGCGCTGCTCGCGATGCACGCGTTGCCGCAGAGCTTCTGGCCCGCGGGACACGCGCAAAGCCCGGTCTGGCAGGTCTGCCCGGGCACGACGGAGCAGTCGGTGTCGCCACAGCAGTTGCCCGAGAAGATGCACGCGCCGTTGCACGTCTTCTTTCCCGTGGGGCATGAACAGGTCGAGCCCTGGCAGGTGCCTTCGCCGCCGCATGCGAGGCCGGCGCAGCCTGGGTCGGCGCAATCGACGAGCATGTTGCAGTTGTTGTCGACGCCGTCTCCGCACGTCTCCTTCGCGGTGGTGCAAGCGAGCGGCAGGGTCACCGTCTTCACCTGTCCCTGAAGGAAAGAGGCCGACTGCTGGTTGAAGAGCACGGTGCTGAGGGTGCCGTTGCAGCCGTCGGCGCCCAGCTGCGCGCTGGCCTTCAGCTTCACGTCGGCGGGGAAGCTGCCCTGTCGAATGCCGATGACGTACTGCTTCTTGCCCGGCAGGCGCTTGAGCAGCGCCTGTTGGAGCAGCGTGCCTTCAGAGGTCTGGAGCTCGAAGGCGATGCAGGTGGCGGAAAGCGCATCTTCGACGTCGATGCGAACAGCGAAGGCCGCTCCCGAGGCGCCGGAACAGGCAGCGCACGCGAGGGCGGCAATGAAGAGAACGGCAACGCGCATCGGGGGGAACGAAGGGTACCACGGGCTGCGGTCAGGTCTGTTTTCGCACCAGGCGGAAGCCGACGCCGCGCACCGTCTTCAGCTCGAACCCGTCACCTTTGAGCTTTTTCTTCAGGCTGCTGACGAAGTTGTCCACCGTGTGGGTGTCGACCACGACGTCTTTTCCCCACACGGCGTCGAGAATGTCGTCGCGGCTGAGCACCTTGTCGCCGCCAGCGAGCAGGCACAGAAGCAGGTCGAACTCCTTGCGGGTCAGCTCGACCGCGCCGTCGGGCCCGGTCACCGTCCGCGCGGCCGGGTCAATGCGAAAGGCGCCCAGCGTGTGGCCCTTCAATGCGACCGAAGGCCGCCGAGCGAGGGCAGCGATGCGCGCGAGCAGCTCTCGTAAGCGGTACGGCTTCGAGAGGTAGTCGTCGGCGCCGGCGTCGAACCCGCGCACCAGGTCTTCTTCGAGGCTGCGGGCGGTGAGCATCAGCACCCGGCACCCGTGGCCTGCCCCGCGCAACTTCCGGCACAGCGCGTAGCCGTCGCCGTCGGGCAGCATGAGGTCGAGCACAAGAACTTCGAAGCGGCCAGCCTCGAGCGCCTTCCACGCGGCGGCGATGGTGGCAGCCTGGGTGACGGCATAGCCCTGCTCTTCGAGGTTGTCGGCGAGGGTGACGCGAAGGTTCTCGTCGTCCTCGACCAGCAGCAGGGCGCTCATCCGGCGGGGAACTTCATCACGAAGGTGGTGCCCTCGTCCGAGGAACGCTCGACGTCGATGGTGCCGTGGTGGAGGGCCATGATGCGGCGCGAGAGCGCGAGGCCTAAGCCGCTGCCGGCGCCGCCCCTGCCCCGCTGGCCCGGCAGGCGGTGGAACTCGACGAAGATGTTGGCGAGCTGGGAAGGGGGAATGCCGACGCCGTTGTCGGTGACGCGCACGGTGCGGCCGTCGCAGGTGAAGGCGACGCGCACCGGGTCGTTTGCGTTGTACTTGCACGCGTTGCGCAGAAGGTTGGTGAAGAGCAACTGCAAGAGCTCGCGGTCGGCGCGAAGCACGGCGCCCTCGAAGCCTTCGAAGGTGAGCTCGACCTTTGCCTGCGGGTAGCGCTCGGCTTCTTCGCGCAGCGCGGGCTCGAGCGCGGTCAGCGGCACGTCGCCATCGCGGCGCTGCCAGCGGCCCTTGTCGAGGCGGTTGAAGCTCAAGATGTTCTCGACGAGCAGGGTGAGGCCGTCGACCTCGCGCACGAGGCGGGCCGGGTAGTCCTTCGCGCCGGGGTGGCCCTTGAGGCGGCGCTCCAACGTCTCGGCCATGACGCGCATCGAGGCCAGCGGCGTGCGCAGCTCGTGTGAGACGGTGGCGACGAAATCGCTCTTCAGCTCGACGAAGCGCAGCTTGCGGCGCTGGGCGAGGACGGCGAGCGCGGCGATGGCGAGGGTGAGCGCGGCGCTGATGCCGAGCAGCACGGACTTCACGACGAACCTCTCTTCCCTGCGCCGCGCCGACGCGTCCCACTCGGGTGCTTCGAGGTCGACCCAGACGTCTCTCAACACGTTGACTCCGCCAGCCACCGAGAGGTGCAGGGCGTCGCGGTCGGTAATCAGCCCGCGGGCGCGGAGCGTGTTGGTGAGCTCGTCGATGACCGACGGGAGGTTGACCGCGACGCCTTCGGCCGATTCGCCAGTCGTGCGCACGAACCAGGCCATGTCTTCGCGTTCTCGTGGCGCGGCGTCTTTGAGCCACAGCACCTCGCCGTCGGGAAGCTGCCACGCCGGGGGGCGGGCGGTGCGCACGGCCTGACAGCGTGCCTCGAAGTCGGCGGATGGAACGCGGGCGGCGACCGACGCTGCAGAAACCTTCTTGCAGAGGCTGTCGAGTTGGTCGGCATCGAGCCTCGCCCTTCGCCGCAGCACCGCGCGCTGAAGCCCTTCGAGGCCTTGCGGCACGTTCTTGCCGTCGGTGGAGACGCCGTCGCGAAGGAGCATGCGCAGCAGGTCATACGAAGGGGTCGCGCGATTGAGCAGCGCGATGGCCCTGAGCACCACGGGGACGTCGGCGGTGACGGGCAGTACGTACCGGGCCCGCTCAGCGAGCAGGCTGCGGGTGGCGCGCTCGATGGCGGGGCGGTCGTTCTTCGTGACCGCGGCCTCGAGCGCGTCGAGCAGCTCGAGCCGTCGCAGCTGGGGCGAGTCGTCGCCGACGTCGAGCACGGGGGAGTCGCCTTTGAAGGCCAGCGGCGGGACGACCTGCACGCCGCCAGCGACGAGGTACAGGGTCGAGTCGTCGACGAGGGGGTCTCTTCGGGCGAGCTCGAGCTGCTCGGAGGCGACGAGCAGCTTCGACCGCAGGGCCGCCGAAATCTCGGCCATCGCGTACGCCTCGAGCGCGGTGCGGGTCGCGGACGCTTCGCGGTCACCGTCGAGGCGCTCGGTGCGGAAGAGCGTGAAGAGCCACGCGAAGAAGACCCACAGCACCAGCGCGCCCACGCCCAGGCCGAGCAGCGTGGGCCACAGCTTCTTCACTGCAGAACGGGCACGCGGTCGAAGTCCATCGAGGCCACCGGGGCGTCCTTCTCGAAGCGGTCGGCGCGGGTGTCGAGCTTCTTCGCGGTGCGCAGCAGCGCCTGCAGCTCGGCGACCTGCGGCCGATTGCGAAGAGGAGCCGGCAGCTGTTCCCACATCGACAGCAGCTCGTCCCACTTCAGGTTCCGCGCCCAGTAGCTGCCGCGAAGCTTCTCGGCGAACCCGGCGGCGACCAGCGACAACCGCGCCGGCCCGCTGGCCTTGGCGAGGTCATCGCGCACGATCGACATCGGCAGAACCTTTTCGACCAGGGCCGAGGCGTGCCCGTCAGGCTGCTTGTAGCGCGCGCGGAAGGTGGCGAGCCTCTGGACATCGCGGGTGCGCAGCTTGATTTCGTAGAGCGCGGTGACCGAGTGGCCTGCGCCGAGCTCGCCCGCGTCGACCTTGTCGTTGGCGAAGTCGCGCTTGTCGAGGGCGCGGTTCTCGAAGCCGATGAGGCGGTAGCGCTCGACCGCGGCGGGGTTGAGCTCGAGCTGCAGCTTCACGTCCTTCGCGATGACCTGCAGGGTGCCGGTGAGCTGCTCGACGAAGATGCGCTTCGCCTCGTCGAGGCCGTCGACGTACGCGTAGTTGCCGTCGCCCTGGTCGGCGAGGCGCTCCATCAACACGTCGTTGTAGTGGCCCATGCCGAAGCCGACGGTGGTGAGCGTGATGCCTTCGGACGCGCGGGCCTTCACTTTGGCGAAGATTCCATCGGCGGTGGTGACGCCGTTGTTCGCGACGCCGTCGCTGCAGAGAATGATGCGGTTGATGCCGCCGGGCTTGAACGCCTTGAGCGCCTGGTCGTAGGCAATCTCGAGGCCGGCCTGGACGTTGGTAGCGCCTTCGGGGCGAAGCGCGGCGATGGCGGAAAGGATGCGCTCGCGGTTGGTGGCGGGGGTGGGCGCGAGGACGAGGCGGCCGGCATCGCCGTAGACGACGAGGGCCACGGTGTCTTTTTCCTCGAGCTGGTCGACGAGCAGCTCGAGCGCGCGCTTGGCGAGGCCGAGCCGGTTTTCCTGCGCCATGCTTCCGGAGACATCGAGGGTGAAGACGAGGTTTGCGGGCTTGCGGTCGGCGGCGCGGACTTCCTTGCCCTTCAAGCCGAGGTGAAGCACGTGGTAGCCCTTGCGGTTGGGCGAGGGGAAGACTTCGACCTGCACGGCGAAGGCTTCCTTCTCGGGCGCGCGGTAGGCGTAGTCGAAGGCGTTGACGAACTCTTCGACGCGCACGGCGCTCTCGGAAGGCAGCTCGCCGCGGTTGAGCCAGGCGCGAGAGAGCGTGTAGCTGCCGGTGTCGACGTCGGCGGCGAAGGTGCTGAAGGGCTCGTCGGCGGTCTCGATGGTCGGGTTGACGCCGTAGTGCTGCAGCACCATGCCGCCGACTTTTCCGTGGCGGGTCTCGACGCCGTCGGGCTCAGAAGGGTCGGGCGGAGGCGGTGGTTCGGGCTGCCGTCGGGGCTCGTAGGTGAGAGCCTCGGGAGGCGCGCGGTCGACGGACCTGGGCGAAGACAGCGCGCACGAGGTGAAGATGAGGGCAAGCGCGGCAGAGAGAACTCGTTTCATGGTCAGCGGCTCCTTCGTGGAAGAGACGAAGAGAGAGTGCGCGTTGCTGAGAACGAGTGTTTCACCCGCTGGTCATTTGATCTTCACGGTTCCTTCATGCGGGCTTTGGGCCGCGTCAGGGCACGAAGCCGACGTAGAGGATGTTGCGCGGCTCGGACGACTTGATTGCCGCGACCGCAGTGCCGCCCTTCGGCAGCGAGGCGGTGCCGGTGGAGCTGAGGGTGAGCCCGGGCTCTGACAGCGTCGACAGGCGGCCGCTTTCCAGGAAGAGCAGCGAGGTGCCACCGACGCGCTGGACCTTGATTCGGTCGGTCGCGATGAAGGGCGGGTTGTTAAAGCCGAAGGGCATCGAGCCGACACCCAGCTTCCGAACTTCTGACCGCATGCCGTCGAGCACGTGCACCGCGACGCCGTCGGTGAAGGCGGCGTACTTGCCGAGCGTGGGGTTGAGCACCGACGACTTCGTGCCGATGAGCGTGAAGTTGAAGCTGCTCTCGGTGCCGAAGGTGTCGGGGACGAGGTCCGCGTCGTAGACGGAGGCGACGCGCTTCATGGTCGAGGTCTTGAGCCACATCACTCCGGGCGCGGTGAACAGCGGGCTCTGCGCCACCGCGTCGTAGCTGAAGTCGGTGTCGGTGGTCGGCACGCCCGCCTTGATGTCGAGCCGGCGGTTCGGAATCGAGGTGAAGGCCATGTAGCGGGTCGGGCTGATCCACCCCGAGTGGGAAATGCCCGAGGTCGTATTGAGAAGAACCGGCGACGTGGGATTCGGCGGCACGAGGTCTTCGCGAACGTCGGTGCCGACGCCGGGGCTGGAGATCGTCACCACGCGCGACGCTGTCTCGTTGAATACCAGCTCGGTCGTGGCGGCGGGCAGCGTGGTGTGGGTCCCGTCGGCGACCTTGACGAAAATTCTCCCCGGGGTGAGTCCGCCCCACTGCAGGCCGACCCACTCTTTCGTGCTGCCGGTGATGGGGCTCGGCTGCAGGGGAATGGTGGCGGTCAGCGTCGAGGGCGCTGCCGCGGTGGGCCCGAGAATCTGAACCGCGCAGGTCGTGGTGCAGTTGTACGCGTACCAGGTCGCATAGGCCGTGGTGTTGGTGCCAAGCGTGGTCGACGTCGAGCCAACCGGCACGAAGGTGGCCATGTTGGTGAACACCGTGGCGGCCGTGGTGGGGGTGATCAGCTTCACGTCGTAGGGCGGCAGGGTGAGGGTGCGCGCGAGGAACCGCTCGTTGGTCTGAAACGCCGAACCGAAGTTCGCAGGGAATTTCGTCGCCATGCCGGTGCCGAGGTCGACTCGAATCAACTCGTACTGCGGAGAACCGGCCCAGAACATCAGCGTGCCTTCGTCATCCGAGATGGCGGGACCTGCGCTGACGGAGGTCGAGGCGAAAGACAGCATCTGCCCCGTCGACGAGTTCACGACGACGACGCCCTGCCCTGAGTTCGGGACGAAGGCGGCCCACTTGCCGTTCTTGCTCAGGTACAGGCGAGAGATGGAGCCGATCGCGAACAGCTTGCGCTCGAAGGTCTTCGTGTCGACGAAGTAGTGCTCGGTGGAATAGTCGGTGTCGACGTTCACCTGCAGCACGGCGATGTCCGACTCGCTGGTCGCGGTCCACGACGTGCTGCTGATGCGCGAAGCCCACGGAACCGCGCGGTAGAGGCTGAGGACCTTCGCGGCAAGCGTGGTGGTCTGGCCGGTGCGAACCTGCGCGACGCCCAGCGACTGCTTCGGGTAGCCGGCGAACTCGGCGAACGCCTCGTAGTCACCTGGCGGCAGCGTGAGCGAGAACTTGCCGGTGTCGCCTGTCATCGCCGACACATCGGCGACGGACACCTTGATGTCCTTGGGGCTGGTGCCGTTGAACAATGTCAGGGTGCCCTCGAGCTTGCCGGTGACGCTCAAGTCGTTCGCGAGCGTGAGCGGCATCGCCTCGTTCTTGCCGCGCTTCAGGGTGACCATCGCGGACGCCGCCTGGGGAATCGCGCCACTCGCCTTCGCGACCACCGAGTACATGCCGACGGGAACTTCGAAGAAGCCGTAGCCGCCGGTGGTGTCGGTCAGAGACACGCGGTCACTGCCTGAGAGATAGACGGTGGCGCCGGCGACGGGCCCCGCGCCGTTCATCACCTTGCCGGTGAGCGAGCCGATCGGGCTGAACGAAAGGTCTGGGGCGGTGACGGTGGCCGCTCCTTCGGACTCGGTGCCGAAGGACAGCCGCCGCTCGCGCGTGTCGGCTCCTTCGACGGACACCTGGTAGACGCCCTTGGGCAGCTTGTCGAAGCTGTAGGCGCCGCCGCCGCCGGTCTCGACCCGCTTGCCCACGGGGCCGAGCAGGGTGACGGCGAGGCCGGTGGCATCGGTGCCATCGGTGAAGGTGACTTTTCCGGCGATGGTGCCGCTGCCTCCGCCACCACAGGCGATGAGACAGAACGAGGCGATGCAGAGCGCTGCGCGGGTGCTGAAGTTCATCGAGGCCTCCCCTTTGGGCGGCCCGAAACCTACCCCGAAAAAACGAACAGGGCCCGAACCCGTGAAGGTCAGAGCCCCGTCGAATGAAATACCAGCGAAAGAAAACTACTTCTTCGCGGGGGCCGGCGCCGGCTTCGCAGCTTCGGCCGGGGCGGCGGCAGGGGCCGCAGCTTCGTCCGCCTTCTTCTCTTCGGCGGCCGGAGCAACCGCGGCGTCGCCCTTCTTCGCCTTCTTCGCCGACTTCGCGGCCGGCTTGGCCTCGGCGGCGGGCGCGGGATCCGCGGCAAACGCGTTGAGGGCGAAGATCGACAGGGCGACAGTGAGGAGCTTCTTCATGGGTAATTCTCCGTGTTCGTTTGAGACGGGTGATCCGCGTGATGCGGTGACCCAGGCCCTTCGCAGCCGATGTGCCATCCGCAGAAGCCTGAATTTACACGGCCACCCGCGCGTCAGTGGGGAGCACGTCCCCAACTCGGTTGGAGCAGGTGTTGCCGGGTTCCCCAGTTTCAACCTAAGGAAACGACTCGATGGCTCGACCCCCCTCGCGGCTTCCCATTCGCGGGCTTCGGCTCGGGTTCCTGGTGGTGGTGACGCTGCTCACCAGCGGCGCCGGCTTCATCCTCTTCAACGCCCAGCGCACCAACCAGCGCACCGACTCGCTGGTCGCCGCCTCGCTCGAGCGCGAGCGGTTGATTGGCCTCTTGCGCCTCGACGCGAACCTTCTCTCACAGGCGGCCAATGACCACATCAGCGCCTCGACCGACGAAGAACGGCAAAGCGCAGATGAAGCGATGGACGTCATCCTCGCGGAAATCCAGTCGTCGTCGAACCGCTACACCGCCGACCTGCCCCGCGCGGAAGTCACCACCTGGCTCAAGTTGAAAGAGACGAGCGAGAAGCTGGTCAAGACCGTCGGCGTGACCGTGAAGTACTCGAACCGCAAGGAAGCCGAGCGCGCGCGCAAGCACCTCGAGGAAGAGGTGAAGCCGATCAACTTCGAGCTCGACGATGTCGCCAACGAGCTCGCACGTCAGAACGCGGAAGAGACGCAGAAGCTGCTTCACAACCTGCAGGACCTTCGCCTTCGCGCGACCCAGGCCGCCGTCGCCGTCGTCGGGCTCGCGGTGCTGCTGTCCGTGCTCGTCGCGATGCAGGTCACGCGGGTCCTGAAGCGGCAAGAACGCACCATCTCTGACCAGATGGCCGAGCTCGATCGCCGCAACCAGGAGCTCGACGCCTTTGCCTCTCGCGTCGCGCACGACCTCATCTCTCCGCTGTCTCCACTGAAGGGCTACCTGACGCTCGCGCGCCGACAGTCCGACGACGCGGGCATCAAAGAGCTGCTCACCCAGGCCGAGTCGTCCACCGCGCGCATGAGCGAGCTCGTCGAGGCCCTGCTGCGCTTCTGCCGCGCGGGAAAGCCCAGCGAGCGCACCTCGGGTGAGCTCGACACCGCGGTCACCACCATTCTTCTCGAGCAGAGCCAGGCGGCCGCGGCGTCGGGCGTTCAGCTGGAAAGGCACCTCGCCCCGCACGTGAAGGTGCAGTGCGCGGGCACGCTGCTGCAGTCGATTGCGCAGAACGTGCTCTCGAACGCAGTGAAGTACACGGCCGGCCGGCCCGAGGCGCGGGTGACGGTGCGGGTAGGAAGCGAGAAGGGCTTCGCGGTGCTCGACGTGACGGACAACGGGCCGGGGATGTCGGAAGCGTCGCGGCAGCTGCTGTTCACTCCTTTCTTCCGCGCGCCCGAAGCGCGCAGCCACCCAGGTCACGGCCTGGGCCTCGCGACGACGAAGCGCCTGGTCGAGGCGCACGGGGGCAGCATCGAGGTGCAGACGGCGATTGGAGTCGGAACCCAGGTCTCGGTGCGTTTGCCGCTGATGGGGTGAGCCGATGAAGCCCCAGATTCTCACCGTCGACGACGACCCGCACGCGCTCGACCTGCTGCAGCGGCTGCTCGGCACGATGGGCACCGTCACCCAGGCGTCGAACGCTCCCGACGCAGTGGCGTTGCTGTCGGGCTCGCGCGTGTTCGACCTCGTCATCACCGACATGGCGATGCCGAACCCGGGCGAAGGACTCACGGTGTTGACGTGCTCGCGCGAGCACCAGCCCGAGACGCCTGTCGTCATCGTCACCGCGTACGGGAACATCGAAGGCGCGCTCGACACGATTCAGCAGGGCGCCTTCGACTACCTGTCGAAGCCTTTCGACGTCGACGCGATTGTCCGCGTGGCGAAGCGGGCGCTGGAACAGAAGCGGCTGGTCGCCGAGAACCGGAACCTTCGCCAGCAGGTGAAGCAGACGCGGCTCGTCGGGCGCAGCGCGGCGTTGCTCGAGGTGTACAAGCAGGTGGCCAGGGCGGCTCCGTCGAGCGTGCCGGTGCTGATTACGGGCGAGACGGGCACGGGCAAAGAGCAGGTCGCGCGCGCGCTTCACGAGCGCAGCGAACGCGCGACAGGCCCGTTCATCCCCGTCGACTGCGGAGCGATTGCCGAGTCGCTGATGGAGTCCGAGCTCTTCGGCCACGCCCGCGGCGCCTTCACCGGAGCAACCAGTGCCCGCCGCGGCCTCTTCGAAGAAGCGTCGGGCGGCACGTTGTTCCTCGATGAAATCGGCGACGTCGGCCCGAAGATTCAGGCGCAGCTGTTGCGCGCGCTGCAGGAGAACGAGATTCGCCGCGTGGGCGAGAGCACCCCGGTGAAGGTCGACGTGCGCGTGGTCGCGGCGACGAACAAGGACCTCGCGGCGCTCGCGGCCGACGGGAAGTTCAGGTCTGACCTGCTCTACCGGCTGGACGTGGTGCGGCTGCATTTGCCGCCGCTGCGTGAACGGGTGGAAGACATTCCGCTGCTGGTCGAGCACTTCGCCTCGCAGCACGCGCGGGGTGGGGCGAGGCCGGTGGTGACGAAGGACGCGCTCGACCGGCTGATGACCTACGACTGGCCGGGCAACGTGCGGCAGCTCGAGAACGTGGTCGCCCGCGCGCTGGCGTTGAACGCGACCGGCGTGGTCGGCCCCGCAGATTTTCCGGCGCCCATCGGTGAGCAGCCGGCAAAGGCGCAAGGGCTCACGGGCGACAGTCCGACGCTGGCCGAGCTCTCGCGGCGTTACGCGGCGACGGTGCTGCAGCAGGTGGGCGGTAACAAGTCCGAGGCGGCGCGGCTGCTTGGGGTGGACCGCAAGACGCTCTACAAGCTGCTGGGACCTGGCGTGGAAGCGGAGGGTCAATGACCAACATCGGCGGCCGCTACTCCGAGCTGATTCTTGCGTCGACGTCTCCGGCGCGGAAGGCGCTGCTGCAGTCGCTGGGAATTCCGTTTCGCGCTCAGGCGCCGGGCGTCGACGAGAACGTCGCTGAGGGCCGTTCGCCCGCGCAGGCGGTGAGCATCCTCGCTGAACGGAAGGCGCGCGCGGTGTGGACCCAGCATCCGCAGGCGCTCGTCATCGGGTCGGACCAGCTGGTGAACCTCGACGGCCGCGCGGTGGGAAAAGCGGCCGATGCGAAGGCGGCGCGCGCGCAGCTGGCGGCGATGGCGGGCCGCACCCACGAGATTCTCACCGGCGTGTGTGTCGTCGGGCCTGGGTTTCTGAGCACGGAAGTCGAGACAGCGAAGTTGACGTTGTGGCCGCTGGGTCCACAGGAGCTCGACGGTTACGTGGCGACGGGCGAGTGGGGTGGCTGCGCCGGCAGCTACCGCGTCGAGGGCAAAGGGCAGGCGTTGTTCAAGGAAATCCAGGGCGACCGCACCGGCATTCAGGGTCTGCCGATGACGCTGCTGGTGCGGCTGTTGCGCGAGGCCGGGGTCGCTTTCTTCGGCTGAATGTCAGAGGACTGGCGGTCGCGGCGCAAGAGAATCCATCATGGGATTCTTCGACAAAATCACTGGGGCAATCAGCACCGCGCAGAACGAAGTCGCGAGGGCGCTGAAGTCGTTGCCGGAAATGCCGGCGGCGCCAGCTCGGGTTCCTGAGAAGGGAATCGGCGAGAGGCTCGAGCTCTTCGCGACGAGCACCTTCGAGACGGCGAAGGACTACGGCAAAGCGCTGGGTCAAAGCGTGGCGGACGCGCCGGGCAACTTGAAGGAAGCGGTGAAGGCGCAGCTCGACGAGCTCGACCGCCAATCTCCCCCGGGACGACCGCTGACGGGCGACGAGGTGTCGATGCTGAAGACGCAGCTGTTCGGCGACAGCGTCGACTTCTCGAAGGTGCGGATTAAGGAAAACGAGCAGCTCGCGACGAAGGTGTCTGACGGTTGCCCCTTCACGGTGGGCAACACCATCTTCATCCCGCCCGGCCGCATGCCGCTGAAGGCCGATTTGCTCGCGCACGAAATGATGCACGTGTGGCAGTTTCAGACGGGCGGCTCGGAGTATCTGCCGAAGGCGCTCTGGGCGCAGAAGCTCGGTGACGGCTACGACTTCGCGAAGGGCATCGGCGAGGGAAAGACGTGGGGGGAGCTCAACCCGGAGCAGCAGGGCGAGTTCATCGAGCAGGCACAGTTGTCCAAGGCGCTCGCCTCGGCAGACCACCACTTCCTCCACGACGGGCAGGACTACACCGAGTTCCTGAAGAAGGCCCTCGTCGAGATCCGCGCTGGCCGCGGCGGTGGCGACTGAGCCGCGATGGGACGGCGGTGGGTTGGCTGCTTCGACCTGGTCAGTCGCCGGCCCCGAAGAAGGTGAGCTTCCAGCCCTTGGGGCCCTTCTCGAAGAACGC
>Ga0105047_10006273_pt1 | contig 20189 bp, 16 predicted proteins | sample MAT04_FD_78384 | JGI IMG/M metagenome (GOLD analysis project Ga0105047, IMG submission 78384) | Freshwater microbial communities from Lake Fryxell liftoff mats and glacier meltwater in Antarctica - MAT-04 (megahit assembly) | ecosystem: Environmental > Aquatic > Freshwater > Ice > Liftoff...
CGCGCCCCGTCCGGACGCCGCCGCCGCACCGACGGCGCAGGCCCCGCCACGTCCGCCGGCCGCCGCTGCCGCCCAACCGGCCGCCGCCGCCGCACCGACGGCGCAGGCCCCGCCACGTCCGCCGGCCGCCGCTGCCGCCCAACCGGCCGCCACCCCCCCGGCGGCCCAGGCCGCGCCGAGCCCTGCGGCCCAATCTGTTCCGCCCGAGCTTGGCTCCCTTCTAGAGATCCTGCGCGACGACGCCCGGCGCAGCGCGCTGATCCGCGCCCTGGAGGCGACGCCTGGCGCAGCAGCCGGCACCCCGGCTGCTGCCCCGCCCGCTGCTGCCCCGCCCGCTGCTGCCCCGCCCGCTGCTGCCCCGCCCGCTGCTGGCCCGCCCGCTGCTGCCGGTGTCCCCACGCCGGAGGAGGTGATTTCCGCCCCCGCCGACCTCGTCGTCGGCGTCGCAAGCCGCATCGTTGCGTTCCTCTCGCAGGCGCTGGCCATGTTGTCGGCGGCGACCGAGTTCAGCGCGATCGGCGACTGGATCGAGCGCCTTTTCACCGATGAGCGCCTGCAAACCCTCGTTTTCGCGCTCGCCTGGAAGCTGGCCCTCGTCGCCGTCGGCGCGCTTGCCACCGAACGGCTGCTGCGCCTGCTCTTCAGGCGACCGAATGCCTGGCTCAAGGCGCGGGGGAACGCCGTGGTTGGCCCCCGGCAGGGGCTGCGCCGGTTGCCCTACCTGCTGGGCCACTTCGTGCTCGACCTGCTTCCGATCCTGGGCTTCGGCGCGGTGGGCCTTTCGATCATCAGCTACTTCGCAATCTGGCCATCGAACCGCCTCGTCATGGAGGCGCTGCTCATGGCCTACATGTCGGCGCGGGCGCTGATGGCCCTGGGCAGCGTGGTTTTCGCCCCCGGCCTCACGCGGCTGCGCCTCGTGCCCTGCGACGACGTGACGGCCGCCTATGCGACGCTGTGGATCCGCCGTGTCGCGTTCACCGGCGTTACCTTCTATGCGGCCGCCGAGATCGCGAAGCTCTTCGCCCTGCCGCAGGGCGCCTACGAGACGATCTGGCGCGTGGGCCTGCTGGTGATCTCCATTCTTATCGCGATCATCGTGCTGCAGAACCGCGCCACCATCGCGTCGCTCCTCGCGGCGCCCGACCTGCATGCCGGTGAGGTGCCGACGCGCGGCCGGCGCATGCTGCGCGCGGCCCGGGACCGCCTGGCCGAGGCCTGGCACGTCATCGCCGTCCTGTGGCTGCTCGCCGCGTGGGCCGTGTGGGCGCTACAGATCGAGCGCGGCTTCGAGCGGCTCGCCGCGGCCTCGCTCGCCACCTTGGCCATCATCATCGCCGGCAAGCTGCTGGACGAAGGCGCGCGGCGCGTGCTGGACCGGCTGTTCCGCATCAGCACCGAGCTTTCGGTTCGCTCCCCCGGCTTGCAGGCGCAGGCGAACCGCTACCTGCCCGCCCTTCGAACGCTGATCTCCCTGGTTATCATCGCGGCTTCCGTGCTGCTGATCTTCGAGGCATGGGGCCTCAATTCGATCGCGTGGTTCCAGCAGGGCCGCTGGGGCGGGCGCCTGCTCGCGGGCCTCAGCTCGATCGGCATCACGCTGGCGGTGGCGCTGGTGATCTGGGAAGTCGCCAACTCCTGGATCCAGCGCCACCTGAAGCACCTCCCGCAGGACAGTTCGGCGGCGCGGTCCGCCCGCGTCCGGACGCTGCTGCCGATGTTGCGAACCGCGCTCGGCGTGCTGCTGTTCATCACCGTGGGGCTGACCCTGCTGGCCGAGATCGGCATCAACGTGGCGCCCCTGCTGGCGGGTGCGGGCGTCGTCGGCCTAGCGGTCGGCTTCGGCAGCCAGACGCTGGTCCGCGACGTGATCACCGGCATCTTCCTCCTCTTCGAGGACGCGGTGGCGGTGGGCGACACGATCACCGTGGGCGGCATGTCGGGCACGGTGGAGCAGCTTTCGATCCGCTCCATCCGGCTGCGCGCGCTGGATGGCTCCATCCACATCGTGCCCTTCAGCGCGGTGACGACGGTGACGAACTCCACGCGCGACTTCGGCTACGCCGTGATCGACGTGGCGCTCGACTACTCGACCGACACGGACGAGGCGGTGGGCATGCTGCGTCGCGTGGGCGAGAGCATGCGCGAGGACGAGGCCTGGGCGCCCCAGTTGCTGGCGCCGCTGGAGGTATTGGGCGTGGAGCGGATCACGGATGCGGGCGTGATCCTGCGCGCGCGGATCATGACGCCGCCGGCGCGCCGTTGGGCTGTAGGGCGGGAGTTGAACCGCCGCGTGAAGCAGTATAGCGACGCGACTGGCATCCGACTGTTCGCGGCGGGCAGGTTGCCGATCCCGGCCGCTCAAATGGCAGTCTAGCTAGACTCGCCGCAGCGCTATCCGCGCAGCAGCCAGATCACCGCCACGCCACCCAGGATGGCGAGGATGTAGCTGCGCGTGCCGATCATGATGCCGGTGACGGCAGCGGCGGCGAGCAGGCCGGGCAAGCCCTTGCTGACCAGAGCTGGCGTCACGAACGCGACGAAGATGCAGCCGGGCATGTGGCCCAGCATGGCACTGACGAAGGGGGAGGGGCGAAAGGCGCGCAGCAGCGCATAGCCGCCCGCGCGCAGCACGTAGGTGGCAATGGCCATGCCAAGGATCGCGGCCAGAACATCCCAGCGCAGGGACATGGCACCTCTTCTTGCAGCCTGATCGGCCCGGGCGGAATCACCCAGGCCGCCCGTCAGGCTCGCAACGTCCAGGCGCCGCGGGAAGGCTGCGGCGTTGGCTCCTTATGGCGGCCCGCCCCTCGCCGGAGAAGCCCGCCAAGCTCCCCTCAGGCGGCGAGGACTTCCTCGCCCTCGATCGTCAGCGCCGCGGCATGCACAACCGAGGCGATGCGGACCGCGGCCTGCACCTGTTCGCTGGTCAGGCCCGCGTGCTTCACGATCTTCTCGTGGCTTTCCATGCACATGCCGCAGCCGTTGATGGCAGAGACGGCCAGCGACCAGAGCTCGAAATCCGCCTTCTCGACGCCGGGCTTGGCCATGATGTTCATGCGCAGCTTGGCCGGCATGGTCGCGTAGTCGCCGCCGACGAGGTGCGTGAAGCGGTAATAGACATTGTTCATGCCCATGATGGAGGCGGCGGCCTTTGCCGCACCCAGCGCCTCGGCGGAGAGCTGCGGGCCGAACTCCGCCAGGATGGCGCGGGTAACTGTCGCGTTGCGGCTGGCGAGTGCCGAGACAATGAAGGTGCCGGCGCGCTGCTGCTGCGTGAGCGAAGGCTCGGTCGAGAGCGAGCCCAGGTTGAGCTTCTGGTCCTTGGCGTACTCGGGCAAGGCGTTGCGAAGGGTTTCCAGCGACATGACGCGGGCTCCAAACAATTCAGGTTGTCGAGGGGCAGGTTCCGTCTCCGTCGCCGGGGCGACGGAGATCGGGAATTTCAAGGGGGGCTGGCTGCCCCCCGTTCGCCGCGCTGCGCGGCGGTTCGCAGTCAGGCGGCCTTGGCGAACAGTTCCTGCGGCTTCAGGGCATCTTCGCCCTTGGTCCAGTTGCAGGGGCACAGCTCGTCGGTCTGCAGCGCGTCGAGAATGCGCAGCGTCTCCTGGGGGTTGCGGCCGACGTTCAGGCCATTCACCGAGACGTGCATGATGGTGCCCTCGGGGTCGACCACGAAGGTCACGCGCAGCGGCACGCCGGCAATCTTGTCGAGCACGCCGAGCGCCAGGCTCAGCTCGCGCTTCACGTCGGACAGCATCGCGAAGGGGAGGTCCCGGATGTCGTCGTTGTACTTGCGCCAGTTGAGGTGCACGAACTCGCTGTCGGTGCTGACGCCGTACAGCACGGTGTCACGGTCCGCGAACTCGCCGTTGAGTTTGCCGAAGGCAGCGATCTCGGTCGGGCAGATGAAGGTGAAGTCCTTCGGCCAGAAAAACACGACCTTCCACTTGCCGGCATCGCTCTCGCTTGAAACCTGGAAGAACGAACGGCCGGGGCCTTCGAGGCCCTCCGGACCGCCCTTGACGGCGGTAAGGTCGAAGCTCGGGAACTTGTCGCCAACGGTCAGCATGAAGCACGTCTCCTGCGGGTTCGGTAATTGTCATCGGCTGGGTTGCTCCAGCCACAGACGGTCATATGGCAGTGCAACATCGAATTATCCAATGGATTGTTTTAGGTTTAACAATCGATTTTATCGATCAAATGCGCCCGCTGAGCGCAACCTGCCCCGATCCCACCAGCATCGCCAGCCTGGCCGCGATGCCCGCCTCGGCACCAGAGTCGAGGCCCAGCAGGCGCGTGATGCCCGCCGCCAGTTCTGGCTCGCCCACCCGCGCGTCCAGCGCGAGCAGGGCACGCGCGGACGCCTCCACCTCATCGGGATGGATCATTGCGGGGCGACGGAGATGGGCGGCGGCGGCACGGCGGTCCCGCGGGAGGGCGGGTGGCGTGTCCTCGGCGAACCAGAATGCGCCCGCCTCGCGCAGGCCGTGCAGCAGGCGCGCCTCGTTCAGGCCGCTCGCGTAGGCCCGCGCATCGGGGGCGGCGGTGCCGAGCATTAGCCGCAGGCGCTCCTGCAACGCATCGCCATGCACGGGCGCCTCCGTGGCCACGATGTTGGCGATGAGGCGCGCGAGTTCGGTGCGGCTGCTGGGCGCCATCTCCATCGTGGCTTCGCGGTAGGGTTGCGCCAGGCCGGGATCGGCCACGATGCGGGCCACGGGCTCCGCGGCCTCGGGCAGGCCGAGCGCCACGCGCATTCGTGCCTGCGCCGCCGCCGGCTGATTCAGCCAGTCGAGCGTCCAGCTCCGCGCAAGCTTCCAGCCCATCCCCTCCAGCGCCATCTGGCGGCCGCGGTCACGGTCGCGCGCGCAGCGGAGGCCGGACCAGTCGGCGCCGTCGAGTTCCACGCCGAGGTCGTAGCCCTCCGGCCCCCGCGCCGCCACGTCGAGGAACAGGCCGGATAGGCCCACATGCGGCACCGCTTCGCGCCCTGATTCCGTGATCATCCCGCCGATCAGCGCCGCGATGGGCGAGGCCTGGCCAGCTTCAGCGCGCGCCGCATCCTGGCCCGCCGCGAAGCCGAGGAAGGCCTTGAGCGAGGCGACGCCGCGCCCGCTCGCGCGTTCGAGGTCCACCTCCTCGGCGCCGATGCCGGAGAAGACGATGCAGCGCCGTTTGGCGCGCGTGATCAGCACGTTCAGCCGCCGCTCGCCGCCCTCCAGTGAGAGCGGACCGAAGCGCATGGAGAGCCTGCCGTCCGGCCCACGCCCGTAGCCGACGCTGATCATGATGGCGTCGCGCTCGTCCCCCTGCACGTTCTCGAGATTCTTAACGAAGAAGGGCTCGGCCGGGTGGGCGGCGAAGAAGGGCTCCGTCTCCGGGCTGGCGCGGCGCAGCGCCTCCACCGCGTCCATGATGGCGTCGCGCTGCGTGACGGAGAAAGCGGCGACACCCAGCGTCTCGCCCGGCGTCTCGCGCGCGTGGCGCAGCACGGCCTCGGCCACGGCCTGCGCCTCCTCCGCGTTGCTGCTGCCCTTGAAGCGCCCGTCCACCCGCGTGAGCGAAAGCCCGAGCGCGGCGCTGCGCGGTCGGGGCGATGGCAGCACCAAAAGCCGGTTCTCGTAGAACTCGGCGTTGCTGGTTGCGATCAGGCTCTCGTGCCGGCTGCGATAGTGCCAGCGCAGCATGGCCTTCGGAATGCCGCGCGCATTGGCTAGGCCGAGGATGCTCTCCACGTCGCGCGCCGCGAGCGTGTCGTCCTCGGAAGCGGGGGTGTCCTCGGCGTCCTCGGTCATGCGCTGGAAGAAGCGCGTGGGCGGCATCTGCTTGTCGTCACCGACCACGACGACCTGGCGCGCACGCGCGATGGCGCCCAACGCGTCGACCGGCTCGATCTGGCTCGCCTCATCCATCACCAGCAGGTCGAAGACGGGGAAGCCGGGCTGCGTCGCGTGGTGCGGATTGGCGAGGAACTGCGCCACCGTCAGCGGGCTCAGCATCATGATGGGCTTGGCCTTGCGGATCAGCGGTGCCGCGCGGGACATCAGCACACGCAGGGGCGCGTGCCCGCGCTTGCGCTCGAACTCGCCGCGCAGGAAAGCGAGGCTGGCCGCTTCCTCGGCTGTGGAGTCGGGGCCGCCTCGCAGGGCCGCGATGCGCTCGGCGTGCTTGGCCGCCGCCTCGCCGCGCGCGAGGCGCACGCGCGCCGCATCGGCCGAGCGGAAATCGGCCACCATGCGGTCGGCCGCGGCGCCATCGAAGGCGGCGAGCTCCGGATGCTGGCGCAGCGCCACGCGCAGCAGCGCCTCCAGGACGGCGAAATCCAGCGTGGGCTCGACTTCGGCGGGAGCGAGGCTGCCGCCTTCCAGCGCTTCGGCGAGTGGGGCAAGGGCGGGTTCGGCGGCGACGGCGCGTGCCCAGCCCTGCCAGGGCGCCAGCGCTTCGGGCTCGGCCGCCATGTCGGCCAGGCGCTCGGCCAGGCTGGCGAAGCTCTCCAGGGGCGGGAGGCCCGTCGCGGCCTGGATGGCGCGCCAGCTTTCCAGCGCCCCGACCGCCTCGCGCGTGGGCTCGGGAGTGGCGAAGGCGCCGGCATGCGTCTCCATCCAGCGCAGCCGGTCGGCGAGGGTTCCGGGCTCGACGCCGCCCTCGCGCAGCCGGGCATGGGCGGACTGCGCGGCCAGGAGAGCCACCAGCGCGCCCTCGTCCGCCGGGTCCGCCAGCGCCGCGGCGAGCGTCGTGCGGGCATTGCGGCGCGCGCCGTCCAGGAAGCCGAACAGGCCGGCCGGCTTCGCCATCGCCTCACGCGCTTCGGAGAGGTCGGGCGCGTCCAGCGCGCCGGGCAGGAAACGCGGATCCTCGGCGGTGGCCTGCGTGGCGGCAAGGTCGGCCAGGCGCTGGCGCGCTGCTGGCAGGTCGGCGGGCAGCATCGGCGCTTCGGCGCGGAGCGCGGCGGCGGTGACTGCCTGCTCGGCGGCGGCGATCGTTCCGGGCGCGGCGGCGAGCGCGCGGATGTGGCGTGGCAACTCGGCCTGGAAGCGTGCCGCGTCGATCGCGTTGAATGTGGGGGAGACGCCGCGCCATGGGCTCTGCGCGCCGGCGTGGTTGGCCGCCAGGTCGCGCGCGGCGGTGCGGAGCGCGCGCAGGCGGGCCGCGTCCCATTCTGCCGGGTCGAGGCGGAAGGGCGGCGGGGCCGCGCCGCCGGCCCGCAGTGCGGCGAGCCGCGCGATCACCTCCTGCACGGCCACGCCCGTCTCGGCGATGGGGCTTCGCATCGCGGCCGCATGGCGGTTGAGGCGGCCGCGCAGATCGCCCAGGCGCTGCACGGCGCCCTCGCGCGCTGGCGGCACGGGCGGGGGCAGGGCCAGCGTCGCGCGCAGTTCGTCGAGCACGGCGCGCTTCGACTGCTTTTCGCTGTGCAGTTCCAGCACGGCCGCACCCAGGCCCAGATTGTCGAGCCGCCGCTTCACCACTTCGAGCGCGGCGGCCTTCTCGGCCACGAAGATCACGCTGCGCCCGTCCAGCACCGCCTGCGCCAGGATGTTCACGATGGTCTGGCTCTTGCCGGTGCCGGGGGGGCCCTGGATGACGAGGCTGTGGCCGCGCCGCACGGCCTCCGCCGCCAGGGCTTGGCTGCCATCCACCTCCACCACATGGTCGAGCTTCTCGACCGGGATCGCGGCGTCCACGTCGGCATCGTCCGGGAAGGGCGGCGGCTCGGCCGGGGGCAGCGTCGCGGAGAGCAGGCGCAGCAGCATGGGGTGTTCGAGCAGGCCCGGATGCGCCACGGGATCGAGGTCCCGCCACATCAGGAACTTCGCGAAGGCGAAGATGCCGAGTGCGAGCGCATCCGTCTCAACCCGCCAGCCCTCGCGCTCGCCCAGCGCCGACTGCATGCGGGCGGCCCATTCGGCCGGCGCCTCGCCGGCGAACTCTGGCAGCACGAGACGGAATTCGGTGGTGAGCTTTTCGCGGAGGGAGAGGTTCTCCACCACCTCCTCCGGGGTCGCGCGCAGGCGGAAGCGGTTGCTCACGCCCTCGCGTTCCAGGGTCGCGGGGATGAGGGCCAGGGGGGCCACGCGTTCGGTCCCCGGCGTCGCTGGGTCGCGCCAGATCAGTGCGCCGACGGCGAGGAAGAGGCTCGGCACGCCGCTTTCCTCCCGCGCGCTGCGGGCGTCGCTCATCACGTCGCGCAGGCGGCGCGTAAGGTCCTCCGCGGTGAGGGTGACGCGCAGGTTGGCGTCGCGCTGCCACTCCTCGCGCGTGGCGGTCGTGCTGGCCTGGATTACGCCCTCGGCCCGCTTGCGCCCGCGCAGTTGGCCCGCCTCCGCCGCCTCGAAGCCGAAGGCGCGGCCGGCGGCGAGCTGTGTGACGACGAAGCCTGCATCCTCCCCGGCGATGCGGATCACCCCGCGCGATCGGCCCTGCGCGGGAAGGCTGAGCAGTCGGTTGCGCGTCGAGAGGTCGATCAGCGCGCGGCGGGCCTGCTGGAGGGGTTCGGTGATGCTCATGACGTCATCCCAGGGCGCGGCGCAGACGATTTTCCTCCCGGTCCAGCTCCTGCGCGAGCTTGGCCGGGGTCTCTTCCGCAAACGTCAGGGGCGGACGTGTCGTTCATCATGCACGCTGCCGTGAGGGTGAGAGGCGTCCGGACGATCACCATGGGTGCGTTCAGTCCCCGGCCACGGGCAAGGGCATCAACGCCGTCCGATGAGGGCGGCGGCCAGCACGGCGGCCGCGATGATCACCACGGTCATCATGCCCTCGACGATGGTGTAGTTCGGCGAGTCGGGCGCCACGAAGAACGCCGCGAGCGCGCCGCCTGCCAGCATCAGGATCCTGAGCAGCCAAGCCATCGACACCTCCGCGCGCGACGTTGCCACGCGGTTTCACCCGAAGCCATGGCCTTGCCGCACCGCACCCCGGCAGAGCGACGCCGCCAAGGCGAAGCGGAAGTGCCTAAGTCGGGTGGCACGCCAACGGAGATCCCGAAGGCGAATAGCCGAGGCGGAAAGCTTCAGCTTTCCGAAGCCAAGCGGCCGGAGGCCGCGCCCGGCGCCTGAGGGCACAAAAACACCATTGATCCACGCACCGCGTGGATCAATGAGGAAAGCGCCGCGTCCCGCCGTCCACATGGATCACCTGGCCGGTGATGTAATGCGCCAGCGGCGAGGCGAGGAAGGTGACCAGCACGGCCAGGTCCCGCGCCTCGCCGATGTAGCCCATCGGCACGTGCTGCTCGGCCCAGGCGCGGCGCGCCTCCTCGTTGGGGAGGATGCGCGTGTCGATCTGCTCGGAGCGGATGCGGCCAGGCGGGATGGAGTTCACCGTGATGCCGTCGCGCCCCAGCGTTCGGCTCAGCGCCTTGGCCCAGATGTGCACGGCGCCGTTGGGGGCATTGGCGGTGTTCACCATCCAGGCCTCGTCCTGGCCCGTGATGTTGATGATGCGGCCGAACTTCTGCGCCTGCATGGTGGGCACCAGCGCGTGGGCCATGCGCCGGCCGGCGTGGAAGTTGATCTCCATCGCCTCCATCCAGGCGTCGTCGGTGCCGAGGTCGGTCTGCGGGCGGGAGGAGCCTGCGTTGTTCACCAGAATGTCGCAGCGGCCGAAGCGGGCCAGGATGGCGTCGCGCGCTCGCTCGCCCGCGTCCTTCGCTGTGAAGTCCTGCTCGATGACCATCACCTCGGCGCTGGCGGGGAGTTCGGCGGCCAGGCCCTCCAGCAGCGGGCGCCGCCGCGCGAGGATGGCGAGGCGGCAGCCCTCGGCGGCGAGTTCCTTGGCCGTCGCGCGGCCGAGGCCGGCGGAGGCGCCCGTGACGAGGGCGACCTTGCCCTGAAGCTGAAGATCCATGGGGACGCAGGCTCCTGAAACGAAAACGCCGCGGAGGTTGCCCTCCGCGGCGTGATTGGTGAAGTGGCGAAGGCGTCTTATTCGGCGAGCGCCTTGTCCTTGCTCTTCCGGATGGAAGGCAGCGCCATGAGGATCAGCGCGAAGGTGGCGATGCCCAGCATGGTGGCCGAGATCGGCCGCTGGACGAAGACAAACCAGTCACCGCGCGAAAGCAGCATGGCGCGGCGCAGGTGCTCCTCCATCATCGGGCCGAGCACGAAGCCGATCAGCAGCGGCGCCGGCTCCAGCTTCAGCTTGGCGGCAAAGTAGCCGAACACCGTGAACAGCACTGTCATGTAGACGTCGAAGACGTTGTTGTTCAGCGAGTAGACGCCGATGCAGCAGAACACGAGGATCGAGGGGTAGAGGAACTTGTAGGGAACCTGCAGCAGCTTCACCCACATGCCGATCATTGGCAGGTTGATGACGAGCAGCATGAGGTTGCCGAGCCACATGGAGGCGATGAGGCCCCAGAACAGGTCAGGCTGCGCCTCGACCATGCGCGGGCCCGGCTGGATGCCCTGGATGATCAGCGCGCCGACCATCAGCGCCATCACGGCGTTGGACGGAATGCCGAGGGTCAGCAGCGGGATGAAGCTGGTCTGCGCCGCGGCATTGTTCGCCGCTTCAGGGCCGGCCACGCCTTCGATGGCGCCGGTGCCGAACAGGTGCCGGCCCTTCGACATCTTGCGCTCCATCATGTAGGAGCCGAAGGCCGCGAGCGAGGCGCCGCCGCCGGGCAGGATGCCGAGGAAGCTGCCCACCACGGTGCCACGCAGCACCGACGGCGTGGCCCGCTTCCACTCCTCCTTCGTCAGCCAGAGCGAACCCACCTTGGAGCTCAGCACGGTCCGCGATTCGGGACGTTCGAGGTTCAACACGATCTCGGCGATGCCGAACATGCCCATGGCGATCGGCACGAAGCCGATGCCGTCGGAAAGCTCAGGAATGCCGAAGGTGAAGCGCTGCTGGCCGGTCTGCACGTCCGTGCCGACCAGGCCGAGCGCCACGCCCAGCACCACCATGCCGATCGCCTTGATGACCGAGCCCTGGGCGAGCACGCAGGCGATGATTAACCCCAATAACATCAGGGAGAAATAATCCGCTGGCCCGAAACTGAGCGCGACCTGCGTCAGGACCGGACCCGAGGCGGCGACCAGGATGGTCGCGACCGAGCCCGCGAAGAAGGAGCCGATCGCCGCGGTGGCCAGCGCCGCGCCGGCGCGGCCGTTGCGCGCCATCTTGTAGCCTTCGAGCGTGGTGACGACCGAACTCACCTCGCCGGGCAGGTTGAGCAGGATGGCGGTCGTCGATCCGCCGTACTGCGCGCCGTAATAGATGCCGGCCAGCATGATGATGGCGGTGGTCGCCGGCAGGCCGAAGGTGATCGGCAGCAGCAGTGAGATCGTCGCTACCGGCCCAATGCCCGGCAGCACGCCGATGGCTGTGCCGATCAGCGCGCCGAGCAGGGCGAAGCTGATATTCTGCAGGCTGAGTGCCACTCCAAACCCGTAGGAGAGGTTCGTGATGAGAAGTTCCATGGTCGCTTTCCCCTATTCCGCTCTTAGCTTTGCGGCCACAGATTTACGCGGATATCCAGTTCGTAGATGAAGACCCACCAGCACAGGACGAGCAGGAACACGAGCAGCCCGGCCACACCCTTGGGCGTATGCGTGCGGTCCGCCACGCAGGAAAGCAGAATGAGGCCTGTGAGTGCGGCGAAAAATCCGGCCTTCTCGAGCAGCAGGCCAAAGAACGCGACGGAGGCGCAGATGACGGCGAGGGGCCGCCATCCGCTCGAATAGGCGGTGACCAGCATGCCGGCCATGATGCCCACGCCCACGCCGTTGTAGGTCTGCCCGAAGAAGGACCAAACGAAGGGCGAGATCTTCCAGACGATGGCGCCCACGACGAGGCCGGCGGCGAGGCTGCCTGCGTCGATGCCGGTCCACTTCTCCAGCGGATCGGGGCCGCTGAACAGGCTGGCCAGAAGCACCCACACGCCGAGTCCGGCCAAAATGTAGAACGTCATGGCGGGCATGTAGCCCGGACCCATGCGCCGCGCGGAGCCGAGGTTGTGTTCCTGGTTCAGATAAAGGCCGATGACCGCCATCAGGATCAAGAATATGCCCGAAGCCAGGTCCTTCGTATTGATGTTCATCTTCACCCGCCCAACTCCCTGCTCTGATTCCGAAACTTCAGTCATTCCGACTAAACTGCCAAGCGCCAACCGCAAATGCGTTCAATTGTTACTAATCAGTCAGGCTTCGCGCCACTTTCGCGAACCAAGGCCGCCCAACTGGCGAGTTCAGCCTGGACGAAAGCGGTGAATTCCTCTGGCGACAGCTGCCCGGCCGTCCCGCCGATTTCAGCGAACCGAGCTTGTGTTTCGGTTGTTGCCAAAATGGCGCGGATTTCGCGCGAAAGTCTTTCAACCATGGGTTGCGGCATGCGCGCCGGACCCGAAAGCCCGAACCAACTGCTGGTCACCAGGTCGAAGCCGTGCTCGCGCAGCGTCGGTACTTCGGGGAAGGAGGGATGGCGCTCGGCGCTGCTCATCGCCACCGCGCGCACGCTGCCCTGGCGGATGTGTGCCGCGGCCGAGGGCAGGCTGTCGCTCATCAGCGGAACTTGGCCGCCGATCACGGCGGTCATCGCGGGGCCCGCGCCGCGGAATGGGATGTGGTTGATCTCGCGCCCCAGGATCTGCCCCATGCGAACGATCAGCAGGTGGTTGGAACTGCCCGCCCCGCTGCTCGCCATGTCGAGGCCGCTTGGCGAGTTGCGGTGAACGCGCGCGAAGTCCGCCATGTTCGCAATGCCCGCACGCGGGTTCGCCACAAAGACCGAGGGGTTGAGCGTCAGCAGCGCGATGTGCGTGAAGTCGCTCACTGCGTCGTAGCGCACGTTGGAATAGAGCGCGGGCGAGATGCCGTGGCTCGCGATGTTCGAGAGCACCAGCGTGTGCCCGTCGGGTGCCGCCTGCGCCGCCATCAGGCTGCCGACCGTCGCACCCGCGCCGGGCCGGTTTTCCACGATGATGGGTTGGCCCAGGCGCTCCTGCAGCGGCGTTGCGACCAGGCGCGCGATGAGGTCGGTCGTGCCGCCGGGTGCGAAGGGAACGATCAGCCGGATGGGCTGCGTCGGCCAAGCCTGCGCGTGGGCTGGCCCCGACAAGGCTGCGCCTGCAAGCGCCACACTGGCACCCATCATTCCGCGACGGCGAAGCGACTTCCCGAACATTCATCTCCCGTTCCGCGCCCCGTAACGGCCGCGTTCTTATTTGCGGCTATCGCATGCGTCCCCTTCGACTGCAAGCACGAGTCTGGAGAGGAGGCCGGTCTGGACAGGGTGGGGGCGCGGCCTGAGGATGCGCCCGGTGCAGGTGCCGCGCCCGCCGCCAGGCCGCCCGCCTTTCGTACGGAGAACACGATGCTCATCAACGACCCGCAAACCCGCATCCGCGAGCAGTCGGCCGCGCTGGAACCCCGCCTCATCGAGATGCGGCGCGACATCCACAGCCATCCCGAACTCGCCTTCGAGGAAGTGCGCACGGCCGGCATCGTCGCCGCCGAACTGACGCGCATGGGCATCTCCCATCGCACCGGCGTGGGCCGCACCGGCGTTGTTGGCGTGATCGAGGGCGCGCGGCCCGGCCCCACGCTGGCGCTGCGCGCGGACATGGACGCGCTGCCCATCCATGAGGAGACGGGCCAGGCCTTCGCCAGCAAGCTCGACGGCAAGATGCACGCCTGCGGGCACGACATCCACACGGTCACGCTGCTGGGTGCCGCCGAAATACTGAACGGCCTGCGCGCCAATCTCGCCGGCCGGATCGTCCTGATCTTCCAGCCGGCCGAGGAGGTGCTGGAGGGCGCGCCCGCGATGATCGCGGACGGCGCGGCGGATGGCATCGACATGGCCATCGGCTTCCACAACCATCCGGACAAGCCGGTCGGCAGCTTCGGCTTCGTGCGCGGCCCCTCGCTCGCCGCATCGGACCGCTTCGACATCATCCTCCGCGGCAAGTCGGGCCATGCGGCGCACCCTTACGCGGCGGTGGACCCGATTGTCGGCGCCGCGCACCTCATCACGCAGTTGCAGACGGTGGTGAGCCGTGAGCAGAAGCCGCTGCATCCCTGCGTCGTCACCGTCGGCATGTTCCAGGCGGGCACGACCTACAACATCATCCCCGAGCGCGTTCACCTGAAGGGCACCGTCCGTACGCTGCACGCCGAGGCACGGGACGTGGCGGAGAACGCGATCCGCCGTCTGGTCGAGCACACGTCGGCCGCGATGCGCCTCGAAGCCACGGTGGAGTATCGCCGCATGGTCGCCTCGCTCGTGAATGACGACCGCGTGCTGGAGCCCGCCATCGCCAGCGTCCGCGCGCATTTCGGCGAGGTGGTGCACGAGGGCGAGCCGTCCATGGGGGCGGAGGATTTCGCCGCCTTCGCCGAACGCGCGCCGGCCTTCCACCTGGGCATCGGCGCCGGTACGCCAGGCCGTGACGACCGCCTGCACAACGCCAACTACCAGCCCGACGAACGCTGCATTGCGCTCGGCGTGCAGGCGCTGAGCCGCATCGCCGTGGACATGCTGCGTTGAGGAAAATCGCCGAACTCACCGCGCCGGACGTCGCCGAGCGGCTGGCGGAGGGCCACGCCGTGCTGCTGCCCATGGGCAGTACCGAGACGCACGGGCCCGGCCTGCCCATGGGCGACTACATGCTGGCCGAGGCCATCGCGCTGCGCATCGCCGACATGGCGGGCGATGCGCTCGTCGCACCGCCGCTTCCCTTCGGGGGCGTCGATTTCTTCCGCGGCGTGCCGGGCGGTGTGGCGCTGAGCACGCCGACCCTGACAGCCCTCGTGACCGAGATCCTGACCGCACTGCACCAGGGGGGCGCGACGCGCATCCTCATCGTCAACGGCCATGGCGGAAACATTCCCGCGATCGAGGACGCACAGCGTGCGGTGCGCCAGGCGCATGGTGTGGTGATCCCGGTGCTGCACCTGTGGAAGACGTCAGGGCCGTGGCAGGCGGAACTGGGCGGCAATCCGCTCGCCCTCGGCCATGGCGGCGATCCCGTCGCCTCGGTTGCGCTGCATCTGCGGCCGGATCTCTGCGCGCCCGCACGTCTCGCGCCGCGCGCCGCACCCGCACCGTTCATGGGACTGCCGGTCAGCGGCTTCGGCACCATCCGGGCTCAGGGAGTGGATTTCGGTGTGCCGATCGAACTGCCGGAAATCGCCCCGGGCGGCGTTCAGGCGGCAGACCCATCCTGGGCGCGGGCGGAGCTGGGCGCGCGCATCGTGGCCCGCTTCGTCGAGGCTGCGGCGACGCTTCTCGTCGCCATGAAAGAGCGCCGCGCGTGAGGATTACCGTGTTCGGCGCGGGCGCCATCGGCAGTCACGTCGCCGGGCGCCTTGCGCGCTTGGGAAAGGCGGAGGTCAGCGTCATAGCGCGCGGGCCGCAACTGGAGGCGATCCGCGCGCGCGGCATTACGGTGGAGGCGCCCGATGGCAGCTTCAACGTGCGCCCGCGCGCCGAGCAGGACGCCGCCGCGCTTGGCCCGCAGGATGCGGTGATCGTGACGGTGAAGGCGCCCGCGCTGACCAGCGTGGCGCAGGCCATCGTGCCGCTGCTGGGGTACGATACGCCCGTCATCTTCGTCATCAACGGCATTCCGTGGTGGTGGAGCGAGGGGCTGGCCACGCTCGATCCGGGTGGCGTGGTGCGCTCTGTGGTGGGGCTGCCGCGCACGGTGGGCGGCGTAGTCTGGTCGGCGTGCACGGTGACGGAGCCGGGCGTGGTGAAGGTGCAGAGTGCCGCGAGCCGCGTGATCTTCGGCGAACTCGACGGCGCCATCACGCCGCGCATTCAGGCGGTCGCGGCCGCACTCGACGCCGGCGGAATGGGCGGCGTCACCTCGCCCGACATCCGCACCGAGATCTGGACGAAGCTGCTCAACAACCTCACCAACGGGCCCATCTGCCTGCTGACGCGGCGCGACATGCTGAGCACCTTCAGCGACCCCACGATCCTCGATGCGGCAAAGGCCGTCATGCATGAGGGCTTGGCGATCGCCGCCGCGCTCGGCCATCCGATCGGCGGCGATCCGGAGAAGCAGATCCTTCGCTCGGTCGTGCTCGCGCACAAGCCGTCGATTCTGCAGGATCTGGAGGCGGGGCGCGCGCTGGAGTTCGAGGCGCTGCTGAGTGTGCCGCTGCAACTCGCGCGCGAGGCGGGCGTGCACGCGCCGATGTTGGGGCTGCTGGTCGCGCTGGCGAAGCAGGGGGCCTACGCGGCGTAGGTGTTCGGCAGGTCGGTCTGGCCGAGCACCCAACCTTCCCAGCGGCGCACCATGTCGTCCTCCGGGATGAAGTCCGGCCGTGCGCCGTCCAGCACGGCGATGAGGGCGAGCAGGCCGAGGGTGCAGTCCAGCCGGTCCTCGCCCGCCGCGTCCTGCCCGAAGCCGTCGATCAGCGCCTCGAGCATCGCGGGGGAGGGGGCGACAAGCAGCCGCGCCATGGCTGCGCGCAACGGCTCGGCCAGGGCCCGCCGTGCCCCGCGGTCGCGCTTGCTGCCGGCGAGCTTCAGGCCGAGTTGCCGCAGCGCCTCGGCCGGATAGACCTCCGCCAGCGTGAGGCGCCCGGCGCGCAGCAGGCCGTGCAGCGGGCCGGCGAAGGGCCAGAGATCCACCGGCGCGCCGGTGGCCAGCGCCGGGGCCAGCCAGTCGCGCCAGGCGGTAATGGCGGCCTTGCCGGACTGGTTGGCGCCCAGCGTCCAGAAGGGCGGCGCGCCGGCCGGGCGTGTGGCCGTCGGGCCGTCGCACCAGCGGTGCAGGGCACGCGCATCCGCGAGGCCGAGGGCCGCCGCATGGCTCGCCCGCGTCATGCCCTTCACGCCGCGCATGGGGTAGAAGGGAGCCTCCAGCCCGATCCCGTCCAGCGCCTCGTTCACCGCGAAGAAGCGCGCATCGCCGGCCCGGCCGCGCAGGAATTCGACGAAGCCAGCCTCGGGCCGCAGCACCGCATAGCCGCGCGGCACGCCGAGCGGCAGGTCAAGGCCGAGCACGGCGGGCGCCTCGCCGCGCAGCGATTCGGCGAAGGCCAACACGTCTCCCACCGGCCGCGGCGCATCGATCCGCCAGCCCGCGCTCTCGCGCCGCGCTACTGCCGCCCAGCGCTTGCCGGGCGCCACCGACCAATCCGCGTGCGCGGCGATCATTCGCATGCCAGCATGCGAAGGAGCCAGATGGAGGCGTGCATGGCCTATACCCCGACAGCGAAATGGTTCCACTGGATCACCGTCTGCCTGATTGCGATCGCGCTGCCCACCGGGCTGGTGATCCAGCACATCAAGGAATCAGACAAGATGGCCTTCTACGCCATACACGAATCGGCAGGCCTTACGCTGCTGATCGTTGCGTCGCTGCGCCTGTGGTACCGCGTCCGCCATCCGGTTGCGCTCGAGCCGAGCCTGCCCGCGCCGATGCGCGTCACCGCGACGGTCGTGCACCACAGCCTTTACGCCGCGCTGATCGTGCAACCGCTTCTCGGATTCTTTGCCACCAACGCCTTTGGCTTCCCGATGCAGGGGGCAACGGCCTATTTCGGCTTCATCGACCTGCCAAAGTTCATGCCGACGATGGAGGGCTTGGGGAACGTGCTGATTTGGATTCACCGGTGGCTCGGCTGGATCATCGGCGCGCTGCTGGTGGCCCATATCGGCGGGGTGATCTTCCACCAGGCGATTCGGCGGGACGGCACCCTGATTCGGATGGTGTAGCGGCGATCAGGCTTCCGGGCGCAGCCGTTCGACCTCTGCCATCACCGCCGCGTCCTCCACGTCCTTGCGGAAACGCGCGGGGACATCCACCGCGGCAGCCAGCAGGCGCTTGTAGGTGGCGCGCGGCACCTCCTCGGTGCCGAACTGCGCCAGGTGGGCGGTCTGGAACTGCGCGTCGAGGAGGGTGAAGCCGCAGAGCCGGAGCCGCGCGACCAGATGCACGAGCGCGATCTTGGAGGCGTCGTCGGCGCGGCTGAACATGCTCTCGCCGAAGAAGGCCCCGCCCAGCGCCACGCCGTAGAGGCCGCCGACCAGCGTGCCGTCCTGCCACGTCTCGATCGAATGCGCGTGCCCCTGGGCGTGCAGCGCGGTGAAGAGTCCGGCGATCTCGGTGTTGATCCAGCTCTCGGCGGAACTCGGGCGCGGCGCCGCGCATTGGGCGATGACGCGGCCGAAGGCCCTATTGGCGGTGACGGTGTAGGGTGCCTGCCGCATCCGCCGCGCGAGGCGACGCGAGAGGTGGAAGCGGTCCAGCGGGATCAGGCCACGCTGCTCGGGATCAAGCCAGTAGAGCGTCTTGGCCTCGCGGCTTTCGGCCATGGGGAAGAGGCCGATGCGATAGGCGCGGAGCATCAGGTCCGGCGTGATCTCCATCTGCCGGCGCGACATGCGCGAGCCTCAGCGGGCTCGTGCGCGGCGCAGGGCCGCACGCGGATTGGCGCTGTCATGGCGAGGGTTGACCATGGGAGCAGGGTACATCAGTTCGCCCGGAACTGCACGCGGCGAAGGGAATTGCAAAGCCCACGCATCTGTCGGCCCGCCCGCGCGTCATGGCCTGGAACGACGGAGGCGCGGAAACCAGTGACCATCACGATGACCACCCGTGGCCTGCTGCGCAACGGCGCCAACGGGCGCTTTCTGGAATCTCTGAGGGACTACCTCGCGATTGCCCGCCGCGCGAAGGGCTGCCTCTCCTTCGAGTGCTGCCCATCGGCCGTCGAGGAGGGTGTGGTGGAGATGGTGGCGTGCTGGGACTCGCCACTGGCCGCGGTGCGCCACCTCGCCGCACCGCATGCGCGGGCCTTCCACGCGGTGCAGGCCGAGTGCCTGGTGGCGCCGCCCGAACTGATCGGGATGCGCCTGTCCGCCTGATCAGGCGGGCCCGGCGACGATCCGTGAGACGAACCGCTCCAGCCAGTGGATGGTGTACTCGCCCGACTTGAATTCGGGGTCCGCCATGATGCGGCGGTGCAGCGGCAGCGTGGTCTGGATGCCGTCCACCACCATCTCGTCCAGGGCGCGCTGCATCCGCGCGATGGCCTGCGCGCGGGACGGCGCGTGGACGATGAGCTTGGCCACCAGGCTGTCGTAATGCGGCGGCACCGAATAGCCCGAATACAGCGCGCTATCGACCCGCACGCCGAGGCCGCCCGGTGCATGAAAGTTGTTCACCCGGCCGGGCGAGGGCGTGAAGCTCTCCGGATCCTCGGCGGTGATGCGGCATTCGATGGCGTGGCCGTTGAACGTCACGTCGGCCTGCGAGTAGCCGAGGGTCTCCCCGGCTGCGATGCGGATCTGCTCGCGCACCAGGTCCACGCCGCAGACCATCTCCGTCACCGGATGCTCCACCTGCAGGCGGGTGTTCATCTCGATGAACGCGAACTGCCCGTCCTGCCAGAGGAATTCCAGCGTGCCGGCGTTGCGGTAGCCGATCTGGCGCAGGCCGGCCGTGACCTGGGCGCCCAGCGCATCGCGCTCGGCGGTGCTGAGTACGGGTGAGCCCGCCTCCTCCACCAGCTTCTGGTGGCGGCGCTGGAGCGAGCAGTCGCGCTCGCCGAAATGGACGACGTTGCCGTGCGTGTCGGCCAGGATCTGCAGCTCGATGTGGCGCGGCCGGTCGAGGTACTTCTCCATGTAGACGCTGTCGTCGCCGAAGGCCGCCTTGGATTCGGTGCGCGCGACCTGCCAGGCCTCCTCAAGCTCATCGGCCGAATGCGCGACCTTCATGCCGCGCCCGCCGCCGCCGGCCGCGGCCTTGATGAGCACGGGATACTTGATCTGGTCAGCGATCTCGCGCGCTTCCTCGAAGCTCTCAAGCTTGCCGGGCGAGCCGGGGACGAGCGGCACGCCCAACTGGCGCATGGCGTCCTTGGCCGCGATCTTGTCGCCCATCGTGCGGATATGCTCGGCCGTCGGGCCGATGAAGGTGAGGCCGTGCGCCTCGACCATTTCAGCGAAGCGGGCGTTCTCGCTGAGGAAGCCGTAGCCGGGATGGATGCCGTCCGCGCCCGTGATGGCGGCAGCGGAAAGGATGGCGGCGACGTTCAGGTAGCTGTCCCGCGCGGCCGGCGGGCCGATGCAGACGCTCTCATCGGCGAGGCGCACATGCATGGCCGAGGCATCGGCGGTGCTGTGCACGGCGACGGTGCGGATGCCCATTTCCTGGCAGGCGCGATGGACGCGCAGCGCGATCTCGCCACGATTGGCAATGAGGATCTTCTTCA
>Ga0105047_10006274_pt1 | contig 20188 bp, 20 predicted proteins | sample MAT04_FD_78384 | JGI IMG/M metagenome (GOLD analysis project Ga0105047, IMG submission 78384) | Freshwater microbial communities from Lake Fryxell liftoff mats and glacier meltwater in Antarctica - MAT-04 (megahit assembly) | ecosystem: Environmental > Aquatic > Freshwater > Ice > Liftoff...
CCGTCGTCCTGGAACTCGTCGGGGGAGTGACCACCGCCCGCGAACACGTCCTCGCGGCCTTGAAGGCAGGCAAGCATGTCGTCACCGCCAACAAGCACCTCCTCGCCGAGCACGGGGCGGAGATCTTCGAGACGGCCCGAAAGTACGAGAGAACCGTCGCCTTCGAGGCGAGCGTGGCCGGCGGCATCCCCATCATTGCCGCCATTCTCCAGTGCCTCTCCGCCAATCAAGTGACGGCTATCCAGGGCATCCTCAACGGCACCAGCAACTTCATCCTCAGTTCGATGGCCGAGCAGGGAACGGGCTACGCGGAAGCTCTGAAGGAGGCTCAAAAACGTGGCTACGCGGAAGCCGATCCGACGCTCGACGTCGACGGCAGCGACGCGGCCCATAAGCTCGCCATCCTGGCCCAGATCGCCTTCGGCGTGACGGCGCCCTTCGAGGCGATCGAACGGATCGGCATCGCCAACTTGCATGAAATGGACCTGCGCTTTGCCAGCGAACTCGGTTACACGATCAAGCTGCTTGCTGAGGCGTGGCTGGTCGAGAAAGAAGTCGCCCTGCACGTCGCCCCTGTCCTACTGCGCGAGACCGACATGCTGGCCCAGGTGCGCGGCGCCTTCAACGCCGTCCAAGTCAACGGCGACGCCGTCGGCGAGATGATGTTTCAAGGAGCGGGAGCCGGGGCGTTGCCGACTGCCAGTGCGGTTGTGGCCGATCTCGTCGATCTCGCGGTCGGCCGAGCCCAGCAAACGTTCCAGGCCGCGAAGCTTTGGTCCACAAACGTCCGTGGCTTTACGCTGCGGCCATCGCAAGAGGTGCGATCGCGGTTCTATCTGCGCGTTCTGGTGGCTGATAAACCGGGCATGCTCGCCGACGTCGCCCGCGTCCTGGCCGATCACTCGATCAGTATCGCGTCCGTCATCCAGCATGAAGCCCTGGAAGATCACGCGGAAGCAATCGTCCCGCTCGTGATCATGACGCACTACGCTCCCACCGGTCAGTTCCGCAAAGCCGTCGAGAAGATCAACCAACTGAAGGGGGCTATCCCGCCCGGGGTGTATTACTCGGTGGATGATTGAGTGAAATCACATTGTCGCCGGATTGCGGAGACTTCACATGGAGACGGATGAGATCGGCCGCGTTGTCACCGAAGCAACGATCAGCAGCCTGCAAGACCTCTACGATTTCAATCGAGGATCGCTGGCCGCGGATCAGGTGCGTAAAATCGTCGTCATGGATCTCGTCGTTGACCTCCGCCATCAAAAATTGATCGGCAACCCCGCTCATGGCGGGCAACACACTCTGGAACTCCTCTGACACGTCATCATGTCGCGCCGCCGGTGGCTCGCGTCACGACCACCCAATTCTGACCGAGGGTCATGAGGTCGTCGATGAACTGGCACTCCAGACCGCGGGCGGCGGCGGTTGCCACAAGCCAGGCGGGGTCGTGGGTAACGACGCCGGGCACGTCGGACTGATGGCTTCGGCCGACCCAGGTCGTCCCTTGGTAATCCGGAAGGTTCGCGCTGGGGACATACCAGGAGGCCACGAAGCGGGCGCCCGGCCGGGCCATTTCCCGGAAGGCGTCCAGCATGCGTGCAATCTGCGGCTTGGAGGCGTGCGACCAGATGGAGTACGCGATCACGAAATCGAAACTCGTCGCGAACACGCCAAAATCAAAGTCATCGTTGTGGCTGAAACACGGCTTCTTTTCACCGGCGAGGTCGCCCAGGATTAACTCCCGTCCGGCGTCCAGCATCTTTATGTTCGGCTCGATGCCGCAATATTTCCCCGCATCCAGGTAGCCGATGAACCAGTAGCCAACGCGCAGGCAACCGCAGCCGACCTCCAGAACAGCCGAGTCCCGCCTCAACCCCGCCATCAGTGCCACGCAGAGCGGGTCACGCGCGGTCGTCTCGAAGAACTCCAACGGACAGCCGACGAACACCCCACGTTCGTGGATGCGGTGGCCAGCCTCGTGAAACCAGTAGTGCGTCCGAATGTGACTGACTCCGCGACGATGTTGACCCTGGACGCCTGCCTAATTTTACCGTGTCGACAAGGCGCGCCGGGAGCGTAAGCCTTATGTGGTGCGATCTCTCTGGTGCGCCTGAATCGGGAACGAAGCGCTCGCTGATTGATTCGCACCGCAAGGAAGATTGTATTTGCCCCGAAAGGTTTAATACAAAACGCGAAGCCATTTATCCCTGCTTTCGCAGCACCGAAGAGACCGCACCCTTTTTGCATTGCAACCCGCTCCCAGTGCGACGTCCAACGAATGGTGGGCGGAAGTTTCATGCCGCGAACATGTACACCACCGCGACGGAGTTAAAGAGTGCGTGGACGACGATGCCGGGAACGATGCTGCGAGTCCGGAATGAAAGCCAGGCGAGGCCGAAGCCCAGCACCACTAGCGGAATCGGCGTGGGCCAGACGTTGGAATGGACAGCGGCGAAGAGGATGGCGTTGGCCAAGAGGGCGCGGGCGGCCTGCGGGGTTGGGATCCTCAACCGGCGACGCCAGCCGCCGGCAAACGGGGCGAAGAGATAGATCGGCAGCATGGCGAGGAGGAAGTAGATTGGCGCCAGGTTGCGGAAGACTTCAGGCCAATTGCCCTGCTGATACGCCTCCGTGAGGGCGGGCGATTGCAGGCTGAGGAAGAACGCGATGCCGTAACAAACGTGGCCGCGCTGGGCGGGCGGGACGATCGCTTCGCGAACGGGTGTCTCGCCTTTCGGGTCTTCCAACAGCCAGGGCAGAAGGAGCCCGCGGAAGACGAATTCTTCGAGGATGGGGACGAGCAACGCGGCCTGGAGGGCGAAGACGATCAGTTCACGCCGGCCCGCCAACGGGCCGAGATCCATCAGTGGATGCTTCTGCGCGTTCGGGGCGAGCAGCACGACCGCGAGCATGAATAGGCCGAAACAAAGCGGCGTCAGGACAAGCCAGCCCAGGTAGCCCAGAACATAGTTCTGACGGAGGCGGCCGCGCGGCAGGCCGATCTGGGACCACGTCGCATTCAACCCATACACGAACCCGGCCACGAGGAAGAACAATTGAAATGGCACGGCCAGCGTCTGGCTCCAGAGGCCGCGCAGGTGTACATCTTGAAGACGCTCGGGGAAACGCCAATCGTCTGGAGCGGGTTGCGGAAACGCAGGGCCGTAGATCGCTTGATAGAAACCGCCTGAACTCAGCAGCGATTGGATCAGCGATGGGATGATGAAAACGAACAGACAGGCGACGAGCACGGCCCAACCGTTCCAGACAATGGGCCATGGCGCGGCGCGTGGAAAGAGCGATTGCCGGCGTGATCCCCGATACGCGAGCAACGCGGGAAGCCCCGCCCCGGCGACGAGACTAGCCCCGGCGAGAAGAAACGGTTGCAACGCCGGCGCGAGATCGGGCATGCCATCCTCTGGGAAAAGAAGCGGGTCGTGCTATTGTAAGCAAGTCGTCGTCCCGTTCACCGGTGGAAATATGCCGAATATCCTTGATGAAATTGTCGAACGCAAGCGGGATGAGATCGCTGCCTCACGGTTGACGGTCTCCGAAGCGGAACTCGAGCGGCGGATTGTTGGTCTGCCGACCGTGCGTGACTTCATCGGCAACCTGCGCCGGCCGGGAATGCGAATCATCGCCGAGGTCAAAAAGGCGTCGCCGTCGGCCGGGATCATTCGGGCTGATTTCGATCCCGTCGCGATCGCCCGCATTTACGAGAAGCATGGGGCCGATTGCCTCAGCGTCCTGACCGATAAGCCTTTCTTTCAGGGCGATCTCGCCTACCTGACGGCCATCCATGATGCTGTCGGCTTGCCGGTGCTGCGCAAGGAGTTCATCCTCGAACGCTATCAATTGGTCGAAGCCCGCGCCGCCGGCGCCGACGCGGTGCTCTTGATAGCCGAGATCCTGCCGGGCGATCGGCTTCGCCAACTCGTTGAAGAAGCGACAGCACTGGGGCTTCATGTGCTGGTCGAATTGCATGATGCCGAGGAACTGCCGCGTGTCATCGCCAGCGGTGCGAAACTGATCGGCGTCAACAACCGCGACCTACGCACGTTTCGCACTTCGCTGGAGCACACGCTCGAATTGAAGCCGAGGATCCCGGCCGATCGGTTGCTGGTGAGCGAGAGCGGGATCAAGACGAATGCCGATCTTCAGCGACTGGAAAGTGCCGGTGTCAAAGCCATTCTGGTCGGCGAGTCGTTGATGAAAGCCCCGGACATCGGCCAGGCGCTCGATCTGCTACGTGGTGTGTGATGGGTCGCTGGGCGGAGGTTTGGCCGCGAGGATTGTCAAGGCGCACCATCCCCAAAGGGCGATGATCAGGAACGTATCGACCGGGTACTCGTCGCCCGTGCCGATGGTCATTTGCGGGACAGTGTAAGTCGAGTTCTCGTTGACCTTTTTTGATAGGCGGTTTGACGACCGGTCGGTAGAAGCCCCGCGGTCGACAATGGTGATTTCATATCTCATCGGTTGCAGTGCCGTCTCCCAGACCACGAGCAGCACGACGACGGTCAACGCAAAGGAATTGACGAGCCAGAGCGAGCGCGGTTGAGGCTTCGCTTCATTCAAGGGATCGATCAGTTCCGGTTGATTGAGCGCTCGAGGCCGAAAGAACGGCCGAGGATCCGCCAGCAGCACGAAGACCCCGAACGCGGAGAGCATGGCATCGTAATACATGAAGTGATAGGTCGTCATCCATGCGGTCAGTACAAGAAATGCCGGGAGCGGACCGACGAAAGGAATCGGCCCAGGCCTGCGCCCGTGGAACACCCGGAGGGTAATTTCGATCACCGCGGCCCATGCCGCCCAGCTCGCGACGAACAAGGGGAGGGTGGCGCGTTCGTCGCGCGGGAGGGAAAAATCGGTGAACATTCGCCGGGGGATATTGAGCAGGTCGCGGCTCAGGGGAATCCAGTTGCGGTCGGCATTGTAGATCGCCGTCGCCTCCTGACCGACAACTAACCAATTCATCCACGAATGTACCCCAACGAACGGGAGCGTCGCGAGTGCCAGCCCCGCCCCGGCGCCCGCCATGGCGAGCGCCGCCCGCCAGCGGCGCAGCAGCAACAAGAGAAAGAAGTAGGAGATCGCCCAGACAGGTTTGTAGGCTAGGAGCCCCCAGATCATCCCGCCGCGAATCGGTCGGCCGCGTGCCATCCAGACCCAGCCCCAAATCAACATCGTCAGCGTCATCGGGCTATTTTGGCCCAGATCAATGGCGCCACGAGCGCCGGGATAAAGCAAAAGAATTGTCGAGGCGAGCGGGCACCAAATCCGCCCTTGCGAAAGCCGGCAGATGCCCCAACCCGAGACGAAGCAGAAGAACACCTGCACATACTGCATCGTGAAATAGGCCATCTGCGGGTGATCGCCCGTCGCGAACGGGGCCATCACGAAGGCCTGGATCGGCGGATAGAGAGGCCCGCCGACGCCGATTCCTTTAGTCGGATGCCCGATCTGTTTCACTTCGTCGGCATTCCAGGCTGTTTGCAGATGGATTGCAAAAGCGGCCTGTTGAAATGAATTGCCGGGACCGAGCAACCCGGCCGCCGATCCGCCGACGTTGCGCCAGCGAGGGTCGTCTTCGCCCATAAAGATGGAGAGCAATTCCGCGTAGTCGGTCCCTGGCGCCGCGGGTGAAGCCCGTTCGGGCGGGTAGGCATTTCGACCGACTTCCCAGAGGCGGGGACGCGAATAAAGTTCGCGTCCATGGCCGGTCATCAGCATCCGGCCCATCATCCAGGAGCCGCCAAAATCGATCGTCTTGTGGCCGTCGTTGCCGTCCACGCGACGATTCGGGTCATTCTCTGGTAACCGATCCTGAAAGGCGAGGTGGCCGTTCCAGATCCGCCCGACCGCGACACCGGCGGCCAGTAGCCAAGCGAGGACGTAGAGAGTCCGCCGATTGAGAATGAAGCGGACCCAAAGGGGATAGTAACTGGTCACAGGCGGTTGTCACACGCGATCAGATTTTCAGTTAGGCCAGTCGCCGGTAAAGACTTCGACGGCAGGCCCGGTCATGTAGACATGATTATCGGTTTCCGACCAGTGCAAGTCGAGATCGCCACCGAGTAAATGAATAACCACGCGGCGATCGCTTCGTCCGGTCAGCACCCCGGCCACGCAAACGCCGCAGGCGCCCGTGCCACAAGCGAGGGTCTCGCCACTGCCACGTTCCCAGACGCGCATGGTCAGATCATCGCGGCGATTGACGGTGACGAACTCGACGTTGGTCCGACGCGGAAAAGCCGGATGTTTCTCGATTTTTGGGCCAATTCCGTGGACATGGTGATCGGTGATGGCATCGACGAAGGTGATACAGTGGGGGTTGCCCATCGACACGCAAGTGACGGGCAGCGAGATGTCGTCGACGATCAAGGGCACATTGATCGGTGGGTCGCCGGGCAACGTCGTCGGGATTTTTGAACTGGTCAAGATCGGCTCGCCCATGTTGACCCGCACCCGTTTCGCTTTCCCATTGGCGATCTCCAACTCGACAGTCAAGATACCTCGACCGGTCTCAATCGCCAATTTGTCCTGGTGAACGATGCCATGATCGTAGACATACTTGGCCACGCAACGCAACCCGTTGCCGCACATCTCGGATTCGGAGCCATCGGCATTGAACATGCGCATCCGCGCGTCGGCCCGCTCCGAGGGACAAATGAGAATGAGCCCGTCCCCCCCGACGCCAAAGTGCCGGTCGGCGATGGCAATGCTCAGTTTCCCGGGGTCGGCCGGCAAGCGTTCGCGGAAGCAATCCACGTACACGTAGTCGTTTCCGCAACCTTGCATTTTGGTGAAACGCATCATTTACCTGTTTTTCCAATTTGACTTATGCAGCCGAAAGAAACACAGTCGGCGAAACCCGAAAATACCCCGCCAAAACGATCACTTGCTGTTTGGTAAGAGACTTCGTTTCGTTCAGGACCGCGGAGATGGAGGCAGTCGACATCCCCACGCTTTTTGACAGTTCCGTTTGCGTCAGGCGGTTGGATTCCATCAATAGACGCAGCACACTCGACGCCGTCGCCTCATCAATCCCATGATGCACGTCTTCATATGCTTCAACCAAGTCAGTCAAAACTTCCAAGTAAGCTCTACCACCGGAATCCAAGCGTTCGGTGAGTAGATCATGGAGAACGGATTCGGCCTCTTTCAAGTGAGAGTCGTTCCGGATGGGGACGAGCGGAAAGCGGCGAACCAGTTCGAAATAGCTGTCCGGGATTCGGAGCGTGCTTGCTTTTGTTTTCCGCATGATTTTAGCGCCTCTCGGACTTTACCACGTCACTCCCACTCAATCGTCGCGGGCGGCTTGCTGCTTATATCGTACACAACGCGGTTCACACCGCGAACGCTATTGATGATCCGCGTCGAGACTTTCGCCAGCAAATCGTCAGGGAGGCGTGACCAGTCCGCAGTCATGTAGTCGTCAGTCTGGACGGCGCGGAGTGCGACGACGTTCTCATACGTTCGGCCGTCGCCCATGACGCCGACGCTCTGGACGGGAAGCAGAACGGTAAAGGCTTGCGCGGTCTTGCGATACCACCCGGCGGCCTTCAGCTCCTCCAGGAAAATCACGTCCGCCTGGCGGAGAACGTCGAGCCGTTCTTGGGTTACTTCGCCCAGACAACGCACCGCCAAGCCGGGACCCGGGAACGGGTGCCGCCAGATAACCTCCTCGGGCAATCCAAGTTCGAGACCAACTCGCCGGACTTCGTCCTTGAACAAGTCGCGAAGTGGTTCAACGAGTTCAAAGCCGAGTTCGGCCGGCAGACCGCCGACGTTGTGGTGCGTCTTGATCGTCGCGGCTGGGCCGTCACGCGCGCCGCCACTCTCGATCACGTCGGGATAGAGTGTACCTTGCGCCAGGAAGTGGGCGTTTTCGATGTGCTTGGCCTCATCTTTGAAAACGTCGATGAAGACGCGACCGATGATCTTGCGTTTCTGCTGCGGGTCCGTGATCCCCTTTAACTCGTTGAGAAAGCGATCCCGGGCGTTGACGAAATGCAGATCCGCCTTGTACCAATCGCGAAAGGTCTTCTTTACCTTCTCGGCTTCGCCCTGTCGCAGGAGACCGTTATCAACAAAAATGCAGGCGACCTGGGGGCCGACGGCACGCAGGAGCATCGCGGCGACCACCGAAGAATCAACGCCGCCCGAGAGGCCGCAGATCACGCGGCGCTGGCCGATTTTCTGCTTCAAGTCGGTCAGTGTATTGTCGACGAAGGTTTGCATTTTCCAGAGACCCGCGCATCCGCAAATGCCGTACAGGAAGTTGCGGAGGATCTTGCCCCCCTCGGGCGTGTGGCTCACTTCCGGATGGAACTGCAAACCGAAAAAAGGCTTGACGCGATGCTTGACGGCCGCGACGGGACAGGTCTCCGTGGAGGCGAGCGGGACGAAATCGCCGCCGGGAATCGCCTCCACCTGATCACCATGGCTCATCCAGACAATCGTTTTCTCGGGGACGTCCTGAAAGAGCTTTTCCGTCTTGGCGAAGTGAATCGGAGCCCGGCCGAATTCGCGCGACGTCGCCCGACCGACAGTGCCCCCCATGATCTGGCAGGCAATATGCAACCCATAACAGATGCCGAGGACGGGCACACCCATTTCAAGAATCGCCGGATCGCAACGGGGCGCCCCTTCCTCGTAAACACTGGCCGGGCCGCCGGAGAAGATGATCCCCTTCGGCTTCAATTCGGCCACGCGAGCAGCCGGCAGATCGTGCCGGACGATCTGACAGAAGACATTCAACTCGCGCACGCGCCGGGCAATCAACTGCGCGTACTGCGAGCCAAAGTCGAAGATGAGGACGAGTTCTGAGGTGGTGGACTGCGCCATAGGTATTGAGTTCGTTGTGGTTTGGAAGTCTGAGTTGTTCGAGTTCAGATTACTCAGCCCATCTCGCGAAAAGCTCCTCGATCGTCTTTTCGTCGCCTGTCACCCCTTCGCCGCGAAAGACCTCTACTTCAACATGAACTTCGTCTCCATAATCGACGAAATCGATTTCCCAATGTTCTCCGGGAACGCGAACGGTAATGGTGATTGAGTCCGGCCGTACGTGGCTCAGAGTGTGCGGAAGCTTCACTTCTCGCATCCGGTTAAGCAGATTCAGCAGTTCCTTGTAAGTATCAACAGTAACCTGGTTCATTTGTCGTACTCCGATTTTCCAAGCAGTTTCTTGAAGGTGCGGAAGCCAGGCTCACGTGCTTTTGCCCGCGCGACGACCTCTTCCCAAGCCAGATCCAATATATCGTCCCAGGTCGGCGAGCCCGGCTCAAGGGCAGCGTCCTTGATAAGGCCTCGTTTTCGACGCCGAATCTACTGGACCGTTTCATGATCTTCATTAGGGGTCATTGCCAAGCTCCAATAATGCAGCGGACACGCATTTTTTCTTGGATGTCTCCGCTGAATCGCCCGCGCTCCCCTCCGGGTCGCGGCTTCACGACCTCACTTCCCCAGCTCCGTCGAGCGCCTCGTGGCCGCCTCCACGGCATCCATGATCGCCGCTCGGAAGCCGGCTTTTTCGAGGGCGTGCAGTCCGGCGATCGTCGTTCCGCCGGGGCTGGCGACGCTGTCTTTCAAAACGCCCGTGTGCAGTTTCGTCTCCTGGACCATCTTGGCGGCGCCGAGGACCGTTTGCGTCGCCAGTGCGGTGGCGACATCGCGGGGCAGGCCCATGAGCACGCCGCCGTCACTCATGGCCTCGATCATGACATACACGAATGCCGGGCCGCTGCCGCTCAGGCCGGTGACTGCGTCGAGCAGATGTTCCGGAAGCGCGAACGCCTTGCCGACGGCGTTGAAGAATTTCTCGACGAGGGCCACATCATCCTTTGTGGCCGCGGGTCCTGCCGCGAAACCGGTCGCGCTGGCGTTGACTAGACAGGGCGTGTTCGGCATCACGCGAATGATGCGGTAGCTGCCATGCAGCATCTCGGTCAATTTCGTGATCGAAAGGCCCGCGGCAATCGAGATGATCAGATGCTTCTCGCGAATCTCCGAACGGACTTCTTCGAGGAGTGCCAGCATCATTTGCGGCTTGACGGCCAGAATGAGAATGTCGGAATCGCGAACAACGGCACGGTTGTCGGAACCCGCGACTACGCCGGTAGCCTGCTGGAACTTCGCTCGCGCCTCCGGATAGGGATCGCTGGCACGGCAACGCTCCGGAGAGAACAAGCCAGCCGCGATCCAGCCCTTGGCCAGGGCCGTCGCCATCTGGCCCGCGCCAAGGAATCCGACAGTACCGATGGTTGCCACCTAATCCGCCCCCGCGTCACCGCGTGATCGGGAAAATCGCAAAAGATTGATTGTACGAAATCCGGGATTGCAAAGGAAACGCTGGCAACCGCAATGCCGGGACCGTATAACCGAACCAAGAGAGCCGCAGACGCCCGCGTTCGTGCAATATCTACCCACCCGCGTCGTACCGCGACGACCCAAACCCTACCGAGGCCGCCGATGGCTGGTCCCCTACCCTCCGATAGTTCCGCCCCCCGTGCCGGCTGGTCAAGTCTCCGCGAGCTGAGTGGCTACCAGTGGTTCGTTTTCCTCGTCGCGTCGATGGCCTGGACGCTCGACTGCATGGACCAGCAGTTCTTCACGCTGGCCCGTCGCTCGGCCATGTTGGAGCTGGTTGCGAAGCCGACAGATAGCGATCCTCGAATTGAAGAATACGCGAAAACGAAATTCGTCCCTGCGATCGATCATACTGATTCCGCTCAACGGCCGAAAATTCTGGCCAAGATTTACGCCGCCGACGTTGACAAGTGGGGACTCTACTCCGTCAGTGCCTTCTTGATCGGCTGGGCGCTCGGTGGACTCGGCTTCGGTGTGATCGGCGACAAGTATGGCCGGGTGCGCTCGCTGAGCATCACGATCTTGATTTACTCGCTTTTCACGGGCCTTAGTGCGTTCTCGGTCGGCGTGAACGACTTTATCTTGTATCGCTTGTTGACGGGTATCGGCGTCGGGGGCGTCTTCGCCGTGGTCGTCGCTCTGATCGCCGAGAGCATGCCGGATCGCGCCCGACCGTTTACGCTCGGCTTGCTCCAGATGTTGTCGGCCTTCGGCAACTGCACTGCGGCGATCATCTTCATGTACCTAGGCTATCTCCAGCAGAACGGCTCGTTCAACAACCTCATGATTTTTGGGCTTGGCCCCGTTCAGCCGTGGCGGCTGATGTTCCTGATCGGGATTATTCCTGGGTTGCTGGCGGTCATTGTCCAGATGCGTCTTCACGAGCCGGACAAATGGATCCAAGCCAAAGCAAGCGGCCGAAAGACGGGCTCTTTCAAGGAATTGCTTGGTCACCCGTTGTGGCGCAAACACGCCATTCTCGGCCTACTTCTCGCGTTGGCCGGTGTGGTCGGCCTGTGGGGCATCGGTTTCTTCACACCCGATCTTCAACAGACGGCACTGACGCCCGCCTTCGAGGCTGAGGCCAAGGATAAGGGGCTTACCGGGGCTGACGCGACAGCTTACTTAAATGGTCAACGCATTTACTGGGCTGGAATTGTGCTGTTGATGATGAACATCGGCGCCTTCGCGGGCATGTTCGCTTTTAGCTGGGTGACAAGTTTTATCGGCCGGAAACCGACCTTTGCCATCTTCTTCGTGCTCGCGGCCGGCAGCACCGCCATGGTCTTCGCTTATATGAAAACGCGCGAAGACATCTTGTGGATGGTGCCCGTCATGGGGTTCTGCCAGCTTGCTCTTTTCGGTGGTTACGCGATCTATTTTCCGGAACTTTTCCCCACGCGGCTTCGTAGCACCGGGACATCCTTCTGTTATAACTTCGGCCGTTTGATTGCCGCGTTCGCACCGGCCCTGCTTTACATGCTTCGCGATGATGTGTTCGGCAAGACAGCGGAACCGTTCCGGTGGGGCGGCGTGACCATGTGTTCGGTCTTCCTGATCGGCCTGATCGTCTTGCCGTTCCTCCCGGAAACCAAGGGCAAACCGCTCCCCGAAGAGTAATGAGGTCGACGTGATGAAAGCACCTGATTGGCTAGCTATGCGCGCCGGCGGGCTGCACCCGGGGCTCGACGAATCGACGTGGATGGTCACGCTCAATGGGCAACCACTCTATCGGCTCTTTGCCGCGCCGGCGAAGGGGCGATTTAGTTGTTCGGTGACGCAGACAAACAATGGCAAGCGGCTTGATGGCGGTAAGGACTATGCTTCCGTCGAAGCCGCACTCGAAGGGGGCTTAGTCGAATTGCGCGCGACGCTGGGCTGGTGAGTCGATTCACTCTTCCTCTTGCTTCGCGTCGTCATAATGTCTCAGAGTTGGCGGAGGTTCATTCTTCTCTTCCGCCTGTTTCACTTCCAGACGAAACGATTCCAAATACTCAGCCCATTCCAGATGCTGCTGCCGGAGGTCGTTGACTTCCCAGCGGTCTTCCGGCTTACGGAATATTTTTGCCGCTGGGGCATCGCTCAACAGAGCCCATTCTTCGGTGCGGATCGCCCAGCCGCCGCCGTTGCAGGCTTCCTGACAAAGAGTCACGCGGGGTAAAGGCTTTAAGAGATTTGCAGGTAAATCGGATAAGATGACGCTCAAATCGCTCGATGCGGTCAGCGCGGGCACGCGAGTTTCGCCTTGAACGCCGAGCGGCAAACGGATGAGTAGGGGCACATGCGTGCATTCTTCAAAAAGTCTATCGGCCGTCGGACCGACCCACTGATGCTCTCCAAGGGAGACGCCGTGACTCGACGTAATGATCCAGGTCGCGGCGTCAGCCAAGCCTTGGTCGCGGAAGAAAGCAAACCAAGTTCCCAGATCGTGATCCCATTCCGTCACGACCGCCGCGAACGTCGCTTGCAGCCTTTCACGCTGGAAGGCATCCAGTTCAATCGGGCCGTGCGGCGGCTCATCCCAGGGCAACGGGGTCGTGTCATCATCATTTGGCGGCAGATTCTTGCCATACTCATCAAAGAAATCGAGAGATACCGACCACGGCGGCAACAACCGATCGGTCTCGATCCACATCAACCAATGTTCTTCTCTGGCAATTGAAGGCGTCGTTTCACGGATCGCCTTGAACATCGCCTCGCCGGGCGGTTCGTCCGCGGCGATGGCGACTTCAATGATCTCATCCCAAGTTTTCGGTGGATCCTGACAAGGTCGGTCGCGAAAGGTGATCAGCTTGGTCCCTCGTTCACGCAGGGATTGAAACCATGGTGCCGAAATTCCTTGGAACCATTTAGACCGAGATGGGGAGGTGGTGAAATGTTGATCGAAAACGACACTCTCGACCGCGAGGCGATCCAGATTGGGCGTCGACAGCCATTCGTTCCCGTAGCATCCAAGCCAGCTGGCGTTCCAGCCGTTGGCGACAATGACGATCGCTTTCATTCTATTCGATTGTAGCTCGAAAAGATTGGATTGGCGAGCGTCAAGGCGCCGGACCGACGCCGTCGCGTCAATCCGTCGCCTCAACGCAGCAAAGAAAAGAGGCGGAGCGCGCGCTCCGCCTCATCTATGGGAAACGGCCGAAGGAGCGGCCGGTTCAAGAGTCTGAATCCTCATCAACTTCGGATGGCGAACTTTCGTCGTGAGGCTGGCTTTCCGAGGGCAGTCGGTAGCGTTCGCCAAGCCAGCGACCCAGATCGATCTTGCGACAGCGCGGACTACAAAATGGAAAGTCGGGCCATTCCATGGCTTGACCCGACATTGGCTGTTCACAGATCGAACATCGTACCTTTATCATCGTCGCCCACCGTCCCGAACTTGGGGATTTTTCCGAAATCTCCGATTGTTGCTACTTCCCCGCTCCATCCGATTTTGCCGGCGTGCTTGGGGTTGGCGTCGTGCCTCCACCGGCGGGCTTATCCGATGATGCGGGCTTTGCGGCCGGTTTCCCGGCCTCGGACTCGGCTTTGGCCGACGACTTATATGATTCGCTGCGGTAATCGGTTTCATAGAAGCCGCCCCCTTTGAAGAGGATGGCCGCCCCCGTGCCGAAGAGCCGGCGGAGTTTGTCCAGCCCGCAGGCCGGGCAAGTTTTCAAGGGCTCGGCGGAGAAGGACTGGATCTCTTCGAAGCGATGATCGCAGCTTTCACACACGTAGTCGTAGGTCGGCATGGCAGGTTTCCAGTCAATATGTTCTTGGTACATGTGGTACGACTACCCGGCAAAGCCGGGAGCTACTTGGTTTCTTCCGAGGCCAGGATGACGCTGGCCGGCCGCAGGACCCGGTCGTAAATCTGGAAGCCCTGCTGCAACACTTGGGTGATCGAATTCGGCGGATACTCTTTGCTCGGCATCATTTGCACCGCTTGATGCAAGTTCGGATCGAACGGCTTGCCCAGCGCGTCGATCGGCACGATGCCATGGCGTTTGAGCACATCAAGTAAAATCGCCTGGGTCGCCATCACTCCTTGAACGAGCGGGCCATTGTCGCCCGTTTTCTTCGCCGCCGTTACGGCTCGATCCAGGCTATCGAGTACCGGGAACAGATCGCCAGCGAGTTTGCCGTGGGCGAATTTGCGTTCCGTTTCCAGATCACGCGCTGCTCGCTTCCGGGAGTTTTCGTAGTCGGCGAGCGTGCGCAGAAGATCGTCTTTCTGCTGCTCGGCCTTCTCCAGTTTCACCTTGAGGGACGCGATTTCCCCCTCAAGAGGTTCGCCTTCCGGCATTTCAATCGTCGGTTCATCATTAGACATGATCAATCACCACTATCCAGTTTCCCGCCTCGACGGCGAGCTATTTCCGTTCATCCCGCGACCCGAACCAACCTTTGACCCGATCGAGAAAAGTCTTTCGTGGCTCGGCAACCTGATGTTGATCAAGTGCCGCCATCTCTCGAAGCAGTTCCTCGTGCCGCGGCGTCAACGTTTGCGGAGTTTCAACGACAATTAACACACGCAACTCGCCGCGATGCGAACTCGACACCGGTTGACCGCGGCGATCAACACGCAGTTCCGGCAGGCCTTCCCCCGCGATGCGGAGTTTCGTGTGGCTCCGCGCGCCGCGTGGGACGGTCAATTTCGTCTTGCCGGTTAGCGTCGGCACTTCGATGGTTGCGCCCAAGGCAGCTTGACTAAAGCTGACGGGAATGGCACTTTCAATATGAATGCCGTCTCGTTCGAAATCTTCATGCTTGGCGATACGAACGACCAGTTCCAGATCGCCGCGCTCGCCGCCGGGAGAGCCGGCATCGCCTTCGCCGGGCACGACAAGCCGCAAACCGGTGTCCGCTCCCGCGGGGACGCGAACCTCGACGGTCTGGGTCGCTTCGATGTTGCCCGAGCCCTTGCATTTCTCGCACGGGTCGGCAATCACGGTTCCCTCGCCCTGGCAACGCGGACAGGTCTGCCGCAATTCGAAGAAACCTTGCCGTTGGATAAACTCGCCGCGCCCCTGGCACTGGACGCAGGTCATTCGCTTGCCGTTCTTCGTGCCTTTGCCACTGCATTCGGTGCATGGCTCGAGTCGATTCACGGACACACTTTTGCGGACTTCACTGATTACTTCGTGAAGTTGCATGTCGAGAATCTGTCGGCGATCGCCGCCGCGTCGCGGTCCGTTTCCGCCGCCGCCCCGCCGCCTCGACTGGCCGCCGCCGCCCATGAACGCGCTGAAAAGGTCGCTGACGACATCGGAGAAATTTGACCCGCCGGGTCCGAAACCGGTATCTTGCGGATCGAGACCCGCGTGACCGTAGCGGTCGTAGCGTTCACGCTTCTCGACATGAACAAGGATTTCGTGAGCTTCCGTTATTTCTTTAAATTTGTGCTCAGCTTCATCATCTCCGATATTTCGATCGGGATGATGCTGGCGAGCGAGACGCCGGTAGGCCTTCTCGATCTCTTCGACGCTGGACGAGCGCTCCACGCCGAGAACTTCATAATAATCACGTTTCGAAGGCATCGCGTTCCCCACCGGTCATGACAAAAGATGAATGTCGAATGGCGAATCGGTATCCATTCGACATTCGACATTCATCATTGTCCGATCAGGCCTGTCAGAGCAAGATCAAGCGATCGCGCCGGTGACTTTACCCTTCTTGTCTTCATCGTCAATTTTGGTGATCATCACTTCCGTGGTGAGCATCAGACCGGCGATCGAAGCGGCGTTTTGGAGGGCCGATCGCGTGACCCGGGTCGGGTCAACGATGCCGGCCTGGAACATATCGACATACTCGTTGGTGTTGGCGTTGAAGCCGATATTCGGGGCCGATTCGCCTCGAACCGTGACTTCATCGGCCACCACCGCGCCATCCTGGCCGCCGTTCTCGGCAATGGTGCGAACCGGCTTGGTCATGGCCCGGGCCACAATCTCGGCGCCGACTCGTTCATCGCCCGTGAGCGTCTTGGCCGCCTCTTCGGCGATCTTGACGCAGCGGAGCAGTGCCGTGCCGCCGCCGGCAACGATGCCTTCGGCCACCGCGGCGCGGGTCGCGTGCAACGCGTCTTCCACGCGGCCCTTGGTCTGCTTCATCTCGGCCTCGGTCGCCGCCCCGACGCGAATGATGGCCACGCCGCCAGTCAGCTTCGCCAGCCGTTCGCTGAACTTTTCCTTGTCGTAATCCGACTCGGTTTGGTTCATCTGCGTGCGAATCTGATTGATGCGGTCCTTGATCTTCTTGTCGTCGCCCTTGCCGTCGATGATCGTGCAGCTTTCCTTCTCGACGATGATCTGCTTGGCTTGGCCGAGTTGTTCGAGAGTGACGTTCTCGAGCTTGATGCCGAGGTCTTCGCTGATGAAGGTGGCGCCCGTCAGCGTGGCGATGTCGCCCAGCATGGCCTTGCGGCGATCACCGAAGCCAGGGGCCTTGACCGCACAAACCGGGAAGCCAGCTTGCAGCCGGTTGACGACGAGCACGGCGAGGGCCTCGCTCTCGACATCTTCGGCGATGATGAGGAACGGCCGGCGCGTCTCGGCCACTTTCTGCAAGAGGGGCAGCATGTCGCGGACGTTGGACAGCTTCTTCTCGTAGATGAGGATCAGGGCGTCATCGAGTTCGCACTTGAGGTCGGGGTGATTGACTGCGAAGTAAGGCGAGATGTAGCCCTTGTCGAACTGCATGCCTTCGACGAATTCAAGCGTCGTCTCGGAGGTCTTGCCTTCCTCGACGGTGATGACGCCGTCCTTGCCGACCTTCTCAAACGCATCGGCCATGAGCTTGCCGATGACCGGATCATTGTTCGCGGAGATCGACGCGACCTGGGCCATCTCATCCTTCGAGGTGAGCCGCCGGGTCAGTTTCTCGCCGAGGTGGCTGACGACGGCTTCGACGGCCTTGGTGATGCCGCGTTGAACAGCCATCGGATTGGCGCCGGCGGTGATGTTGCGCAGGCCTTCTTGATAGATGGCGAGGGCGAGGATCGTCGCCGTGGTTGTGCCGTCGCCGGCGCTATCGCTGGTCTTCTGGGCGACGGCGTTGACAAGCTTGGCGCCCATGTTCTCGAACGGGTCGGCCAGCTCGATTTCCTTCGACACGGTCACGCCGTCTTTGGTCACGGTCGGTCCGCCGAACGATTTATCGATGATGACGTTGCGCCCGGTCGGCCCGAGCGTAATGCCCACGGCTTTCGCCAGCTTCTCAGCCCCGGAAAGGAGCTTCTTGCGGGCATCGTCGGTGTAAAGCAGTTGTTTGGCCATTGATCAAAATCCCTCATTATGAAGCCGGCCGTCTCGTCGGCCGGCCAAACTATTGGTTCAAGTTCAGTTCAATTGTTCCATTTTGAAAGTCGATCTTCAGCACTCGATCGTGGAAGAAATTTTTGCCGAGCAGACCTTCGTAATCCGCGTCGGGAAGGTCCATTGCCAAGACGTCGATCGGACTTACATCCATCCCCAACGCTTCAAGCGAATCAAGTCGAAACTCATCGACCGAAATCCGCCCATTCGCGGTTAATACCGAATACAGACCGCTTGGCTGGGAGAGGTCAAATCCCAGAATCGCAAGTGCATTCGGCGTGATGACAGTCTGGCTTGCTCCGGTATCCAGCGCCATTGTCAATAGATACGATCGACTCGGACCCACTAGGATGGCTTCGACAGCGATGAAGTGGTCACCGGCGTCGAAACGGCAAACCATGGGATGCACTTCTTATTGAGGTTTTTTTTCGTCCGATGAAGGGCGACGTTTCTAAACGTCATCCCAGCCGCCTTGCGATACACTTCGTTCTTATCGGTCTCCGCGAACAACACAAATCCACTGACCACCTTGTTCTCCTCATCGATCTCAGGTTCGTCGATCAGAATAAAGTGCGCCGGATAGTGTGCCTCGATCTCGGCGATCGGCAACCGTGTTTTTTCTTGAGTTTCCACGTTACATCCTCCTCGTCCGAAGCGGGCAACCGCTGCCATTCTATCCGATTGCCCGCTCTCCGTTCGAGGTCAACCGCGCTCCGCTTCGCAAAGCCTGCGCGTCGCGGCTAACGTCATCCCACCTTCGCCAGCAGGTCGCTTTCGCGGAGGATCTTGAGATCCTTGCCGTCGACTTCGACGTCGCTACCGGAGTACTTGCCGTAGAGGACTTCATCGCCGACCTTGACGGACAAAGCGGTGCGTTCGCCGCTGTCGCGGAACTTGCCCGGGCCTACAGCGAGAATCTTGCCGCGCTGCGGCTTCTGCTGAGCGGTGTCCGGCAGCAAGATGCCGCCTGCGGTCTTCAGTTCCGCTTCCACAGGCTCCACAACTAACCGGTCTTCCAAAGGCTTGATGGCCATCTCAGATCTCCCTGAATGTCTTCCAATTTGAATTTTGCAATTTTCATTTTTCAATCGCTTTCGAGTGAAAGCGATTGAAAAGAAGCCGCACTACATCATGCCGCCCATGCCACCCATGCCGCCCATGCCACCCATTCCTCCCATGTCCATTCCGCCGCCGCCATGATCATGATGATGATCATCGTCCTTCTTCGGGTCCGGGATGTCGGCGACGATCGATTCGGTGGTGAGCAGGAGGCAGGCGACCGAGGCGCCGTTCTGGAGCGCGCTGCGGGTCACTTTGACGGGGTCGATGACCCCGGCGGTACGCATGTCTTCGTAGTTATCGGTGTCGGCATTGTAGCCCCAGTTCGGGTTGTTCTTGCGGAGGATGTGCGACACGATGACCGTGCCGTCCTTGCCCGCGTTCTCGGCGATCATGCGGCAGGGCATTTCGAGCGCCCGGTAGAGAACTCGCAGGCCGATATCTTCATCGCCTTCCAGCTTGATCTTGTCGAGTGCCTTGCGAGCATAGAGCAGAGCGACGCCGCCGCCAGGGACGGTGCCCTCGGCGAGAGCCGCCCGGGTGGCGTGCAGTGAATCTTCGTAAAGAGCCTTACGCTCTTTCATCGCGGTTTCCGTCGCTCCGCCGACTTTCAGCTGAGCCACGCCGCCAGCCATCTTCGCGAGCCGTTCTTGCAGCTTCTCGCGGTCGTATTCGCTATCCGTCTTGGTGATCTCCTTGCGGATCATCTCGCAGCGGCCTTCAATTGCCTTCTTGCTGCCGACGCCTTCGGTGATCGTCGTGTTCTCGGCGTCGACCTTGATCTTCTTGCAGCGACCGAGATCTTCGAGTTTCACGTTCTGAAGTTGGATCCCGAGATCCTTGAAGATCGCCTTGCCACCGGTAAGAGTGGCAATGTCTTCGAGCATGGCCTTGCGGCGATCGCCGTAGCCAGGGGCCTTGACGGCACAGACCTGGAGAATGCCCTTGAGCTTGTTGAGCACGAGGGTAGCCAAGGCCTCTCCTTCGAGATCTTCCGCAATGATGAAGAGGGGCTCTTTCTTCTTCGAGATGAGTTCCAGCAGCGGAATCAGGTCGCGGACGTTCGAGATCTTGTCTTCGAAAATCAGGATGTACGGGTTCTCGAACTCGCAGATCACTTCCTCTTGGTTGGTCACGAAGTGCGGCGACAAGTAGCCACGATCGAATTGCATACCCTGGACGACAACCACTTCGGTCTCGGCCGTCTTGCCTTCTTCGATCGTGATGACGCCGTTGGTGGCGCCGACGAGCTTCATGGCCTCGGCCAGTTTCTTGCCGATTTCTTTGTCGTTATTGGCCGCGATGGTAGCGACTTCGGTGATCGCCTTCTCATCGGTCGAATCAACCTTCTGAGCCGTGGTTTTCAGTTCGGCGACGACGGCTTCGATGCCCTTCTGAATGCCGCGAACGAGAGCCATCGGGTCATTGCCGGCCGCAACCGACTTCAGACCTTCGCGGTA
>Ga0105047_10006276_pt1 | contig 20187 bp, 19 predicted proteins | sample MAT04_FD_78384 | JGI IMG/M metagenome (GOLD analysis project Ga0105047, IMG submission 78384) | Freshwater microbial communities from Lake Fryxell liftoff mats and glacier meltwater in Antarctica - MAT-04 (megahit assembly) | ecosystem: Environmental > Aquatic > Freshwater > Ice > Liftoff...
AGCGGGCACGGGCACGGGCACGGGCACGTGGGAGAGCGAGACACGCGCGGTCGATGGGGCCGTGCCCGTGAACCGGATGGTGGTCGCGGGGCTGCTCTCCGTGGTGGCGGCGTATCCCGTGGTGTCGTGGATGGGCGGGCCGGTGTGGATGGTCGCGCTGGGCGGAGCGGGGGTCATGCTCGCGGTCGCGGCGCGGAATGGGCACCGGCCCGTGGCGGTCGTACGCGAGGAGGTGCACTTCGAGGTGCTCGTCTTCCTCGTCGCCGTCCTCGTGCTCTCGCTCGGGCTGCGCAACGTCGGCGTCGTCGAGCACCTCTCGCGTGCCTACGCAGGGGCCTCGCCGATGCGCATCGGCATCCTGTCGGCGGCCGGCTCCGCGGTGCTGAACAATCACCCGATGGCGAACCTCAACATGCTCGCCCTCGTGCCGGGCGGGGCGGGCGCAGGCGTCGACCCGCGACGCGTGCTGGCGGCGCTCGTCGGCGGAGACCTCGGGCCACGCCTCTTCCCCATGGGCTCGCTCGCCGGGCTCCTCTGGCTCGAGATGCTCCGCCGCGCCGGCGTCGCCGTGTCGGTACGCCGCTTCGTGCTCGTCGGCGTGGTCGCCACGGTCCCGACGCTCGTGGTCTGCCTCGCGCTCCTCTGAAGAACCGGAGACGCGGAGCTCACTTCGCGGCGGGGGGCGGGACCACCGCGAGCGCGAGGCCGAAGCCGTCGTGGAGCGCGCGAACGGCAAGCTCCGTGTACTTTGCATGGATCAGGCAGGAGACCTTGATCTCGCTGGTCGAGATCGCCTGGATGTTGATCCCCTCGGCCGCCATGATGCGGAACATCTTCGCGGCGATGCCGGCGTGCGAGCGCATGCCGAGGCCGACGATCGACACCTTCACGATGTCCTCGTCGTAACGCACTTCCTGGGCGCCGAGGCGCTTGCCCACTTCCTCGATGAAGGGCTTGGCGCGCAGGAGGTCGCTCTTGGCGAGCGTGAACGTGACGTCGGCGCGGTCGTGCGACTCCTTCGACACGTTCTGGATGATCATGTCGACCGAGATGTTCTTGTCGGCCATCGCGCCGAAGAGCTCGGCGACGACGCCCGGCTTGTCGTTCAGGCCGACGCAGTGCACGCGCGCCTCGTTCTTGTCGTAGGCGACGCCCGCGACGACGACGTCCTCCAGCGACTTGTCCTCGCCGGTCACCCAGGTGCCCTCGGCATCGGAGAACGAGCTGCGCACGTGGACGGGAACGCCATACTTCATCGCAATCTCCACGCTGCGGATCTGCAGCACCTTTGCGCCGAGCGACGCGAGCTCGAGCATCTCTTCGTACGAGATGCGCGGGATCTTCCGGGCCGAGGGGCAGATGTTGGGGTCGGTCGTGTAGACGCCGTCGACGTCCGTGTAGATCTCGCAGACGCTCGCGCCGATGGCGGCGGCGATCGCGACGGCGGACGTGTCGGAGCCGCCGCGCCCGAGGGTCGTGATGTCGCCCTCTTCGTCGACGCCCTGGAAGCCCGCGACGACGGCGATCTGCCCCTTCTTGAGGGTCGAGAAGATCTTCGAGCCCTCGATCGTCTTGATGCGGGCCTTCGTGAACGCGCCGTCCGTCAGGATCTTCACCTGGTGGCCGAGGAGCGAGCGCGCCTGGCCGCCCTCGTTCTGGATGGCCATCGCGGTGAGGGCCGCGGTGATCTGCTCGCCCGTCGCGGCGATGACGTCCATCTCGCGGGCGTCGGGCACCTTCACCATCTCGTGCGCGAGGCCGAGGAGGCGGTTGGTCTCGCCGCTCATGGCGCTGACGATGACGACGACGTCGTCGCCACGCTTCTGCGCGGCGATGGCGCGACGCGCGACGTTGCGGATGCGGTCGATCGAGCCGACCGAGGTGCCACCGAATTTCTGGACGACGAGTGCCACTGGACACGATCATTTACGAACGTTTTCGCGTTGCGTCAACGGGGCGCCGTGCGCCCGGCTCTGCCGTATGCTTGCGGGATGCCTCGCACCGCTCTTCACCGCTCCGGCCTCCTCCTCGCCTGCCTTGCCGCGTGCGCTATCGGCGCCTCGGCGGTCGTGGCCTGCGGTAGCTTCGACGCGAAGGAGTCGGCAAGCGATGCCGCCGCGAGCGAGGCTTCACCTGCCGATGCGTCGCTCGGCGACGGCGACGGCGACGGCGGAGGCGCGGAGAGCTGCGCGCCGGGCGCGTTCTGCGACTCCTTCGACGACGACGCTGCGTTTCCTCGCAGCTGGACCGTCATGAAGCAGGAGGGGGACGCCTCCCTGAACCTCGTACCCGGTGTGGGGCTGAACGGCTCCGGCGGGCTGGTCGCGACCGTCGCGCCCGACGGAGTGCCGCAGTCGGCACGGCTCCAGCTCGAGGTCCCGGCGCAGGGCATGCCGGCGTACGACGCGGTCCTCGCGTTCTCCGCGCAAGCGAGCATCACGACGAACGGCGTCGTGCTCGGACCTCGGTTCGTCGTGAACGGCCCAGCCGGCGCACAGCGAGGCCTCTCCGTCACCTTCAAGAAGGGCCTCGTGAGGCTCGATCCGGACACGTGCGACGCGGGCGACTGCGTGCTGCCGAAGGACGAGATCCCCGTCGCCGCGGGGTGGCACCGCTACGTGCTCAAGCTCGCCGTGCGGCCCACGACCGGCGCCAACGGCAGCACGTACGAGCTCGACATCGACGGCACGCGGGCCATCTCGAAGGCCCTTCCGCTCTTGCTCTCCCGGCCCGCGTCGTTCGTGTTCTTGTTCGGCGTGAGCTACTCGGGGGGCACGGCCGCCGGGACGATCACGTTCGACGACGCCTCGCTCCTCGTCACCGCTGCGCAATGACGTAAATCGCGCGCGCATACCCCCAGGAGGGGTTGACCTCGCGGGCGGTGTCGTCGATGGTCCGCGAAGGGATGGGGCCTTACGCGGGGTATCTGCTGGAGACGTTCGTCACGCTGCTCGCGGTGTGCGGGCTCGCGTTCGTCGTCCTCTACGGTGCGCGGCGCCTCGGGATAGGGCGGCCCCGCGGCCCGATCCAGCTGGTGGGTCAGCTGCCGCTCGATGCGCGTCGCGCCGTCTACCTCGTGCAGGTCGGCGGGCAGGTGCTCGTGGTCGGCGCGTCCGAGGCGGGCCTCACGAAGCTCGGCGAGGTCGCGGCGAACGAGCTTCCCGCGGTCGACCCGGCGAGCCATGCCGCGCCCTTCGGTGACGTCCTCGCGCGCGTGCTCGGCACCAAGCGTGCGACAGCGCCTACGAGGCCCGAATGACCTTCGGGATGCTCGCGCCCGCCGAGGTCGTCAAGGTCGACGACCTCCTCGGCAAGCCCATCGCGCTCGTCGTCGCGCTCGCGCTCGTGTCGCTCGTGCCGTTCGTCTTCATGGGCGTCACCGCCTTCGTGAAGATCTCGACGGTCCTCCAGATCGTCCGCAGCGCGATCGGCGCGCAGTCGGTGCCCTCGAACACCGTCATCATGGCGCTCGCCACGGCGCTCACGCTCATCGCGATGGCGCCGGTCGGCCAGCGCATCCTCGACCGCACGATGCCGCTCGTCCAGAACCGCACGGCGAAGGAGGACACGACCGCGCTCATCGAGAAGGGGATCGAGGCCGTCCGCGAGCCGATGCGCGAGTTCCTCGAGAAGAACGCGAGCGAGAAGGAGCGAGCGCGCTTTCTCCTCGTCGCGAAGAACGCGAGGCCCGAGCCCGAGCGCGCCAAGGTCACGGGGAGCGATCTCTCGGTCCTCGTCCCGGCGTTCGTCGTCACCGAGCTCACCGAGGCGTTCGCGATCGGATTTCTCGTCTACTTACCGTTCCTCATCATCGACCTCGTGGTCGCGAACGTGCTCCTCGCCCTGGGCATGCAGATGCTGAATCCCACGCAGGTCAGCCTGCCCTTCAAGCTGCTTCTCTTCGTCGCGATCGACGGCTGGGGACTCTTGGCGCAAGCGCTCGTCTCGGGGTACAGGTAGCCCGCGATGAAGCTCCGTCACGCATTCGGCCTCGCGGGGCTCCTCGTCCTCCTCGCGGTGGCCGCCAGCTGCAACCAGCCTCAGCGGCGCAACGACTGGCGGAGCCCCGCGCCGCCGGTGACGGGCTCGACCGACCCGCCGTCTCCGCCCTACGGCGACGCCGGCGCACATCCCCCAGGGGACCCCGTGCAGCCCGCTCTGCCGAACGTGAAGCCGTCACCGAACGACATCCAGCTCTGAGGTCGTCCGTGACTGCTTGACATCCTGTGCACGCCGCGTAGAGTCCGCCGCCGCTGCCGCCTCGACCTCCAGTAGGGCGCAGCTTCTGTTTCGTTTGCGTTTGGGGCAATAGCTCAGCTGGGAGAGCGCTGCGTTCGCAATGCAGAGGTCAGGGGTTCGATCCCCCTTTGCTCCACTAAACTCGACTCGTTACCGCGTCGCGGTGCGTCACTCGCCGTCACACGCTCTCACTCGCCCGGCCGGGCTCTCTCATTGTGATCGCTGGCGAGGGCCGATAGCCTGGGCGCTAGATGTTCAGTCCGCGCGCGATGCTCAAGGCCGCCGTCGGTTACGTCCGGAAGAACCCCGATGAGGTCGTTCGCCAAGCGGTGAGCGCCACGGGGTTGACCTTCGGCGTACCCCTCGCCACGCTCCGCTGGTTCGCGGGCAACCTCAAAGGCAAGAAGGCCCCGAAGGACGTCGAGATCAGCAGCGCCGCTCCGGCGCTGCGCTTCAGCGCCGTCGTCGACGCGATGGGTACGCCGGTGCGCGCGTCCGCCGCGATCAAGATCGACGAGGTGACGATCTCGGCCGACTCGGTCCGCATCGCCATCCGCCTCCGTGACGTGAAGCTCGCCCTCGCCGGCGAGCCGAACGAGTCGCCCGTCGCGACGCTCATCCAGTCGGGCGCGCTCGATCTCTCGAAGCCCGGCAACCTGGTGAAGTTCATTCCGAAGAAGCCGCCGGCCGTCGTCGAGGCCGAGGGCGATCGCATCGTCATCGATCTCATGAAGGTGCCGAAGCTCGCGAACGACGAGCGCGTGAAGCGCATCCTCGCCATCGTCGCGCCGGTGCTCGGCATTCGCGCCATCGAGACCGATCGCGATCACCTCTGGATCAAGCTGCGCGCGACGCCCGCGGGCCTGCCCGAGGCGATCGGCAAGCTCCGCGCGGTCAGGTAGTCGTATCGAGCAGTCGGCCCAGAGCTCGCGCTGACGCCATCGTTGAAGCTCAAACGAGTCGCTTGACCGTGGGATCCCGCTGCCTGTAACTCGTCGTGCGCGAGAAATCGGGCAAGGGGACGAATGGACGGCCTAGAAAAGGTTTCTATCTTCGCGAAGCTGAGCAAGCAGCACGTCGAGAACCTGCGCAAGCTCGCGAAGAAGGAGACGTTCAAGAAGGACACGAGCATCTTCTTCCAGGATGATCGCTCCGACGCCCTCTACGTCGTCATCTCCGGCGCCGTGAAGGTCTTCCAGACCGCCGACGACGGAAAGGAGCGCGTCCTCAACACGCTCGGCGCCGGCGAGATCTTCGGCGAGCTCGGTCTCCTCGATGCGTCCGCCCGCTCGGCGTCCGTCGCGACGCTCGAGCCCACGGAGGTCCTCACGCTCACGAACGAGGACCTGCGCGCGCTCGTGAAGGCGAGCCCCGAGGTCCTCTGGCTCATCGTCGAGGCGCTGTGCGAGCGCGTTCGCCAGCTCAGCACCGAGACGCTCGATCTGTCGTTCCGCGACGTCCCGTATCGCATCCTGCGCGTGCTCATCACGGCCACCGCCAAGCACGGGCAGGTCACCGACTCGGGCACGCTCGTCTCGATCGACGCGAAGACCCTCGCGGCCTCGGTGAACTGCGGCGTCGACCAGGCCATGCGGGTGCTCAAGCGCCTCGGCGACCGCGGCCTCCTCCGCATCGACGAGCGCCATGTCATCGTCCCCGACGTGCCTGCGCTCACGCGCGCCCTCGAGTACGAGGAGTCCTGACCGATGAGGGAGATCCTCACCGGCGCTGGCGACGCATGGCGAGGCCGCGCAGCTGCGCGCCTCAGCGTGCCGCTGACGTTCCTGCTCGTTCTCCTCGCGTCGGGGGTCGCGTTCGCGCACGAGCGCTTCGTCAAACACAACCTCCGCTTCCCGCTCCACTACGAGTTCTTCGGCCGCTGGCCCGGTAAGCCGCTCGGGCTCCACCCGGACATGCTGATGATCGCCCTGCGCGTCGCCGGCATCCTCGGCGCGTTCTTCGCGGTGTGGTTCCTGCGCCGCACGCTGACGGAGCGCATCGAGCGCACGATCCTCCGCAGCGTCGGCGGCTCGATCCAGCGATGGGGCCACGAGCTCGCGTGCTTCCTCACCGACCGCCCCGTGCGCGCGAAGCTGTTCCACGCGCTCGGCGAGTGGGCGGTCATCCTCTTCCTGCGCAGCCCCGGCCTCGTGCTCATGTACTCGGCGACGAACGACTCGCTCGTCATGCCGAGCTACCCGCTCGATCCGGCGTCCGCGTCGATCTTCAAGTTCGCGCAGGTCGGCCTGGCGATCCTCATCCTCACGCAGACGTGGCTGCCCCTCTGCGGCGCGATGATCATCGGCACCTGGCTGTATCTCTTTCGCTGGGGCTGGATGGTCGCGGTCGACGCCGTGCCGGTGCTCACCGTCGCCGTCGTCTACTGCACGTCGCCGTGGCAGTCGCACAAGCTCGCCATCACGAAGATCAACGCCGACCAGATGCGCATCCTGCGCCTCGTGCTCGGCTTCGGCTTCTTCGCGCTCGGCTGGCTCAAGGTCTACAACCACAACCTCGTCGCGGGCGTCGCCGACAACGCTCCCTCCGTCCTGAACGACCCGATGGTCGCGATGCTGACGGGCAACCCGCCGCCGACCTACTTCTTCCGCCGTGAGACCTGGGTCGTCGCCTTCGGCCTCGCCGAGGTCATGAGCGGCTTCATGGTCATGATCGGCGTGTTCTCGCGCGTCTGGACGTCGATCATGGCGTTCATGTTCACGAAGCTGATGCTCGTGGACTTCGGCTGGGACGAGATCCCGCACATCTACCCAATCGCGGCGATGCTCGTCGTCATCTTCTCGAACCGCCTCACCTCCGAGGTCGACCCGATCGAGAAGATGGACCTCGAGGCCTGGCGCGCCGGTAAGCCGCTGAAGCGCTTCGCGATCATCGGCGCGACCGCCGTGGTCAGCGCCATCGTCGTGATCTTCCCGCTCCTCTACCTCATCAGCTTCTTCGACCGATCGGGGATGTAGAGATGACCTTCGCCTCCACAAGGACGCTGGTCGTACTGACCATCCTCTGGGCCGTCGCGCTCTTCGGGATCGACTACGCCAAGAACCCGAAGGCCGCCGAGCAAATGTGGACGGCCAAGCACATGGGCGAGTCCGCGAAGGACGGCAAGCCGGTCATCAAGCTCTGGATGAACCACCTGTGCTGCACCGGCTGCCTCTCCGACGTCACGAAGGCCCTCGAGAAGGTCTCCTCGGTGAAGGTGAAGCAGAAGGAGCTCGCCTCGCAGGAGTCGGCGGACATGGAGGCCGTCGACAAGGCGAAGGACTACGGCAACGAGGTCGAGCTCGAGGTCACCGATCTCAAGACCGTCGACTTCATGGCGATCGACCGCGCGCTCCGCGATGCAGGCCTCGTCGCCGACCGCATGGAGCTGAGCGGCCCGCGTCACTTCCGGCTGAACGCGGAGCTGCATCACATGTGCTGCGGCCTCTGCGCGACGGGCGTGCGTGAGGGCCTCGAGATCACGAAGGGGCTCAAGTCGCAGGGCCACTTCAAGTGGCTCGACAGCTTCGTGGTCGACAAGCCGAAGAAGCTCGTCGTCGCGCATGCGCGCTACGACGCCGTCGCCGACGTGACCGAGCTCATCAACGCGCTCAACCACATCGGCTTCCAGCCGACGTCCCTCTTCGCCGTCGTCGACTCCGAAGGCGTGCCGGCCCCCAACAGCGCGCCTTGAGATCGTCCTAAACCGCGCTCCGGACTTCAGTCGGCCGCCGTGGTGAGCGACGTGAACGGCAAGGTCGACATCCCGCTCACGAAGGGGTTCCTCGGCTACCTCCAGATGGTCACCGCGCCGGAGTCGCTCCCGGGGCTCATGCCGAAGATCGGCTCGTACATGCCGCCGATCTTCGCCGACGCCACGACGACCAAGCTCGTCGCGGGCAAGCGTGACGTGGCCGCCCTCGCGGCGGCGCACCGAGACGGGGGCCGTCGTTCTCGGGAACGTTCGTCCGGGCATCGTCTCCGTGACGTCGAAGAATAGAGAGACCTACAGCGAGAGCAGGAACTTGACGACCTGAAGCTGCTGAGCGCGCGTGAGGACGCGGAACTTCTCCATCGTGTTGCGGGCTTCGCCGCGCCACGGGCTGTTGCGCGCGCAGATGTCGTTCGCGCCGCGGCCCACGGGGCAGTTCTTGTAGTCGTTGCCCGGCGGGGCCGGGAGGTCGTGGAGCTCGATCGCGGCCAGCACGGCCATGTCGACCGACGTGACCGACTCGAGCAGGTTCACGCCCGTGTCGGCGCTCGTGAACACGGTCGACGAAGGCGGCTGCGGCGGGTCGCCGAGGTAGTTGCCGTTGCCGAGCACGTTCAGGTAGACGCGCGCGTCGTGGAAGAACGGCGGACCGACGCGCCCGAGGCCCATGAGCGGCGGCGTGCGGAACTCATTGCCGTTCGCGATGCCGGTGACGCTCGGGGGAACCGCGTAGTCGGCGAGGTCGCGGTTGATGTTTCCGGGGATGAGCTCCGGACGAGTGCCGGCGGGAAGCTCCGGGTTCTTGTGGATGAGGCCGTCCCAGAAGACGGGCGCCCAGCGGTTCGAGAGGTGCTGCCCGCCGATCTTCGCGGGCGACTGGCCCGTCTTGAGGATCGGGATGTGGCAGCTCGCGCAGCCGAGCTGGCGGTCCGCGGCGATGCCGTGATCGGCGTCGACGTTGCCGAGGTTCACCGGCGCCGCGCCGGGGGTCATGCGGCTGCGGAAGGCGTCGAGGTCGAGGCCGAAGAGCTTCGCGCCGGCCTGGACGTCCTTCGCGTCCTGGCTGTTCGCCGGGTTCTCGTAGAGCGCGTCGGCGTGACGCGGGGGCGAGATGTTCCGGATCATGTCGCGGAGGTGGAGCACCGCGTCGGCGCTGATCTCCGGATCGGCGACGCGGTCGCAGAACAGGTTCGGGCTGTCGATGTTCGGCTGCTCGACCGGCGCAAAGGGGCTCGTGAGCCCGAGCTCGCCCTGCGTTCCGCCGACGTCGAACTGGAGCAGTGTCGTTCCGGCGCCGCGGAGGCCGAAGCGACCGACACGGATGACCGGATCACCACCCGTGAAGCTGTCCGAGGAGCGACCTTCGTTGTGACGACCCGAGATGCAGTCGCCCGGGCAGATGGCCGGGTCGGGCTCGGGGAGGAGCGTCGAGCTCGTCTTGACGTGATCATCCGGATCCTCGTTCGCGAGGAGCTCCGTGTAGTGAATCGCTTCCATGAGCCCGCGCGCGACGTACGGGGGCGCCGCGCGCTCGCCGATGGCGCGGCGCAGGCCGATGGTGCTCGTGTTCGTGACCGGGTCGACGCCGCCCTGGAGATACGGGTCGATCGAGAGCGGCGGGATGTCGTTGATCTTGCACTCGCCGACGGCCTGGATGTGCTGCAGCGGGCCGCCGAGCTCGGAGATCGGGATGAACGCACCGCTCGAGGGGGAGTAGTCGCCGTAAAGCGTGAAGGCGACGGTCGGCGGGTTGCCGTTCTCCTTGTTGATCCGGTTGTGGTCGGTGTTGCCCTTGCGGCCGGCGCGCGACACGGGCGTGTTGACCGTGTTGATGCCGCCGGGAGCCGAGACCGGCGCGCCCTTCGCGAGGTTGTCGCGGTTCTCCTCCGAGCTGTTGTGACAGCCGAGGCACATGCGCTGGTTGAAGAGCGGGCCGACGCCCTCCTCGTCCGTGTGCGGCGTCGCGAAGAAGTGGAGCGGGGAGTCGACGTCCTGGAAGTCGAAGAGCAGGCGCTCCTGGTCCGGAGAGCCCGGGTAAGCGAGCGCGTCCGCGCTGAGCGCCGTTCCCCAGCTGTTGCGGTCGTGCAGCTCGGGAGCCTGCAACTTCGCAGGATCTCCCGGCATCGCGATACCCGAGAAATCGCGCGTGGCTTCCTCGTCGAACGTCTCGGTGACGACGCCCTCCTTGCAGGACGTCGCCGCGAAGCCGAGCGTGCCGAGCACGCATGCGACGAGGCTGTATCGGGCGATGCGGAGCATCGACAATGAACTCTTGGAGTGGTTCTCGGACATGATCAGAACTCCCCCGTGACATCGAGGAACAAGCGTTCCGCATGATTGGTCATGAGCGGAAAGCCCTTGTAATCGAAATACGAAATAGCGGGCATGAGGTGCTTGGTGATGCGGTAGCTGACGCCGGCTTCGAACCCGTGGTAGTCGGTGCCGACACCGAGGTCGGAGTCGGCGAAGGCCGCGACGGTCGTGTCCGAGCGGACGTAGCGGTACGTGCCCCACACGTTGAGCGGGTTCAGCTTGCTCGACGCCTCGTAGTTGCCCATGCGCGTGCCGAGCGTCACGCCGGCGCCGCTGCGGTGGTCCTTGCGGGCCGAGAAATTGTAGGCGTAGTCGCCCGTCACGTAGACGTCCGGATCGCCGAGCACTTCGCTCGTCAGCGGCACGTGCACCTGCACGGTCGGGTTGAGGACGCGGAAGTGATCCTTCGCGAAGCCCATCGCGTTCTGCGGGCCGTACGCGAAGCGGCTGTTGCCTGTGTTGAGACCGGGGCGGAGGAGGAACGCGTCGCTCGGCGCCTGCACGCTGACGCCGCCGACGCCGAGGCCCGGTGAGCTGAGGCCGTTGTTGAGGTTCTCCCAGTCGTAGAAGGCGACGGCGCCCGTCGCGTACTTCGTCGCGAGCTTGATCTGCTCCTCGAAGAGGCTCGTGTTGCCGGTGAGTCCGACGAAGCGCTGATCCTGCGTCATCTGCGCCTGGTAGTAGGCCGTGAGGCTCTCGAGCTTGAGGTCGAGTGCCTTCGGGATGTCGAGGATCTTCACCTTGAGGGCGAGGCCCGCCGGGTTGACGTCGTCGTCCCAGATCATCTCGGTGCGCAGCGTCCCGGCGGTGCCGCGCCAGGTCTGGTTCGGCATGCGGCCGAGCGTCAGGCTGATGCGCGAGCGGTCGTCGAGAGGGCGGATCGCGATCCACGCCTGGTCGAGGCCGAAGGCCACGGAGCGGAGCGAGTCACCGACGAAGACGAACGGGATGGTCGGGTTGGGGTTCTCGTTGGTCGAGAAGCGGATGCCGCCGACGACCATCGAGGTCTTCGCATCGCCGAAGTCGATGCCGAAGCGGACGCGCTGGAGGAATCCGTTGTTGACGTAGTTCGACGTCAACTGGTCGGTGAGATCCGAGTTGTGCCAGTAGTCGTAGCGAAGCGTCAGCGACCCGCTGAAACGGACCGGGACCCCGAGGACGCTCGTGGCCACCGCGGTCGCGGGGGCGGCGGGCTTCGCGGGCTCGACCGGCGGGGGAGGCGGGGGCGCGTGGGCGGCGGCCTCCTGCTGCTGGCGGAGCGTCTCGAGCTGGCGGCGCATGTCCTCGCTCGACTGCTCGAGGACGCGGAGCTTCTGCTCCATCTCCGCGGCGCGCCGGTCGGCGTCCGAGGCGGCCGGAGGCGCCGCGGGCGTGATGACCGGGGGGGCCGGGACCTCGGGGGGAGGAGGCGGCGGCGGGATCTGTGCTCGTGCAGTGCCTGCAAGGAGGCCAGGAAGGAGCAGCGCGCCCAGCGGGAGGATCCGCCGGAGCAGGGGTCGATGGTGGCTACGCAAGTGCGATCCTTCGGCAGGAGTGGGGCGAGTCCAGCTGCGGCACGGTTGAACTCATCGGTCCCCTGGTTTCATGCCCTGACCACCCCGTCAAAGGAAAAGCCCGGGATTCGACGCTCCTCGCGGGGTCTTCTCGAAGCGCTCGGGTTTGCTAGTCTGCTCCTCAGATGGCGTTCGATTTCACCGGGCTGACGTTGACGGAGATGATCCGTCTCCGCGAGCACCTGTCGGAGGAGATCACGCGCAACTTCGAGCGCCGCCTCGCCCTCGCGTTCAGCGACGTCGTCGGTTCGACCAACTACTTCGCTCGCTTCGGCGACCGCGCGGGGCGCGCGCTCCAGCAGCGGCACATCGACATGCTGCAAGAGGAGCTGCCCGCGACCTCGGGTCGCATCGTCGACACGGCGGGTGACGGCGCGTTCCTCTGCTTCCCGACGGCCGACCAGGCGATCGAGGCGCTCTCGAATCTCCACACGAAGCTCGTCGAGTGGAACTCGACGCGCGCGCCCGAGCACCACCTGCTCGTGCGTGTCGGCATCCACTTCGGTCCGGCGCTCACCGACGGCACGGTGGTCACGGGCGACTCGGTGAACCTCTGCGCTCGCGTGACGGCGACGGCGGAGGCCTCGTCGATCCGCGTGACCAAGGCCGCGTACATGGAGCTCGCGAGCGCGCGGCGCCTGCGCTGCAAGGCGCTCGCGTCCGTCGAGCTGAAGGGCATCCCGAACCCGGTCGAGGTCCTCGAGTACGCGTGGCGCTCGCCCATCGCGTTCCCGACGACCGTTCTCGTCGAGGAGACGGGGCAGGTCCACAAGCTCCCCCACGACGACACCGTGACGTTCGGCCGCCTCGCCGAGCACGACGGCGTGCGCGCGAACGACATCATCCTCACGTTGCCCGACGAGGCGCAGCTCGCGCGCATCAGCCGGTGGCACTTCGAGCTGCGCAAGCTGCCCGACGGCTACTACCTGCGTCCCGTCTCGGAGCAGACCACCGAGGTCGACGGCGTCGCGGTCACGCGCGGCGGGCAGGTGCTCATTCGACCCGGCTCGAAGGTGCGTCTCGGCGGCGTGATGACCCTGGTGTTCTTCGCCGAGCAGGGCGCCGCGCTCTCGCTCGCGACCATCATGCGCTGACGCCAGGCTCTGATACTCTCTCTACGATGGGCGCCGTCCGCACCTCCTTCGCGCTGCTCGCGATCGGGATGTGCGTGGTGGCGTGTGGTGGCGTGCAGCGCCTTGCAGGGGCTCGACAAGTTCGACAAGTGCGAGACCGACGAGGAGTGCGGGCTCCTCGGTGGCAACACGACCGACGGCCCGACGACGGACGCTCCTGCCACCGACACCTCGACCGGCGAGGCCGGCTGCGGCGACGTGAGGACCGATCCGAACCACTGCGGGCGCTGCGGTAACCGGTGCGCGGCGGGCTATTCGTGCAGCGCGGGCTCGTGCACGTGCGCGAGCCCGAAGACGACGTGCGGCGGCGCGAAGGCCGACGCCGGCGCGGAGGGCGGGGTCGAGGCGGGCGCGGACGCGAGCTCGGATGCGAGCACGGGCGGCGGTCCGCTGACCTGCGTCGACCTCTCGGCGGATGTGAACAACTGCGGAGCATGCGACAAGGCGTGCACGTTCTCGAATGCCGTCGCGAAGTGCACTTCCGGTCAATGCGGAGTGGCCTCGTGCGCCGCGGGCTTCGTGGATTGCGACGGTAATGCGGCGAACGGATGCGAGTGTCCGAGCGACTCGTGTCTCACGGCGCAGAAGCTGTGCGGCAAGCGGGTGTTCACCACGAGCACGACGTACGACGGCAACCTCGGCGGGCTGATCGGCGCCGACGCGAAGTGCCAGGCACGGGCCGTGGCCGCCGGGCTGCCCGGCACGTACAAGGCGTGGCTCAGTGACTCCGTCGCGTCGCCGTCGACGCGCTTCGCCAAGGCGACCGTCGCGTACCGGCTCGTCGACGGCACGCTCATCGCGGACAACTACGCCGGCCTGACGAGCGGGACGCTCTCCGCGCCCATCAACAAGACCGAGTCCGGCACCGCTGCACCGACGAGCACCTTCTGCGGGACGGGCAAGATCACGGTGTGGACGAGCACGGCTTCGACCGGCCTGCCCCAGCTGACCGCGACCAACACCTGCAACAACTGGACGGACTCCGCTTCGACCGGCGGCGCGCAGTGGGGCGACGGCGCCGTCACGACCTCGAGCTGGTCGATGTTCTGCTCGGGCGGCACGTGCGCTGGCCCCACGTTTGTCGCCGCGCTCTTCTGTTTTCAGCAGTAATCCCGGCCTTTTTGGGGGCCCGGCGACGCCTTGTAACGGGCGGCTCGGATGGAGATACGCTTGGGGGTGGTATGGGCGAGTCTGCGAGCCGAGCCCGGCACAACCTCGAACCGGGGTTGAAGCTCGATGGGCGCTACGAGCTCCTGTGCATCCTCGCGCAGGGCGGCATGGCGAACGTGTGGCTCGCCCGCTTCCAGGGCAAGCACGGCTTCGCGAAGCTCGTCGCGGTGAAGACGATCCTCCCGCACATCGCGGAGGACGAGCACTTCAAGCAGATGTTCCTCGACGAGGCGCGGGTCGCGGCGCACATCGAGCACCCGAACGTCGTGCAGATCAACGACGTCGGTGATCATGGCGGCGTCTCGTACCTCGTCATGGATCTCGTCGAGGGCGAGTCGCTCCAGGGGATCCTCAAGGCGTGTGATCGGCAGGGGCAGCGGCTTCCGCTCGGCGTGGCGCTCCGCGTTCTCGCCGATGCGTGCCAGGGGCTCGACGCGGCCCACGAGCTGCGGGATCCGTCGGGCCGCCCGCTCAACGTCGTCCATCGTGACATCTCCCCGCAGAACATCCTCGTCACCGTCGCGGGCACCGCGAAGGTCATCGACTTCGGCATCGCGAAGGCCCGCGACCGCGCGACGGGCGACACGAGCGCGGGCACCCTCAAGGGCAAGATCAGCTTCATGCCCCACGAGCAGGCGCTCGGGCGCGAGGTCGATCGCCGGACGGACACGTGGGCGCTCGGCGCCGTCCTCTACATGCTCCTGAGCGGCCGGCCTCCGTACAAGGGAGAGAACTAGCTCGCGACGCTGCAGCTCGTGATGAGCGGCGCGGGGATCGTCCCGCTGCCCGATCAGGTGCCCACGGTGATCCGCTCGATCGTCGCGAAGGCGCTGATGCACGATCCGGCGCATCGCTTCCAGTCGGCGCGCGAGCTCGGCATGGCGCTCGAGGACGCGATGAATCGCCTCGGCCTCGGCACGACGGCGATGCAGGTCGCCCAGCTGCTCCAGCAGCGGATCGGCGATCGGCTCCAGGAGCGGCGCGACTTCGTGCAGAGCGCGCTCGCCGAGGCCGCGAACCGCGAGCGCGTGCGGAGCATGCTGCTGACGGCGCCCACGGTCGACGCCGAGGGCAGCGGCTCGCTCCGTCAGATGCAGCACGTCGCGATCCCGCCCGAGCTCGGCTCGCAGCCGCGGATGATGCCGAACATGATGTCGACGCACCTGATGGCGTCGGCACCGCAGCTGCCGCAGTACTCGCAGCTGCCGCAGTACTCGCAGCAGGCGCAGCAGGGCGCGATGATGAGCTACGCGCAGCCTGCACAAGGGACGCTCGTGGCGACGACGGCCGAGCCGCTCGGCAGGCCGGCGCGGAGCGGGCCCTCGCCGGTGCTGCTCATCGGCGCGCTGGTGGCGAGCTTCGCGATGGCGGTGGGCGGGACGTTCCTGATCGTGCGCTACCGGAAGCCCGCGGGCGGGATGGTGTCGGCGTCCTCGGTGGCCGTGGCATCGGCGACGCCCGTGCCGGTTCCGGTGCCGGTGCCGGTCGATAGCGGCGGCGGCGCGCACGCGATGCCCAACGTGGACATGTCGCAGGTGGGAGTGGCGCCGCCGGTGATGGCGCCCGCGGCTCCGAGCGCGAGCGCGAGTGCCGCGGCGAGTGTGACGGCGACGGCGCCCGCGACGGCGGCCCCTGCTGCTGCCGTGCCGGCGGCGGCGGTTGCGGTGCGCACGCCCAGCACGCCGATGCCGAAGCCCGTCGCGACGCCGTCGAAGCCCGTGGCGGTTCCGGTTGCGAAGAAGGGCCACGACGATGAAGCGGGCTTCTGAGCCTCTGCGTCTCGGGGCGGCGCTGTGTGCGGCGGCGCTGGTGACGGCGCTCGCGTCGTCGGCGTACGCGCAGACGGCCGCCGATCGCGAGACGGCGCGCACGCTCTTCGACGACGGCAAGAAGAAGCGCGACTCCGGCAACGTGGCGGGCGCGCTCGAGTCGTTCAAGGCGGCCGACGCGATCATGCATGCGCCGACGACGGGCCTCGCGGTGGCGCGCTCGCTCGCGGCGCTCGGTCGGATCATCGAGGCCCGTGAGGTCGCGACGCAGGTGGAGCAGCTCCCGCTGGGGCCGAAGGAGTCGGCGGCGTTCGCGGAGGCGCGAAAGTCGGCGAGTCAGTTCGCGGCGGAGCTCGCGGGGCGCATCCCGACGCTCACGGTCGTGATCAAGGGCGCGCCGCCGGGCACCGAGGCATCGCTGAGCGTCGACGGCGTGGCCGTTCCGTCGGCCGCGGCGAAGCAGCCGCGTCGTCTCGACCCCGGGACGCACACGGTCGTGGCGGCGCTCAATGGCCGCGAGGTGAAGAGCGAGATCACGCTGAACGAGCACGACGTGAAGTCGGTCGACGTCGACGTGACGGAGCTCGCCGCCTCGAGGCCGGTCGCGAAGCAGGACGGCGGCGGCGGCAGCGGCAGAGCGGCCGAGGGCGGGAAGGGCTCGTACAGCCCGCTCCTCTGGGTCGGCGTGGGCGTTGCGGTGGTCGGTGCCGCGGCGGGGACGGTGACGGGTCTCGTCTCGATGGGCAAGACCTCGGATGTCGAGAGCGGCTGCACTGCCGACAACAAGTGTCCGCCGAGCACGCATGACGCGCTCGACGGCGCGCGGACGTTCGCGACCCTCTCGACGGTCTCGTTCATCGTCGCGGGCGCGGGTGCGGGCGTGGCGGTGGTCGCGCTGGCGATGGGCCGCAGCCCGTCGCCCGAGCAGAAGGCGACCGCCCCGCGCGTCAGCCCGTGGGTCGGCGTCGGCAGCGCGGGCGTGGTCGGTTCGTTCTAGCAGCGCGCGCGCGCTCACAGGAGCGGGCAGGTCCGTTCCTTGAGGATGAGCGGGACGAGCGGCGCCTGGTTGAAGTCGAACGCGTTCATGAGGTCGTTCGCCTGCGCGTCCTGCGCGGCGGGGTCGAGGTCGTGGAGCGTCTTGGTGGCGCCGAAGACCTTGCCGATGAACTTCGGGATGCTCGCGTGCTCGGCGACCTCCTTGAAGATGAAGCCCGGCTTCGAGTACGGCGACATGATGATGAGCGGCAGGCGGAAGCCGAGGCCGTAGGGCGCGGCGGGGTCGCAGCCGTACTTGCGCGGCGGCGGGACGTGGTCGTACCAGCCGCCGAAGTCGTCCATCGTGAAGAAGACGACGGTGTCCTTCCAGTACTCGGAGGCCATCAGCTTGTTCAGCTTCTTGACCGTCCAGTTCTCGCCGTTGCAGATGCCCTCGCCGGGGATGCCGGGGTGCTCGCCGTTGAGGTCCTGGTTCACGAGCCACGAGACGGCGGGGAGCGTCTTGTTGTCGATGTCCGTCTCGAACTGCGAGACGTTGACGACGTTCTGCCAGCCCGGGCCGTTGCGGATCGACTTGACCCCGTTGAACATCGACCAGATCTCGTTGAGCACGTAGAAGTTCGAGCCGTAGAACTTCCAGTTCACGCCGGCGGGCAGGATGTCCGGGACGGTCGGGATGTCGAAGCACGGGAAGATCTGCTTGGTCGTGCAGGTCTTCTGGTCCTGGATCTCGATGCGCGTCGCGGGCGGCTGGTCGCAGCCCCAGTAGGGGATCGCGTCAGGGTTGCCGAGCGCCCAGCCGGCCTGACCCGCGAGCACCGCGAGGTGACCGGGGAAACTCGGGCCGATCATCTCCGAGAAGAAGTGGTCGGCGAGCGTGTAGTGCTTTGCGTATTGCCAGTAATTCGGAATGTCCTGTTCCGTGTACTGGGCATACGCGAGGTTGTCGGTATTGGTGCCGCTGGAGCTGCCGGGGAGGTCCCAGCCGTCCATCTTGCCGTTGTTGTAGTCGACGAGGCCGGCGGAGTGCGCGTGGCTGAGATCGTGCGACGTGAAGTTCGGCGCGTGCGGGCAGGGGAAGGTGCTGCCGTCCGACTTCTTGCAGGTGGTCGTGCCCTCGGCGCCGGGGAAGCTGCCGAAGTAGTTGTCGAAGGTGTGGTTCTCCTTGACGACGACGACGATGTGCTTGATCGGGATCGGCTTGGCGGGCGGCGCGGAGTCGACCGGGGGCGCGGCGTCGGGTAGCGGCGTCGTGGTGGTGGTCGTCGGGGCGGGCGTCGTCCCGCCGTCGGCGGTGGCGGCCGGCGTGTCGTCGGAGCTACCGCAGGCGAGCGGAACTCCGAGGGCGACGAGGACGAACGTGACGGAGAGGTGTCGTTTCCCGGGCAGCATGGAAACGGAGCATAGCGTGACTCAGGCCGGCGAGCCCCACGGGTGTCGGTTACGAAGCTGTCTCACGTCAGCGTGGCCCTCCTCGAGGAGGCCGGTCTTTGCGTCATGAATGCGGTAATGCAGGCTGGAGCCGCCGAGGGGCTGGGCCTCCACCATGACGCACCGCAGCTCTCCGGCCTCGAAGCCGCATTGCTCCTGGACGGCGCGAAGGAGCTGCTCGCGATGGAGGTGGCCGTCGCCGAAGTTCCAGCCGAGGACGAGGCCGGCGATGATCTCGCCGTCGATCCACTCGTAGTCGTCGAAGTGTCCCTCCCCACAGGCCTTCGGGATGGCCTGCTCGAGGACACGCCCGTGGAGGTGCATGAGGCGGAAGGCGATGACCTTGCCGACGATGCCGACGCACTGGCTCTGGTCGTAGAGGCGACCGAGCTGGTCGTGGATCCACGGGGAGGTCTTGGTGAGGCGTTCGAGCTTCTTGTGGCTGTCGCCCTTGAAGAGCCAGACGCTGTAGGCCCAGTTGCCCGCGTAGTAGCGCATGGCGAGGAGGAACGGGACCTTCGACGGGACGAGGTTGCCGAGGAGCGGGACGGCGATGCAGGTGATGGCGACGAGGAGAGCGACGGGCGCGCTCATCTCGGTGACGCGTACGGCGGCGTGCTTGTAGAAGAGGAAGAAGCCGCCGTAGACCATCATGACGTTCCACTCGAGCGGCACGCCCATGGGCACGTTGCTGGTGATGAAGCCGTGGAGGGCGAGCATCATGACGAGGCCGACGAGGGTGAGCGTGCCGCCGTCGCCGAGGAGCAGCACGACGGGCACGGCGAGCTCGAGGACGGTGCCGGCGTGTCCCATGATCACGGCGGTGGAGGACGGCGTGAGGTCGCGAGGAAAATCGCGATACATCATGCGTCGTATCCAGGCGAAGCGCGTCAGCGGGCTGTTCGACGTCATGACGCCGACGACGGACGGGAAGTGGTGATTGAGCTTGGAGACGCCGGCCCAGAACCAGAGCGCGGCGTGGACGGCCTTGGCGCCGGGAATGAAGTCGGCGGCGAGGACGAAGACCATGATCGTCGTCCAGAAGTGCTCTCCGCGTGCGGCGAGGAAGAGCGTCTTGTCGAGGAGGCCGAGGACGGGGAGGAGGACGGCGATCGCGACGAGGAGCGAGAGCGGCGGATACGCGGAGGTGAGGGCGAGGAGCGTGAGGAGGAGGAGCGCGGCGTAGGCGAGGACGTCGATGGCGTTGCGTCGGTTGCCGCCGATGAGCGGAGCGCCTTCGAGGACGGGGAGCTTGGTGGTGCCGGGGCGGAGGAAGTAGAGGAAGCCGCCGACGAGCGGGAGGTAGCGACCGGTGAGCGGTCCGCTTCCGCAACCGAAGCCGGTGATCTCGAAGAGCATGCTCCAGAGGATGGCCTTCTGGAAGGCCCCGGCGGTGAGGGCCCACGAGGTGAAGCCAGCGACGTGTCCCATGCCGGGGGTGAAGCCGCAGAAGAAGAACCAGCCGGCGACGTAGGCGGCGATCTTGAGGATGTAGAGGAGGTAGACGGCGAGGGGAGTGCCGTATCCCTGCATCGCCCAGGAGCTGCAGACCATCGCGCCCTTCTCGGTGAAGGGCTTCTTGGCCCACTCGAGGGGGTCGTAGGGCGGCGGGATGGGCTTGAGGAACACGAGGGGGGATCTCGGGCGCGGAGCATAACAGCGCGGTCGGGCGAACCGTTCGCCCGGCTCGAACCCTGGAAAATCCCTGCCCGGAAGGGCTCATCCGGCCGCCTCGGCCCCCCGAATCGTGCCCTGGTGCGACGCCGCCGGGGACGTGGTAGACCACCGGCCTCCGGGGAGTAGCACAGACCGGTAGTGCGCAAGCTTTGGGTGCTTGAGATCGCGGGTTCAAATCCCGCCTCCCCGACCCTTTG
>Ga0105047_10006277_pt1 | contig 20186 bp, 10 predicted proteins | sample MAT04_FD_78384 | JGI IMG/M metagenome (GOLD analysis project Ga0105047, IMG submission 78384) | Freshwater microbial communities from Lake Fryxell liftoff mats and glacier meltwater in Antarctica - MAT-04 (megahit assembly) | ecosystem: Environmental > Aquatic > Freshwater > Ice > Liftoff...
AGCTGAGGAAACCGTTCTTGTCGATGACGCACAGAACTTCGATGGGGAGGGCCCGGTCAAGTCCGATGAGAGCGGCGACGCCGTCGAGCTCGCCTGCGACGGAGAGTTCTCTTCGGACGACGTCCCCGTCGATGAGAATGGCGCTGCCCTTCCTCGGGGGGCTTGGTTCTGGAACGGCGTCCTGTTCGATCAGGTCGACGGAGATTCACTTTCCGGGGAAGACGACCAGGCCGTGATCGAGGAGACCCCTGTCGACGACGGCATTTCTTACGACAGTGTCGGATATGAAATCTACACCTACGAGTCATACGTCGATGACCCGTACAACGACTCCTGCGTGAGCGACACTGGTATCGACGAGAGCCCCGTCGATGGCAATGTCATTGATGAAACGCTAAATGTCGACCCGACTCTGCTCGACCCGCAAATCATGTGGTGCTTCTGCGGCACGGGAATTCCAGAGGAGGGTCAGCCGATCGAAGACGGTTCAGGGGTGGATGACTCGAACGTTGTCTCAATCGATACGTCAGATCCCCTCCTCAATGAAGGAGAGCTTGTTCTCTATGGCGTCGATCCGATTGTGGAAAACTTCGACAACGTGGATGGGAACACCTTCACGAACAAAGATGGCACGCCTGTAGACTGGACTGCCCCGGTCGATGAGAACGGTGACCCCCTGCCTTGGGGGGCCTGGTTCCGACGCGGAGTGGATTTGCCTCCGGATGTTAAAACTCTCGGAACCCCGGATGACAGCGGGCCGGTTGTCGACGACACATCAGAAGTCGAATTCGACCCGACTCTGCTCGACCCGCAAATCATGTGGTGCTTCGGCGGCATGGGAATCCCGGACGACGCGGAGTTAACTGGTGACGGCACGAACGCGGTGCTCGCTGATGCTGCGGACGGGAGCACCGGAAATCTGCCTCGCGGTGTCTGGGTTCTGAAGCCCGACACCGTCGAAGGAGAGCCCGAATCCATTGATGTGACGGAAGAGGTTCCTTCCGACGAGGTCATCGTCGCCGATGCCGGTCCGGAACTCTTGCGAGAGGTCCAGTTCCTGGGAACCGCTGTGAGCGGCACCGAGATCATCAATGACCAGCCGGTCGTCGTAGACGATCGCCCGATCGATGCGGCTCCACGACTGCATGAGCCGACCGATCCCGACCTTGATCCGAATGTGATCTTCTACAACATGGCTGGTGGAGATCCGACAGTGATCGCCGACTTCGGCACGACGACCGGTGAGACCCCAGCGGTTCCGGTCGACGAGCCAACCGATCCAACTTTGGACCCGAATGTCATCCTTCAAAACACAGCCGCGGGAGGTCGGGGAACAGATGGGAATGGAATCATCCAGCCGAACTTCCCTGGGAACCACTCGTTGGCAGCTCAAAGTCGAGCGGCGACACTCATCGGGCGGCAAGACAAGTCGAACCAACGGCAAGATCGACTGAACGCCCGTCGGCAATCCGCCGTTCAGCGGAAAGCCGACCGGGCTGCGGCTCGCGGGACTCCCCGCGGCGTCCAAGCGAAGAGTCGCCGTGGGTCTCGCTAAGCGAATCGAACCCTCATTGAACTGATGACAGCCCTCCCCACGGGAGGGCTGTTTTTATTGGCGGCCGCCGGGAGGGCAAAACTCCCGCTGAGCCGCTTATGCCAGACAGCGTCCACTCCGGTATGCAGCTCAGCGGGACCTTCCCCCTCCGCGCTGATTCGAATCCCGAAACCTACCGGTCGGAACGTGAACCCTGTAAGTCAGAATTCTTTCGAGTTCTGCAAAGAGAAAAACACGGTCACCACTGAGACTTCACGACGCCCCGAGTGTCCCGACGAGCTCTTGCAGGTAAGCCGGCCGGCTGACGCGTTCGAGCTCCTGGCGGGCCAGTTCGAGGCGGGCTTCCAGCTGAGAGCGGAAGGCGGGGTCGAAGCGATCCGGCTGAGTGAGTGCCTGCAGGACCGAGCTGACCAACCTGGTCCACAAAGCGATGTCGCGCTTCTGACGGGTCTGGAGTCGCGTGTGATACCACTCACTTTCGAGGAGCGAATCGAGGGTGAACATCGCCCGAATGTCCGTGTCAGTCTCGGTCTTGCCCTCGAAGTGCCCGTGGGCCATGATCGAGAGTAACGCCCGGATCGGAGGGCAAGCGTCCTCGATCGACCCGTCCTCGAAGTATTGGAGAGCGACCCGCTGGTACGCCTCCATGATGTACAACACGCCATCGGCAAACGACGCGGGGTCTTGCTTTTCGGGCTGTAGTATCTGGCTGTCGAAGACCTTGTCCGGGTTGTCAAAGATGCGCGCAAAGAAATGCTTGACGAACCGTTCGGTAATGCGATAACCGAGTCGCCGCGACGGGATCGCCTTCCCTTGAAACTCCATATCGGGAACGGGCTCGATGAATTTATGATCCATCAAATACTTCGGCTCGCGCTCGTCTTCCGACATGCGGCACCAGACTTCCGGCACCAGCAAACTAATGTCATGATCGAACCGATGATTCGGCCCGACATGTCCCGCAGCGGACGAGAACCCCGGCAATTGAGTCAGGATCATCGAGACTAATGCGGCGTTGAGATCAGCTGTCGTCCGCAGCGCATTGAACGGCGCTTTCGTCAGCGCCCCTTCGCTGCCGGCTCCCGTCATCGAGGGGCTCTTCCCCGTCAGCGAGCAGATAAAATCCATGAACAGCTCGGGCAACTCCTGGTAGTGAATCGGTCCGTAAACGGCGAGGCTGCGAATCTTTTTCGCGGGCTCCGGCGGGTTGTTGCGACGACCGGAGATCACCGCGTTGACCGGCAATGCGACCGGCAGGTGAGCGGGGATTTTGCGATACAGACGCACTCCCATTTCCGCGATGTACTTATCGAGTGGCCGAACCAGGTCGGGCCGGTCTTGTAAATAGCGAGGATTCTTCGAGGGAACTCCATCAATGCGGCGCGGGTTGTCGGAGCAGACGATGTACTCCCCTTCCTCTGAGTCGGTCCCCGATCCCATTGATTGCAGCAAGGTTTGCATCGGTCGGGTAAAGGCGTCGAAGTCGACCACTTTTAACAACATCTTATCGACCGTCTCGCGCGACAGTGGTTCATAGTTCGAAATGAAGTTCACATCCCGACGTGCCATGTCGGCTTCCGCCTGCTTGTCCAAGCCGCGATGCACCGCATCATCGGGCCGCTGAAACAGTCGCGACTCGCAATTGGCGATGAACTTAAAGCTCCGGGCAAGGTACTTGTCGTTCAGCCCCGTCAACCGCGACCTCGGGACAACGATCGCCGCCGAGATGTCATCCTCGGTCTGCACCTTGGCCGCTGCCGCGAAGTCCTGGCGAACTTTGAACGTCCGCCAGCCATGCTCGCCGAATAAACCCACTCTGAGATAGGACCCCACGATTCGGCGGTCGTGTAGTTTCAGTTCGTGCCCCGGCACCCCATTCACCACGTCAACACTAAAATACTTTCGCCAGTCACGCCCCCAATCGGGTTGATAGAACCGCTTGATGGCGTACACGAGCGCATGGATGTGACTGGGCAGTTTGCGAACCCAGAAATTGTAGTCGTCGCGGTACTCGTCGGATTCCGTCAACAGCTTGATCACGCTGCCCAAAGATCGGTCCTTGGAGAGCAACGGCCGACTCGGTCCCTGCTTGTATCTCTCCCCGTGACTCTTGGCCGACTTCCAACGGACGGAATAGTCCTTCTCGAAAATCTGGTCGACGAGCCGGGCATCGCTCTCGAAGTTCGTCGTGTAGATCGGACCGTACTGCATGTAGTCGCCGATCGGCTTACTGATCTCGCTCTTGCCGCCGCCCGAAACCGTACACGGTTTGTGGATAAAGACGCCTTCCCCCGCGGTCCCGATCAGACGCCATGTGGGAGCCTGCGGATGCTTCTCCATCCGCAGCTTGTAACCACTGGGGGCCAAGTAAACTTGTCCCGGAAGCAGCGGAATCGCGCGGGTCTCGCCGTCCTGGGCCCAGGTGATGTTCTGTTCGCGCAGGTCGGCCTTCGCCTCCTCGGGGATGTAGATCACCTTGGGGAACTGGCGGTCGATCCCATAGCCGTGCTCGTGGACCTCGATCTGCTCGGGGTAGTCGCGAAAGACATCGACGATTGTCCGACCGTTATACCGCTTGCTGTTGAACTGGAATTGCTCGCCGAGGCTAAAGCTGGCGAACACCAACGCCCCGCCCGCATGCTCCTCTTCGACATTGCCCATCAAGTTCGCGGCGTAGCTGATCTGGGTCTTGACCTCTTTCTTGCAGTACCCAAAGTAGTTGTCAGCGATGATCGTGACGATGACTCCGTCCTCGGTCCGACAGGTCACCTTAAAGGCATTGCCGCCGTTGTAGAGCTCGTCCTCATGCTCCCAGCACATCCCATCCTTGATCTGCTTAGGACTCGCGACACTGCGAGTCGGAAGCCCCAGCGATTTCTTCGTCAGCCGAGTCAGGTGCGGTGCCAGAATCACGCAGCCGGTGTGCCCGGTCCAATGCTCGACATCGAGTCCAGCATCGTTGACGGCCAAGCTCGGGTCGCCCGCGTTCCCGAAGATCGACTCGACGAAATCGAGGTTGCTCACCAAGCTGCCGGGGGCAAAAAACCGGACCTCCATCGTGCGTTCGGGGCTGTAGTTCGCCACAGCGGGCGAGACGATGGGACGCAACAGCAAAGAGACCCAACTCCGCGTCGGCTCGGACTGCTTCGAGGTAAACGGAAGCTCAAGCATCTGTCCGGGGGGAGTGACCGCTGCGTTCAATAGAGCCAGATAGGTCGCGCGAGGCACCGCCAGTTTATCCCCGGGAATCGGCAGCCCTCCTTCGCAGACGTGGAACGTCCCCTGCGTCGTTCGGCGGTCAGAACGCGGGTTGTGCAGCACTCCATTTCGCACTCGATACGATGTCAATAACTCGCTTTGATAGGTACTTCCATCTGCCGGGATCGACAGCACTCGCCCGATCCCATGACGATCCAACTCCAGAGAGGGCATCGGCAGGCATGCCTGGGGCCCCGTCGGGAGATCGGCGAAATGTCGTCGCAGGAAAGACTCGATCCGCTGATCGACGGGGCTCCGGTACTGCCCCAGCAGTCGACTCTTCTCGGCGGTCCACTCGACCAACGTACTGGCCAAATCTAACAACCTGTCAGCCTCTGGGTCAGCCAGCTGCGCACAGGGCAGCCCGTGACTCGCCAACAGCAAATTGGCGTACCGTCTCAAGCTTTTCCAAGCATCCGCGTCGAGACAATTTTGGTGGTTGCGGAAACCGAGGGACTTCTCCAGGTTCATCACAGGACTTTCGAGTATGGCATTGCTGCCCAGGCCAGTGGCGATGCGTGAACCGGCCAGCGTTGCGAATCGACTCCGCACATTCTATCCGTCTCCAACATTTCGTCGAGCAATGGCGACAGCCACTGAGGTCTCCGAGTAAGATAAACCGCTCCGCCGCTTCACTCGTCGCAGTGGTGTCCTCGCGGGTGCGATACCGTATCGAATCAGCGCGGGAACTACAGGGGCAAGCCCGGAGGCGGGGCACTGGCTTACGCCTTGCTCCCGGGGAGCCACTTGATCGCGTTGCCGCGTCATTCGCATCACTACGGCTGCAATTTCGCAATCGCGGAAGCTTGATCCGGGCAAGAAGTGAAGTACGTCAGCAAACGAGACGTATCGAGCGTTGAGGCGACATCAGGACTCAGTTCACACAAGATCAGCGAGCCACCCGATCGATTCAATTTGCGATGCAGGGTAATCAGCTTGCCAATCGCAGAACTCGTCATGTAGCGCACGCGGCTCAGGACCAGAACGAACCGCGTGATCTCATACTTTTCGATCAGCAAGTTAAAGTCTTGCCCGAACTGCTCCATGTTATCGTCATCGGTCAGCTGATCTCGATTCACGGTGACGGTGTAGATGCCATCCGCTTGGAGGACAGAGAAGAAGGTCGACTGGAAGGAGACGGATTCGGGCATAGTTCAGCTCGCAGAAAACTCTCACAGACTTCGACACCTCGGCAAATCTGCAACGTACCGACTGACTCGGACGTTGCCAGTAGTTGCACTGGCATATAATGGCGGTCATGCCCGTGAACCCAGCCGGGGCGATCCGCCACGACTCCTTCTACGAGCACCTCCAGCGGCTCGCCCACCATCAGCCGATAGTAATCCATGGCCATACCTCTTTCCAAGCATGCGAGTTGATGGATGCGATCTTTGCGGATTTCAGGGGTCACTTGATTCGGGTAATCAGCAGCGGGAGTACCACGCCGGGGGCTAAACGGAAAGATGTGAATCTTCATGAAACGCGCCTGGCGGCAGGTGTCGAGAGTCTCTTCGAACTCCGCCTCGGTCTCTCCTGGAAAGCCGACGATGACATCTGTCGTGAAGGCCGCACTCGGCATGATCTGTCGAATCCGGTCGAGCTTCTCCAGAAATCGTCCCACGCGATAGCGGCGGCGCATCCGGGTCAGCACCCCGTCAGATCCACTTTGCAGCGCCGGATGAAACTGCGGGCAGAGATGCTCGCAATCGGTCGCTGCCCGGAAGAAGTCCTCGTCGACTTCGTTGGCCTCAATGCTGGAAAGACGCATCCGCCAGTTGCCGGGAATCTGATCCAACTGTCGCATCAAATGCCACAGACGAAACGGTGGCAGTCCCGTTTTTCCGCGCGTGGTATCAACCCCATAATGCCCTAAGTGAATCCCGGTGAGGACAATCTCCTTGTGCCCATTCGCAATCAGGCGGCGGACCTCCGCTTCGATCGATTCGGGCGTGCGGCTGTTCAACCCGGGCCGCACCTTGGGAATGATGCAGTACGAGCAGCGCAGGATGCAGCCGTCCTGCACTTTGACGTAGGCTCGTTTCCTCCCCTCAAAGAAACTGATACCGTCCGGGATGTCATGCACTCCTTGCCGTGAGAGCACATCGGGGAGCTCCCGCTTGTCCGTGACCACCTCAAACACACTGGGCAAGGCCTGCACCGCTTCTGGATCACGAGTCGCGTAACACCCCATCACAATGGTGCGTGTGCCGGGGTTTTCGCGAGCCAGTGCTCGAATGATCTTCCGCGATTTGTAGTCACCGTCGCCCGTCACTGTGCAGGTATTCACGACGCACAAATCCGCCGTCTCGGTCTCATCGACCTCGCGGAATCCGTTCTGGACCAAGGCCTCTTTGACCAACTGGGTCTCATATTGGTTGACCTTACAACCGAGAGTGACCAAGCGTACGGTGCGGTTCGACATAATTGGACGGAGCCTTAGCGAGAATCACCCCGCGACAGAACCATGAATCTCCAGCGGGAAGTTCAGTGTGAGAGTGTAACCCGAGTCTGGAGCAATCCCCAGCCCGCCAATTGCGGGGGGAGCCAAATCGGCTCCCTCAGTTCCGATCCTGCCCGGTCAGCTCTTTCTCGATGGCGTCGGCGTGGAAGGCGATTTCGAGGACGCTGCGGCGGACTTCTTCGGCATCGACGGTGTAGCGGGGATAGCAGTTCTGCATCACGAACCACGGGACACCGTTGATGTCCTGCAGCATCAGCGCCCCATGGGTGATGACATCGTTGAGTCTCAGCGCTTTTTCGTAATATTGCTTCACGGCGGGACAGCAGTGGGAGTAAATCTTCAGGACTTTCTCTCGGGCCGATGAGCCGGAGGATTCGATCCACACGACTTGATGGCGTTCCTGCGGAAGACGGACGTTCAGCTCGAACGCTCCGCCCACGGGCTTCCAGAGAACATGGGGCTCGAAGTCGAATGCCTCGTCGACCAAAGTCTGCAAATCGGGCAGTCCCCCAATAATGGCGTCGAGCATGGCGACCGCTTCGATCGCATTTTGCGGTCGGTTTCCGGGGCTCTTGTCGAGCATCTGATGCACCACTTCCGCCATCTCCAGCGGAATGTCCGGACGCAGCAGTCGCAGATTGGGGATCGATTGTGAGGTGACCGCACCGATGAGCGCATTCATCCCCGGCTGGGCGAATGGAACTCGCCCCGCGAGCATCTGAAACATGCACACTCCCAAGGCATAGACATCCGTGGCCGGTGTCGGCTGTCCGCCCTGAAATAACTCGGGGGCCATGTAATGCGGCGTTCCGGCCGGGAGGACACGTTCTTGCGAATCGGGACTGAGCCGCTTGGCCAATCCGAAGTCTCCGATCTTCGGCACCCCGTTGAGCGTCATCAATATGTTGTCCGGCTTCAGGTCGCGGTGCAGGATCCCCTCGCGATGGGCCTCGGACAACCCGCGAGCGATCTCGGCTCCGAGGAACAGAATCCGTTCAGTCGGCAACCGGTGATCGCGAATCAAGTGCTGCAACGACCGGCCCGAAACGTACTCCATGTCCAGGCAGTGATATTCGCCGATCAGCTCAATGTTGTAGACCGAGACGATGTTCGGGTGCTGCATAGACGCCATCGCCTGCCCCTCGTGCAGGAAACGGTCGAGATAGTCAGGATCGCGGACGATCAGTTCCGGGGCCAGTATCTTCAATGCCGAATCACGGTCCAAATGCACATGCCGCGCCAGAAAGACGTAACCCATCCCCCCCCGTCCCAGCAGCGATTGAATCTTAAAATCGCCGAGCTGCTCGCCAATCAACCGGGTCATGTCGACCGGGTCGGTGGCATCCGACTGTGGCTGACGACTGGCCCAAAAATCAGAACTCTTCCACAGAAAAGTCGGGCCATCCGTCGTAATATCTTCGTCGCCAGAAGACAGCCCACACCGCGGGCAGATTCGCCAATCATCTGTCGCACGAAATCGCTCATTGCAGCCGAAGCAGTAAAGGAGGTCCGCTGTTTTCGGGCTGTGGGACATGATCAACGAGGTTCCGTGGGGCAGAGACTGTATATGATTGTCGAGGCGATCTCGTCAGGGTGGACGCGAAGGCCGGGAGCGGACTGCATCACTCCCCTGTTGACGCTCCTGTCTTCACGATCATACAGTGAAGCCACGCTGCTTGGCGAATTCGCCAGCCTCATGATGTGGGAGTGACTGCGGGCCAGAAGATATTCCAGGAGTCGCCATGTCTGACGGCATTCCACAAACGGTCTCCGAATCCACCGCTCATCGATCGGTCGGCGGCTGGGAATCGCTGCTTTGGACGGGGGCTTATGCCCTCTCCCAGTTGGTTGCGGTGTGCCTGACCTTGGGAGTGATTGCCCTCAGCGCACTGGGGGTCGAAAGCCTCTCTCAAGATCGCCTCTTGCAGCTCTTTCTCGACCTAGACATTGATCGCAGTTTCTTTCTCATTGGCGTGTCGACCCTGGGGGCCACTCTGATCCTCATCCCGTTGGTCACGTGGCGATTGGGGCGAAACTGGCGAGAGCAGCTGCGGATGGAGCTTCCCAGTGGGCGGCATACACTGCTCGTTCTGGGTTCCGTTCTGCCGCTGGCGATTCTTTCGGATGAGCTCTACCGAATCTGCCAAGTCTGGTGGGGCCAGGGGGCCACTGACACGAATCATCTGGTCCAATCGCTGTCGTTCCAGGTATCGTATCCGGTCCTGGTTGTCGCCATCGCGATTGGGCCAGCGGTGGGGGAAGAGCTGGTGTTTCGCGGACTGATCGGCCAAGGACTGGTCCGCCGTTGGGGTTTTCCTGGGGGCATCGCAGCCACAGCGGCGCTGTTCGCTTTGGCCCACATCTCCCCCGCCCATGCGATCGCGACATTACCTTTGGGGGTGTTTCTGCATTGGGTCTACCTCCAAACTCGCAGTCTGTGGGCTCCGATTCTGTTGCACTTTCTGAACAACTTGCTGATGGTTTCGCTGGCTCATTTCCGGCTGGGAGGACTCCCCGCCAGCCCCGTGTTAATTGCGACCGCATTCGGGTGTTTGACTGCTCTGGCCTGGCGGTTTGGGACTGACGAGAGTCCCGACAAGCCGACCATCGGCCCCTTGGCTGGTCCCTTTTGGAAGTCGTGGCAACAAGTTTTCGAAGGCTGGAGCGTCTTGTCCTACACCGCCGCATTTCTCTGGGCGGCGAGGGCGTTGTAAGGCCCTTGGCGTCATCTGGCGGGGACGTTTCGAACGCTCTTCAAATAGTTACTAACAATGGCGAGGTGACGCACGTCATAGTGGCGGCTTGATGGGAGCACACTCGCAGGGGAATTCGGATGGACAGTCGCTTTTGTCACGTTTCATCGGTTAGGAAATGGCTCCTGAGCGGGGCTTGGGCTTTACTGCTCGGCCTGGGTTTGCCCGCCATCGCATTCGCTCTGATCACGGGAGGGGAGGGGAACGAACCGCTCTCCGATCCAGGTTGGCAGACAGGGGCAGCTGCGGTCTTCAACGTGAAGTCGCGGGTGGCCTACTGGGAGGGTCCGCGATTCGGAGGTGGCCAGTACACGGCGGAGTGCCGGGGTGATACGGCGGCGCTCAACGCCGTGCTGATCGACTTCGCGAAGATCGACGCTAAGACCAGGCGGGTAACGCTGCATAACGGAATCGGAGCGAGTTTTTGGCTGAACACGAACGGTGAAGAAGCCCAGAAGAAGCGGGCCGAGATCGACTGGACTTTTACGATCTGGATTCCGAGGAGCTGGGAGTTCAGCCAGAAGTTCCACCGCGGGCGCTCGGAAGCCAGTACAGAATCCACCGGGGAGGAGCCCGTTCCCGAGCTGCATGTCTTCACCGCTGGGCGAGTTCACTGGGCCGATGTGAAAGTCCCGGAAGGTATCACAGTCATCGATGAGCGTCTCGAAGCCCACGGGTATTCGGTCACAGATGGAACGGTCCTCGAAGGCCATGTAATCGACCTCGAGACCAAGCTCCCGCTCACTGCTCAAGTCGAACTCCAACTCATTAAGCCCCAGCCCCAAGGGGGCTATGAGTATGAAACTACCCGCCAGATCCAAACGGACGCCTCCGGAAAATGGGTCCTTAAATCGACTCCCGTCGGGTGGTATCAAGTGATCGTCTCGGCTCCCGACCATGTCTCTCTGCTCGCGAAACACTTAATCGTCAAGGCCGAGCCACTGTGGGTCAGAGTCGACGTCGCACTGGCCCCGCCCGGTCCGGTTTCTGGCATCGTTGTCGATGCTGAGGGAAAGCCACTGGCCGATGTGCAAGTCCGCTTCGACTCGATGCTGGCTGATGGAGATTTCCCGTATTCCGCCCACCAATCGAGTGAGATCAAGACCGACGCCCAAGGACGGTTCGCCAGCGATCAGCTGCCACGCGGCAAAGCCACGCTCTGGATTCACAAGGAAGGCTACTGCCGCCCCGGACTGGGACTTCCGATCAAGACTCCTGCCAGTGAAGTCAAACTGGAGATGGAGAAGTCGGCTGCCCTGGAGATCGTGGTCGAGTTCAAGAATTCCCCACGCCCCGGCGGGTACATCATCGAAATCGAACCCGAGGGGGGCTCCGTCGTCGGCAGCTGGGGGGGTTCGGGGAACATTGATGCGGCGAATCAGATCACCTTCAAAAACATCCCGCCAGGCCGCTACGTTCTGAAGGGCCGCCCGAACCCCGGCAGCACGAAGGAAGAGACCGCCCCAGTGACGGTCGAATTGGCCGGCGGCGAGACGGAACCGTTGATCATCAAGGCCCAGTGAATTGTATCCGAGCGCTAAGACGACGAGCGCCGGACGTTGCGGCCGCCGTGCAGATCGACGCTGAACCGAGACTCCCCCTGGCATGACGGACACATCCCACTGGCACGGGGGCTGAGGCCCTCCCGCTCGCTAGAACTTCAGATACCCCAGCATCTTCGGTTTGCGGTCGAGGGCATGACACACCGCAGCGGTCACGATGCGGCGGACCTCTTTGGTTTGCGAGGCGGGTGGCGACAGCTGTGCGAAATCGGGAGCTGAGTCGGAGGAGAGCAGTTGCAGCAGGCGGACGCTGCCGGGTTGGATGGCAGCGTGGTCGTACTCGGGGCGGCCACAGGCTTCGCAGAGTAACCCGCTGGCAGTGACCCAGAATTTTGAGCCGCGCGAAGCGGTCGCTTCGGTCTTGCAGACGGAGCAATGCGTGAACCCCGGCAGGTTGCCGATCTCGCGCAGCAGCAGGAGTTCGAAACGCAGGATGGCGAAGCGGGGATCGCTGGCCTCATTGAGTTGGGCCAGCGTGGCGATGGCCTCGTCAAATAGGATCGGGTGCGGGTCGTGGGGCTCGGTGCCGATATCGAGCAGTTCGGCCACGTAGTACCCGGCATAGAGCGGGAACATCTGCTTCGAGGGTGGCAAGAAACGTCTTACCAATTGGGCTTCAGTCACCAGATCGAGAGCGTCGTGGTCCTTGCGGTACAGGATGATCTGCACGTGAGCGAGTAAGTCGATCGAACCCTCGAACGGCCCCTTGAGACGCTTGGCCCCCTTGGCCAGAGCGCTCGACTTCCCGAACTCCCGCGTAAAAAACGTCACCACCCGACTCGACTCGCTGAAGTCGGCCAACCGGATCACCAGTGCTTCGGCTTTTTCGGGGGGCATGGGGGAGGAACGTTGAGGGGCGAGGAGTGAGGGGTGATATCCACGTGTCCGCCACCCCGCTTGTCGGGGTGGTTCTCGCGCTTGCGCGCGACGCGCGCGTACGAGCGTGGGAACCACCGGGGCGAGCCCCGAGGCAGGCCCCGAGGCGGGATAATTAGGCACTCACCCGCATCGCTCCCACCGGGGCGGCGACCTCAAGCAGGTCGACGGCGGGACGGCTGTTGCAGAAGATGGTCGCCATCCGACCGTAGACGGGGGAAGAGTCGCTGAGTTGGAGGTGCTGTCGCAGTGCGGGGCCGGGAGTGATCTTGAGAATCGCCCCGAGATCGATGTGCCGGAGGACGTTGTGCTGGATTAAGACTCGCCCCAGCGGCAGCTTCTTCGCCAGAATCTCGGCTTTCACGGCGGGGGTCACATACGTGAAATCGAACCGCACTAGCCCGAATTGAACTACCTCGCGCGTTCCCGATTTGGTCAGCAGAATCTCGCGGTTGTAGAGCGGCTCGCACAGCTCCTCAAAGGCGACATGCACATCGACGCCGCAGTGGTAAAACTCCTCCATCGTAACGGTCATATGCTGCTCATGGACCAGCAGAGACCGATAGGGGTCGGGAGTCGTCGACGCCGGAATGTGCTCCACAAAGTCGAACAACTGGTCTCCGTCCGGGAACTGAGAAGACAGCTTGTGGAGTTCGTCCATCGGGTTCAAGAATCAATCTCCGGGGAAAACAAGAGGGCGAATTCCAACCCACGCATGACTACTGAAGTTTGATGGGTTCCTCGGCGTCTTCGGGCACCGGTTCGTCCTGTTCCGGGGCCATGGGCGGAGCACCCGCCTCCCCTTTCCATGTCAGTCGAAAGTCCTGGCCGCTCACACGCATCAGCATCACTTCGTGGGTCGGTCGAGCCCACCCTTCTCCGGAGCCTGCTCCCTTGAACGGCACATCTTTGGTCAGCACCGGTTCGCCGGTACTGCGATTCAAAAAGGTGAGGGCGGTATAGGACTGGTCCTTCTTCTCGGGAGTCTGCTCCGGGTTTGCCGGCTTTTTCTGCGCCGCGTAGGCCAACACGCCGCTCCCCACGGGGAGATACGGACGCAAGAGCTGTTGCTCCATCGGTCGCGACCAGAGCACTTGCCCTCGGCGACGGTCCAGAGCGACCACTTGTCCATTCACACGTCGTGCGCTGCCGTTGGCCGGGGAGAGGTATTCGGTGATCAAATCCTGATTCTCGGTTCGCTTGTGCGCGGTGTGAACGTAGAGCCGATCCACATCGACCTGGACCGAAAACTCATCGGGAGGCACCGTCTCCGCAGGAATTGCAGTGACCCAGCGCACGATTCCCGACTGGTCATCGACCAGTCGAAGAGTGCCGTTGGGTTCCAGCATCGCGAGAGCCGATCCTTCCACGGGAGCCCACTTTGTCCCTGCCGGAAGCGTCATACTCCAAGCATCGCGATCGGTCACGGGATCATACATGGCCCAGGTCATTGTCGCTGGATCCGCTCCCTCTCCCGGCACATCGCGCTGAACCAGGAAGAGACGCCCCCAGTCGGCACGCTGGCGATCAACTCGTCCTTTGGGCAGGGCACGCTCCGCCATCTGAGTTCCGTCCGCCGCCCGCAAGACGATGAGTTTGTCCAGCAGCGGCGGGATCAGAATGACGTACTCCGAGTCCGCGCAGATCTCTGATCCGGCCGAAACGCCACTTCGCCGCCAGAGGACTTTTCGTTCTTTCACATGGGGCGACACCGCGAACAGGTCTTCCCCAGACAGGTAGCACAATGTGTCGTAGGTCAGAGGGCCCACATTCCCCAAGTAGGAATTGTCCGCTGTCGGATAGATCACATCGCGAACGCCCGGCTTGATATCCGGGGCTCTCTGCAAGCGGTCACGAGAGTTCGGGAGATCTGTGAGCGCTCCTTGGAAGCGAGTCTCGAACTGGTTCCCCCGGATATCCATCGGGCTGATCACAGCAAAGCGATCTCGAAAGGCGAGCAACACCAGCTGAGGATCGGTTTGAACGTAGCGAATCGGACTCTGGCTCCCTTCACCCAGAATATCGAGATTGAGTGGGTGCCGCGTTTTGCCGCTCCCGTCGCAGAACAAAACGGTCTGGCCCAAATTCGATTCGATCGCAAACAGCCAGTCCGCAAAAGGGCCGCGCCGGGCTCCCAGCATCGGAAATATCTCTCTCTGCTGTAACGACCCACCCGCACTGTTCGTTGCGAACTGAGGCATCACCAGCGGCTGAGCCAACTGCTCCAGCAGCGGGCCAAATTGCTGGTCCTTTCGGAATCGTTCCAGGAGTTGTTGGCCCGTGACACCAGGTTCGCACTCCGCGCTTGCGAGGCCGAACTCCAACTCTGCGAGCAGCGGTTTGACGAATGTCGTTCGCTGTTGAGAGAGTTCATTGCGGATCAGCCGAGCCACAGCGGGCCCCCGCAGCTGGGGATTGACCGACTCACTGAGTGTCCACAACACACGCGGCGCCATGAACTGGTCCAGTCGATTCGACAGTGCCAGTTCCAGATGCAGCTGGGGAGCCAAATCGATCCCGATCACGTTCGCGAAATGCGGCTTGATCGCGGCGTCCTGGGCGGCGAAGGCCTCTCGAATGGCCGTCTGCATCTGCTGGAGCTGGGCGCTATTTGCCAGAGCCGCCATGTGCGTAAGTCGAGCACGAAGCCAGCGATCCTCTCGCACTTGATGGTCGAAGGCGACCTCAATCATCGTGTCGCCGTGACCGATCTCCGGAATGAGATCGAGGTACTCGCGGAACGCCGCCACCAACTCTCCCGACTTCTCCAAGCCCTCGGCATTGAGACGATTCAAGAGCTTCTTTTGGTCGGGATCCGTCACCGATTTCTTAAGTTCTGCCACCAAGGCTCGCGAGCCCGCGTAGTCGGACTTGAGGCGCTCCAGTAACGACCAAACCAGCAGCCTCCTCGTGGGCAACGATTCTTGCAGCTGCAGCGATTCCTGAAGCAGCGTGACGGCTTCGGCCTCGCGTCCCTGAAACAGGAGCAGTTCCCCCTGGTCCGCCAACGCTTGCGCCCGCAAGGCCGGGTCGTTCAGGTCGCGGGCGATTCCCGTCGAGGCCTCTGACAAGGACCGCAGGCCGACGACTTCGGAGGTGGTCTGCATGAGCAGCTGTCCGCGTGCCGTGACGAGGCTTCCCGCGCGGTGGGCCGGGGCCATCCCGGACCGAGCTACTAGACGCCCCGTCTTGATATCGATCGCCAGGATCTCGTTCGTAGCCACCGGAAGCAGGTACTGTTCCCCACTCACGACGCCGCGACCGGTCGGCATGGGAATCTCTCGGCTCCAAGCTCCCTTGCTGTCACTCTTCCCATCCTTGAGTTGAATGGCCTTCATGCTCCGCTCGCCGACGATCAGGCAGTACCGCTCCGTACAGGTCGCGATGAATAAGCCCTCTCCTCGCGGCAGTTCCCACAGCAACTTACCGGACTCCACATCAAAACAGTGGAGCTGGTTGCTCTCAGCTGCGGGCAGCAGCACGCGGTTCGCCGTCAGAATTGGAGTCGAGTCGATCCAGCGTCGTTGCCGAATCAGGTTGAGCAACTGGGATTCATTGCCGATTCGTTGTCTTTGAAACCGCATCAGGGCGAGTGCTCTGGTGTCCATGACCGGCGCCCGTTGCTGGTACTGCTGGATCCACTCAACACGTCGCTGCAGGGGATCGACCGCCACCACGACCCCTTCTCCCGTGGGGCAGATCAGCAGTCCTCCCGCATAGGCGGGCGATAAGCCGTACATGCGACGCGTCTCATCATACGCGATCCCGATATCGGGATTCAGGAGTGGCAAAGACCATTCGGCCTCGCCGGTTTCCGGAGACAGTGAAAAGAGCCGGATCTGCCCGTGATCTTCGGCCAGCGTGAACAGCTGACCGTCCACGGGGAGTGGGGCTCCCAAGAAAAACGCGCCCCCCAACTTTCGAGACTCAGCTGTTTGTTCGCCATTATTATCCAGTTGGACCGCGACGGACGGCCCCCCGGATTCCCATTTCAGCAGTCCGGTCGAAATGTCATAGGCGAGCAAACGATTGTCACTGGGCGGAGTCAACTCATGAGGCGGCGGTTGGCCTCCGTTGCGCGGAAAGAAATTCCGCATGTAAACTCCCACCATACCGGTGCCCGACACGGCGTAGACCTGCCGACCGTCGCTCGATAGAGCGGCACCCGCCTGGTTCAACCAGGCTCGCTGTCCCAAGTAAACCTCCAACAGCTTGTCATTGACCGCGTGGATGTTCTTCTCTTCAGAAACGTTTCGCCAGGTCAAATAAAGAAAAGTGTCATCCCGGACGACTCCGGACCAGCGAACCGCTCCGGTGCGAGCATCAAGGGCTTTGACGGAGCCGTACCCCTGCACCAAGACCGTGTCGCCCACCACGAGAGGGGCACCGATCACGAGCGGAGCTGTCTTCGCAGACTCGATCGACGAGTGGGACTGATATTTCTTCTCCAAGTCCTTGAGGAACGCCTGGAAGACGACTTCCTTTTTCGATGTCTGAAACGCATCGAATTGGTCAATCAATGGGTATGCCCAGCTCCCTCGCTGCAACGGCGAGGCCAGCGCCCCCGACCCCCAGCGCCGCGGGTGCCCCCCCATCATCCGCCAGTCTCCACTTCGATGCGGCACCAAGGGAGAGACCGAACCGAAAATCTTACTCAGCCAAGCGGCGTCTGCCGTCGCAGGGGGCGCTAAGAGTTTACCCTCATACTCGAGCGGCGAGTCTTGCGCGAGCGTACTCAATTCGAGTAAATGTTCAGCGGCAGACTCCGGCTGACCAGACAACGTCCAGGCTTGGCAGATCCGAATCAACAGGGCCGTGCGCTGCGTTCCCGCTTCCGTGGAAATCAGAAGTCGCTCCCAGAGCCGGGCGGCGAGGGCCGTCTCCCCTTGATCGAAAGCGAACTCTGCCGCCACTTGGGAGGCTTCAGCTGCAGCGAGAGTGAGAGGGTAAGTCCGAATAATCGCCAGCAGCCCGCCCAGATCGACGCGAGCCAATGCCCCGGCCAGCCGCTGCGCCGCCTCGGGTTCGTAGCGTCTGCGGTATGTATCGATCGCCTCCGGAGGCATCCCTCGGAGGAGCGACTCGACTCGATTCAGCGAACTGCCAGTGGGCAGCCCTTTCTCCACTTCGAAAACATCTTCGCCCTCGACCAACAGAGGTTGGAGAGTGTCGATGGCCGCTTCATAATCCTCGGCCTGCAAGAGTTCGCGAGCATGATTCAACTCCGCGAGCAGATACGGCTCTCGAGGCAGTCGCTGCAGTAAATGCTCTTCCGGAGTCTGCGTGCGTTGCTGGAATTGAAAACCGACCTGAGCGCTCACGGGAGCCCCGCACGCGGCAATCCATCCCGCACAGAGAACGGTCGGTAACCACAAATTCAGCGGTCGTCCGAGACCTGCCATCGTTTCCACTCCTGGATGATCCCGGCAGACTTGCGATGTCTTTCGGGACTTGGGATGTCTCTGGCTGTCGAACCGATTCTCGCATCCGTCGCGCTGACCCCGCTTGGGCGGCGGGGCCACAGAGAACCAAATAGGGCCGGCGGGAATCGAACCCGCGACCAAGCGATTATGAGTCGCCTGCTCTAACCGCTGAGCTACAGCCCCCTCCACACATCCGAACTCAGATGTGAAGACGACCATCGTACGATCCTCATCAGTCTTTCTCCAGTGCGTTTGGTGGATTGACGAACGGGGGAGACCGGATCACACTCATTTTCGAATGTCGTTCGAGAGGCCGAAGTGCAGGGAGAGACACGATGCGTGGACGCGAACTATTGATTCTCGGGTGCCTCTGTCTGGGGCAGACCCCGTGGGCGGTCGCCCACGATGGGCCCGAAGCTCACTCCCATAAGGTCTCCGACGCGGAGATTCACAAGCCGACCGCGATTCCGACACGCATCCTTCTCAGTTGGGAAGGCGATCCCGCAACGTCCGCTGCAGTGACGTGGCGAACCTCCGCGGAAGTGCGGCAAGGAATCGCCGAGGTCGCAGTGGCGACCGATGGACCGGGTTTCCCCCAGACCGCTGCGAAGGTGACAGCAGTCACCACACCACTGGAGACCGACTTTGGACTGGCCCACTGGCATACGGTGTCATTCGCCGCGCTCACTCCGAAAACTAAGTATGTCTACCGCGTGGGTGATGGAGAGAATTGGAGCGAGTGGTTTCAATTCCAGACCGCGAGCGCCACGCCGGAGCCGTTCAGCTTTATCTATTTTGGCGATGCTCAAAACGACGTGCGTTCGATGTGGTCGCGCGTGATTCGCGAAGCAGCCCGCGACGCTCCCAAAGCGGCTTTTATGCTGCATGCCGGAGACCTCATCAACCGCGCGGACAACGATGCCGACTGGGGCGAATGGTTTCAAGCGGGCGGTCCCCTGCATGCGATGATCCCCTGCATCGCGACCCCGGGGAACCACGAGTACAAAGTCACCGCCAAGATCGGGGGTATTCCGACCAAGATCGAACTCTCCAAATACTGGAGACCGATGTTCGCCTTTCCGACGAACGGACCCGAGAAGCTCGAAGAGACGACCTACTACATCGACTACCAAGGGGTACGGATCATTTCCCTCAACTCCAACGACCGCCACCTCATCCAGGCCCCTTGGCTGGAAAAAGTCCTGAGCGAAAACCCACACAAGTGGACCGTCATCACCTTTCACCATCCGCTCTATTCGACGGCGCGGGGGCGAGACAACCCGATGATCCGCACCGCCTGGCAAGCGATCTTCGACAAATACAAGGTCGATCTCGTCTTGCAGGGACACGACCATACTTACGGCCGCACGGGACTGATGCATGGCGAGAACACCACGACCGGCCTCGCCAAGCGAGCTCCCGAGTCAGGCACCGTCTACGTCGTGTCGGTGAGCGGCCCCAAGCAATACGCGGCACAGCGTCAACCGATCTTCCGCCGCGTCGCCGAAGACACCCAGCTCTACCAGATCATCCATGTCGATGGCGATCAGCTGCGGTACGAGGCCCACACCGCGACCGGACGGCTGTACGACGCCTTCACCCTCCAGAAACAACCCAACCAGCCGAACCAACTCACCGAGCAGGTGCCGGAGACGCCCGAGAACGTTCGGCCCCCGGAAGAAAAGCCGACAGAATAGTGCGGCGCCCCGCAACCGGGCAGGACGTCTCACCGCGTCTCAAGCGGAGCGAACTTCCGTCCGCAACCCACGCACATCCATCTCATACTCAATCTCTCGCACGGGGGGATAGCTGTCGTGCCAAATGGCGCCGTGAATGCGGGACGGACCAATGCGCCCCAGAACAATTTCGGGAAGCAGCGGAGCAATCGAATGAGCCGTGTAGACATGAGTCGTCGTGACGGCTGACCAGTCGACTCCCAATCCGTCCAGTTTCGACGCCGAAGGACGTCCGAGACTGAAACGTCCCGTTGCCGATACCCAATGCCACGCTGACCTTGTTGTCCGTTTGATCGGCTGTGACGATGTCGGGCTGGGAGTCGCCATTCAGATCGTCCAACGCCACGAAGTACGGGCGCGAACCCACGGGGACCGGCGTTTGAGGCGCGAATGTCCCATTGCCATTCCCCAGCAGCACGCTCACCGTAGCGGTATTGTAATTGGCCGTCGCCAGGTCGGGTTTTCCATCTCCGTTCACATCCCCAATCGCGACCAGCCACGGATGCGAGCCGACGTTAAATGGCGTTGCCGCTGCGAACGTGCCATCGCCGTTCCCTGGAAC
>Ga0105047_10006278_pt1 | contig 20185 bp, 19 predicted proteins | sample MAT04_FD_78384 | JGI IMG/M metagenome (GOLD analysis project Ga0105047, IMG submission 78384) | Freshwater microbial communities from Lake Fryxell liftoff mats and glacier meltwater in Antarctica - MAT-04 (megahit assembly) | ecosystem: Environmental > Aquatic > Freshwater > Ice > Liftoff...
CCAACCCCACCGGCCAAATCAACAACTGGAGCAAGATCCTCAACGTCTTCGCCATCACCTACGGCGACCGACTAACAATCAACTAGCCCAGGACCTAAACACAAAGTTTCGGACAGACCCAATCTTGGGTGCGCGCCGATAGATCGGACCTCGACACACTCCTTGCCGATGTCGTCGCACGTTGGCTCGCCACCGACTGGCCCTGGAAGCGTTTGGATCGTTGCGGTCGCTGAGTCGACCTCTCGCGGCCATCGGAGTTACCAGGTAGAGAAACCCAATCGTCCGCTGTCAGAAGATCGCGCCTCACGATCCGCAACGTTTGCCCTCGGTGAGCGCATCGGGTGAGAGTCCGAGGATAGGATGCGAATCCCGAGCCGAATACGCGGACGAGAGCGCCCAGTGGGACGTGACCTTGGCTGACGGGCTCGGCGAAAAGTGATCCTGCAGCAAGGCTGCGTCGTCTGGGTTGACCTGTCGCCCACTCGCGGCAAGGAGCAGCGTGGTCACCGGCCCGCCGTAGTGGCTTCAGCCAACGACTACTTGAGCGCCGTCACTGACATGGCAATTATTCTTCCCTGCACAACTGTATTCCGAAACTGGGCCAACCACGTGGAACTCACCGGACCGACCGGCCTGGCTGACACCACGTTCGTGATGACTGAGCAGGTGCGAACTGTGGACCGGACTCGAATCACCGACGTCGCAGGGACTGTGTCTGACTCATGTTTGTTCGCGATTGGCGTGTGGCTTGACGATTGGCTAGGCATCCGCGAACGGTGAGCGTCGCCTGGAGTTCCTCGTGCGGTGCGTGTAGGGCACCGATCCACCTGTGGTCACGTTTGACTGGCGGGCTGCTCAGCCAACCGAAATCGGAGAGCTCACCGCGGCCTCGGCCGTGACTGGTTGGGGTCCAGGGCAGTACGCTCGCAAGGCACACGGGAGCTCCTATAGCTGTTCAAACATGACAGCTGGGGCTGAGAGGGCGGATCCGCCGCCGACCGTCAAACCCGCCGGGTAATGCCGGCGATGGAAGGACTCCAAATGCAGGTTGCATTTACGGCCTGGGACTACCAAGTTACTTTTCTCGAACTATCTGCCGTGATCGTTGCCTTGATCGGCGTGGCCTTGGCCATAAAGGGGACACGTTGGGCATGGCCGTTCTACCTCGCGTCCGCAATTCTGTACGCGATCTTGTTCATCAATGTTGATCTGATCGCGAGCGCCTGGCTTCAGCTCGTATTCATCGTGGCCGCGGCGTGGGGTTGGTTTGACTGGGGATCAGAAGGAATCGTCGACCCCAACGCGATGAAAGTCCGAATGCGAGCCATTGGCGCTTTGGGATTGGTCGTGGCCTGGATCGCGTTGACACCTTTGTTGAGCTGGCTGGGCGGAGTCGCGACATGGCTTGACGCATTCGTATTCGTGGGCAGTGTCGCCGCTCAGATTCTGATGGTTTTGGGATACCTCGAGTCTTGGCCGATGTGGCTCGTCGTCAATGCAGTGGGCACCTATCACTACGCGCATCAAAATTTGTGGTTCACATCCGGCTTCTATTTTGTCCTGTTCGTGATGGCGATTGTTGGCTGGCGTCAGTGGGCTCGAATGCGAGCACCTGCCGAGGCGCCACGCCTTGATGCGGCGACGGTGTGACCGAACCCCAGCTGATAGCGCTGCTTGGCGCAGAGTGCTCGGGTAAAACGACTCTTGCCGAAGCACTCTCCAAGGAGCTGCCTGCCCTGGATGTGCCTGAGGCCCTGCGGGAGTTCGTGAATGTTCATGGACGGCCGCCGACCGTTGACCAGCAGCGAGCGGTGATGGTTGATCAAATCGCCGCAGAAGAAGTTGCGTTGGATCAGGCACGACGCGCTGGAACGCCATTCGTTGTTTGTGACCCGAGTGCTCTGATGACCGCGATCTACAGCATCGCCTATTACAACGACAGGTCGTTGCTCGACGAAGCCCTAGATCGGCAGTCGGCGTACGGGCTGACCGTGTGGTGCGACATCGCGTTCCCGTGGCAAGCAGAGCAGGGAATGCGCGACGGACCAGAGCAACGTGCGCTGGTGCATGACCTCATCGCTTCCGTTGTTGACGAGTTCAACCTTCCGGTCCTGGTCGTTACCGGTTCGGTCGCTGAGCGCGTGCAGAAGGTCAGTGCTTCTTTAGAGTCGTGTGAGTGACCCAGCAGAAGTCTGAGCGCGGGGTCTGGGCATATCAGGGGGTCCTCGCCCCGGGGTGAGGACCCCCTGTGTCAGTTCGTATCAGCGGCCCGTGACAACTTCCTCCGTGCTATCCGCGGTGGCGAGTTTCTCTATTTGCCAAACTTTGGCTCGCTTCAGGAGCACAACGGCCGTCACGGCGGTCCCGGAAGCCCAGCTTGGTCAGCAGGTGGCTACGTGGGTTTTCACAGTGCCGTAGCAAATGTGTCGCAGCTCAGCGATCGCATGGTTTGACAACCCTTCGTGACTTAGGTTCGCGGCCGCCGAAGAGTACGGAAACGCATCCTCGGCATGATCGCCCAGGCCGACATCGAAACGTTCGTCCAGCACATCGAACAGGTGGCGGTATTGCCGACGTTGGCGGCTTTGACGAACTACCTTGCTTCGCTCATGCGGGCGCCGATCTGTTCCCAGAACTCGGCTCGCAAATTTCTGCGTACTGAATCGTCGAGGTTATAGTTGTCGGTGACGCTGGCCAAATCAAGCAGGAGTGCGCGGTCCAGCTCCTGAGGTATTGAAGGCCGGTTGCGGGCCACATCCCGTCGGGAGTCGTCCGTCGCTGAAGCGAGGAATGATGACACGACTCTGGTTGCCACCGCCTTGATCTCCTCTTCATAAATTTGCTCGTCAGCGAATCTGGGCGACACAGTTGATATGCCACCAGTGGTTGACGAATACGCCATCTCTGAGCGAGGCCGCCGACGTGGCATGTCTGGTGAGTAGTTCCTTGGTGGTAACCCAATGCTTGCAGGTGTCGGAACGGTGGTTAGCGGCACGGCAGGGACCGGGGGTGCTGCATCCTCGTCGCTGATGGCGGCTGCAGCCGGCGTGGCAACAACACGCGGGGCTAGGGTCTCGTTCTGCATAGCTGTTACCGATGGACGATCTGCCCGGGGTGGTGTCACGCGTCTCTTGACTGCTTCGGCGATGAGGTCAGCATTGAACATGGCGAGGTCATCAGCAGCAAGACGCAGATGCTTTGCGACACCATGCGGAATGGAATCCTTGTCCGGGACGGCGAGAATAATGACTTTAACCCCTTGATGCTGAGCTTCCTCAACCGCGACGGTGAGGTCATCGTCGCCGGAGACCAACACGATTGTGCCTACCGCACCGTTTCGGGCGTACCCAACCATGTCCAGGCCAATTCGAAGATCGACACCTTTTTGCTGCCCGTCGTACCCAATCCGACCTAGACGTAGCTTCACTCGAGGCAATATTCCAATTTGTTCCTGCTCAGAAGTTGGAACCCCGCTGGGGGCGGCGTCGTACCACTGCGTACGCATCACACGAACGCCGGACACTCGTTCAGCTTCGAGAATCACAGACTGCAGCAAAGACTGATAGTCCACGGCAACTCCCGAGCGAAGAGAAGTGCCGGTGATCGTTGTCGCGGCCGCCGCTAGTAGATATCCGGCGTCAACAAACACGGCACAGTCAGATTTCATTTGGGGCTCCACATCTCGGAATGGGTGGATCGATTCACAACACGGATCGACGACAAAGAGGTGAATGAGAGGGCAGCCGTCATTGTGCCGACATCGTTTGGATCACCTTAGTCGAAGGGGCCGACACCCGGGCCTACGCTCAACCGTCTGGACCAGCAAGCCTGCGGCTATCTACCTGCCGCAATGTCAGTCCCTAGACGCAACTTGAACTCATGCTGACCAGCCTGTTCAGAACCAAACGCCAACGGGCGGATGCTCTCGTTGGCGGCGCCCTTGTCTGCGCATTTTTCGGTGGACTTTCAATCTAGGACAATGCGACCAAGACGCCTTGCGACAACCACCGCTCCTACACCTATGAATGTCAGACCCACCAACGTGAGCATCCCGAGGCGGGGAAAGCGCCTTCGCCTCGTCACGAAGGTTCCACGGCATTTGGGCGGGTAGGGACCGAATCGTGAATGAGCCGGTGTGGACCTACCGAATGGGGTGCAGTGGGTGGCTCGCAGTCATCGTCTTCGCCGCGCTGGTGATCGCGTTCTTCGTCTTCGTCTTGATGTTCATACTGGGCTTCTTCATCACGTATGCCCTCGTATCCGTGGCAGCGAACATGATCGCCGGTCCTGACCCAGTCCCATCCCCGTAGTTTTGGACAAGGCTCGAAGAAGGCAACTAGCCGCAATATCGAAAATTCCCGACAGCACTAGGAATTCGGCAGGTCGGCCATATTTGGCGGGTTGCCGGATTCTGTCGTTGGTGGCGCCGCGCAAGACTCACGCTCTCCAGATCGGCGAGTTGAACTAAGAAGGACCTAAATAGGTCCACTAGAGTCGCCGTCGGTTGGCTTCGGCAGCCTAAAGAAACCCAATGGTCCGCTGTCAGAAGATCGCGCCGCAGATCAGACTAGGAAGGGTCACACCCATGCGAGTACAACAACGCAACCGATTGCTGATCGGTGCCAGCGTCCTAGTGGCTATTGCGGTGATCGTTTGGCTGATCTTCCTTCTGTCGCAGATCGTTTCGCAGGTAGCCCAACCTCGTGACATTACCCAATCGCAGGCCTTCGCCGAACCGGTGACGTTGTCCAGCGTTAGTGGCACGCTGGAAGTGACCCTCACTGCACGCCAGGGCGCGGCCAGCTTGGACACTGTCGCCGAACCGGTGACTAACGCTTTGCTGTTCGGCTACACGATTGAGCGAGGCGAAGCCTCCAACGGCCAACAGACCGGGACCAATCTGTATCCGGCTCCTACGCTGAACGTGAATCCGGGCGAGACGTTGATCGTCCATCTATCTAACGAACTTCGAAATCTGACGATCGCCGACTTCGCCGATCCTGCCTTCGTCCCGGCGGGCAAAGGGGTTCCCCTGACTCCCCCTGTGTTGAAATCAGTCGACCTCAACAACCACACCCACGGGCTACACGTCAGCCCTTCTGGCCAGTCGGACAATGTGCTCCTGAGCATTCCAGCCGGAGCTAGCAATATCTACACCTATCAAGTTCCGGCGAACATGCCTCAGGGGTTGTACTGGTACCACAGTCACCGTCACCAAGTGACAGCGGCCGAGACGTACCTGGGCCTGTCTGGGATGTTGCAAATCGGTCACGCGGACGGCGGGATTCCAGCGGTTACCGACAACAACATCCCTGTCCGAAACATGGCGCTTCAGTACAACTACGTCTTTGGCCGTGGCGCCGGAATGAGCCAGTTGAACAATGTCAATTGGCCCACCCTGGTCAGCACGTTGACCCCGCCCACCGGCTCGGCGCTAGCAGCTGGAACCTATCAACCATCGCTGGCTCCAGTGAATTTCAACGAGTCCCCGGTGGGAACAAGGTTTATGACGAACTGGTACGCGGGGCCGTTGAGCGTGAATAACAATCGAGGCCAGACGCAGTTCATCCCCAGCAACTTGATGAGCTTTGCCAGCAGTCCCGGGCAGACTTCGGCTTCCGTGCCGGCCAATCCATCGCTGCCAGATCGGCAGCGCGATGTTCAATACACAGTCAATGGTCAGTTCCAACCGACCCTGAAGTCCAAGCCCGGTCAGACCGAAATTTGGGTGCTGGCCAACATCTCCGATTTTGCCTATGAACGGGTGCAGCTGACCGAGACTTCAACGGGTACACACCCGCAGATCAAGGTCGTTGCTCAAGACGGAAACCCCTACCCGAACGTCCACGTGCCGACCGGCGACAACGGCACCACGCTGTTGATTCCCCCAGGCAGCCGCTTCGCCATCGCGGTCACGATGCCGCAATCCGGCGGACTCACTTTGGGTTTGCCGCCCGGGCCCAATAGCTCAGCATCGCAGCCGATCGCCGCTGGTCAGTCCGGTCCGGGAGTGCTCTATACCCACACCGGCGATGCAGCAACCTCGGCGACTCTGGGGACGTTGAGTGTGCCCGCCGAATCGACGAGCTACTTCGACGGCTTCTTCCTGTTCCCCACCCAGAAGCTCCTGACGGTGAATGTCGACAGTGGTGATGGAGCTGGCACCACAGTGCCCTTCAATGACGGCCAACCGCTCGGGGCGTACACCTCATTCGTGAACCTGAAGGACACCAAACCCGACGTCACTCGGACCTTCACGGTGACAGGCGGGTTCTCCAACGAGCACGCCAATCCCAATGATCCACAAGCGTTTGTGTACGAGTTCAACAACAACATCTTCCCGTATACCCCAATTGCACGACCCCGTTTGGGGTCTGTCGAGAAGTGGCAAATCGTTAACAAGAACAATGATCAACATCCGATCCACATTCACGTCAATGACTTCCAAGTCACCAAGATTGACGCCCCCAACAGTAAGACGATCACGGGCGCGCAAATGTGGGGTCAGGACAACATGAACTTGCCGGCGCCACTATTCGACAAGGCGGGAAACGTTTCTCAAGCTGGCGTCTTGGAACTGATGACAAAGTTCCAAGACTACGCCGGCACGTACGTCATCCACTGTCACCGACTCAACCACGAAGACAACGGACTAATGGCTATCGTCAACGTGATCCCGGCGGTGTCGACGTACGCCGTTGCAAACCCGGGTTCACCAGGCAAAGACACCACCGTCGGGATGTATGACGGCGCTGGTGACAAGCTGCTCAACACTGTGACCCCGTTTCCAGGATTCACTGGCGCGGTCACGGTTGCGATGGGCGATGTCGACGGCGACCAGATCCTCGATGCGATCGTCGGGGCAGGCGCCGGCGGGTCCCCTGACGTCGTTGCCTATTCGGGCAAGGCTGCAGCGGGTTCACCTGCCTTCACCAAGCAGCTCTCCCGCTTCACGGCTCTTGACCCGACATTTCGCGGCGGCGTGACTGTGGCGGCGGGAAACATGGACGGAGCCTCCGTGGGCGACAACATCATCGTCGGCGCTGGACCGGGGATGGAGTCGACAGTCAAGGTGTTCCGTCCGGACCTGGGCAACAGCACAAGCGCTCCGACTGTCTTTTCGACTTTCAAACCGTACGGGTCTTCCCAGACCGGCGTCACGCTTACGACCGGTTCCATCGATACGTCCGGACGAACCAGTCTCATCACTGCTCCCGGCCCCGGAGATGTCGCGCAGATCAAGACCTTCTCATTCAGTTTGTTCACGAAGAACTCAGACGAGGTCAACTTGCACGCCGGCCATACCCTTCCGCAGCTGAACGCGACTACAGGGACCTCGCCGGATCTGACCTCAGCCTTCAGCGCCTTCGCATCGGACTATTCCGGCGGCGTGTCACTTAGCGTCGGTCTCATGGATGCCAGTGCAGGCGGCGCGGGGCAAATCGTTGTCGGCCAGCTCGCGGGCACTGGCCTGGTCAACGTGTACTCAAGCGGTTCGGCGTTGGCAGGTCAGCCGACGATGTACCTGTCCAGCCCGACTGGAGGCGCGCACGCTGCGTTCAGCTTCTCGCCGATCGCAAGCTTCTCCCCATTCGGCAGTGGTGGTGCCGTGCATGTTGCTACGACGAGCACCACCAATAGTTCAGATCTACTGGTGAGCGGCGTGAATACAAACGGGCAACCCAACGTCAGTAAGTACTCGTTGACTCAGACTGGTCCAACATCGAAGACGCTGACACCCAAACTCATAACCACGCTCACAACTCCCCCCAGTGGGAATCCTGGACCAATAGCTGGCTTCTGAATCGCCGCTCAGTTCATCAGTCCAATTTCAGCTAGGAACAAGATGATCGCGCTTAGCGCGGCGCGGCGAGCAAACCGATTCTTGAGATGCTGCGAACCCATCGTTTCCAACCATGGGAACGGGTCGTAAGACAAGTCCCAGTGGTTGGCATTGAACATTGCCAATCGCGGGGCATGCGGTGATGGGAACGCGGCCTGGTCCTGGGTCAGTTGCATGTCGTTGTCTTGGTCGTAGGTGTTGAGCTTGATGGTTCCCTGACGCTGGAAGTAGGGCACATCCAACAATGAGGTGGCTCCGGTGAAGAAGAACTGAGGCACAGGTAGCGCGTTGATGGCATCGGCATTGTCTGTCTCGAACTGGGCCCTAGCCGTGGTTGTCAATGCACCGATTGCGCCGAGGATGTCAACCTCATCAATGCGCCGGTTGATGTTCTTGATCTCGGCGATTGGAGCGAGTCGCAGGATCTGCTTGACGACGTCCCTGCGGGTCAGATCTTGCACCGAGTTCAACATCGGGATCGATTTCAATTGTTTGTAGATGTCATCGGCGAGATAGCTTCCGCCGACCGCACCAGCCCAGCCGATGATGGCTCGAATTCTAGGTGCGAGATCTGGACGGTCAACTAGTAGCTGGAGCAGATCCGGCGAACCTTTCGAGTAGCCCATGATGATGACATCACCTGGTGGCACAGCGTCTTCTGCCGAGATGAGTTCGGGCGGGTCTGTGGCCGCGTAGCCGATGCCCAATTCGATCACGTTTTCAAGGTCCGCGACATTGGCCTCGGGAGAGCGCATCGGGTGCGAGTCCGAGGACAGGATGCGGATCCCGAAACGGTCAGCTACCCCAGGCAGGATGCTTTGAAAGGCCAGCGCGGGCAGAAAGCCTGTGAGCAATCCCGGTGCCAGGATGAATGTGGTGTTTTCAATGTGAGGGACTGCAGCTGGCGGCATTTCGGTGTTGATCTCGTCCATGTCGACGTGCTTGAGGAACCTCTTGGCAACCCGCTCGCGTTCTTCTCGTTTGTCGATGAGGTTGAGTGGGAAGGGCGCTTTGGAGTTCTTTACAGCATCCTCGTCAACGAGCACCTCTTCTATGAAGAGATTTCGGTAGCGGCGCCCCAACCATTCGTTGATCACAGGCTCCTGCATCGCGGCCATTGGGTCAGTATCAAACGCCGCTCGGACTTCGGAAATGACAGACTCGTAGTCCTGAGCCTCAAGGGCTGCTGCAATCGCACTTGAGTCGATTTCTGACATGAGGTAGACCTCTCGTTAGCCGGTTGGTTCAACCGAACCAGATTCCCGAGCTTCATGCAGCCTGAACGTGCTCTCAGTCACTCGGGTACGCCAGGGAATCTGAGCGTCGGGCGGTTCAGCTAATTGGCGGCCCTTGCCGCGAGAAGGCCATCGACAACTTCTGGCTTCAGAATGCGCAGACCTCGATGCGGGTCGTATCCGTGGATCTCGGAAACATCGAGCACACGTAGGAAATCGATGATCTCCTCTGTCACAACCTGACCCGGAACGATCACTGGGAATCCCGGCGGGTAGGGAATGATGAAGTTCGCGCCGACGATCTCCTCACCGGCAGCGAGTTTCGCGTCCATCTCGGGACCGTTGAGCTGGATGTGCTCGCAATTGTCGGCGGCATAGGCCAAGTAGAAAGCCTCACGAATGTGGCCATGGCGCGATGACGACTCTGTGTCGTCTCGGAATGCATCATGAAACTTACTGAAGTCCGGTAGGTGAGGCGTCTGCACAACTAGTGCCTCGACCCGCGCCTCGAACTCGGCGTTCTCTTCGGCCGTGGCTGAGTGCAGGCGCTCGTCTATCCCGCGTGAAATTTCGGCGAGTACTTGGATCAGATGCGCTATATCGCTGCGAGTGTTGTTGATATTGAGTTGAAAGAGCACGCTATTGCGGGAAGTCTTGTTGATCTGGATCTCGTATTTGGTGGCAAGAAGTTCCTTGAACTCCGACCCGTCGAGCGCAGCTGACCCACACATCACAGTGACGCGTGTGGGATCGAGAAAAAACTCATCCTCCTCGATCGCTGTGATGGTCTGATGCCAGGACGAGACACCTGCAACGCCTTGGTTGTGCAGAGACTTGCGAAAGGGTTGGGGAATCAACTGCATAGGGGTGAGCGCCTGGAAGTACTTGAAGATCGTCGGGTTTCGATTGATTTGATCGCGTAGATCAAACGTCATTGCCAAAGCCGATGACGACAGCTCGTAACCCTCAAGTTCCATCTGCCGTCGCGCGACATCTAAAGAAGCGATGATCTGCAGATTCGGCGAAGTCGAAGTATGGGTGTAGTAGGCCTCTTTGAAGGCCTCCTCAACATCGCCGAAATCATCGTCGGCAACGAGGATCAATGAACCCTGCCGCAGCGCTGACATCGACTTGTGAACAGATGTGGTCTGGTAAACGCGAACTGTGATCGCGTCCGGATCCGGTAGTAACGGCTCTTCAAGCGCGCGTGGGTCGGTGCCGTCAACGGCAATCCCCTGGTCGGCAAATTCGGCGTAGCGCTGCCGATGAATAGGAAGTCTTTGGACTCGCCTGAGATGATCGGCACCACCCATTGCCGTGCGCCGCCGCAGGAATGGCGAGAACCTTGCGAACGCTGACCATGCCTCATCCCAGAGGAAGATCAGGTCCGGCTTGATCGCTAGACATTCGTCCATAACCCGCTTGACGTTGGACATGTGCCCGTCGAATGTGGCGTTGGTCAAGACCAACATCCGCACCTGGTCGAGTTTGCCCTCCCTCGCCAGTCCAAGCAGCGCCGCCTTGATATTTCGAATCGGCACACCCCCGTACATCGAGTAGTCCTCAAGGGGGAAAGCATCGATGTAGTAGGGCTGTGCGCCGGATAGGACCGCACCGTAGTGATGGGACTTGTGGCAATTTCGATCGATCAGAACAATGTCACCGGGTCGCAGCAATGCCTGGCCGACGATCTTGTTCGATGATGACGTTCCGTTGGTCGCAAAATACGCGTGATCAGCACCAAATGCTCGGGCCGCTAGATCTTGGGCGAGTTTGATATTCCCAGTCGGCTCCAACAGGCTATCCAAGCCACCGGTCGTGGCTGAGGACTCGGCGAGGAAGAGGTTCTCGCCGTAGAACTCCCCCATGTCTCTAATCCAATTGGACTTGAAGATGGACTTGCCTCGCGCAATAGGCAATCCGTGAAACGTCCCGATGGGCCGCTGTGCGTACTTCTTGAGGTTGTCGAAGAACGGAGTCTGGAATCGATCACGTACGCCTTCCAGGACGCTCAGATGAAGTTCCAGCAGCTCTTCTAGAGAGTAGAATATCCGCCGGACGTTTGAGGCGGCCTCACCGCCTGCGACCTTTTCGGAGTACCGATCGGCCAGTAGGTAGCAATCGACCTCGGGACGGATCTCCTTCACCAGGTCGATAAGCGTGATGCCCAGATCCCCTTCGAAGGTCTGGGGTTTGGCGTTGTCGACACCCAGGAAGCGTTCAAGGTCGGGCAGTTCCAACTTGCTGTGAAACGGGAATCCCTCATAGGCAACCACAGCTTGAATATCGGCGTTAAGCACGACAGCTAGCAAAGCGTCCTCGAAGGTGTCAGTGACAACGATCTCGTAGACAAAATCATCTGTCGGCCGACGAAGGCGATGAATCTGGTTAGCCATGCGCGCCCACAGATCTGGGTCCTCCCCAGCGACCACGAGTACTTCAAAGTAGGGACGTGACGGCTCCTCACCCTGAATCGCTGATATGCCCGGAGGCAACGGTTCGTCAACAAGATCGCGTGGGTGTCTGGTCAAGTCCCACGCTGATGGATCGCGGCGGTATGCCTTCGTATGTAACGAGCTCGCGATCTTGCGCAGCGCGATCCGCAGCACTTCAATGTCCTCGTTGTCGAGCCAGTCCTGTATTTCATTGAGACATTCAGGTCCTGGGTAGGCCCAGAAACCCTCAAGCACCAGGAGTTGCTTCCAGTCATTGCGAAGCTGCCACCAGCGCTCGACTGTGGGACGGCGGAAAAGGAGGTCGGCATCGCGGTAGAGCGAGCGCCAGGCATCCTGGCGCTCGGTTGATGCCTCCAGGAGTCGGGCGAGGGTGCGGGTTTCTGGCTTCTGGTCTTCCTGCGACTCCCTCGACCTGGCCTCGATCTCAGACTCAGTGTTCGATTCGGTCATCGCTTGGCATTCCCCTCATGTTCCTCGCTGCGAGGCGTGCGCCCCAACGGGTCTGACTCTAGGTGGCCGACCGGCTTGATACCCGTTTCAGTTGCCGCGTTTAGCGCATAGCCGGCCATCAGACGGTTGATCTTCGTAGTCATATGATGTTCACCACCAACCAGCGAGCAGGCTGCAGGCAATTCCTACTCACAAGGTATGGTTTGGCGTCCACGCAATCTAGGAGAAACCAACATGAGCGATTCCTGGTCATTTGAGACCAAGCAGATTCACGCAGGCCAGACTGCTGATGAGGCCACCGGCGCTCGTGCGCTGCCGATCTACCAGACGACGTCATACACGTTCTCGAGTACCGAACATGCCTCGAACCTGTTCTCGCTGAAAGAACTCGGCAACATCTACACGCGCATTATGAACCCCACGCAGGCCGTGGTTGAGGACCGAATTGCTGCCCTCGAAGGTGGTGTCGCGGCACTGCTCGTGGCCAGCGGACAAGCCGCCGAGACGCTCGCTATTCTCAACGTCGCTGAAGCTGGCGATCACGTCCTATCTAGCCCGAGCCTCTATGGCGGCACCTACAACCTCTTCCACTACACGCTACCCAAGTTCGGTATCGAGGTGACCTTTGTCTCGGACCCTGACGACCTCGAGTCGTGGCGCGCTGCAGTCAAGCCCAATACCAAGGCCTTCTTCGGCGAGACCATCGGGAACCCAAAGAACGACGTCCTGGATATTGAGGGCATCGCTGGGGTTGCTCACGAGGTCGGTGTCCCGCTCATCGTCGACAACACCGTTGCCACCCCGTTCCTGATCAATCCGCTGGCTTGGGGTGCTGATGTTGTTGTTCACTCCGCCACTAAGTACCTCGGCGGCCATGGCACCGCAATTGCCGGAGTGATTGTCGACGGCGGCACCTTCGACTACGCGCAGTACCCCGACCGGTTCCCCAACTTCAACACCCCTGATCCGAGCTACCACGGCCTTGTTTATGCGCGTGACCTCGGCGTCGGGTCGGCGTTCGGCGCCAACTTGTCCTACATCCTCAAGGCTCGTGTGCAACTGCTTCGCGACCTAGGTCCTGCGGCTGCGCCGTTTAACGCCTTCCTGATCGCCCAAGGACTCGAGACCCTTAGCTTGCGTATGGAGCGGCACATCGAGAATGCCCAGAAAGTGGCGCTATTCCTCAAGGACCACAGCCAGGTGATCAGCGTCAACTACGCCGGGCTACCAACGAGCCAGTGGTACGAGGCTGGCCAGAAATACGCACCTAAAGGCAGCGGAGCCGTGCTCGCATTCGAGATCGAAGGTGGCGTAGATGCCGGGAGGCGGTTTGTGGAGGGACTGACTCTGCATAGTCACGTTGCCAATATTGGTGACGTGCGCAGCTTGGTGATCCACCCAGCTTCGACGACTCACTCGCAGCTATCAACCGAGGAACAAGCAAGCGCCGGAGTGACCCCGGGTCTTGTCCGCTTGGCAGTTGGCATCGAAAATATCGACGACATCCTCGCTGATCTAGAAACCGGTTTCGCTGCAGCTTCCAGCGACGTGGCCTTCAAGACCGCAGCAGTCTAGCGCCAGCGGCGACCAACACCGCAATGAGTAGCGCAGCCGATCGTCTCCCTCCAGCCACCGGTGCGTGGCAGGAGGGAGATGATCCTGCGTGGCGAAAGTTCGCAGACCTAGGTCAACTCGAACTCGAATTCGGTAAGAGCCTTCCTAACGTCAGGGTGGCCTACGAGACCTGGGGTGAAATCTCGCAGGCTCGAGACAACGCGGTCCTTCTGCAACACGCGTTGACGGCTGACGCACACGCTGTTGGCCCCGCCAGGCCCGGCCAGCCGACCGAGGGGTGGTGGAGCGATGTTGTTGGACCGGGTAAGGCGCTAGACACAAATCGCTGGTTTGTAGTTGCGGGAAATGTGCTAGGTGGCTGCCAAGGCACAACGGGGCCGTCGTCGCTAGCTCCCGACCGCGAACCGTGGGGCTCACGGTGGCCTCGAATATCGATCCGAGATCAGGTAGCCGCCGAGGTTGGGTTGGCCGATTACCTTGGGATAGATCGGTTCGCGTTTGTCATCGGTGGATCGATGGGTGGAATGCGTTCCCTTGAGTGGGCAGTGGCGCATCAAGATCGTCTGAACGCTGCTGTCATTCTGGCGTGCGGGGCAGTGGCTACGGCTGACCAGATCGCAACCCAGACTGCCCAGATCCAAGCCATCACGTTGGACCCGTATTGGAATGGCGGGGACTACCATGGTGCGCCGGAAGGGCAAGGTCCGCACCGCGGGATGGGGATTGCTAGACGCTTCGCTCATAGGTCGTACCGGACCGAGTCTGAGTTCGCCGAGCGCTTCGGTAATCAGCCGCAGCCTGGCGAAGACGCGTACTCCTCGCTCATTCCGGGTGTCAACGCGGACGCTGGCAGGTTCGCTGTGTCGTCCTACTTGGACTACCAGGCTGACAAGCTTGCGTGGCGTTTCGATGCCGGAACCTACGTTGCGCTAACAGATGCGATGAATACGTTCGATGTTGGACGTGGTCGCGGCGGGGTCGCATCCGCGCTTGCTTCGATCGATCGACCTGTAGCTGTGGCCGGCCTGAGTTCCGACCGGCTCTATCCGCTGTATTTACAACGTGATCTCGCCGATCAGATCCCCACTGTCGCTGGCCTGCAGGTGATCGAGTCCCCGTTTGGCCATGATGGCTTCTTACTGGAGTCTCAAGCTGTTGGCGCGATAGTCGGTCGGGCACTGGCGAGGAACTAGCTCGTTGGGAGGCGGCCTCAAGTTCTCAGCAGGGGCCGTGTGAGGATTCCGCTATGCCAGCATCCAAAGCCATGCTCAACGCCCATGTCGAGTTCGAGCTGAAACACTGGTCCGGCAGTGAGATTGACCAGTCCCTGGCCGAGGAAACTTCGGCTGCCTACAACTGGCTAGGGTCGGTCACCGTCTCGCAGTTGGTGAGCGACACAGGTATAGGTCAGACGCTAACGGACGTCATTTGCGATGCGCCGTTAGGCGAGAATGTTGCCAGCCTGGTGGGGGCAGCTGTCCGTGCTGCACACGCTGCAGGTGTGAATGTCGAAACCACACTCGAAGAGGTGGTGGCGCGCGAGCACTACGACGATCTTGCGCAGACAATTATCGCGATGGAAGAAGTGCGCGGCGAGGTACTGGCACAGGTCACCACCAGCGAGGTCTACTCCCAGCTCATGGCGCATGTGGTCTATCTCGGCATCAAGAACTACATGCAGAACGAGAATGTCATCGCCAAGAAGGTGCCCGGTGCATCGGCGCTCATGCGACTAGGCCAAAACGCTGTCAACAGTGCCGCCCCGAAGTTGGAGCAGAGCATCGACCGCCAATTGACTGCGTTCGTTAATGCCAACATCCAAGACACGATCCGGGACAGTCGCCGCTACCTCGAGAAGGTCCTCGACACCGAAGTCCTCACGACTGTTGCTGACGAGATCTGGGCGACCAACGCGGGCACCACTGTCGCCGATGGCGCACGCCTGGTTCCTGTGGAATCGATCGAGGCATTAGTAGTGACCACCTGGGATGCGTGTTTGGTTGCCCGCTCCACACCACTATTCCGCGACGCCGTTGAGGCCGTGATTGCTGATTTTGTTGACGCTCACGCTGATCAACCGATCACCGACTTGCTTGCCGAAGCTGGCATCGACGAGCGGGGAATCAATGAGTTGGCAAAGCAATTCGTCGCTCCGGTGATTGCCAAGGCTGTTGACGACGGTTTCCTTGAGGACAGAATTCGGGCGCGACTAGAAGCGTTTTACTCGAGCTACAAGGCATAGTCAGGCCAACGGTGACTCACCGGTTGTTGATCTCAGCGACCCAGCATGCGGTGTAGAAGAAGCCCCGCGCCACGACGTTGACCCAGGCAAGGATCGTCAGCACCAGGACCACTCCACCTGAGGTGTTCGGATCTACCAACGCCAAAATGAACGTATAGAGCAGGACAAAGTTAGCGCCCACAATGAATCCCGCAAGGACGGCGCATGCAGCAAGCACCGTTCGAGTGCTTGCCCCGGCGGTCATGCGTCGCCACGCAATGAATAACGCCAGCATGATCAGAGTGATGGTCAAGCCAACGATCAATCCTTTTCCAACGTTGACTAGTAGCCGAGAAACGTGAAATCCAAGAAGTTCGTTGATCGCCGCAGTCCTTACGGCTGTGGACATCCCGAGCAACCAGGACAACAAGACGGACAGAGCCAATCCCAGTCCGGCCAAGAGGTTGCCCGGTTTGAGCAGTCGAACTTGCTTGCTTAACTCGGGGCGCAAGACTCTTTCGCTGCCGTGGCGAAGCGCCTTGGTTGTATAGGTCGCTGATACGACGAGGGTGAGTAGGCCCACGACGTTGAGCACTGCACCGCTGGACTTGCTGAATGTCTGATCAACAATGGCGCCGAGGTCCTGTTCAGCGGGCAGTGTCGTGAGGGGAATCGCGATCTCATTGGTACCGGGGAGCAGGTTGGTGATGATGCTTAGGACGTAGAGCAACGCGAGCATCACCGTGACCGCGAGGAACAGTCCTCTGGATACGACCTTCAGCGACAGGTACTCAACATCATTACGCCAGTAGCGCTCGCCTGCTCGCGCCAAGTGATCGATCCAGTCGTGCTGGATGCGCAATCGATCCAACCAGTCGGATCGATCTTGGCGCATCCGTGACCACCGACTGGTGTCCGCCGCCGTATCCACGTGCTTGTTCTACCGCAACTAGGCCAAGACAGTCCTTGTTGGATTCGCTGTCGCGCTAATGGGCAACCGATTCCAGCAAAGCGACTACCCTCAATAGATGAGCCTGTCCCCCATTCGCCCGCGCACTCTGGGCATCGCGTCCGCAGTTGGCGCCATCATTCTCGGTGCCTCGACTACGCCAGCGGCAGCAGGACCTGATTTCACACCGTCACACTGGCGCGATGGTCCGCCTGTGGCCAACTACCACCTGGTCTGCAATGGGTTCTGCATCAACTACTCGGCAGTCTTTGCCCAGGTCTCCTACCAAGGCCCAGAAGCCGCTCCGACGGCGCTGCCAAAGGTCGGACAACGCTTCTACCTGCATTTACAGACAGCTGTGGTTTACCCCACCACGCTCAATGATCGCTATCAGATGAGGCTCCTGCTTCCTGCGGGTATGAGCACTGCGATTCGCAGCAATACAGATGTCGGCTGCAACATCTCCGACGGCTCCACTGGGAACTTCAAACGCTACATGGCTGATTTCGAGTGCCTCGATCCAATCAAGGTTGGCCTTTACGATCAGTTCCCATTCGTCAGCGTGGCGAACGGCGAGGTGGCCAACTTCTGGGTACCAGTTGTTTCGAGTCGCAAGCTCACTGGCTCTGACTCGATCGGAATGGTCTCAAGTTTCCAATCCAACCCGCTTTCCCTGTTGCCGTCACCGCTTTACGCCACTGTCAAACCATTAGTTTCTCCAGTCCAACCCAGCCCAGTGAGATCAGCGAAGGTTTCCCGCTACCCGCATCGGCGTCAAGCGGCGTTGTCGTGGCAAGCGCCTGCGATCAACGGCGGCGCACCGCTTACCGGGTACCGCGTTCGGATTTCGAAGGCTAACTCCGCTACCTACGGCTTATGGTCTGCGAGCACGGCTCGCTCGCTTGTTTTCAAAGGCCTGCGAAAGGGCAAGAAGTACCGTGTGCAGATTCAGGCCAACAACTCGGTTGGGCACTCGGCAACGGTGACCGTGCGTTTCCGCCAAGCCAAGTAAGCCCAGTACTCAGGATCAAGCCACCAACCGCAATCAGGCGTGGCGAGAGCGCCCTAGTAGCTGAACGCTGTGGCGCCGTCGCCTACCCACTCCCACAGCAGGACCGTGCCGCCCATTGACGCGGCTGGTGTGGGCCTTCGTGCCCACGCACCCCCAGGGTGTTCACCCGAGGGGCTTGTCGTTTACCGATAAGGACCAATCTTGTAACCGTGGCGAAACGTGACAACGACATCGTCAGGTCATGGCAAAGGCTCCAGCTGGGTTCGGTCCTAAGCAACCGCAGGTCGTGGTGCTCTTCGGTGCAACAGGTGATCTCGCGCGGCGCAGGCTGCTGCCAGGCCTCTTTCATCTCGCGACCGCAGGATTCATTCCTTCTTGCCAGATTGTCGGGGTGTCCCTTGACGATTTGAGCCGCGACCACTTCCGGGATGCGTGCCTGAGCTCGCTGCGTGAGTTCTACTCGCGAGGTGTGAATGAGGCTCAGTGGGAGGAGTTCTCCCAACGGCTCGATTTCGTGTCGACTTCGGCTGGCCCCGCGGCCCTGAGCGCTGCGGTCAAGCGGGCCGAAGGCTCGAGGCCCATGCAATTCGCTATGCACGACACCGGCTTACAAGGTGATGTTTTGGAAGCCTACGAACGGCTCATCCTGGACGCGATGCGTGGAGACGGCACGTTGTTCACTACGGCCGACGGGATCGAGCGGGTGTGGGAGGTGTCGACTCCCCTGCTGGAGTCGCCTCCTCCGGTACGCCTGTATGAGCCAGGCTCTTGGGGTCCCAACGCCGTCCACCAACTCGTCGCACCGCATGCCTGGCGCCTGCCATTCGAGCGAGCTTGGCGAAGTCCGAACAAGCTTGGTAGCTAGCCGGCGCGTAGCATCGAAAGGTGCTCCCGTTTCCTTTCATCATGGTGCCTCCCGCGGCAACGCAACCCATGAGTGCGGTGAGCGTCGTAGCCCAAAACACTCGGGGTGATAAACGAGCGAAGCGACCAACCGCATTGGTGTACCGGGGACCTGTCAGTTGTCAGGGCTGCAGCGAGGCGACAGCGCGTCTACTGCGCACGTCGAGGGATCGATTCGTCGTTCACTATGTCGGGCCTCGTGAGGCGCGAAAGCTGACGACGGCATCGCTAGCTGGCGTCACTCTCTACGCCCAACCCGGCGGTGACTCATCGGTGAAGAAGGCCGACCAACTCTTCGGCAAGGCAGCCAAACGGGTCATCAAGACTTTCGTCAAAGGCGGTGGCAAGTATCTAGGTATCTGTGAAGGTGCGTACTTGGCAGGCAGCGGCCCAGGGATGGGACTACTCAGCCCCGGTAACACAGGTCAGTACATTGCTACCAAGGGAGCGACCACTCACTCCCCCGCGGACACCGTCGTTCAAGTGACATGGCTGGGCAAGCGAAGGACCGTGTTCTTCCAGGATGGGCCTTACATTCTGGCGAGTCACACGCGCGGGGAAAGGGTGCTGGCCCGCTACACAAACGGCAAGATAGCTGCGTTGGTTAAGAATTATGGAGCCGGTCGTGTAGGCGTAGTCGGTCCGCATCCTGAAGCGCCCGCTTCGTGGTTTCGCGAAGCTGGCATATCTGGCAAAGCACAGGGCCGCAACACGGCAGATCTTGGTCACCAGTTAATCAACGCGACGATGGCCAGCTAACAAGACGATGGACAACTAACAAGTCGACGATGTCCGTTCGTGTCTCGATCAACGCTTCACTCTGGAAACAAGCCATCGCGGATCATTGGGCAAGGGTGTCTTCCTGGATTGGCGCCGAGTGAGATCAAGAATTCTGGCGCTGCCACCATTGCCGTCCTGCTTGACTCTTGGAATTGTGAACTTGACGACGCAACCAACCTCGGCAGGCGCTTCCGAGCCAATTGAGTCAGGATCCTCGATCCAGATCATCTCGCCCTGCCGCTCGACGATCTTCCGACAAACGGCAAGGCCGATCCCGCTTCCGGTGATGTCGTCCCCTGCGTGGAGCCTGGTAGACATGTCAACACACGATCATGGTGGGCCTCTGGCACTCCTTGGCCATTGTCTCTGACCTGGAAGATGAACAAGTCTCGTTCGACTTCAACGCAAATCTCAATCTCAAGCGGGCGTTCGGCGACTCGATACCTGATGGAGTTCTCGACAAGGTTGACCACTAGTTCGATCAGGGTCGCAGGATTCGCTTCAACCTCGGGTAGATCATCCGCATCGCGAATACTTGCGCTCGCCGCGCTGATGGATTTTGACAACACGGGGTCGCCTCAGAAAACGGATCGTGGAGTACGTTAAGCGGCCCGCTTGATGTGGATCAGTTCGTAAGCAGGCGCGGATTGGTCGATTTGGTGCTGCACTTCAGTCTTGGTGGCGAGCGCGACTACGCAAGGGAGAACCCTCGGATGCGTCCTTCCCTCGTCACTCTCGAAACTCGTATCCGCACCGCTCGA
>Ga0105047_10006279_pt1 | contig 20185 bp, 18 predicted proteins | sample MAT04_FD_78384 | JGI IMG/M metagenome (GOLD analysis project Ga0105047, IMG submission 78384) | Freshwater microbial communities from Lake Fryxell liftoff mats and glacier meltwater in Antarctica - MAT-04 (megahit assembly) | ecosystem: Environmental > Aquatic > Freshwater > Ice > Liftoff...
GCTTAATCCAGGGCAATGAAATTAAACTTTGAAAAAATCAATCCGACTTTAAATTCAGGAAACTTTGGGAGGATGAAAGATGCCATTGAGTTTGGCATCAGATAGGTAAAAATTGTAGGAAGTATTAATTTTATTTTTAATAATAAAAGGAGAAGCTTTTTTATCTATATCGATTTCTTTGACATCCTGAAACACAAAAACTGGCATTGATGCAAAATCAATAGTTTTAAAAGGGAGCTGCATATCCTGCTCGTAATCTTCGTCAAAAACGATATCATGCATGTAATGCATATCAAAAAACTGCGCAATGGTCATATTGCTGTCTTCTTCGAGATGCTTTGCGTAATGTAAAAACAACAAGGGTACCCGATTTAACTCCTTCAGGGGAGTGAAAGAAAAAAGGTAAATCGCAATTAAAAACTTTGCTATGGCAGGTTTCATTTTACAAAGGTATGCTATTTTTTGATTTTAAATATGCACATCAAACTCTTTATTGTTAAAAAAAAGCAAAACAAACATTTAATACAATATTTTTTACCATTGCGGGCAGAAATTGTCTTCATTATTGTGCTCCCCGATATAAATAAGACTAATCTCCAGGGATGATAACGATCTCCTGTCTTTAACGAGATTACTTACATTCTGGTCATAACTGAATCCAAAAATAAAATTATTCATTTCAACGCCTACCATACCAATGATAGACTCCATGCCAAAATTATTATAATTTTTTACGCCCCTGAGATAAGGTCCGAATAACAGATACTGTCCCGATGTTTTAGATATCTTATACCTAAAAGTAGCCCCAAGATTCAGTTCTGTTTGTGCTCCTTGTATCAGTGCATTGACCCTTGGCTGTATAGACATACGGTCTGATGTTTTAATGGATGCTCCGGTATGAATGCTCCATTTTGCGTGAAGGGTATCTGTTTTAAAAATATTGGGATCTATGATGTCAGGTGTGTTATAAAAAGACAAATTGGGTTGATTAAGATGGAAATATCCCAATCCTGCATGATAACTGAAGTTTTTATTTGGTGTAATACTATAATATATACCCAAACTGATGTCTGAATATGCTTTATTATTTGGCGGCAAGTTTTCTCCTGTACCTATTGTGTAGCCGTCAATGGCATTAAACTGATCCTGAAAGGTTAGGTCTTCATAATTGATGGTCTTTTGAAAAACACCACCTTGAATACCAATGCCCAGATATTGTTTTGTTCTTTTATCCAATGCTTTATGGTAAGCCGCTGTAAGCATGATCTGATTGGTATTAAAATCAAAAGTAGTCACCCTGTCACCAAAAAATGTTATGCCTAGAGCCACTATATCGGGCAAGTTTTTACCTCCGTAATTCAGATCAAATTTTACATCCCCACTGATAGCAAACGTTCTAAGCGGATTATCTAATGCAGACCTCCATTGATCCCTGTATATTGTGGATATCCTGAATGTCCCGGTGTATGTACCTGCGATCGCAGGGTTAAGTGTAAGTGGAGATGCATAAAACTGTGAAAAGTGCGCATCCTGTGCTATTGAAGAAAAAGATAATACCATCAGAAAAATAACTGTTAAGTATTTTTGGTATCCATCCAATAATAATCTCATTTCTTTATAATTGCTGTCAAATTTTAAAAAAAACTGATTCATTCCTAATGCTATTACTATATTTTAAAATGCAAAACTAAATAAATATTTCATTCATCTTTCCATATCTCAAAGAATGGACTGATTTTTGGGAATAATACCAATAACGCTTTAAAGCGAACTTAAAGTATAAGTTCCGTAGACATGTCAAAGAAAAAAAAAGTTAACACAAAACATCTGTTTCATGCCGTATGCCATCTGAATGTAATTCCGGTGCGCGGCAAACCTTTCGACGAAGATCTTATGATAAGTCAGATGCTTTTTGGAGAAACTTGCATAATACTAGAGAAAAAAAACAAACACTGGTATAAAATCCAAACGTCCATTTGTAATATTATAGGCTGGGTCAGATCAATTCAGGTGATGTTGATAGAAGAAAATATTTATGAAAAATATATTGAAAGCTCTGCTACAACTCTGGAGATTTGTCATCCCATATTCAATGATGAAATATCCAAATCAATAGTCATTGGCTCTTCCCTACCCCAATACGACGGAATTTCATGCCATATGCCCGATAATATATATATATATAATGGTCAAGCGGCATCTTCCGGGGGATTGGAGCTTATTAGCGAATTAATCGTAAAAATTGCCAGAAGATACTTATATGCTCCTGAGTTACAAGGTGGAAGGTCACCTTTTGGAATTGACCCCGGAGCTTTGATTCAAAATGTCTTTAAATTTTTTAACCTCTCAGTGCCAAGATTTCCCCATGAACAGTATATGTTGGGAGAGATCATAGATTTTGTAGAGATGTCATGTGAAGGGGATCTTGCTTTTTGTATGGATGAGATGGGTCAAATCCACCATGTAGGGCTCGTCATCGGTGAAAAAAAAGTGATGCATGTCCATGGATGTGTTCGTATTGACAAGCTAGATCATCATGGCTTTTTTAATTCTGATCTAAAAAAATACACCCACAAACTCCGGATCATCAAAAGAGTTATCTAACATTTTCGACAAGATTTTATACATTTTGATTAAATCAAAACTGAATTAAATCACAATCCCACATGATAAAAGTCATATTTCTGGCTTAATATCCTTTTTACCTTGCAACCATTAAAAGTCAAAAGAATGAAGGATTTAACTTTAATCAAATATCCGGGTGTAAAAACGGCTATGGATGGAAATACAGCTGCTATCATGTGTGAAAGAGAATCATCAGATGGAGCAGGTGCATATCCCATCACGCCATCCACTCAAATGGGCGAATATTGGGCTGAAGAAGCAGCAAAAGGCCACCTAAACATATCTGATCGACCGCTTATATTTATTGAGCCTGAAGGTGAACACGCAGCTGCAGCAGTCACAGCGGGATTATCCATGACAGGACTTAGGGCTTCCAATTTTTCATCAGGTCAGGGGATCGCATACATGCATGAATCTTTATATGCAGCTGTAGGTAAAAGACTGACCTATGTTTTGAATATTGGTGCCAGGGCGATGACCAAATCCACGCTGAATGTACATGCCGGACATGATGATTATCATGCTATTGATGATACAGGATTCTTTCAGCTGTTTGCAAAAAACGTGCAGCATGTGGCCGATCTAAATATCATTGCCCACAGAATAGCCGAACTAGCCCTTACGCCGGGTATTATTGCTCAAGATGGATTTTTGACTACTCACCTCATTGAATCTCTCTATCTTCCTGAAAGAGAATTGATCAGAGATTTTTTGGGAAGACCTGATGACATTATAGAAACGCCCACGCCGGCTCAAAAAATAATTTACGGCGAAACCCGAAGGCGAATACCTGAAGTATGGGATGTAGATAATCCTATGATGGCGGGTATTGTACAAAATCAGGACTCTTACATGCAGAGCGTTGCAGCACAGAGACCGTTCTTTTTTGACCATATTAAAGCCCTTACAGATCAGGCTTTTGCAGAATACTATCAGCTCACAGGCAGACAATACCAAAGAGTGATGTCATACAAAGCCAATGATGCAGATTATTTGATTTTGGGACAAGGCAGTCTCATACCAAGTGCAGAAGTCGTGTCGGATTATTTGCGTCAAACCAGAGGAATAAAGGTTGGTGTGATCGACTTAGTCATGTTCAGACCGTTCCCTGCAGACTTATTATCTCAGCTTTTGAAAGGAAAAAAAGGAGTTGTTATTTTAGAACGACTGGATCAACCGTTGGCAGAGGATTTGCCCATAGCCAGAGAAGTCAGAGCTGCACTTTCAAAATGTCAGGAAAATGGTATGGCCCAAAAAATTAAACCATATCCGAATCTGGAATCATATAAGAGCGGCGATACACCAGCTATTTATTCCGGATCATTTGGTATGGGCAGCAGAGACCTGCAACCTGAAGGCATCATCGGTGCTGTAGAAAATATGCTGCCGGAAGGAAAACACAAAAAACAATTCTATCTATCCATCGATTTTTTGAGAGATGTGCCTTACACGCCAAAACAAAAGTTATATCAGGAGTCCATTTCAGATGCATATCCTAACATAAAAGACCTTGCCGTAAGGGGATCCGAAAATCCCAATATGATGCCAAAAGATGCCATAACGGTAAGATTTCACTCCATAGGCGGCTGGGGAGCCATCACAACAGGTAAAAATCTGGCAATGACACTGTATGATTTGTTGGGTTATGAAATAAAAGCAAATCCTAAATATGGTTCTGAAAAGAAAGGCCAACCGACTACTTACTATCTTGCAGCAGCACCGGAACCTATCAGAATCAATTGTGAATATTTCTTCGTAGATGTAGTCTTGTCACCGGACCCAAATGTATTTAAGCATACCAATGCATTGGCCGGACTAAAAAAAGGAGGATTCTTTATCATACAAAGTGATCAGGACAGCCCTGAAAAAGTATGGGCAAACATTCCTGTACCGTACCAAAAAGTCATTATAGAACAGGAAATCCACATCTACTATATTGACGGATTTAAGATAGCCCGTGAAGAAGCAACAGACCCTGAGTTGCAATTGAGAATGCAGGGTATTGCATTCCAAGGTGCATTTTTTGCAGCATCTCCGCTGATGGAAAAAGCCAATCTATCAGATCAGGAATTATTAAAAGCCATAGAAGATCAGTTGTTGCACAAATTTGGATCAAAAGGCCAAAGGGTTGTCGATGACAATATGCGGGTTGTGAAAAGAGGCTTTGATGAAGTAAAAGAAATTAAAAATAAAGTATTGGGTAGCAATGCTGCTGAGATTTTGAATGGATATAAGATAGTACCTATTCCAAATATGGTTAAAAAGATACAGCAAAGTGAATCCAAGCTGAGTGATATCCATAGATTTTGGGAGCAAACAGGCAATTTCTATTTGCAGGGTATGGGAAATGATAATATTACGGATCCATTCATCGGCTTAAGTGTCATGCCTGCAGCTACCTCCCTTTTCAGAGATATGACCGGCATCCGTTTTGATCACCCATCCTGGATTCCCAATAATTGTACCGCTTGCGGCAATTGCTATACCGTATGTCCGGATACTGCCATACCAGGTTTGGTAAGTACGTTGTCTGATGTGTTGGATACCATAGTGAAGAGAGTCCAAAAGAAACATGGCAATGTGGAGATTTTACCTAAAGCTGTCAGACAAATGGAAAGTCACATCAGGACATTGATGAATCAACCCAAAAACGGGGCTACGGTCAATACTTACATCCACCACGCTATATCAAAAAGCATTTCAGATAATAACGGCGCAGAAAATGTCATCAAAGAATTTGATTGGTTCAGAGATGAACTCGGTGACTTCAACTTTGCTTTGACCAGACCGTATTATGATATTCATGAAAAAAACGAACCCAATAGCGGTGGACTATTCAGCATCACCATCAATCCTACTACTTGTAAAGGCTGTATGGAATGCGTTAATGTTTGTAATGATGACGCCCTCAGGATAGTACCACAGACAGAAGCATCCGTCGACAGTTTGAGAAATCAGTGGGATTTGTGGCTGGACCTGCCCAATACACCGAAAAAATATCACCGTATAGACAGTCTTGAAGAAAAAATCGGACCACTTGAAACCATTCTGTTGAATAAAGATGCCTATCTAAGTTTTGCTAGTGGAGACGGTGCTTGTCTGGGTTGTTCTGAGAAATCCGTGGTTCACATTTTTACAGCAACGGTAGAATCATTAATGCAACCTCGAATCGAAAAGCACGTTTTACAAATCGATGAATTGATTCAAAAGTTAGAAAAACTGGTTCAACAAAAGCTAATCAATACACTGGACGTCTCAGACACCAATACTTTGACACGCATCATCAGTGAATCCCAGCCAGGAGATTTTAAAATTGCGGACTTAGCCAATAAAATGGATCAGGAAAAAGATGCTTCACCTGTCGATCAGGAATGGCTCTTGGACATCACCAGATTATTGTCCCGCTTGAAGTCTTTGAAATGGAAATATACACAAGGTACTACCGGACAGGGAAGATCCAATATGGGTATGTGTAATTCCACAGGTTGTACATCCGTCTGGGGAAGTACTTATCCATTCAACCCATATCCATTCCCTTGGGCCAATCACTTATTCCAGGATTCGACATCTATGGCAATGGGTATTTTTGAAGGTCACATGGCAAAAATGGCAGATGGCTTTAAGGCCTTAAGAAAAGCTGAATTGGTACTCAATGGCACTTATGATTCTTCTGTCCATGATTCATTTTTCACTTACTTCACATGGGAACAATTTTCTGAAGAAGAGTGGCTGCTTTGCCCACCAGTCGTAGCTTTAGGTGGAGATGGCGCTATGTACGATATCGGATTCCAGAATCTATCCAGAATGATGGCTTCCGGAAAACCCATCAAAGTTGTGGTCGTAGATACACAAGTATATTCCAATACAGGCGGACAAGCTTGTACTTCCGGCTTTATTGGTCAGGTGTCAGACATGGCGCAATACGGTAAAGTGAAAAAAGGTAAATCAGAGCCAAGAAAAGAGATAGGATTGATAGCTATGGCGCATCGAAATACATTTGTTCTGCAAAGTACCCTTGCCAATACCAGTCAGATGATTGAAGGATTTATTGACGGACTGATGGCAAAGAGACCAGCTATATTTAACATTTATACCACTTGTCAACCTGAACATGGAGTAGCAGATGATCTTGGTGTCAATCAAGCCAGATTGGCGATGGAATCACGTGCCTACCCTATTTTCCAATACAATCCGAACAAAGGGCAAAAAATAGAGCAATGTCTCGATCTGAGCGGTAATCCTTTCATAGATCAAATATGGCCTACTTACCAATTAAAATACAATGAGTACGGACAGGAGAAAACAATGGATGTGGCCATGACATTTGCAGATTTTGCCATAACGGAAGCCAGGTTCAGAAAACACTTCAGAAAAGTGCCACGGGATGCATGGAATGACAATATGGTTGTGCTTCCAGAATTTTTGGAATTTGCTGAAGAAAACAGAGAAGGCCTTTTCCCTTACATCTGGACAGTGGATAAAAACCAAAATTTAGTCAGAGTGCTGGTAGCAGCTCCTATAGTAGAATCTTGTGAAGACAGAAAGAATTTCTGGTTGATGCTTTGCGAATTGGCAGGCATTGATAAAGAGGAAAAACAAGTAGTGGACATAGAGAAAAAGATTCGTACAGAAGTGATCAACAGGATCTCCAAAGGGTTGATGCAGTTGGCTGGTGATGATGGATCAGGATTGATTGAACTTGCCACGAATGATGTTGTGGTTCCTTCAGGCAATGATGCCAGTAAAACTTCTTCCACTGGTAACTACATGGCTCCTTGGATTGAGTCTGAAAGTTGTACGTCCTGTGACGAATGTACAAAACTCAATAATAAAATCTTTGCCTATAACAACAATAAAAAAGCGTACATTTTGAATGCGTTAGGCGGACCATATGAGGATTTGGTCAAAGCAGCAGAAAAATGTACAGCAAGAGTCATACATCCGGGATTGCCTTCGGACTTATCCGGAAAAGATACCGAAAAATGGATCAAACGGGGCGAAAAGTTTAATTAAGAGCGGTAATGGGAATATTTAAGTTATATAAAAATACTTTTAAGAATGGGATTCATCCTCCTGAAAACAAGGATAAAACCAAGGGTTTACCTATCAGGCAATTTCCGTTCTCCCCGATCTTGATTATTCCTATGTCTCAACACATTGGCAGCCCAGCTGAAATCATTGTCAGAGAGGGACAGGAAGTGGAGAGAGGACAGTTATTGGCAAAAGCTTCTTCTCATGTCTCTGTTCCTATTCATTCTCCGGTTTCAGGCACAGTAAGGAAAATTTATATGGTCCCCACCATCTCAGGCAATAAGATAGAGGGGATTCAATTGCAAGCGTTCCCCTATTCTGGTCAGGAAGTAGCAGAAGGAAAGCCCATCCGTTTGGAAACTGCCAATGCTGATGAAATTCTAAAAGGAATACAGGATTGTGGGATCGTTGGATTAGGTGGAGCAGCATTTCCGACCCATGTAAAACTTAAAGTTCCCGATGGAAAAAAATGTGAATATTTAATCATCAACGGCATAGAATGTGAACCATATCTGACCACTGACCACAGAGTCATGCTCGAACAGGCAGAAGATATATTTATGGGTATCCGATATCTGATGAAAGCCACAGGAGCCACTCAAACCGTCATAGGTGTTGAGGCCAATAAACAGGATGCAGCTGATCATTTGAATAAGCTAAAACCAGCTGATATTCCTGTCACAATCAAAGTCGTGCCTGTCAAATATCCGCAGGGTTCTGAAAAAATGCTTATCACTGCCTTGCTTGGAAAAGAAGTGCCTTCAGGTGGTTTGCCGATCGATGTCGATGTGGTAACGGTCAATGTGGCTACGACTGCTGAAATCGGCAGATTGTTACCGCATGGCCGGGGCATACAGGAAAGGGTCATCACCATTGCCGGACCTGCTATCAAGAAACCTGGAAATTATCTTATTCCTATTGGTACGCCATTGCGGTTTGTACTGGATTACGTTGGGATCAATGACGATATTGCTGAAGTCTATATGGGCGGGCCGATGATGGGCGTTTCGGTTTCGAACCTTGACATATCCATCACGAAGGGTACTTCCGGGATTTTGGTTTTTGGCAATCAAGATGTCAGGCATGAAGAGAAAATGTATCCATGTATCAAATGCGGAGCCTGTGTGGATGCATGTCCGATATCCTTAAATCCTTCAAAATTGGGTATCCTCGCAAAATTTGAGTCGTATGATAAAATGGTGGAAGATTTTAATCTAATGGATTGTTTTGAATGCGGATCGTGCTCTTACGTTTGTCCTTCTCATATTCCATTGGTTCAATATTTCAGACTTTCAAAGGCAAGATACAAAAGACGTAAGTCTCTCAACCAAAATCTGAATCATGCGTAAGATCACCCTAAATATCACCACTTCTCCGCACGTTGTGAACGGTGCAAGTACAGATACCATCATGAAAAATGTGGTATACGCTTTACTTCCTGCTGCCGCTTTTGGGGTCTATTCATTTGGTATCAGCGCATTGCTTGTTTTACTGACGACCACCATCTCGGCAGTTGCTATCGAACATTTCCTATGCAAAATATCAAAAAAAGAATCCACGATTTCTGATTATTCCGCTGCCATCACCGGTCTGCTGCTGGGCATGTGTTTGCCGCCCAACTTCCCGCTATGGATGGCGTTTATGGGCTCCGCTATTTCGATAGGATTAGGTAAATTTATATTTGGTGGTCTGGGCTACAATGTTTTCAATCCTGCTTTGGTAGGCAGGGCATTTCTTCAGGCAACTTTCCCTGTGGCCATTACCACTTGGTATCAGGCTTTTGCTCCCGACAGATTTTACAATATTTCTTCATCTGTGCTGGCGCTACCATTTATGCAACCGACTGTAGATGCTGTTTCCGGCGCTACTCCGTTGTCAGCATTTAAATTTGATCATGTTGATACGCAGACCTATGATTTGGCCATGGGATTTATTAATGGTTCCGTAGGTGAGACAAGTTCAGTATTTCTTTTACTTGGAGGCATCTATCTGGCATGGAGAAAAATGTTGAACTGGCGAATACCTGTATCTATATTTATTACCGTATTTGTTTTTAGCGGTACTGCTTATTTGATCAACAATGTTGCATACCCGTCGCCATTCTTTACTTTATTTTCCGGAGGCCTCATGTTGGGCGCTATCTATATGGCTACAGATATGGTAGCTTCGCCTATTACTGCTATAGGTATTTGGATATATGGTGCTATTATCGGCATCCTGATAGTAACGATAAGGCTATGGGGCGGACTACCTGAAGGCGTAATGTATGCTATCCTTTTGGCCAATGCTATTTCTCCACACATAGATAATATGATCAGACCCAGGGTGTATGGTACCACCAATAAATTAAAATTATCATGAGTGTGCAGACACAGATAGGTAATAATATACAAGGGAATGACAAAAAAATTGTGATTGCCATGGCAAGTATTGGCTTGATATGTGCTTTTTTGATTGTACTTACTTATCAGGGCACTTTCTCAACCATTGAAAAGAATAAAGCGGAAGCATTAGAAAAAGCAATTTTCAAAGTAATACCCGGTATTTCTAAAACTAAAGCATACCAGTTCAATCAGGACCAGACTTTTTCAGCGACAAATTCAAATGATGCCAAAATACAGAAAGTATATGCAGGCTACGATTCTACCGATCAGCTGAAAGGTATTGCCATTCAGGCCAATGGCAAAGGATATGGAGAAGTACTGAATGTGTTATATGGTTATGATCCTGATAATCAAAAAATTATAGGTTTTTTTGTTTTGGAGAGTAAAGAAACGCCGGGCATTGGCGACAATATAGAAAAAGAAAGTTTTATGGCCAATTTTAATGCTTTGGATGCTGCTTTGAATGACGATTTTACTAAAATAAAAAATGAAATTACAACAGTAAAACAAGGTAAGAAAACCAATGATTGGCAGATCGATGGCATTACCGGGGCAACGATTACATCAAGGGCAGTGGGCAATATCCTGAGTGCGAGTACGAAACTATGGGTTCCGCTCGTCTATAAAAATAAAAAGTCTTTTTTGATCAATGATAACAGCAAATAATGAGCCTAATTAGTCATAAAAAATCAGAAAAAGGTTTCTTCAATTCTATCGCAGATCATCCTTCGACAGATGAATTTATCAAAGGAGTCTGGAGGGAAAATCCAGTATTCGTGCAAGTTTTGGGCATGTGTCCGTCGCTTGCCGTGTCCAATTCTGCCATAAATGCGCTTGCTATGGGACTGGCCACGGCTTTTGTATTGCTGATGTCAAATATCCTGATCTCATTGCTCAGAGACTTTATACCAAAACAAGTTAGGATTGCCTCATATATATTAATCATTGCTACGTTTGTCACGCTCACAGATTATACGATACAGGCTATAAGTATTGATTTGCACAAAAGTCTTGGGGCCTTCATTGCGCTTATTGTGGTGAATTGTATCATACTCAGCAGAGCAGAAGCTTTCGCATCAAAAAATTCTGTTGGAAAATCAATATTGGACGCACTTGGGATGGGGCTTGGTTTTACGTTTGCTCTTTTATGTATCGGAGGATTAAGAGAGGTACTTGGCAGTGGCAGTTTTTTTGGTTATGAATTTATGCCCTACTTTTTTGAAAAATGGGTGATCATGGTACTACCTGCCGGAGGATTTTTTACACTGGCTTTTTTGCTACTGATATTTAACAGTTATAAAATGAAAAACAGTAAAGCATGAATGACGCATCACTTTGGAGTATCTTTATTAATGCCAGCCTGATCAATAATTTTGTTTTGGCATATTTTCTGGGTATCTGCCCTTTTTTAGGCGTCTCCGGAAAAATTGAAACAGCCACTAAAATGGGTGCAGCAGTAACTTTTGTAATGGTAATCAGTGCTATGTGTGCATTTGGGATCAACATTGCATTAGCGGCTATCAACGCACCGTTTCTGCAATTAATCAGTTATATTGTGGTCATAGCTTCTACGGTTCAATTGGTTGAGATGTTTATCAAAAAAGTGAGTCCTGCCCTATTCAAAGCTTTAGGCATATTTTTACCATTAATCACAACCAACTGTGCGGTATTGGCCGTGGCATTATTTCAGACAAGTAAAGGGTTTGGTATTCTTCAAAGTTTTGTTTATGCACTAGGGGCCGGTGTAGGTTTTACATTGGCATTGGTATTGATGGCTGGCTTGAGGGAACAGCTTGAATTCTCAGAAACCATAAGCATTGCTAAAGGAACAGCACTGGTTTTATTGGTTGGCGGGATTTTATCCTTGTCATTTATGGGATTTGCAGGTTTGGGAGGTTAAGATTAAGATTAAGATTAAGATTAAGGTTAAGGTTAAGAATAAGAAAATGTAATTATTGAGATAATACCCCGTGAGGGGTTAAATATTAGCAGCCACGGATTTAAATCCTTGGCAAAAGTGATTCCAACCGCCAGTTTAGGCGAAATTTTTGACAAATAATGTAAAATTTTGACAAAACTAATGGGTGTCTGAATAGTTATAAGAATTTAAAATAAAATGAAATAAAAAAAATGGTAAAGTCTTTAATATTAGCGATGGTAGGTATTTCAGCACTGATGATGGTGTGGCTTATTGTACAGGCATTGTGGAGGAAGACTTTCCGCGATTACATCACTGATGATGATGTTTTGGCAGAGCGCAGATCATGCAAAAATTGTGGCTGTACGACTGCCTGCAGCAATAAAAAGGAAAATTTAATCGAACAATAAAATTTAAAAGAAAAAGAAAATAATATGGCACATTTATCCGATTATTTATCAGGAACACACTATATAGCCAAAGTGAAAAGTACAAAACGACTTACTCCTGCTGATAGTGAAGAAATCAAAGAAATCATCATTGAAGTCCAGGACACCGATTTTCATTGTAAAATTGATCAGAGTTTTGGTGTCATAGTGGAGCATGCAAGCCCTTTTGGCAATCAGGCACATCATCGTTTTTATAGTGTGGCAGATTTGCCTGATTCCTCAGCTAAACTGCCGATGATCACCATGTTGGTAAAAAGGTGTTTTTACGTGGATGAATTCAGTGGCGAAAAGTTTGATGGCATTGCATCCAATTATTTATGCGACAGAAAACCAGGTGACGAAATCATCCTGACAGGACCACATTCTTTACCTTATGCGGTGCCTGAAGACAAGACTGCCAATATCATTTTGATAGGTATGGGTACGGGAATTGCTCCATTCAGGACATTTGTGAAACACATCTATAATAATGTGAAGGACTGGCAAGGTAAAATTCGTTTGTTTTATGGTGCGCGTAGCGGGTTGGAACTGCTTTACCTCAACGATAAAGACGGAGACCTGACCAATTATTATGACCAAAAAACCTTTGAAGCTTTTTACGCACTAAGTCCGAGACCACTTTGGGCGGATCCCATTGCTATGGATAAAATAATAGAAGGAAAATCCGATGAAATAAAAGAAATGCTGACGCAGAACAATTGTTATATCTATGTGGCAGGATATGGAAAAATATTGGCTCAATTGGATGTAGCCTTTTCCAACATCATAGGATCAAAAGAAAAATGGGAAATCAGAAAAGCTGAATTAAAAGCAGGTAAAAAGTGGGCGGAAATCATCTACTAGGTAGTGGGTATCAAGTAAGTGGGTAGGGCTCCCATATAGAGGATGGGGAAAGTGTAAGGCAAAATTGCTACCCGTTACCCTCATTCCCTAAAGGGACGACCTGACCATCTAATACCGAAAATGACGTTCCATTAAGTTTGCAGTAGAACCAAAATGAAAAGACGCGGATAATCAATAAAAAAAAATAAGCAAATTATCAAATAAAAAAATTAACCATTGAAGTGAGCATCATCATACCCATAGCGGCACTAGGTTTTCTTACACTTGCATTGGCAGGGTTGATCGTCATTGCCAGCAAAAAATTTTATGTTTTTGAAGATCCGCGCATTGACCAGGTGGAAGATATGTTGCCTCATGCCAATTGTGGTGCTTGCGGATTTCCCGGATGCCGGCCTTTTGCTGAAGCATTGGTATCAGGACAAGCTTTACCAGGCAAATGTACAGTCAGCACAGATGAAGGAAGGATGTCTATTGCAAATTTCCTGGGTATTGCACTGGGAGCTGAAGAGAAGAGCGTAGCCAGACTGGCTTGCGGTGGTGGCATCAATGTGGCCATTAATCAGGCATATTACAAAGGAATAGATACCTGTCAGGCCGCCACAATGGTCTCAGGTGGTGGCAAAGCCTGTTCGTGGGGTTGTCTGGGATATGGCGATTGTAAGGTAGTTTGTGATTTTGATGCGATTACCATGAATGAGTTTTCTATTCCTGTGGTTGATGTTGATAAATGTACGGCTTGTGGCGATTGTGTCGAAGCGTGTCCCAAAGGCCTATTTTCTTTGCATCCCATTAGTCATAAGCTCTGGGTGGCATGCAAAAGCCTGGAAGCCGGAGATGATGTGCTGGATGTCTGCGAAGTCGGTTGTACGGCCTGCGGCAAATGCGCGATGGATGCCGAAGGTGGCCTCATCACCATGGTAAAAAGCCTCCCTGTCATTGATTATACTAAAATGCACAATACACAAGTACCTATCCAAAGATGTCCAACTGGGGCTATCGTATGGCTGGATGATACATTGGGAGTAGTGAAAGGCAAGGAGAGTAAAAAAATCATTAGGAAGGGCAGCAGGAATATGGGATATTCTTAAGTCTCTGTGTAAGGCTTCCGTTTTCTTAAAAGAGACTTTAGTTAAATTATACAAAGATAAGAATTGAATAAAAGTCTTCTCATTTTTCATTAACTTTGCCCAATAAACCGAATAAATATATTTTATGCTGATACCATTTCATGATTTAGATCCCGCTTCCAAAGTTTGGATATTTCAGGCTGAAAATGAATTAACCGAAAGTCAAGCTACATCAATTAAAGAACAACTATTTGAATTTCTTCAGGAATGGACTGCCCATAATGTTCAGCTCTATACTTCAGGAGATGTAATCCAACGTCGTTTCATTGTAATCATGGTGGATGAAAGATTTCAGGGTGCTAGTGGTTGCTCCTTGGATAAAATGACACATTTCATCCAATATATGGAACATAAATATGGCATCGCCCTATTGGAACGAATGACGGTGGCTTATGAATCATCATCTTCAGGAGAAATCGCTACAGCACAACTCAATCAGCTGGGCGAAATGTCAAAAGAAGGAATTATACACCCTGAAACTATAGTGTACAATAATTTGGTCAAAACAAAAACAGAATTTGAGCAAGGTTGGAAGACTAAAATATTGGATAGTTGGCATAAGAGATTTATTTGATCATCAGGTAATTAATGCGATTGGTCGTAAACTGCGAACTATACTTACTTTCTATACGTTTATTGGATCAAAATACTTAAGCATGTTCGGAAAAGTAAAAAAGATATTGGGAATCGAAGGAGTTAAGCTGGAGTTGATCTTACCTGACAAGGTTACAGCAGAAACTGGCATTGTGATTGGTATCATAAAACTTACCTCTCTCAGTGATAATAATATAGTAGAAGGTATTCACCTGCAAATGGTCGAAAAATATAGCAGGGGAAGAGGAGACAGTAAGCTAATCAATGAATATCCCATGGGCGAGCTAACAAAAAATGATATCATTCATATTTCAAAAAATGATATCATAGAATTGCCTTTTGAAATGGAATTTGTACATGTAAAATCTGAAATGGATAAACTCGGTGAAAGTAATTTTTTTACCCGTGTCTTGTTGGATTGGCAAAAAAAGCCAGAGCGGTAAAATCTGAATATACCATACGTGCAGAAGCCAACATAAAAGGTACTACTTTAAATCCATTTGATATAAAACCTGTTATCCTGGTATAAACTATTTAATAATGAAACGAATATATCATCTATCTACTTGTGACACATGTAGAAAGATTTTAAGTCAAATTAATACAGAAGGTGTTGAACTTATCAATCTAAGGGAGCAAAACATCTCAAAAGAAGATCTTGACCTGATGAAAAAATATACTAAGACCTATGAAGCTTTGTTCAACAAAAGGGCTCAAAAGTTAAAAGAAATGCCGGAAGAAAAGAAGCCTGTCAAAGATGCTGACTTTAAAAAACTTATATTAAAAGAATATACATTTTTGAAAAGACCCGCAGCTATCATCGATGACCAAATTATAGTCGGAAACGACAGATCTGCAGTAGAATCACTAATAAAAGCTCTGCCAAAGTAAGTTATTGTAAACCACATTTTTGAATGTAATTTTGAAATCTCTACTTTGATTCCTTTTATTGTGTCTCTTTTTTTAGATAGGTTTAAAAATTGAGTTAGAATGTACTAAAATTTATTAATTGCAGTTTAATTTTATTTTTGAAGTGGTGACTACATTTGACTGATTACCGGCTCTGTCTTTGATATAAATATCCAACTCTAAATCATTGACAGGAAACTCTTCAGATTTTTCACAAGGAAAAATACCAGAAGCTTCCGGAAATATGCAACAGGTGCTAAAAACTTTTATTGAAATAGTCCCGGAAATACCATTTCCTGCACCTTCGATAGGGACAAATGGTGCTTTATATTCCCTGAATATTTCATTCGTTCTTTTGTCCTGAATAAAAATATTTTTATCTAAACCCTGACCCGAAGTTCCGAAATCACCATCGCCATCTGTAAAAAATAAGGTTAGTATGACAGAGTCTTCTTCGAAAACGCCCTGATTCATAGTCAATTTAGAAAAACTTCTAAATTCCAGCGTGGGTACATCAGAATAATCCGGTGGTCTTACACAAGAAGCAAGAAAAAACAGATATACGCTCGCTATTAAAAATCTCATGCCTTCTTTTTTATATTTATGAAAAATGAAAGTACCTTGTGCTATCCATATAAACTAACACATGAACGGAGGTTTTGATCATGAACGACATCAATTATTACAATTGTTTGGTTCCATTCAACATGGAGACTATCAAATCGTTGATGAATACGTTATGCATCTCTTCAGATTTCAATACAAATATAATAAAATTTATCATCAATTTTGCAACAATTTAGGAGTAAAAGTCAAAAGTATAGACAAAAAGGAAAAAATACCCTTTTTACCTATCAGTGCATTTAAAGTTCATGATGTAAAAACCGGAGAGTTTGATGCTGAAATAATATTCAGAAGTAGTGGTACGACCAGCAATCAGACGTCAAATCATCAGGTAAGAGACATCAATCACTATCTCACAAATGCTGAAAAAATATGGTCCAAATATTTCAAACCAGTAAATAACTATCAAATACTGGCGCTTTTGCCCGGATATCTTGAACGCGAAGGTTCTTCCTTGATCCAGATGGTGGATTATTTTATCCAACTTTCTGCCTATGAGACAAGCGGATTTTATTTGCGCGATCATGATGCATTGGCAGAAGAGTTGATGCAATGCAAAAAACAGAATATTCCCACAGTTTTGTTTGGCGTTACCTATGCACTACTTGACTTCATTGCACAACATCAGATAATCTTTCCTGACCTGGTGATCATGGAAACAGGCGGAATGAAAGGCAACAGGAAAGAAATGACAAAAGCTGCAGTACACGCTGAACTTAAGGATGCTTTTCATGTCAAGGGTGTTTATTCGGAATATGGTATGACAGAGTTACTTTCACAGGCATATACTAAAGGAGAAACCATTTTTTTGCCCAATAATATGTTGAATGTATTTACACATCAAATCAATGATCCTTTAAGCAGAGAACGAGTAAGCAAACCTGGTATCATTTCTATTATAGATATGGCAAATATTGATTCTTGTGCCTTTATACAAACTGAAGATCTGGGTATTGTGAACAGAGATGGTAGCTTTGAGATTTTGGGCAGACTGGATTATGCAGATGTAAGAGGATGCAATTTATTGGTGCAGGAGTCAGGTTTAATGTAGCTATTTAACGCTTAACTTTATAATGGTGTGTAAGTCATGACCTAAAACTTATTTTGAAAAAAATTAAAACCTTAGGAACAAATGAAAGACTTCTTGCGTTCATAGAAACGTATAAAGATACGGACACAGATTTTCGGAAAGTTGATCACAATTTATTTTGTATTTCTTTTCTTGAAATTTGTTTTTTAAAATGGGGATGACTGGTATCGACAGGAAAGATTATCGGTCTGTAAGCATGTCGGAGCATGATGATTCACTTCGTTATCAAATGATGATCAAACAACAAATGGCGATAATAACTTCGCATTAGCTGCGTAATCTAGGATTGCAACGCTTTTAGTGCCGCCCGGATGACGTCCGATATATGCCGGTAGCCGCACTTCAACAAACCCGCGGACTAGGTGAGTGAGATACTTCGATCACAATCCGAATAAACAGAAGATAAGATGAAGGCGCCGTTGGCTTCTGTACCTGCCCGATTCCGAAAATCCGAACAGAAGATAAGCATGTAGAAAGCGTTCAGTTGCTTTGTCTGGACCAGGGTTCGAGTCCCTGCATCTCCACAAAACCACGGTTAAACATCTGATTATCATTTGTTTACCTGTGGTTTTTAAAATACAATTTGGCGCACTTTTGACCTATAAAAATTATGCAAAATCTAATTTACGTCAAAAAAAAACCAAAAATTTCAGTGTATTTTGATTGTAGCCCCACAAGTTTTCTCTATATTTTATGTACGATAATACTGTGCCATCCCGAAGCATAGTCAAAGTATCTGCCTACGCCGAATGAATTTCAAGGTCCATTTTTTTAATGATTAAAACTTAATTGCGATTTGATTCGGAGATTTGGCAATTATCTGAAGCCATTCTTTATAAACAGATAGCTCTCCCGTAAAAATTTTATGTTTTGTATTAATTTGATGCCCAAATATAAAACAAATATTTAAAATTATGGATTGAATTGATAAATGTATTGTTATGTTGCATGTACAAATTATCTTTGCAATAATGATTACATAATTTACCCCTACTGAAAAGATAACCAAATGTTTGAACAGACTTTTAAGAATATTGATGACATACTCCACAAGGATGCTGGATGTGGTAGTGAACTTGATTATGTGGAGCAGACATCTTGGGTTTTGTTTCTCAAATATTTGGATGATCTGGAGAAGGACAAAGCTACAGCAGCAGAACTTACAGGCAAAACATATACTCCTATTATAGAAGAAGAATATCAATGGAATATATGGGCTACTCCCAAAGGGGATGATGGTAAACTTGATCACCATAAAGCCATGACTGGTGATGATCTCAAGGATTTTGTGGATCAGAAGTTGTTTCCATATCTCAAGCGATTTAAGACAGAAGCAGAAAGAGCAGATACCATTGAGTATAAGATAGGTGAGATTTTTAGTGAATTGAAAAACCGCATACAGAGTGGGTATAATCTGCGTGAAGTGATCAACCTAATAGACCAATTGCGTTTTAGAACACACACAGAGAAGCATGAAATGAGTCACCTGTATGAAGGTAAAATACAGAATATGGGTAATGCTGGTCGCAATGGTGGAGAGTATTACACCGTAAGACCTTTGATCAAATCTATAGTCAGGGTAATAGCACCCAAAATAGGTGAGAGCGTGTATGATGGTGCTGGTGGTAGTATGGGTTTCCTATGCGAAGGATTTTTATATATGCTCCATAGTAAAGGTGGGCTTGAACATCTGACGACACAGGATATTGAGATACTACAGAAGAAAACATTCTATGGTAAGGAGAAAAAAGGATTGGCATATATCATTGGTATTATGAACATGATTTTTCATGGTATAGAAGCTCCTAATATCATCCATACTAATACACTCGCAGAAAATCTAGCTGATATACAGGAGAAAGACAGATATAATATTGTACTAGCCAATCCACCCTTTGGAGGTAAGGAAAGAGCAGAAGTGCAACAGAATTTTCCGATACGGTCATCAGAGACAGCGTATCTATTTTTGCAGCATTTTATCAAGATACTTAGAGCTGGCGGCAAAGCTGGTATTGTAATCAAAAACACTTTCCTGAGCAATACTGATAATGCATCAGTTAGTCTGCGAAAGCATCTGCTAGAATCGTGCAATCTGCATACTGTACTTGATCTCCCTGGTGGTGTGTTTACAGGTGCAGGAGTAAAGACGGTAGTGTTGTTTTTTGAGAAAGGTACACCTACTCGTAAAGTATGGTACTACCAACTCAATCCTGGCAGAAATCTGGGTAAAACCAATCCACTCAATGAAAATGATCTTAGGGAGTTTGAGACATTACAAAAGTCGTTTGGTGAAAGTGAAAACTCATGGAGTATAGATGTAGCAACATTAGATACAACGACTTATGACCTAAGTGCTAAAAACCCCAACAAAAAAGAAGAAGCTGCCTTACGCCAACCGCAACAAATTTTGGAAGAAATGAAAGCACTTGATGAAGAAAGTGCAGAAATATTAAACTCAATTTTGGAGCTGATATGAAACAAGGAAAAAATAGTCTGAACCATGATTCACTTGATTTAATTGATTCAGATGATTATAAAAATCAAGGCAATCACGATAATCATAAAAATCAAGGTTCAGATAATATGAAAGC
>Ga0105047_10006280_pt1 | contig 20180 bp, 16 predicted proteins | sample MAT04_FD_78384 | JGI IMG/M metagenome (GOLD analysis project Ga0105047, IMG submission 78384) | Freshwater microbial communities from Lake Fryxell liftoff mats and glacier meltwater in Antarctica - MAT-04 (megahit assembly) | ecosystem: Environmental > Aquatic > Freshwater > Ice > Liftoff...
ATAGGCTCTACTTTTTTTATAGGATTTACTTTTTTAAGTTCTACTTTTTTAACTGGTTCTACTTTTTTTACCGGCAGAGTTTTTTTTATGGGTTCGATTATTGGTTCAATTTCTTTAACTGGTTCTATTTTTTTTATAGGTTCCGGTTTTTTAATGGGTTCAATTATTAGCTCTATTTTAGCATCGATTATTTCAGGCTCTAGGATTTTTTCAATTTCGGGCTGTTTTTTAATTCTTAGTTCAGCAACAAGCAATTCTTGTTCCGGTTCAACAAAACTAGTCTCAATTACCGTTGCAATTTCTACTTCTTTTGGTTGCAGTGTGATTGTTTTGACGAGTACTCTATTCAGATTTTTTTTTGGAAAATGCTTTTCGGATGTTTGAAAAGTCATCATAAATAGTAAAACACCATGTACTAAGATGACTGCAAAAGTAATTGAAAATAATGTCTTATTTTTTGATTTTTCAAAGCAAGATGTTTCTATCATTTCTCAAAAACTTCTAAGATGGTTTAAGGATCACATCAAGCTCTTTAAAACCGGCCTCTTCAGCTGCATTCTTAACGGATTGGTACGTTCCAAAATGGGCTTGTTTATCGTGAAAAAGCTGGGCTCTTGCATTTGGCTGTTTTTGCCTTGCCTGTTTTAAGGCCAAAACAAGCTCTTCTATTTTAATCAATTTCCCTGCAAACCAAACGCTATTATTGCGATGCACATGAATTGCAATTTCACTACTTTGCTGCACCGAAGTGGAAAGGTCCGTAAAATCATTTTTTCCATCTGCTAGCTGAACCCTGTCAAGTTCAAGAAGAGGCGTGATAACAATAAACATAATTAAAATCACAAACACGACATCGATCAATGGAGTCAAGTTGACTTGAGGCTCTTCAGTTACTCTTCTATTTAAACGTCTAGCCATAAATAACATCAACTTGTCTGTAATTAAGTTCTATTGTGGATAAAATTTCTGTGGAAAAGCCTTCCATCTCCATTTCGATATCGACAATCATATTTTTAAAATAGTTATAGGCAATGAGGGCCGGTATGGCATCGATAAGGCCAATGACAGTTGTAGCAAGAGCAAGCGACAATCCACTAAGCATCATCTGATTTGTACTTCCTGCCGCCATTGTTTGAAGTTCTGAAAAAGTTATGAGTATCCCCCAAACAGTGCCAAGTAATCCTAAAAATGGAGCCAGACTCACAATGGTCGATAAAATAAAAAGATGCTTTTCTAGCCCGTTGACTTCTGAAGAAATCTTATTTTGAATTTGAGATTCAATAAAATTGATATCACCCCTCGATAAATAAACGGCATTTTCCGGACATTTGTTTTCTTTACAAAGTTTATTTTTGTTTAAAATATCTATAGTTTGTTTTTTAAATAATTGATAAAGCCGAAAAAATGGATTCGTTTTTTTTTCTTTTTCTGTTACCGCATATTCAAAATTCAGTAAATTATTTTTTTGAGACTGAAATTTCCTATAAAATTTAATGGCATTTTTTTTAGCCATGTAAAGCGAGAAAAATTTGTATGTAATTAGAACCCATGTAACAATAGATAAAGTAATCAATCCTATGAATATTAATTTACCTAAGGCATCAGAATGAGTATAAGCATTAAAAAAAGGATTACTAGATAAAATAAATAAATGATTTACAAACATTATAAAAACCTGTATACTGTCAACTTTGGTGCATACTTAAATTTGGCTAGAAATCTTCTTTTGAAAGATTCCAATTGAGCCATAGCTAGTACGTCTATATAGATACTCTAAAAAAGGAGACTTGTCAAGCAATGTTGAACTTATTAAACCGTATTCTCATACTCTTACTTGCCCTAAACTTATATACGCCAACAGCAATCATTGCAGATGACCACTCAAAACAATCTACATTAGCAGAAGTGTCCACCTTTGGCGATGCGCTCCCAATTTATGAAGTGTCCACCTCTGACGATGCGCTCCCAATTTATGATGAGTCCACCTCTGACGATGCGCTCCCAATTTATGATGAGTCCACCTCTGACGATGCGCTCCCAATTTATATTGAAATCGTCAAAGAGCATGAAACAATTCAAGAAGGGGTACCCTTTTCACTTATTCTTCACTTTAAAATTGATGAAAACTGGCATACTTACTGGAAAAACCCCGGCGATCTAGGCATGCCGATCCATATTGACTGGACGCTGCCGGAAGGCTTTACTGTTAATGAGATTCATTGGCCCACCCCTCACCGATTTGAAACTGATACAGCCGTCGGAATCGGTTATGTGGATGAATTAAAGCTTATCGTCGATCTAACCGCCCCTGAAAAGTTGAAAGAAAACGAGGTATTGGAAATTGGCGCTTCAATTAGTTGGCTTGCTTGTTCAGATAGTACGTGTTTACCCGGAACATCAAATGTTTCAACTAAACTCATTGCTCAAAATGAAAAATCTAACACAACTTCCATTACTTTTGAAAAAGCACGACAAAATCTACCAAAACTCAACTGGGATTTAAGTGCCAGACATGAAAATGATGATCTGATTCATCTTAAAATAAAACTGCCTACAAATCATACAGTCCCATTTGTAAAAGCCTATTTTTTTCCGGAAGAAACAGATTTTATCGACCATAAGACTGTTACAAATTTCAATATTAAACCAAACGATTTGAACTCTGATTTTCATTATCAAATAAAGTTAAAACGACAAGGTTCTCAAAAATTTGATCAGCTAAAAGGGATTTTAGTTTTTATAAACGAAGATGAGACCGTTAAAGAATCAGTAGCCGTAAATATTTCTTTAGATAAAAGCGAAGATGAAATTGCTCTTTTGTCAAAATCTGAAATTGAAAACCAAATTTTAAAACTCCTTCCCAATGAAGCAACCAAGACTCTACCAAAAGAGCCACCTCATTCAGAATTTGAAGGTCACTTTGAAATGGCCCTTCTTTTTGCCTTCATTGGTGGAATGATCTTGAACCTCATGCCTTGTGTATTACCGGTTCTTTCGTTAAAAATCTTTAGCTTTGTTAAGATGTCAGGCGAGAACCGCAAACTCTGCTTTCAACATGGACTTAGCTTTTCTTTTGGTGTTTTAATCTCCTTTTGGGCTTTGGCCGGCGTTCTACTCATCTTACAAGCTTACGGTCAATCTGTTGGTTGGGGCTTTCAGTTGCAAGAACCTATTTTTGTGGCGATGCTTGCCTCTATTATCTTTATTCTTGGCCTTAATTTATTTGGCGTCATGGAGCTTGGCACAAGTGTTACATCGGCTGCAGGAAGCATCAATCATAAAGCAAAAGGGCTGACAAGCTCTTTTCTTAGCGGAGTATTAGCAACAGCATTGGCAACTCCTTGCACAGGCCCATTTTTAGGCTCGGCTGTAGGCTATGCGGTAACACTTCCTTCAGTCTCTGCATTGCTTATTTTTACAATGCTAGGAGCCGGCATGGCTTTTCCTTATCTTCTGCTTTCAGCCTACCCATCGCTTCTTCGCTTCATTCCAAAGCCCGGGAATTGGATGATTATATTCAAAGAGATCATGGGCTTTTTAATGATGGCCACAACAATTTGGCTGCTCTTTGTATTTACTGCACAAACAGACAGTTTAAGCCTTATCATGCTACTTTGCTCTTTCTTTCTTTTCTCTTTAAGTTGCTGGATTTATGGCAAATGGGTAACGCCAATGAAGAAAAAGAGGACGCGCAGTATTGGCCTTGTCTCAAGTCTTGCATTTTTAGCTTTCGGTGTTTTTGTTATCTTTGAATCTGTAAGTAGTGCACCCTTAAATCAAACAAAAACAGAAGAAATAGCTTCCACTTCAGGTTGGGAGACATTTTCCCCAAAAAGAATTGCTGAATTGCAAGCCCAGGGCATTCCGGTTTTTGTCGACTTTACAGCTAAATGGTGTTTGATTTGCCAAACAAATCATATGAGCCTTGCATCAACTGCTGTGGAAGAAAAATTCAAATCTGCAGACGTTGTCAAGATGAAAGCTGATTGGACAAAAAAAGATGCGATTATTACTGAAGAGCTTGCTAAATTTGGCCGTAATAGCGTTCCGCTTTATGTGCTTTATGGAAAAGACAAAAACGAAACAGCTAAAATACTTCCGCAAGTGCTAACCTCAGACGGTGTGATTAATTATTTAAATGATTTGTAATTAATCACAAATTTTTATTTTTTTGCCAGTGAGTCAGTGAGAAAAACATGAGGCCAGTGAGAGGCTATGAAAGCATTGCCTCTCACTGGCCTCATGTCTTTCTCACTGACTCACTGGCAAAAAAATCAGAATCGTAATATTACAATTTGAATGGTATACAATAAATTTTTTTTGAATTATTACTTAGACTTCTATTATGCACGAACTTATCGACTCTCACGCTCATCTTACTTGTGATGAAACAAACTTTGTAAATATTCACGAGACATTGGCAAGGGCAAAACTTAGCAAGGTCACAAAAATTGTGAATATTTGCACCGATCTTGAATCGCTTGCAAGAGCCTTGGAATTAAAAAAACAATATCCTTGGATTTATAATAGTGCCGCAATCACCCCCCACGACGTAGATAAAATCGGAGAGAGCTCTTTTCCTTCAATTGTAAATGCTGCAAAAAATAAATTACTTGTAGCCATCGGGGAAACGGGCCTTGATTATCATTATACCCATTCTACTGTTGAAATTCAAAAAGATTTCTTAAGGCGTTATTTGCATTTGGCACTTGAATGTAAACTTCCCATCATTATTCATTGCAGGGATGCTTTTAAAGATTTCTTTGAGATTCTTGACAAGGAATATGTTCTCAATAATAAACATGCCAAAGGGGTTTTACATTGCTTTACAGGCACAATGGATGAGGCTGAAAATGTGCTTAATCGCGGATTTTATCTTTCGTTAAGCGGAATTGTCACTTTTAAAAAAAGTTTTGAGCTTCAAGAAATTGCAAAAATGGTGCCTTTAAACCAACTTCTTATTGAAACAGATGCCCCTTACTTGGCTCCTCAAAGTAAACGAGGTAAACTTAATGAGCCAGCATATATCGTTGAAACAGCTACATTAATTGCTAAAATCAAAAACATTCCCTTTGAAGAACTTATAGAGACTACTTCAAAAAATGCATCTGACCTTTTTTCTTTGCATAATCTTTAAGAAAAACTTGTATTAAATAAATAAAAGATGGTTAATATCACTCTTTTAATTTAAGTAAGAACAAAGTGCAAAAAACATGAATTTTCAACAACTTTTAGACTCTAACGATTTCCTATACTATCCAAAATTATCATCCGATATTTTCAAAGCCATGGAAAGCTCTGATGGAATCGTTGTTCTTGATCCCCATTATGATGAGGCAGACAGTCATCTTGCAAAAATCGGTATTCTTTTTAAAGCTTGTATTCATACCCTTTGCTTGAACCTCTCTCCTTTTTATAGCGAACGTTTCGAGCAGGTTAAAGCTAATATTTTAAAAAGAGACATCATTCATTTTAATTACTTTGAAAAAAATAATGCCTTTTTAAATGTCCCTGAAATTTCTAATCTTGTTTTTACTTTAATGAATGAGGCGGACAAAAAATGGGCAATTTCCGTAAAGCCTCTTCCAAACGAAAAAACATTCTATAATCGTATTGCATTCGCTTTTGCTTCCCTAAGACATAGCATTAATCTAAAACTTTTCTCCTCTTATTCAAAAAAATTCTATGACACGACAAAGAGCATTACCGATATCAGTCAAAGAAGAAAGGAAAATAAAATAATAAAGGCACAGGAAAAAAAAGAGAAAATCATCAAAGATCAAGAGATTTACAACAAGGCAAAAGATTATTTAATATCCGAGTTAAAAAAAACAAATAAAATTGTCGCGGATGACCAAAAAAAGATTGAAGAGATAAAGATGCAACTAGACCTTTTAGAAGATCCTAGCAACAGCGATTCTCCGGCTCAACTTGAGATCCTTAAAAAAACTTTTGAAATTGAAAAAATAGAAAAGATAATTGCCCTAGACAAAGAGATTGATAAGATAAAAACTTTAAATGAGACCCACGAGGAAACAATTAGAGGAATAAAAGATAAGATTAGCAAAATCACAAATGAGTTTACTTACATAACCCGTAATCGTTTGGGCCTTACTATTAATCAGACAACAATTGATGAATTGAAAGTTTATGACGAAACGCTTATTGAACATGAAATGGAACTCGGAATTAGTAGAAAAACCATGGATTCCAAATTACAAGAACTCTTTAATTTAAAAAAGGATGAAGTTCATTTAAATAAAATAGAATCACAAAAAAAAATAAACAAACTAAAAAATGAAATCGAAGAAATAAAAAAGCAAGTCGATTCTGATTTGAAGGAAAAAAGAAATGAAATATTTAAACTTAATGCAAAACTGAAAACTAAAAAATCAAAAGTAAAGAATAATGAAGAATTATTAAAGAGATACATTGAAAATGAAAAAGAACTTTATGATAAATTAATCGCTGAAAAACCTGATATTTTTTTTCCTGAAATAGAAAATGAAATTAAAATTGCTGAAAAAGCAGCTGCTATTGGAATAGAAATTTTAGCCAATGAAGACCAAACAATTGAAAAGAAAGAGGCAGTAGATAAAGAACCGATAAAAAATGAAGAGCGTGTCTATCACAGCACAAACCCTTTTGCACAAAACATCATTCAAATTGAGCCAAAAGCTGAACCAATCCTCTCTAAAAAAACCGAACTTTTAAACATTCTCACATCTTATAATAAATCTGTTTCAAAAGTACTAGAAAGTTTTTTATCAAGATTTCCTGAAGATAATATTTTGTCAGTTAACAAATTAAATGATGAATTAAAAATCAAATTAAATAAACCGATGAAACTTTGGGTTCCAAAAATTGATCTTGATGATCCAATCGGTGGATCCATTCTCATTTTTGAAAATGAGTTCCACGTAAAACTTTTATCTAAAGGCTTTCTGTTTACTAAAGGATTTTTAGTCTATTCTCAAGTTACAAAATTTGGAATTTCCAAGCTTATGACAGCTAACATCTATAATATTTTGGAAAATCAACCAAACAATTTTACAATTGAGGCCGGCATGGATATCTTTATGGTCGGAAGACAAGCTGAACAGCGGAAAATTTTGCTTGATCAGACTATTGAAAGATGGGGATCACCAAATATTAGTGAGGTTTTGGAAGGCGATCACGTTGAATTCCTCAACAAAAAACTCCTTTAGTCCGGACTTTATTTTACAAGGAGAAGATAGAAGAAAATTATCTTAAAAGCTATGTACACTTCGCATTTTGATTTTTTTAACGGTGAGGGGCTATGAATTCCTAACTCCTCACTGTTTAACTCCTCAATGTCCTCATGTCTTTTCACTGCCTCAATGGTAAAAAAATATCAATGGAGTGGTTCAATTGTAGCATGTCAGAAAAAGTTTGGATTCTAATTCAGATTTGGTTGTTGTTGACAAGCCAAGCAGAGTTTCGATATGTTAAAGTTTTTAATATAGGGAATATATGAAATTTATTTTCACAAGTTTAATCTTTACTCAAATTTTATTCTCTCCTCTTTTATCGAATTTAGCTAAAGATCAAGCTCTAAATAAAATCTCCGAGGTGGTTCACCCTAATATGGCAAAAATTTGGGAAGCTTTTTTCGCCAATTTTGACCAAGACAAAATTACAGCGTGGAACTTTTCTGAAGAGACTGGCCTCTTTTCCATTTGTCTAAAAAATCCTCTTCAATTTTATGTTCCTGCTTCAAAATCTCAATCAAAAGACCCAAGGCCTGGATCTATTTTAGTCTTTGGTCCTGAAAATAAAGTTGAGGGACGGCTTAATCGTTTTAAAAGAGATATTGAATTTTTTAAAGGTTTTCAAATCCATTGTAAATACAAAATTGGCTTCATATCCATTCCTGTCACTGTAGATGTTTATCATTTAACATATCAAAATGATGAGATGATCGTTTTAGAAGCAGGCCGTGCCGGCCTTTCAGAAAAACGAAGCAAATCTTTGGAAAAATATCTGTCGAGTTGGTTCAATCCAAGCCATGTTGTCATAGGCGACTTTGATACTTATTTAAATAGACCTTGAGATTGGTTTAAATGCCAATTAGAACTTGACAACTTACAAAGTTTTTAGTTATCATAATATTTTAAAACCTCTTAAATGAAAATTATTTATGCATAAATTTTGTAAATTATTATTGATGTCGATTATTATTTCTTCAACGCTATTTTCAGTTGAAAAAAATGAAGTTTCTATGGAAGTGCAGTCTGTTGAAAATCTCATTTTACTTGGCAAACAGAATATTAAGCTTCAAGAAGAAATACGCCTACAACTGATCCAGTACCAAAAAATCAATAAAGCCTTTATCAAGAATCCGCACGACAATGATTTACTTTTTCAAACCATCAAATATGCCGATCTTTTGCTTGAGAACATCAAGAGTGCCCATTTGACACAAAATTTTTCAGCAGAATTTATCAAAGAACTTAATCTTTTTGCAAAGCTTGCCAAAAAACAAGGTATTCCAAAACCATGACCGTAACACCTCACCAAATCACTTACATCGATCGGGCAACAGCAGAAAAATGCATTGAAAAAGTTTACGGCTCTTCCGCCTTGAAATTACTTTACGGGGATGATCTCATATCCAAAATTCTTGGATTCCCCCTTTTACATACTATTGTAAAAAATCCGATTTTTTCAAGGGTCTATGGATTTTTTCAAAAAACCAATAGCAGCCGAAAAAAAATTAAGCCTTTTATCAAAAATTTTGAGGTGGATCCTAACGAATTTCTTGAAGATGTGGATCAGTATCTTTCCTTTAATGATTTTTTTATTAGAAAACTAAAACCGGAATCACGTCCGATCTTTAAGCAAGATAACGTTGCAGTTATTCCTGCAGATGGGCGTTATTTATTTTTTCAAAATATCGATGCCGCATTGGGTTTTGTTGTAAAAGATCAAAAATTTAATTTAGAAACTCTTTTGGACGATCCAATTCTAAAAGAAAAATATTCCGGCGGATCCATGATTATGGCTCGTCTTTGCCCAACAGATTATCATCGCTTTCACTTTCCGGCAGATTGCAATCCTTCCAAAGTAAAGATGATCAATGGCTGGCTCTACTCCGTTAACCCGATTGCCATCAAAAAAGATATTCATATTTTTACAGAAAATAAAAGAGCCATCACTGAACTTGAAACCACTCAATTTGGAAAAATATTGTATTTGGAAATTGGCGCAACAAGTGTGGGCTCCATTAATCAAACCTATAAGCCCAATCAATCTTATAAAAAAGGTGATGAAAAAGGCTACTTTTCGTTTGGTGCATCATCGTTGATCTTATTGTTTGAGCACGATAGATTAATTATTGATGAGGATCTTCTATTGGCCACAAACCAAGGCTTTGAGATCAAATGCCTCATGGGCCAAAGCATGGGTAAAGCAACTTAAAAAGTACTTGAGAGGGATCATCCGGAGGGTCTCACGCGGTAAAAAAATGTAAAAATATGGGTATCTAAATATCCTTAATGTCTTAAAAAAAGAGTTTTATGGATCCAAATTTAAAAGAGCCCCTTAGTTTAAAATGCATTAAATTTATTAAAGACGTATGCCTTCCCAATACCTTGCCCGCAACAACTACAGTACTGATCGCCCTTTCTGTTTTTTCTTTTATTGTTCCAATTCCGGCATCAGCGATCATTTTTAAAGCAACGATTGTCGTCACTTCCGTTTACGGCGCATCCCTTATTCTTTATTTTGTCACACCTTACCTGCCTGAAAAAGTGCAAAATTACGTTGGATATATTAAGCCATTCTTTAGAGAATTCGCTTTAATGGGCCTTTTTGCAACCATTTATTTCAAAGATCTTTCTAAAAATAATAGTAAAAAAATTCCACTTGAAAGTGATCCTTTAATCATCATCATTTGCGGCTATCTTCATAACAGCTCAGGGGCTTTGGAGCTTCAATATGAAATTGAAAAAAGGACGGCAATTCCTGTTCGTTGCATCAATCCTGAATCGCTTTTAGAATCGATCGATAATCATTCAAAAAATCTAGGATCTGAAATTGCAAAAGCTGAACAAGAAATTGGGACAAGAGACATTGTCCTGATCGGCCACTCCATGGGAGGCATTGTTTCTTTAGTCTATGCATTTAAGGAAGGTAAATCCAAAGTCAAAGATCTGATTACTCTTTCATCTCCATCAAAAGGCACAAAAATTGCCCATATAGGCTTTGGAGAATGTGCAAAAGAAATGCGTAAAGATTCCAATCTTATCAAAGAAATTAATGAAAACTCTAAAACAGATCATGGTATACGCCTCTTGCAAATAGGCCTAAAAAATGATCTGATTGTCCCTTTAAAATCAGCATTTTTAGATGGTGTTCCACAAGAAAACACACGCACTCTTAATGGCATGGGCCACACAGAAATACTGTTGGACAAGCAAGCTATTGACATTGTCATCGACCACATTATTGCAAACTACCCGTCTCGTTCTACCAAAATATAACCATCGATGAAGAATAAATTTGCTAAGAAACAAATGCAAAGTTTATAATGTGTTATTAAACTCTCAAAAAAAGAATGGCTATCATGTTTGGATTTCTTAAAAAAATATTTGGCACAGCTCAAGACAGACTTCTTAAAAAATATTATAAAATCGTTGACAGGGTCAATGCTTTTGACGAAAAATTCAAACCCTTAAGTGATGATGAGTTAAGGAACAAAACTTTTGAATTTAGAAATCGTTTTGATAAAGGCGAAACCTTGGATGACCTTCTGCCGGAAGCATATGCTGTTGTAAAAAATGCATGCCGAAGATTGAATGGAACTGAAATTCATGTTTCAGGATATGATCAAAAATGGGACATGGTTCCCTATGATGTTCAGATCGTTGGAGCCATTGCAATGCATTATGGTGCCATTGCAGAGATGATGACAGGTGAAGGTAAAACACTTACTGCCGCAATGCCTCTTTACTTGAACGCCCTTTCAAAAAACTCCGTCCATCTTGTCACTGTAAATGATTACCTTGCCGAACGTGACTGTCAATGGGTCGGAACAATTTTTCGCTGGTTAGGCCTTACTACAGCTGCATTGACAAATGAAATTCCAACAGAAAACCGTAAAAAAATTTATGAGTCAGATATTGTCTACGGTACAGCATCGGAATTTGGTTTTGATTACCTTAGAGATAACTCCATGGCATTTCGAAAAGAAGACCAAGTACAACGCGGCTACAATTTTGCAATTATCGATGAAGTGGATTCCATCCTGATTGATGAAGCAAGAACACCTTTAATTATTTCAGGTCCAGTTCCTGTAAGCCGTCAAATGTATGATGAATTAAAACCTCAAGTTTCCGATCTTGTTCTTGTTCAACGCGATTTTTGCAATCGTTTGGCAATGGATGCAAAGAAAGAACTTGATAAAATTCAACTTGCCGAAGGGCAAAAAAAAGATAAAAAACAGCTGGAAATTCAACAGGAAGCTCTTCAAAAACTTTGGCTTGTCAGCAAAGGCACACCCCGAAATAAAGTGGTCAAACGATTTAAAGAAGACCCTGATATGCGCGCTGCCCTCGACAACATGGACCTTTACTATTATGCCGATCAAAATAAAGAAGAGCGCTTAAAGCAACTTGCAGAACTATACATTATCATTGATGAAAAAAGCAGCGAGTTTGAATTAACGGATAAAGGTGTATTGCGCTGGCAGGAAATGAATCAAAGCCGAAACAAAGACAATGAAAATAATCTGAATAAAGGCGATGAATTTGTCATGATGGACATCGGTCATGAATATTTCTTAATCGACCAAGATGATAATTTGACTGAAGATCAAAAAATTCAGAAAAAACTGGATATTCAAGAAGAAGATGCTAAGCGCAAAGAGCGCTCTCATAATTTAAGACAACTTCTTCGCGCCCACCTACTTATGGAAAAAGATGTCGATTACATCATCCAAGAAGAAAAAATTGTGATCATCGATGAAAACACTGGTCGTACACAACCGGGAAGACGCTTTTCAGATGGTTTACATCAGGCAATTGAGGCAAAAGAAGGGCTTGCGATTCAAAAAGAAACGCAAACTTATGCAACGATTACTTTGCAAAACTATTTTCGCATGTATAAAAAACTTGCCGGAATGACGGGGACTGCAACAACAGAAGCCAATGAGTTAAAAACCATCTATAAAATCGATGTTTTGGAAATCCCGACACACAGAACTTGTAAGCGAGAAGATTCAAACGATCAGATTTATATGACTGAGCGTGAAAAATATAATGCCATCTTAAAAGAAGTCAGAGAAATTCATGAAAAAGGACGTCCAATTTTGATTGGTACGGAATCAGTAGATATCTCAGAAAAACTTTCTCGTATCTTTAAACAAAATAAACTTGAACATACTGTCCTTAATGCTAAGCAAAATGAAAAAGAAGCGGAAATCATTGCCCATGCAGGAAGACGAAATGCCATTACAATTTCAACTAATATGGCAGGTCGTGGAACAGATATCAAATTAGAGCTAGGTGTTGCTGAAATCGGTGGCCTTGCTGTTGTTGGAACAACAAGACATGAATCACGTCGTACCGATCGTCAGTTAAGAGGTCGAAGCGCTCGTCAAGGAGACCCCGGAAGTTCTAAGTTTTTTGTCTCATTTGATGACAGACTTTTACGCCTATTTGCATCTCCAAGGTTAACGGGTATTTTACAAAAATTTAGACCCCCTGAAGGCGAGCCTATTTCTGCAGGTATTTTAAATAAATCAATTGAAACTGCCCAAAAGCGAATTGAACAGCGCAATTACACCATCCGTAAACACACTCTTGAATACGATGATGTGATGAATAAGCAACGCCAAGAAATTTATGCTTTCAGAAATGAAGTATTGAATGTAGCAAATATCGAACCGCTTGCCATTGAACTACTTGAAAATGTTTGCACGACTGCAGCTGATCAATATTTTCAAAATAAATCTGAGGTCGGTGCATGGAATCCTGAAGGCTATAGAGAATGGCTCATGAGACATTTTCCCATCTCTTTTGAAGAAGGTGCATTTGATGATGACACATCCGATGTGCAAGACCTTGAAAGCATGGCATCACAAAAAATCGTCCATGCTTTTAAAGAAAAAATGGCAAGGGAATCATCCAAGATTGAAGTGCGTGATAACCAAGCAAACCCGATCAACGAAGCTGTTCGTAACTTGATTGTCCGTAAAATTGACAGTCTATGGCAAGAGCATCTTTTAAAAATGGATCATCTTCGTACAGATGTAAATTTACGCTCCGTTGGGCAAAAAGACCCTCTTACTGAATTTAAACATGAAGCATTTCATATGTTTGATGAATTTAGCCGTACCTTAAGAACCGAAATTGCGCAAGATCTATTCCGTTTTGAAATCATCAGACGGCCGCCTCCATCCATACAACAGATATTGAATCAGCTTCAAATGGAAACTAACAGATCCTTTGCAAAAGAACTTGATGTAGAAACTTAAAAAATGATTTCACCATTGTTTTTAGAAATTGAGGCTGCCTTAAAAAATGGGCAGCCCTTTGAAATTAAAAATGATCAAACGTTAGTAAAGTTTGAAAAAACAAATTTCATTGCTCAAATTTTGTACAATCAAGAAAGTGATGAAATCACATCGTCACGTTTTATAAAAAACGCAGTATCACTTTCTTTTGTTTTAAAAAAAACAGAAAGATGCATTTGGAACGATTCTTGCAAGATTGCAAAAATTGTTTCTTCTGTGAAATTATTTCTTAAAAGTTATCAAGTTTATCAAGGCAAACCGGCATTTACAAAATGTGCTACAGAGCTTCTTGCTTTAAGACTTGGAATAAAAGCTGATATTTTAACACATAAAAGGAATCAGGAATTTACTGCCTTTGCAAAGACAAGTCATCTTTACAATAGCCTCATGACCTTTAATCATCATCTTGAGATTGATCAGATCACACTTGAAATTTTAATTCCCTATAACAATGTTCTAACACCTTGGTCAAGCGTAAAAACAATTATTGAAAACTTAAAAAAAGAAGACAGAAGTAATCCTTCCGAAGATGGACCCTACGCCCTTAGCCTTTATGGCTATAAAGGAATTCAATATAAAAATCGCTACAAATGGACAAAATTAGAACCTTTACTTAACGGAGAGACTTGTAACTGGGCCTCCCATTTCATTAAAGATCCTTTGATTTTTGATGAGAAAAATAAAGGCTATGTGTTGGAATTTTGCTCTTCAGCAACAGAAAAAAAGCCGCAAATTTTATCCGGAGATCATTCTTGGACACGTGCTTATAAATTTTCAAAAGTGAATGGGAAAATCATTGGAAAAATGTATAGCAAAGGTCTTTATAGACCTTTTAAACATCATTTTTATTTTGATAACTTATGGTTTCCTTTTTGTTTAAAAAAAGGGTATCTGGTAGATGACATTAGTGAAGAGTGGGGGATTAATCATCAAATCAAAACGGTTGCAACAAGAATTAATCGTGAAATTTATAAAAATATAAAATTAAAAATTCAACAAGATAAAGCCTCTGACAATATTATCTACCATCTATTTTCGAATAATTGTGGTCATTATACTAATAGTTTAGCGAACGTTGCCAAAATTAACCTTCCTACAAAACACCATTTTATTATATTATTTACCTGCATTCATTTAATAAACTCTTGGAATAAGCAATTAGCAACACGTTCCCACTCTGTTCAAATGAGTGCTATGGCTGCAAAAAGAATCATGATGGTAATTTTATATACGTTTACACCCTTTTTTAATTTACTAGCCTTTTTGGCAGGTGCAGGTTTAGTCAGTAAAAACTTAAGGTTTGATGCGATAATAAAACCTCCTTTAGACTCTCTATTTGATTTTTTTCAAATCCAAAAGCTTATGACAGATTCGCCTTGGGTACTTGGCTATTTTGTTAAAGAGGAAGTAGAAAGCTGGCGTCAAAATGAAATTGATAAGCTTGATTTGGATAGTTTAGATGGGCTTGCACGACAAGATGAAATCATGCTCCAACTCCCTCCCTCTTACACCTTCCACGGGTGAGATTTTTTAACACGAAGACTTAGACATCGTTTTATTTACATGGCTTTGAGATTTTTTAAACACGAAGACACGAAGATCGTTGTGAACTATTAAGGTTGTGATATTTTTACACAAAAAAAACAAGATTTAGTGTAGATTACAGGACGTTTTTAACTTAAAAAATAATAATCACATTTTTATATAAATATTGTTAGGAAATCAAAACGATCTTCGTGTCTTCGTGTTTAAAAAATCTCACACTCTTGAAATCAGTATGGTCTTTGTGTTTAAAAAAGTTAGATTTTGTGAAGGCACTTCCAGCCGATGAAGAGAAAGGGCAGGCTAAGGCTTAAATAAACATACCAATAATCAGCATTCCATCTCATGGTCAAAAATCCATCTTGAGAAAAGACTAACATCATGGCAGCAAATAAAAGAAAAATGGATCCAAGAATAAGAAAAACAATCGTTGTGATTACAAGCTTATTGCTGATTGGCAGATGGTCTAAAGATTCTGAATTTAAGACTTCTTCATTATCTGAAGTTAAGGGTACATCCTCGTTTTCAGTATCTTCCTGGGATTTAACCATACGGTAAGGAGGAGTAAGAATATTATAAAAATCTTCTTTTCCATCATCCGTGGAAGGACTTAAATAGACACCACAAAACGAACAATTTTCATCGTAGGGTGTTACGATTGTTTCGCAATTCCAACAGATTTTTGTTTTAATGGTTACGCTCATAACAAAATGTTCTTTTTTGTTTTTGCATCTTAATAACATGAGCTTACAATTATTTGATTGTTTATGCAAACAAAAAAATCAATTATGAGAAATTCTTTTTCTTTATTCAATTAATCAGATGAAACATACAATGTTTCACGTTTTTCATTAGATTAACGTTTTGAATTTTCAATAGCACCAGTATCTAATGAAAAGGCAAATGGTGCGTGCTTTTTTTTGTATATTTCGATATTCTAAAAAAAAATCTAGAAAGAGTTTAAAAAAATGGAAAATACATTTGATATTATTGTTCTTGGAAGTGGGCCGGGCGGTTATCCTGCTGCGTTAAAAGCTGCTCAAATGGGAAAAAAGGTAGCTATCATTGAAGCCAATCTCATCGGTGGAACCTGTTTGAATCGCGGTTGCATTCCTTCTAAGACACTCATTTCAAATGCCGAAATTTTAAAAAAGATCCGTCAAGCTAATGAGTATGGCATTTCTGTTGAAAATGTTGGTTTTGATTTTGAAAAGATGATTGAGCGAAAAGACAAGGTCGTTGAAAATTTGCGAAAAGGGGTAACGGGTTTACTTACTTCAAGCGGTGTGACAATATTTAAAGGCTATGGCAAATTCATTTCGGCAAATGAAATAAAAATCATTGGTGAGAATAATGCCATCATCAAAGCTTGTAAAATCATCATTGCTACAGGATCCGAGCCAAAAAACATTCCGGCATTTCCATGTGACCATGAATGCATTTTAGACTCAACAGATATTTTAAATAAAAAAAACCTTCCAAAAAAACTTGCCATCATCGGTGGAGGCATCATCGGATGTGAATTTGCCTCTCTTTATGCAACATTTGGCGTTGAAGTGACAATCCTTGAAATGCTACCACGTATTATTCCGACGGAACCAGGTAATATTTCTGCAAAGCTTCAAGATAGTTTTACAAAACAAGGGATTAAAATTGAAACAAATGTGCGCGTTTTAGGAATTGATCGTGTGGCAAACGGAGTAAGCGTCAAGCTTGAAGGCGGTAAAACCGTTGATGCAGATATTGCCCTAGTTGCAGTGGGTCGTCAGATGAATACCTCAGATATTGGTCTTGAAAAAACAGGTGTGATTGTTTCAGATAATGGCATGATCCCCGTGAATGATAAAATGGAAACGAATGTTCCCGGCATTTATGCAATTGGAGACATTGCATCAAAATGGTGGCTTGCCCATGTTGCCACTCATCAAGGCTTAATTGCTGCAAGTAATGCAGCAGGTCATTTGGAAAAAATGCAATACAATGCCATTCCTTCAGCCATCTTTACCCAACCTGAAATTGCAACTGTTGGATTAAGTCTTGAGCAAGCGCTTGAAAAAGGCTACCAGGCAGTACTTGGCACTTTTCCATTTATAGCGCTTGGAAAATCACAGGCAATTTTGGAAACAGATGGCTTTTCTCAAATTGTGATCGATAAAAAGACAGGTCAAATTCTTGGGGCGCAAGTCATGGGGTACCAGGCCTCGGCATTGATTGCTGAAATGGCTGTTGCCATTACAAATGAGCTAACGGTAGAATCGATCACAAGCTCGATCCATGCCCATCCAACTATTTCTGAAGGCTGGCTAGAGGCTGCTTTATTAGCAAATGACACACCCCTTCATTTTCCCAAAAAAAACGATAAAGCCAAAAAAAGGTAAAGCCAATGGGTGATGATATGGAATTAAACGTTGCAAATCGCTTTGATAATCGACCAACTGTTAAAAAATCACGTTTAAATATTTTGCCGGTAAATCCTGAAATTGAAGATCCTGGCAAAGCCGTTAGTTTAGGAAGATTCCCCTCTTGGCTACATCGCAAGATTCCGGAAGGCTCAGATATTTTAAAAACCGGTCTTTCTATTTCAGAAAACAGACTTCATACCGTTTGTGAAGAAGCTAAATGCCCGAACTTATTAGAGTGCTGGTCGAAGAAAACGGCAACTTTTTTATTGATGGGAAAAGAGTGCACAAGGAGTTGCGGTTTTTGTGATATTGATTTTTCTAAAACACCGACTTCATTAGACCAAGATGAGCCAAGAAGAGTGGCGGCATCGGTTGAGACACTTGGTTTGAAGCATGTTGTTCTTACAATGGTTGCAAGAGATGATTTAGAAGATGGAGGTGCAGCCCATCTTGTTGAAACAATTAAAGAAATTAAGTTACTAAAAAATCCACCAACCATTGAAATTCTAACATCTGACTTTCAAGCAAATTCTACATCCCTTGATTTAATATTACAAATTGAGCCTGATATTTTTAACTATAATATTGAAACGGTAAGATCATTAACACCAAGAGTGCGTCATACAGCAACATACGAGCGTACTTTATGGCTATTAAATTATGTAAAAAATAACAAAGTAAATAGTAACATGCTTGTTAAATCAGGTTTAATGGTTGGACTTGGCGAAAAAGAAAATGAAGTGGAAGAGACAATTTGTGACTTAAAAAATGCGGGATGTGATATTATTACCATCGGACAATATTTGCAAGCCAATCGACATAAGCTACTTGTAAAATCTTTTGTGACACCTGAACAATTTAAAAAATATGAAGAGTATGGGTATGCCAAGGCCTTGAAATACGTCTATTCAGGCCCTTTTGTCAGATCAAGTTACAATGCAAATCTTGTATTAAATAATATCACCATTAACAGTCATTAGAAGTAATCATGGACATACAAAACAATAAACCTGAAGATTTACCAATCACAGATTCTATCGATCAAGCCATTTTGATGCATCGCGATGCACATTTTGGTGGCCATTTTGATTTTATGCTGGAGTATTATAAAACCCCTCACAAAGGCATATGCGAAGATTTTTCTTTAGAAAAAATCATTGCTCTTGCAGATTTAGAAAGAGAATTAAAAACTAATTTGGCATCTCTTGTTTTATCAGGGCCTGATGCTGAAAAAGTCGCAAAGTCAAGAGCGGCTTATAAAACGCTTCGATCTCTCTATGAAAGACCGACAAAAGAAAAAAAATATGCATTGCTGATTGCTGATTTAATTCTTTCAGAAGAAGAATACCCGCAAAAAGAGATTGAAGCCATCGTTGCCGAAAAAGAAGCCATTGTCAGATCATTGATTGCCCTTTTACGTGCAGAAGAATATTACGATCCTTTAATGCCTGGCTATGGAAAAGCACCTATACTTGCAGCTAAAGCTTTAGGTCTTATTGGCGATAAACGTGCCATCATTGCCCTTTTTGAAACGTTGGGCGAAGGCGACTTTTTTGACGAAACCATTGAGCTTGAAGCACTTAAATCAATTGGCGAGCCTGCAAAAGATTTTTTGTTGAATGTTGTTAAATCGCGTCCGCTAAATTCTGACAATGAAAAGGCAGCTATTGCTTTGATTCAGTTCAAGGATGATTTTGATGTTATAAAAACCTGTTTTCTCTTGCTGCAAGAAGATGATGTAAGGAAAAATGCGATTTTTGCAACTTATTTGGTTATGGCTTGTGAGCATATCAACAAGACCGAATTTAAAGATGTGTTTATCAAGATGGCCGATGATGCAACGCTCGATAAAATGCTTCGCCTCGACATCAAGAGCCTCATGAAAGAATGGTAGAAAGCCTTAATAAAAACGGTCAAACAGGCTGCAGGGTTCCAAAAACAGCAGAGGCAATTATTTGTATTGCTGCACAATATTTAAGGTCAAAAGAGTCTAAAAAGCGTTTATTCAGCGATGAACCAGAAACTTATACGCGTTGTCAAGAAAATGTTCAAGGCTTTCAAACGATTGTGGGGGCCTTCGCTCCGTTTGACCTCTTGGTCGCCCTCAACGACTATGACCACGACCATATTGGCGTTGCTGGCCTCCGGGAGTTCTGAAGTTCTTGGTCCTTGGCTTCTTGGTTGCGGCTTAATTGGCCTTTGTTCTTTGGCCTTCGGTCTTTGGCCTTTGGCTAGGAAGCTATATTCCTATACTTTTGCATAGGAATATAAGTTCAAAAAAAATCGGCAATTCGCTTTTTTGCCACTTATCTTTTTAGTCAAAAAATCACGTTTATATAATCTCTTTCCAGCATTCTCATATTTTTTAAAATAATATATCCTTTAGGTTTATGAATATGATTCTTCGCAGTTAAAAAAGACTCCCCACCTGCATAATTTGTTTTTCGAGGTGGAAATGGTAAATGGCCCAACTTAATGTTTTTTTATTTCTATTTTGTTCCTATAGTTTTGTTAAAAGTAATTGACATTTTTTTTTAAAAAATCATATAGTTATACTTAAAAAATAGTAAAACTTGGTGAATGTAAATATGTATAATTACTTTTATAATAATTTGGTAGATCTTAATAACGCTATAAACTCGCGATGGCCACAAAGTGATGATAGGGTTTCGAATGGCTATGATAAACCATTACCACTA
>Ga0105047_10006287_pt1 | contig 20168 bp, 19 predicted proteins | sample MAT04_FD_78384 | JGI IMG/M metagenome (GOLD analysis project Ga0105047, IMG submission 78384) | Freshwater microbial communities from Lake Fryxell liftoff mats and glacier meltwater in Antarctica - MAT-04 (megahit assembly) | ecosystem: Environmental > Aquatic > Freshwater > Ice > Liftoff...
CAAGCAATACTGATATTCGCCAGCGATTGCTTAAGCAGATTTGTTTTTAGCGCTCCACCGCATAACACCTCTAGCAGCTAGTCAGCAGTCGCCACTATCTGCGAGTATGAATAGGAGAGGTTTTTCCTGTTATATTATCTCACGTAGTGGATATTATATTTTATAGTTAAACAGATGAGAAAAAAACAACCGGTGGCTTCTTTTGCAAGAAGCTCCGTGTTGTTTTTTCCCTTTCTTATTAGGCGGTGAGCTTGGCCATCATCTGCGGAAGCAGCACGGTGAGCGGCTCGGCATCCACATCGTCACCACCCTTGTAGGGGCGGCACTGAATGCAGTGTGCTTCCACCAGAGCCTTGTACTTTGCGTCGCCCAGGGCCTTTTTGTTGACGCCGAGCATTGCCAGCTTTTCCTCGAATGTGGAAAAGCCGCCCTGCAAGTCGTCCACCAGCACCCACGAAGCAGGCGGCTCCGCCGATGACCCGTAGCCCACCACATCATCCACAGCGCGACCAAGGCCGGCCAGGTTGAGCAGCAGATGCTGAATGCGAGTATTGCCGCCGGTGAGCACGACAATTTCGCAATCGGCTTCGATCAGCGAGCGCAGGAAGACTGCCGCGCTGGGCCGAGCCTGAACGTGATAGTGCTGACCGCCGCGTTCGATGCCCTGGAAGCCTTCCGGCACCACATCGCCGCGGTTTGCGTGTCGCACGGCAATGAGAGTGTCATTGCAATCGACGAATACGGTTTTGCGCTTCTCCATAGTTTGTTTCCGTTGTTTTTTTGACCGTTGAAAAATCAGAAAGAGCGCCCGTAGAGCTTATTGATCACCATGCGCATACGAATCATCCCGGAGGAATTATCGGAGACGATGATGATGTTTTCGCTTGGCAGAAATTGAGGAAATTCTTCCAGCCAACACAGAATGTGATAGCCGGTCATCTCCCTGCCGTCCGGACCGCTAAAGTCGCCGAGGTCGTGATCGAGGTAGAGCACGTCCCATTTCTGTTCCTGCAAACGCGCGATGCCGCTGGCGTAATCGCGAGCGACATCGGCGTCAGCCGGAATGTTCTTTTTGTTGCCGTCGTCTCCGGGAATTCGGAGATCGTCGATGAGTAGACTCTGCATGGGGACCTCCTTGTTTATGGTTGACGAATGGATGAAATTGAGCCTACTTGGCCTCGTCCAGCTTGCGCCGGTAGAAGTCGAGCATGCTCTGCGAGAGCCCCTCGAACAGCGCCGCCGGATTGTCGCCGATTTCTTCGCGCTGACGCTCCTCGGAAAGGCGGTGCATGAACATGCACTTGCCCTTTTCTCCGAGTGCGTCAGCCGCGAAGCCTTCTTCGATTTTCCAGAGCTTGCCCGATTCCAGCGCCTTCGCCTTGTGGGGGTAGATGACGAGCATGGCTTTTCGGGCCGCTGCCATCATCTCGTCGTAGGGCGAAGCGCGGGTTTCGGTGTTATCGCTCATGATCATTTTCCTCTTTGAAAGAGTTGTGAGAATTGCGAATCAGCCGATGTTGTACTTCGACTGGTCGTCGGTGGCGCCGCAGTTGTTCATGTCTTCCGACATGCCGGTGTCCTTCGTCGACCAGAGCGTGGTCTTGAGGAACTTGCCGCTGGGCCGGCGCAGGGCGATGAAGTAGCAAGGCCCGCTGTGCCAGGGCGCCACTTGCACGTACTCCTCGTACACCACACCCGACGGAAAGGTGTAGCGATGCAGGTTGGCCACCACTTCGTCATCTTCCAGCCAGGGGCCGGTGATGACGTCGATGACCTCGACCTTGATGCCGGGCTTGAGCACGTCGACATGCTCGAACCTGACCTTGCTCTTCTCCGGCAACTCGCGAACGTTGGCGAGCCTGAGGTCGGTGCCGATGATGCTCTTGGCGGTGTTGTTCAGACCGATGAATTGATTGGAACGGCTCATGATATAGCTCCTAGATTTAAGTTGAGGTTTTCAAACACGGGACCGCAGCAAGGACGGCAGCAGAGGATTCCGCTGCCGCCCAAGTTGGCGGTTACTTCTGACTTACTTGCTGCCGGCTCCCGAGGGAGTGGCAACCACATCAGCAACGACAACCGCGGGGGTCGCCGTCACTGCCGGAACAACGCTCTGATTGGCAGCCAGAGCGCGAAGCCCCGCCACCATCTTCATGGCGTTGTCGTTGACCGACTTTGCCGCCGCTTCCGGTGCCATCTTGCCGCCCTCGACGAGCTGCAGGTAGGCGTTGGTGGCAGCAGCGCCGACGTAAGGAGCGAAGATGCTCCCGATGTCGGTGGGAAGGTCGGACGACCCCTTCACCAAGATGGCGGCGAGTGCCTCCACCTTGGCCTGACGCTTGGCGTTCCACATCACCAGGTCACCGTTGCTCTTCCCCAGCAGCGCCTTCATCGGGGTGCGGATGATAGCCTTCGCCACCACCGGTGCCACCGCGAGCAGGTCTGCCGTGTTGAACTTGATCACCAGGTCGACCTCACCGTCGGCGTCTTTGTAGACCACCTCGGCAGGCAGGGTGTCACCGACCATGAAGTCGGCGAGCTGGCGCAGACGGTCAGCGGCCTTGTTGGAGCCGATTTCGTCGAGAGTGGCAGCCACCAGCTTGACGCGAACGAAGTCGACGGGATGCTCTTCGAAAACGAGCGCCACCGAACCGTCCTTCTGCTTGTGCAGGTTGAAGCGCGACTCGGTACGCAGCAGGTTCTCCTTGGAGGAGACCTTGCCGGAACGCACCATCATCGCCGGGAACGACATGATCATGTTGTCGCCGAAAGCGTCGCCCGAGAAAAGAACTCCGCCGACAACGTCAGCGTCGATCTCGCCCAGCCACTCGCAATACAGCTTCGTCACCATGTCGATGGTGGGAACCTTCTCGCCGTTGACCTCCATTTCTTCGTTGACGAACTTGAAGACGCCGGCAGCGTGAGCTGCGCGGATTGCCTTCTCGAGCACCTCCAGCGACTCGTCTTCCAGGCCCGTGATGTCGTGGTAGACATTGTGGCGCGCCTCGTGGCCCAAGAGCGGAAGCACGAGCATCAAGATGTCGAGCATCTCGAAGGGAAGCTGGAGAGCGTTGGCGCCGACGGGACCACGCGCACCGGGGATGGTGGCGAGACCGCTGGCAGTGACGCGGGGCATGAAGATGTCGCCGACGCGGTAGGCCGAGGACGGGAGCTGCTTCGCAGGCACGGAACCATCAGCGTGGGTGTGCATGTCGCCGGCGAAGTAGAGGTTGAACGAGTCTTCGAAGAAGACCTCCACGGCAGCCAGCTCCAACTTGAAGCGTCCGTCGCGGATCTGCTTGATGCTCTCAGCGTAAACGTTGAGCACGTACAGAATGCGCATCAGCTCCTTGTCGATCAGTTCGACGGCCTTTTGCATGACCGCCATGATCGGCGCCTTGGGGTTCTTCTTGGCCAGCTTGGCGACGAGGTCAGGCAGAGCCGCTTCGTAGCTGACCCGCAACTTGCCCAACTGAGTGTTGAGGCTCGTCACGGCCGGCTGATACTTCGAAGGCAGGTTGCCGATGCCCCAGCCGAAGATGACATTCATGTCGCCGAAGCGCTCTTCGTAGTAGCCGTCGTACTGACGGTTCATCATCATGGTCTGGAAGCCATCGGCGCCCTTCAGGATGGTCTGACCGACAGTGTAGCTCTCGCGAGTTTGACCGGCGGGGACAACCGAAACGGGAGTCGGCAGCTTGAGAGTGCCGAGCAGGCCCAGGTTCTCGCTGCCGGTGTCGGTGTCGGCCTTGGGCAGATTGGTGTCGTTGACCTTGGTCACCTTGCCGGCCTTACGATCACGCTTGCGCTGATTGCGGGCTTCGCGAGCGGCACGCTTGAGCGAACGCTTGACGAGATCTTCGGGGGACGGGAAGGGAAAATCGCTGCTGCCGGTACCGGCGACATCGATCTTGGTGTGGTGCTCGTTGCCAGGGGTGGCAGAGCCATTGCCGGCGGCGTTGCGAGCGGCGACGGTGTTGATCACGATTTGGAGCTTTTGCATAGTAGTTTTCCTTTTTTTGGATGTGAGTAATCTCCACAACTGCGCTGCAGTGCGGGTTTTCTCTGGTTACACAATGGTTTCGCTACTCGCTCGCACTCGCCGCAAGCTCACCGGAGCTCATGGTTAATAGCCAAAACTTCACAGCGTTCATCTGGGCGTGCTCATAGCGATCAGCAGGGGTGCTGATTGGGGCGCTGGAGAGATGGCACAGATGGATAGCTAGGTCGTTTTGGTTTCTTTGAGTTAAAGAGTTGGAATAGTGAGTTGAGACTAATGAAAGTACCTGCTGACAAGCAATAAAAACTGGTATCGAAGCTTTCGGTTTAACGTTAATTGGTAATTTCTAGAGGCTTTTAGAGCTTTAAAGTACTTGTTCTACTTATGTTAGCTAGCGCTAACCTTGGTCGACTGATTAGCGCAGCGGCTTACACGTTTAGCCCCGATAGGCAAAGCCAATCGAAAACTTGAGCGATTATTTGACCGGTCTACTATTAGCCATACAAAAAAAAGAGGGGCCCCGTGAACTAAATACTAGTTCTACGGGGCTCTCCAAAGCTGATTTATTTTTTGCTGGTTTTGGTCTTCGCTGCAGCAGCCACAGGCATTAACCAGCCCAGCTCTTCAATTTCTTTGAGAGCAAAAACATCGGTGAGCGTGAGGCTGAAAAACAACTTGCTCACTTGCGAACGCACAGTCACCAAACGAGTTGCGCGGTCAACGGTGAGTTCGATGCCGTCCAGATTTACCCAACCAGGAGCACCGGGCCGGGTAGCCTCGACACCTTTGAGTTTGGTGAGTTTGATGCTGTCTGGGGCGTCGGCAAACTTAAATGAGAAGCTTGTGGCCAATCGCATTTTGCCCTGGCGTGCCAGTGGCAGTTCTTGCGTCTGACTGGCGGTCACGGCAATGACACCACCTTTGTTGACGATGCGAGTGATGAAATGCGCCTTGAGCTCGCGAGCGGCGCTGTGGTCTAAAGCTTTGGCAAACTGGTCAGGACTGAGATCAGCCCCGTCAGCCACCTTCGAAAGGTAGGGAAACATAGTTTTCTCAGTAGTAGGCGCGAACTTTCACGCAGTGGAATCGCAACTGCGATGGCGAGTGGGTGCGACGAGGAAGTTCGTCGGTGCGTTCGAACAAAGCAACAGCGCCACCCGGAAATTTGCCGTCAGCAAATTCTTCACCAGGCAAGCGCATCACACAACCGATGGAAAGCAGGCGCTTAGCCAGTTGTGCCAGCAGCGCAGGAATGGCAGCGAGGTCACAGTGGTCCACATGCGTGAGCCCTTTTTCACGAACATAAGCAGCCATCGAGCTTGCCGCCGGCTCCTTGAACGGCAATTCGCAGGTGACGTCGAGGCGCAGAATATTTCCAGCATCGTCGGCTTGGGCGAATCGCACGATGTCGAAATGATCGTAGGTGCTGTTGAAACCAGCTTCTACGATGGCGTTGAGCACGAGGCCCTGATTGATTGCTTGCAGCATGTTTGTCTCCAGGTGTTGGTAAAGCTGATTTAGAGCCAGTCTAGAGCCGGTGGTTTGCAGTTGCCGTGCTCAGAAAGTCGTTCGAGAATAAGCATCGCTTCCGCGATTTCGTTGTAACCGCGCGTGTCACCAGCCTTTGCCAGTGAACGGCCATAGCGGAAACGTACTTTCGCCAGTGCTTCTGTGTCACAACCAAGCGAGCGGCAGGCAATCTCGGCCCGGGCAGAGTGAAGCCAGCGTTGCTGGTAGTCTGCTTTGAGGTCGACACCGTGATACGAACGAACAATTTCGCGACAGATGTCACCGTGCAATGCGTAAGCGTCTGCCAGCTGCGGGTTATGGGCTGAGAAACTCGATTGCATAGCGGCAATGGCCTGAGCAGCGAATTTCTCTGCTTCCAGACAAATGCCGCAGCCGAAGTTGTCTTTCGCCAGTTGCAGGAGCAGCCGGTGATTCAAGTTTTGGGTCATGATGGCCTTGGAAAAGGTGTTGTGGATCAGGCAGCTGCGGGTTCGCGACGGCAGAACTTGTAGACTTCTTCTTCGAGCAAAAAGCACATGACGCCGTTTTTGCGACACATGGTGCCGTGGTCATGCTCTTTTTCCACTTCCAGCTGATCGCCGACTTCGCAATAAACGTGGTAGGAACGTTGAGCGGAAGCGGGCAGGAAGGGCTTGAGCACGATGATTTTTTCAGCAGATGATGACATGGTCATCTCCTCAGGTGATCCGGGAAACAATCGAAAGCTCAAGCATCAATCAGCGGTGCACCACGTAGCACGTAAGCCTGGAGCGATTGATGTCGATTGAGTGATGGAGTTATCGGATGGGTTAAAAAGCCGTATTAAGTTGGGGGAAGAAAGGTGCATATTACTTTCGCGCTTCTTGATTTGTAACGCAGGCAAGACTTATCTAATTGCGAAATGTTGCGGGGCGATAATGGCAGGGTGAAAACCTCAAGGACCGCACAGATGCTGGTCTCGCGCATTGCCTTCAGATGAGACGGTGCTCAGCAAGGCTGGCCGGGCAAAAAAATGCTCCGTTCGGAATTGGCGCAGCTGGCGCCAGCACAGTTTTCAAGGACGGTAAAAAACAGCAATAAATGCTCAAGGAGAGTTATCTTAGTAAGTAATCTTCAATTGTTATCGACGTCTGACCAGGTAATCGCAATATGATCAAAGTGGAATCGGCTGAAACTCAGCTGCAAAAATTGTTTCAGCTGACCAGCTCGCAGGTGCAGCGAGTGATCGACACTGCCACCGGTGGCGAGCAGGGCAAAAGCAAGGGCGTCTTTTGCGATCTTTATTTTCAAGCGGGCACAGCTCAGGGCCTGACCTTTGATCAAGGCGTCCTGAAAAATACTTCCAGTTCCACCACATGCGGCGCCGGAGTGCGCGTGGTAGTTGGTGACAAAACCGGTTATTCGCATACCGGGCACGTCAATATCACTAATCTTTTGCAGTGCGCGAAAGTAGCGCGTGCCATCACCGACCATGCCGGTGCTAGTGCCAATGTAGCTGTGGGTCTGCCTGAAGGTGTAAGCGGACCCCATGATTTATACGGCATTTTAAATTGCCCCGTTGATATTGCCTTGCAAGAAAAGATTGATTTGTTGCGCAACATCGACAAAGAAGTGCGGCTCTATGACCCGCGTATTCAAAACGTGACGGTGTCGGTGGCCTGCGAAAGTTATACGATCATCATCGTCAATTCACTAGATCAGATTTTTGTCGATTTGCGGCCGCTGGTGCGTATCTCGGTATCGTGTTTAGCTGAAGACGGCGGGCGCAAAGAAACAGGAAGTTCGGGTGGTGGCGGCAGGTTTGAATTTAGCGTACTGGCCGAAGAAGATAAATGGAAAGAACACGCACATATAGCCGCTAAAATGGCTATCGATTTACTCAGCGCTGCCCCTGCGCCGGCCGGTGTAATGGATGTGGTGCTGGGTTCAGGTTGGCCTGGTGTGCTGATTCACGAGGCGGTAGGCCATGGTCTGGAAGGCGATTTCAATCGCATGGGCACCTCGGCTTTCTCAAGTTTAATGGGAGAAGCAGTGGCATCACCTCTGGTTACCGTAATCGATGACGGCACCATGGAAGACCGGCGTGGCTCCTTGAATTTTGACGATGAAGGAACACCGACCAGCCGTACGGTGTTAATTGAAAACGGCAAATTAAAAGGTTACTTGCAAGACAAGAAAAATGCCGGTCTGATGAAGACCGCCCTGACAGGCAACGGCCGTCGCCAAGATTACCGCTATGCGCCTATTCCGCGTATGACCAATACTTACATGGACGGCGGTCAATCAACACCCGAAGAAATTATTGCTTCAGTTAAATATGGTCTTTATGCCGCCAATTTTGGCGGCGGACAAGTTGATATCACCAATGGCAATTTCACTTTCAGTGCCATCGGCGCTTATTTGATTGAAGATGGAAAAATTACAAAAACCGTCAAAGGCGCCACTCTAATCGGCAACGGTCCAAAAGCTCTGCACAACGTCACTATGGTAGGCAACGATGTCTCCTTAGACCGCGGTGTAGGCACTTGCGGTAAAGCAGGGCAGGGTGTGCCGGTGGGTGTAGGCATGCCCACCATTCGCATCAATGGTGTCACCGTTGGTGGCGCTAAATAATGGCTGCTTCAAAAGATAGCAACCTCATTGCCATAGCCGAGTTCATTATTAAAGAAGGCAGGCGGTTGGGCGCCACCGAATGCGATGTCAAAATCGCTTCATCAGATGCCGTCGATACAGGGGTGCGACTGGGTGAAGTTGAGACTCTGGAAGGAGCTCAGAGTCGCGGTTTACACTTCGAAGCCTATGTAGGTAAAAAGAGCGCCTCGACCTCGACTTCAGATTTTAGACGAGCGGCACTGACCGACCTGATACGCACCACAATTGCCATGGCTAATGCTTCAGAAGAAGATCCATTTTCTGGTCTACCTGAAGCACAATATCTGGCCACCGAAATACCTGATTTGATGCTCACTGACGGCGCCATTGCCAAGATTGCCACCGAAGACAAAATTCAGATGGCTCTGGCAGCTGAGGCCGCTGCGCGAGGCTATGACAATAAAATCACTAATTCGCGGGGCGCCAGTTTTACCGATTGGAGCGGCAACACCGTCTTTGCCAACTCTCATGGTTTTGTCGGCAGTTATAGCAGCACTCACTGCTCTATCAGTGCCGCCGTGGTGGCCTCGCAAGACAACGAAATGCAGGTGGGCGGCTGGTCTTCTGGAGCCCTCAGTTTTAACAAGCTGGAGTCGCCGGAGCAAGTCGGTATTACCGCCGCCAAACGAGCTCTGCGCATGCTTGGCGCCCGCAAAGTCAAATCGCAAATGGTGCCTGTAGTTTTCGACCCGCTCATGGCCGCGACACTTTTAGCGCAATTTGTCGGTGCCACGGCCGGTTCACATGTCTATCGCAACAGTTCTTTTTTAGCGGGAAAAGTCGATCAAGTAGTGGCTAATCCGGCCGTTAAAATCATTGATGACCCACTGATGATGGCCGCTCTGGGATCACGGCCATACGACGGTGAAGGCTTGCCTTCGCGCAGGCGGATTATCGTGCAAAACGGCGTGCTGCAATGTTATTTGCTGGGCAGTTATTCGGCACGTAAACTCAATACCATTCCTAATGGTGGCAGTACCGGCAATTTGCATTTTGAACCTGGTCTGCTCAGTGCTGAAGAAATTATTGCTACAGTGGAAAATGGTCTTTATCTGACAAGTGTGTCAGGGCCTGGTTTTAACGTGGTCACCGGTGATTATTCTCGCGGTGCTTCTGGTTTGTGGATCGAGAACGGTGAGCTGGCCTATCCGGTGGAAGGCATTACCATCGCCGGCAATATGCTTGATATGTTTAACAACATTGAACAAATTGGCAATGATCTGATCTTCCGCTCCAGCACTGTTTCGCCTACTTTGAAGATTGGGGCGATGATGGTGGCAGGCGAGTAATCTATTTTGTAATTCATGAGGGGCTGGTCGGGCTGAGTTTATCCGAATGTCTTTTTGCTGAAATCAGTGCCTGGTTCGATTGCTAAAGGCAACTGTATTAATCTCGTCCGTATAAAGCACAGTGTGCTGACCTTGTGGTTGGTCGAAGTAACCCTGAATCGCTCTTGAATCCTGTCAGTCAATAGGTACAATCTTCAAATACATCGAAATGTTTTACAACACAACAAGGTTTTGTTCTTAAAGGTTAGGCCACTTCGTATCCTCCGAACACTGGCCAAATATAGTTAAATCGTAGAGAATTGAATAATAGGTAAATATGTAAATACAGGTGAATACTAGTTATGGTAGTACAAATTTTACAAAAAATTCAGTTGTCGGTGCTAATGATTATCGTCAATTACGTAATGTTTTTGTCGCCTTGTTTTGCTAACGAACATTTTTTTGTCACACATTGCAAACGGCCAGCTGTGGAGATTTTGGACAAAAATTATCAAGATCCTGAGTATTTTCAGAACATTTCCGGTCCTCAGTCCATAAACATAATAACGAGAAAAAAATTGACCGCTAGCAGCAGTTTAAATATTGATGCTGACAGCCATGCAACTTTGGTTCTTTTTGGAAAAAAGATTACTGACGATCTAAGAAAGGCACAGCTTGTAGAAGCCTTCGGGGCACCAACTGACACAAAAACGACTGCTACTGAATTTATAGTTTCTACCGACCAAGGATCCTCCATCCGCTTGCAAGCTTTTGTGAAGGGTGAAAAAGTTTGGAGATACCGAATCCTTATCGGTACAACGAAATCTGAATGGACCACTGTTAGTACGGAGAAGTAGGCGCAAGCCCACCTCTCCGTACTAAGCTACTTCACGGCGTTATAACCGTTAATACAAGGCCCAGAGATTGGTCATGTATGTGTTCAAATTAGGAGTTCTGCCGAACATCAAAATATCTTTTGGCTCCATTTGATATCCGTGGTCTAGATAAGCTCCTTTATATGCAAACAACTGTGCGAAAACTTCGTGAGGATCAGAACTCTCTACAACCGCCAACAAAAAGCGCTCCCAGTTTGTATTCGACGAAAACCGTGGGTCTGTGCACACAGTGGTACCTGCAAATACCACGTTGCAAGCTTGACCATTAAAGTTAGCTTTTTCGCTGTCCATTGCTGCCAGGAACGAAGGTGACAGTGAGAGTTCAGCTTCCACAAAGTCGAGTGCATGACCAGCTTCGTGTATTGCGGTTTCCTCCCAATAGCTGTTTCGGTCCAACATCACTGAAACAGTCTTCGATATGGGATTGGTAACACCCAGCTCATCGCTAGTCGTGATATGAAAAAACTGATCCAAACCAGCTGTATCGAAGAAAGCATAAAGCTCATAATGCCCAGCTGCGATTACTGCACGCATGCCAGACGGAAGCGAAAAAGCGGCTGCTTCAATTTGATTATCGGTTGTGGAAGGCGACGAATTTACGCTCCAAAGTGCAGTTGGCCAAGTCGCGTTTCCCGTGTTATGCCTAAAAACTTCGATGCCGTTTAACTGGATACTGCCGCCAGAAACACCAATTCCAGCATTCAAGCCGGACGCTATCTGAATGATCCTGTTTACTTCGATAGCTTGTGAGAGAGGCCCTAAAATGCCTTGAGCGTTTGTCACCGAAACTCGTCCACCTTCTCCATTTCCTAGTCCTCGTGCGGTTATGGAACCATTCGCCAAAGGATTCATGATGACCGGATTTGTTGTCTCAATGATAATCAGACCACCCTTGGACTGACCGACTTTTGCATCAGCATGAATCGCTGGTGATCCGTCTGCTACCCATTTATCACCGGCATGGATACTGATGATGCCAGCTGAGAACAGAGTTGGCCCAGCAAGTAGTTTCGGCTTGCTCGACTTTGCTGCAATAGCAAGGCAAGATTCAGAGCCGCTATTTGCTTCAATTGTGCCCGACGTTGATACGATATTTCCAGTCAAACTAATTTGACCACCATCGCCTTCGTCACAGCCACCGTTGGCATTTAAATAGCCTGAGACAGTGAGATCACCATCCGCTGCAACCGTAATATTGCCGCCAGTTCCCTTGCTACCAATTCCAGCACTGACGTCTATCGCAGTGCCAAGCAGGTTAATGTCAAGAGTTGAGTTGATAATGACAGAGCCACCGTCTCCAGATTCGTTGCTTTTGGCTTGAATAGACACCGTTTGCTCTTCAGTGCTGACGGTAATCCCCTGGGCAGAAGTCTTGAGGGTAACGTCACCACCTTTGCCACTGCCGTTGCCATTTGCGGCAATAATAGTGTTTACTTCTGCAGGCAAAGTAAGCGAATTCGCTTCAAAGGTGATGCTTCCACCGTCGCCTTGAGCACCGCCATCCGCATAGAAGTCGCCAGAGAGAATAACCTCCGCACCCTTTGCTTTCAGAGTTCCACCCCTTTGACCACCAGAAACGGCGATGGCGCCGCTGTAGAGGTCTAATGCTCCGGTAGTAGTCAGGTCGATAGTACCGCCATCGGCATCGCCGTTGAGGTTGTTATCTGTTGCATCAACGTTTCGGGCTTCTAGGCTGAGCGTGCCATTTCCGTTGGCTACGGTGATGTCACCAGCAGCTGTAACTTTGAGTAGCCCACCTTTGCCTGTGCCATGGCCGTTGGCCTTGATGCGAGTATTCGATGGTTCTGGTAGGGCGAGTGTGCCGACATCGAATTCAATGCTGCCACCTTCACCGTTGTCGTCTCCGCCGTTCGCGTTCAGATCCCCTGAAAAAGCCAGCTCATGGGCCGGAGCTTTCAAAGTAATGGCGCCTCCCTTGCCACTTCCTTGAGCTGTTGCGGCAATGTTTGCCGAGTCGACTGCAAACCCCCCATTGCCTGTAATGGAGACCGTGCCGCCTTTTCCATTGCCGGACGATGAGCCCGCAATTGCCGAGATGAGCGAAGTGGGATCGATAGACAGTGCGTTTTCGACAGTCAACGATACAGTGCCGCCATCGCCTTCAACTTCGGCATCAGCACTCAGTCTTGCCGCTGTAAGGTTTGCTTCGTCAGCGGTTATCGTTAGCGTGCCGCCTTTTCCGGTATCTGGCGCATTTACGCTAAAAACACCCGGAACATTTACCGCGCCAGATGGCACATCGACAGTAATGGTCCCGCCATCACCACCGCTTGGGCCCCCGTTTGCAGAGATTGTGAATTTGTCGATAACGCTTGCTCCCGTCAAAGAAACAAATATGTTGCCACCATTATTAGTGCCTCCAGAGGCACCATTTGATTTAAGAGTAACGTCATCAGCCTGCGCCGGAACGTCATTTCCGTACACAAAGATTGTGTTCGCTTGGGTTTCATTGCCGTCGGCGGTCAAGGTGACTTTTCCACCACCGAAAGTAAGAGTTGCGCCGCTTGGATTTTCCCCGTTATAGCCCAGCGAAATGATGTTGCCACTGCCTTTGGCCGTAACATCAAAATCATCAGTCTGCGACAAATTCACAGAGCCGCCTAGAGCAATGTAAGCGAGGTCGCCTTCGGCCGAGAGATTGAACTTTCCCTCACCGGCGATGTTCAGTGAACCCGTGGCACCAGGCACGCCGTTTGGAAAAGTTACCCCAAAATCGAGGCCCGATGCTGTCATGTTCGAGTATTCGGTCATTCCGTTAACAGGAACCAAAATCACAGCAGCATTCTTTGAGCCGTCGGCGGCAATTGAGAAAAGATCCGCTGCATTATCGCTGCTGACAAGATTGTGAGCAGCAATATAGATATTGTGCGGCAGTTCGACAACGTTGTCATTACTGGCTGAAAGACTGGTAGCTCCTTCAGCTTTAACGGTAAATGCCTTGAGGATTATAATTCCCGCTCCTTGGCCCGATGCACCATCCACAGACAATGCTTTGGTGCCGCTAGAGTCAGCGGGTAGCGAAATCGTTCCCGTAGGCGCATCTAGAATAATTACACCGTTGCGACTCTGGGTTGCTGTTACTTCAATATCGCCAGCATTGCTGACTTTGATTGAGCCGTTATAACTAGCAACTCGAACACCACCAAGAAATTTGACGTCTGAACCGCCATATACAGTGTTGGCTAGAATTTTTCCACCGATGCCGTTTGTCGGATTGCTGGTACCGATGACACGAGCACCACATTATTGCCGCCGCCAACAGTAATATTTCCTGGGTCTCCATTGCCGGCGATTATCTTTATCTGGGCCGAATAGAATCCAGGGTTTGTATCGAAATATCCGTGAGCACTGGTCACATTGCCGTTGACAGTCAGGATGCCGTTGTAACCCAGCATAGTGATATTGCCGTCGGCATTTATGGTATCAGTAGTCACATCACCGTCATTGGCTTTGATAGTAATGCTGCCACCAGTACTGGTGAATTTCTTCGCGGTAATTGATCCCGAGTTCGAAATTATCTTTATGTAGCCAGTGGCGGTCACGTCAGTGGTTATCGTGCACGAGCTTTCGAGGATATCCACATTGCCGCTGACACTAGCTGGAATACTCGCGCAGCTGCCTGTGTAATCAGCTGCATGAGCCGGGGTGGTAAATGCTATCAGCCCAAGTAAGGCTGGAGCAATGGCTAGACCTAGCCATCGTTTCTTTCTTTGTTTCATAATTTTTCCTTGTTTAAGGGTTTGTCTATCCAAGTCGATCAAGTTGAATTCAGGCAGTCGGCAAATACCTCGGCGGCAGTCCGCTGAAATTTATTGCTTATAAAAGGTCTCTACTGCTTGTTTGTTGGTCTGCCTGGGGGTTGATTGGAAATTGAATAGAACATGAAGCATCGTTCAAAGGGGGTCATTCGATCTTTCTTTGTAACCAACAAAAACTTAAACGCTACTAAAAAAACAGCTATCCAAGCCGAACTAGCGCGAATCGAACAAAATAAGAGTTCGCGCGCTTTGCGCACACGCGATTTTTTGTGCAGAGAGAACGATCATAAAACAGTAAAGCTGTGAATCCCAAAAAGCTAGCGCAGCATGCATTTTTAGCTTTGCTAATTTCTTTTTGCTTTAGATTTATCGGGTAAAATTTGTACAGTTTTGTTAATGAGCTGCTCACTAACCGCGCCTGACGATTCTCGTAGAGCCTGACTGGTTCTGCTTCTGCGTGAGTGAGGCTCATGCAATAATATATCTTGATACTTTATTTGCAATTTTTTCAAGATTCTAGCCGGTCCCGAAACCGCTTGGCACGTAGGTCAGAAGCTGCTTTGCAAATATCAAATAGATTGCAGCTCTAACACACTGCTTCGAAGAATCGGAAGAAGTTTCCAAAAAGATAGCGGCAAAATGGCTATCAGCGGCCATTCAATTTCTTCAATGTTGGTTCAGCAGCCGACCAGATAAATAGGCCACCGCAGCCAATAGCACCAAGGGTTGCACCGGCGATAATTACAGGCGATTCTGCCACCACAGCTGCTGCAACGCAGGCGGTAGCGCCAACGCCAAGAACCGCAGCGCGTCCAGTTTCTTGCGGGTACTGCTTGACGGTGTCGCCAATTATTTTGGACGAATCAGTGACAGTTTTGCGGCATTCGCGATAAGCGTCTTGCCACAAGTGCGCTGCTGGCGAAGACTGGCAAACTTCCTGGTCGCTTACTTGTGCAAATTCAAATTTCATGGCTTTTCCCCTTGCGGCTAACTCTTGTCATTAGATTAGCGGCGCCCGGGTTTGAGTTGAATGTGTAATTGAACAGTATTTTGGTCGGACGGTGCTTGGAGATAGAGATTTGTCGGCTAGAATGACAGTAAAGGAATCAGGTCAATGCGAGAGCATCAGATTGTAGTCAACTTAAAAGCGCAGCAATTTGAACAATTGCAGAAGCTCGCGCGTGAACGCGGCTACAAATCGGTGACCGCCTACGTCAAACAAAAAGTGCTAGAACTGGCTCTCGGGCTCGACCCAGAGCAGGCAGGCACTGAGCCGCCTTTGCCATCCGCCGGTTCGCTGACTGATTTGAAGCGCATACACGGAGAACTCAAGTCTTTTCTCGACGAATTGTCGGTGCCGACTCAATTGACAGGCATGCCCGGAATGTCCGCAAAGCCACAAATGGCTCCGGCAGCCCCGCAGCGCAGTGCTCTTGATATTGCGCCGCCTGACGAAGATTTTGATTGGTCTCCTGCGGTTGCCACGCCCGGCACCGGCAGAGTCAGTTTTGATGTGGCTCAGAAAAATACGTTTGATGGCGGCGCTCCGGCCCTGCCCCAGACATCCACTTCAGCTCAAAGTAGCTCTGGCAGCAATTCTGCTCAAGCTCAAGACACCGGCGCCACTCTGCCTCAAGTTTTACCATCAAGCAATCTTGGCGGCTTTGGTTTTGGCCTTGGTATGTCATCGTACGGCAGTAATTCAGCGCGCTTTCAGACTCCCTTCAGTTCGGGCGATCGGCTAAGTGGATACAGAGACATCATGGACGACATGGAGGAGCTCGCCGACAGAGCCTTCGCCATCTCGCCCCGCCTTGGTGCCCTGGATGAAAATGTCGATGATCAACCTGAGGACACTTCACGAGGAGGAGGCCGCAGGCGCTCTGCCGAATTCGAAGAAGAGCCGGTGCAAGCGCAAGAAGCAGCACAAGAAGAATCCTGGGATTTCTCATCTATTGATAAAGAGGAGCAGGCTTCGGTATTACCTGCAACGGCGCCTTCTGTAGAGCCGGCCTCGTTTGTAGCTCCGATTGTGCCGGCTGATTTGCCCGGTGTTGAAGAATTAGCTGAGCAGGAACATCAGGAGAAGTTTTTGCAGGAACAGCTGCTACAAGCTCAGCGTGAGCGCGATCAAGAAGCTGAGTTGGCCAAACAGCAAAAATTGCTGGCAGCGGCTGATCTGGCTGAAAAAGCCGCTGAGGCTGCGCCGGTTTTAGAGCAGCCAGTTTCGCAATCGGCACCAGAGCCAGAGGCCGCCCTGCCTGTAGAACCTGCTCCGCGGCGTCGTTCCGCCACAGCACCAATGCTTCCGCCGCCAGATGAAATCGACGAGAAAGGGCTCCGCACTCCGACTTACGTGCCTCCTCCCGCGCCTCTACCGCCGCGTGTCAGTCAAACTAATATTCCGGCTATGGCCAACCCGGCCGATATTGCCAGTTCCGCTCAGGCCGGGCTGGGAGAATTCGCCGCCGGCGAACCTGTTGATGTGGAAGATGACCTTCTAAGCGACTTGCTGGACAGTAACTTAGCGGCGGCCCACGTGGCTCACAGCCAGCGCGATGAAAGCGCGCCTAACCCTTTTGCCGTATCTCTATCTTTCGAGCTTGAAGCCGCCGCTATGGAGGAACAGACACCTATCGGTCAGGTGGCTATGGAAGAGGAAGCCTTGCTTGAGGAAACGCCGGAGCAAGCGGTGCCGACTACCAGTGTTGAAAATACTACTGACAAGGCGGCAAATAGTAAGACTACGAGTGAATCTGAAGACCAATCTGCAAATGCTCCAACTTTCAGTGGGACTCCTCCCCCAAAGAGACGTCGAACATGAGAGCCTTACCATTGTTTGCTTCCCCTTGACACCATATGATTTCTCCAGATGCAAGTTGCGCATCGAGGGCTCAGCTCCCCTGACCCGAATCAAGACAATTGTCAAGATATAGAATCACATGGCGTGGTATATAGGGATAGTGATAAGGAATTTCATCATGGTTCACCAATCCAGCGATAAACCTAGTTTCAACGAAAATATGCCCGATACTTCAGACGTAATCGAGCGCAGACAGGCCAGCGAACGCTTGCGCAGTGAACCCACAGCGTTCAAAATCGACCCGACTTTTGAGACTCCCGAGAATTTGAAGCTGCTTCAGGCGGCGGGCAGTCCGGAACAGTTTAAAGGTGGTGTGGCCGGCTTCTACGCGGCTTCATCAGAGAGACTGGCGCAACAAACCGAGCGCATGCAGGCTCCTGACTGCAGTGTTGAAGAAATGCAAGCAATGCAGAACAACAACGCATTCATGATCGAAGCTTCAACCAAGCGTGTTTCGGTGGTGCTTTCAAAAAACAATCGGGCTAACTTCGTCAATGAAGGCAGTCTGAGTATGAGTTCGTAATTTACTGGCTGGCTCCAACTAAGCAAAAGGTCGTCCATCGGACGACCTTTTTAGTTAGGTGTGATGATTTCTAGTTGAAGCTTTTGATGGCGTCAGTCAGCACTTTCACTTTCTCAATTGTGATTGGTGCTGCTGTTGCCGAAGTGTCGGCCGATTGAGCCATCATATAAACGATTTTGCCTGAGGTGGGCGATTTGACCGCACCAAAAAAAGTATTGGCAATATCAGTGGAATCACTTGCCTTTTCGGCATGGCCAATCACATAAGGCATGGCTTGACCGCCTACTTGCAGGTTGCCTCGGCTTGTTTTCGTCAATTTTTTGGTGGCTGCGCCACTGCCGCCAGGCGCCGCTGCTACAGCTTCGCCCTTAGCAATGCTATCGATTGAAGCCTCAGGAGTGACGGTGGTACCAGCAGGTGCTGCGGAAGGGTCAACAAAGAAAGTGACAATGGTTTTATTGTCTGGAGGCATTATCACTACAAAAGGTGTGCCAATATTGGCGCCGGCAGTGTATTTGAATCCACCTGGTAGTGGATCGTCAATCACCATAAATTTGCTCGCCACTTCTTTAACTTTGTCCGGGCTGGTCATCTGAGAGAAGAACATGCCGCCGGCTACTACCAATCCAACAACTCCAAGTACGCACAAGACCCCTGCGATCAAAACGATTTTAAGCCAGGTGGCCATACCCCTGATGCTTCTCAAATTCGATTGTCTTTTCATACTCTTGCCTTCTACTAAATGTTTTTCTGCCGACGCCGAATAATCTTAATCGATTGCAAGAAATGTTGTGCATCGTGACGACCCTAAAATGCCAAGAGCTCGACCCTACTCCCTGTACGACAAAAAAGCGCCGGACATAATATCCGGCGCTTTTTCTACTGTTTTAAGGGCTTTTAAATATAACCCAAATTTTGCTGTGCACCTGCTGGTGGCAATATGCGCAATCGTCTCTGGGGCTCATCTCCCACACTGCGGCTGGAAAGATTGAAGCGTTCCACAAGCTGGTGCTGCAATCTTCTTATATAGGCTTTGCGAGGAGTGAGTTCTGTTGGTTCGAGCCGATCCATCACCCTGGCGATGGCCTGCCTTGCTTCTTCTAGTGCCACTTCGGTTTCGTCGATATCGCCTTCGATATCAACTGATCCAATCGATGACTCTTCAAGATGCAGCGCTTCTCTCAGCGCTTTTTGTATTTGCGGTAAGTTGTTGCTTTTTACAACGTAAACCGGCACGCCCTGTGCTTCCGCCAGGCTGAAGATTTTTGCTCCGGCCCGGGCATAACTGCGCAGCGCTAAAATAGCATCTGCTTCATCAATACCTTTGACCACTTCTACAGGCAACTGCAATGTCTTGCAAACGCGCTCCAGCAGTCCTTTGCTTACGGCATAAGGATAAACCTTGAGGTGAGTTTCTTTAGGCGAGGCCCAATCGCTGGCGAATGGTTCCAAACCTTCCACCATTGATACAGTCAAGGTTGGGTCTGGCTTTTGCACCACAGCAAAACTACCCGTGGCTTCGTCGCGACGACGAATCTCAGGGTGAATTTGCCAGCCGCGCAAGAGTTGATCTACAGCCTCAGCCACGTTGCGGTGAACGGCCAGAGTTTGTCTATCGAGAATTTCTACGCAAACATCAAATGTCGGTTCGCTTGAACGCTCCAACACTGTCTTTTGTGTGCCCCGACGTCTTGCTTCATCGTCGCCCAGAGTGACGGTTTGAATGCCGCCAACAAGATCTACCAGAGTTGGATTTTTAAGCAGATTATCGAGAGCGCTACCGTGGGCGGTGCCGATTAAAGTGACGCCTCTTTCAGCGATCGTTCTGGCGGCTTGCGCTTCTTCCTCTGTACCAATTTCGTCGATAACGATTACTTCTGGTGTGTGGTTTTCTACAGCTTCGATCATCACCGCTGCTTGTTGCTCAGATCTAGGCACTTGCATACGTCTGGCTCTGCCGATGGCAGGGTGAGGTACGTCTCCGTCACCGGCGATTTCGTTGGAGGTGTCAATGACTATAACGCGCTTCATCAGTTCGTCGGCCAGCACCCGAGCCATTTCGCGCAGCTTGGTAGTTTTGCCTACGCCTGGGGGTCCGAGGAACAAAATTGATTTGCCTGATTCGACCAGATCGCGAATGACGTCAATTGTGCCTGAAATGGCGCGTCCCACCCGGCAAGTGAGGCCGATGATATTGCCGGCGCGGTTGCGCAAAGCCGATATTCTGTGGAGAGTTCTTTCAATACCTGCCCGGTTATCGCCAGAAAACTGGCCCACTCTTGCTACCGCTGCTTCCAGATCATCATGAGTGATTGGTTGATCAGATAGATAGAGGGTGTGTCTGTCCAGATAACGTGCTTCTGGCAGGCGGCCGAGATCCATTACTACTTCGTAAAGGCCGTTGGTATCTTTTTCAATGGCCTTCTGCATCTTGGGAGGCAGAATTTCTAGAAAAGATGTTAGATCGTCGGCTGGAGCAATCACTTCCATTTAGTTTCTCCGTGGTGGTGGAGCAGTTACCTGCATACTCATATTATTTGGCGATGATGGTGAACTCTTTGTTCTCCGTTAATTCCAGCACCTCCTCGGTAATACGTTGGCCGGGTATAAGCACAGGGATACCGGGAGGACAGGGGCACACGATCTCAGCTGAAATTCGACCTTCGGCTTCTTCGCGG
>Ga0105047_10006288_pt1 | contig 20167 bp, 11 predicted proteins | sample MAT04_FD_78384 | JGI IMG/M metagenome (GOLD analysis project Ga0105047, IMG submission 78384) | Freshwater microbial communities from Lake Fryxell liftoff mats and glacier meltwater in Antarctica - MAT-04 (megahit assembly) | ecosystem: Environmental > Aquatic > Freshwater > Ice > Liftoff...
CCGGGGTGGAAGCTGCCGCTGATTGCCGGCTGGGCAGGTGTGTGGTGTGTTGTAATTGGCTGCAGCCCTCTCTCCATTCCACTACTGATGAAGAGCAAGCATTTCCTAATCGGAACTTAATTCTCTTTATAACATCTAAAGTCATTCTCGTAACCCTCGTTATACAAGGCTTAACGCTTCCGTGGCTAATAAAGAAGGTAAACCTCGGGGACAAATACAGCGCATGACAGAAGCCGAGCAAGAGCAGATTATTCAAAAGAAAATGGCGAAAGCCTCACTACAATTATTAGAAGATAAATATGGCAACGAACAGGTTAGCAATAAGCATCTTGATAATTTCATGTCAAAACTGCGAATGGATGTAGAAGTTTTAGAACCAAATAATGATGTAATAAAAAATACGGCGGGCAATACTCTTAAAGATTTTCATAAGATATATGTAGAGGTATTAGATCAGCAGAAACAATTACTTAAAGATTTGAACAGAAAGTCAGAGTTTGATGAAGACCTAATAAGAAAATATCTTTCATTAGTTGATATAGAAGAATTTAAACTTCGTGAAAAACGAACCTGGACTAACAAACATATTTATAAAAAATACTTACTCCCATCATTGAATAGGCTACAGTATACCAATACCATTGATGGTCCATATAAAATATAACCCGCTGCCACTTGCTTTCTGCCACCTTGTAAAAAATCATATTCCGAAATTCTAGTTCCTGAAAGACTTAAACGTTTGTAAATTGAAAAAATAGTTCCCTCAGGAATGTTAACATCAATATTTGATGATCCATCCAGAGTATCGATAGCAACAATGTATTTTGCTTGTAAATTACCTGTATCAATGATTTCCTCCTTTTCTTCAGAGACTATAGGAGCAACCTGTTTTCCATTTTTTAATGCTCTTATAAAACGTATGTCTGCTATTACAACTAATTTTTGCTGACTCTCACCCTGGATATTTAAATAATCTGCTGAACCTGATATATTATTTAGTCCCACCCTACTTTCTTCTCTGTTTACGATTTTTGCAGCCAATGAAATGTCACAGTCTTGTATTGTGTGCTTTTATTTATGCAAGTTCACTTTCAATTTGATGTATTGCCAGTACAGTTTTCATAAATGAATCTGGAGTTACCGAAATTGAGTCGATACCTTCTTTGACCAAAAATTGTGCAAAATCTGGATAATCTGAGGGGCCCTGACCGCAAATACCAACTTTTACATTATTCCTCTTCGCAGATTTTATAAGGCTGGAAATTAAACTCAGCACAGCTGGATTTCTTTCATCATACAAATTGGCTACCAATGAAGAATCCCTGTCCAAACCTAACGCAAGCTGTGTAAGATCATTAGAACCTATTGAAAAACCATCAATATATTTTGAAAACTCATCAGCCAGAATTACATTAGAAGGTATTTCTGCCATTAAATAAACTTCAAGTCCATCATCTCCCCTTTTAAGGCCAAACTCTTCCATAACCTCATAAACCTTTTTTAACTCTTCAATAGTTCTGCAAAAAGGAATCATTACAACTACATTATCAAGACCTAATTCTTCCCTGACTTTTTTAATAGCTTTACATTCTAATGCAAATGCAGGCTTGAAATTTTCTGAATAATACCTTGACGCACCCCTCCATCCAATCATAGGATTTTCTTCCTTTGGCTCAAAATATTTACCGCCTAAAAGATTATAGTATTCATTACTTTTAAAATCACTAAATCTTAATATTACTTTATTTGGATAAAATGCACTTGCAATTTTTGCAACACCAAAAGAGAGTTTGTCAACAAAGTATTGCTCTTCTGAGCTGAACCCAGCAATAAGCCGTTCTATTTCTTTTGATAAAATAATATCATTGAGAGTCTTATGCTTTAATAATGCTAATGGATGTACTTTGATATAGTTATTAATAATAAATTCTTCTCTTGCAAGACCTATTCCTTTAGAAGGCAAAGAGGCAAAACGGAAGCAAAGAGAAGGTGACGCCACATTCAATAAAATAGGCGTTTTCACAACAGGGATATCAGAAAGATTAAATTCTATCTTTTCAAATTCAATTGCCCCTTCATAAACAATTCCCTGATCACCTTCAGCGCATGAAGCAGTTATGAATTGACCTTCAGAAAGAATATCCGTAGCATTACCACATCCAACAATTGCCGGTACACCCAATTCTCTTGCGACAATTGCTGCATGGCATGTTCTTCCTCCTTTATTGGTGATAATAGCAGAAGCCTTTTTCATTATTGGCTCCCAATCAGGGTCTGTTATATCTGTTACCAATATATCACCGTCATTAAATTCGTGACCTTCCACCACTCTCTTATCAAGCGAGTATAAAATATTTACTTTGCCTGAAGCAATCTTATCACCAACAGCAATCCCTTTTATCAGAACTTTTGAAAACCTTTCTTCATCATTAATATTGTATTCAATTATTTTATCTGGCATTTTTTGTGAATGTATAGTTTCAGGCCGCGCTTGAACAATAAATAATTCATTAGATATACCATCCACTGCCCACTCTATATCCATTGGAGTCCATTTACCCTTCAAATCAGAGTAATACTTTTCAATTGAGGTTACCCACCTGGCTAACCTGATAATCATTTCATCAGAAATACAAAAATTATTTTGAAATTTTTTTTCTGTTAGAATTATCTTTACTCTTTCATCGGGTTTATCACTATAAACCATCATCTTATCTTTTACACCCAATTTTTTTTCTATGATAGATGAGTATCCTTTTTCTAATGCAGGTTTGAAAACTATAAATTCATCTGGAGAAACTGAACCCTGCACCACCATTTCACCTAAACCATAAGCACCATTAATAAGAACAACATCTTTAAATCCACTCTCGGTATCAAGACTGAATGCAACACCAGATGCTCCAAGATCACTACGGACCATTTTTTGGATACAAATACTTATACCAATACTAAAATGGTCATAACCAAATGAATTACGATAACTTATAGCTCTATCAGTAAATAAAGAAGCAAAACAGTTCCTAACTGAATCCATTAAAGAAGCTGGCCCATGTACATTTAAGAACGTCTCCTGCTGCCCGGCAAAAGAGGCATCTGGCAAATCTTCAGCAGTGGCCGATGATCTTACAGCCACGTCAGTATATTCCTGGCCATATTTTGAAGATAACTCGGCATAGGCTGCTATAATTACTTCACTCATTTCTTTTGGAAAACGACCATTACTAATCAATAGACGAACCTGATGGCCCCCTCTGCGCAAAGATTCTATACTGCTAAAATCAATTGAATTAATAATATGAGGAATTACCGATTCCAGATTATTATAAGAAAGAAAGTTTCTGTAGGCTTCAACAGTTATAACCAAGCCACCAGGAATTTGAATTCCAAGCGCATTTAAGTTTTGAAGCATTTCACCTAACGACGCATTTTTCCCGCCAACATTTTCTATATCATTGATCCCTACCTGATTAAGTTCCAGAATTAATTTGCCATTCATGTCAGAAACGATTTAATAAAATTTGAGATGAGAATTTTTCAAAATTAGCTACTTGCTATTGATGAAATTTTCGATAACCTATTAATACACTGCATTTTTTTAACAAAAGAAATTTTATTAATTTAACAGCACCTATAGCTCAAATCGCCTCATCCACCAAATACAAAATGGATTGATAATTTTCTTTTACTGCTTCAGACAGAGCAATCTCACAGGTTTTGGTGGAGGAATAATATCCTGAATATTGCTTCCCTTTTATTTCTAATGCCTCTTGATTGGTAGCAGTTGTAATTAGTTCAGGAAACAAAAAGCCACGATCACCAGCCATACCGCAGCAACCGTTATTTTTCGGTACAATAACATCAACAGCAAAATGGTTAGCAATGCTAATAAATTTATCAACTGTTTTCATTTTCTCCAAGGAGCAAACAGTATGCAGTACAATTCTATTTTTCTTTTGTTTTACAATAGCAGTTGGCATCACTTTGTCATGTAAAAAATCAATACTATCAAGAATGGTTAGCTTATCGAATTTTTGCTGGTTATTATCCTTCAGTACAGGACGCATACGATGTAATGAATAGGCGCATGAACTTACATCGATAACTATCGGGAATGCCCCATCATGGCTGCTTTGCCATAACATTTCCACTATATTGTTTGCAGTAAATATATATGCATCTTTATATCCTTTGGAAGAAAATATTTGGCTGCAGCAGCTACCACTAACATCGTCCAACATCACTACCTCCATATCTGATTTAGTACAAATACTCATAAACGTTTCGAAAATATTTTTTTCTTTTCCTTCATAAGTACCCAACATCCTTGATATACAACTCGGGAAATAAACTACCTTATTGCCAACTATTTTATTGGATTGTATTTTTGTTTTGATTACACCACAATCTGGAGGATAACTAATTTGCGCTGACCATAATGGCATTGAAGGAATTATTTTTTTTATGTATTTTGTTATTTTGGTCATTGTATTTTTACCCAACAATTTATTTATAACAACACCCATTTTTAAAAAAGCACGTATCCACCACTCTACTGTTTTAAAATGCTTTGCCACCAATAAAGCTATTTTGTTGGCAGCAACCGAATGATTCTCTCCCCTTAGCCTTTTGACTAAATTGCCGGTATTGATATCCACCGGGCAGGTCGTAGCGCACAAGCCATCCACAGCGCAGGTATCCATCACATCATATTGGGACTCCTTGAGCAGTAAGTTATAATTGGATTTATCACCTGAAAGCTGCAGTTTTTTCAAGGCTCTTCTAATTACAATTCTGCGTCTTGGAGTTGCCGTCAAATCCCGACTTGGGCATATGTGTTCACAGTAACCACATTCAATACAGCGGTCCACTTCTTCTTCTACTGCCGGCAGCTCTTTTAAATTTTTGATGTGCACCCGTTCATCTTCGTTGATGATCACACCTGGATTTAAGAGCTGTTGCGGATCGACAGCAAGCTTAATTTTTTTCATAATGGCATAGGCATCGCTTCCCCATTCTGTTTCCACAAACGGTGCCATGTTACGACCAGTGCCATGCTCTGCTTTTAAAGCGCCGTCATATTTTTTCGTAGTAAGTGTTACTACTTCCTGCAAAAATTTATCATACCTCGTAATCTCTTCAGGCGTATTAAATGACTGTGTAACTACAAAATGAATATTGCCATCTTTGGCGTGCCCAAAAATGATAGCGTTGATATAATGATATTTTTTAAATAGCTCCTGCAGGTCAATGATCGCATCTCCCAATTGTTCAACTGGGAAAGCAATATCTTCCAGAATCACCGTGGTACCGCTCGCACGAACAGCTCCTACCGCAGGGAACAAACCCTTTCGCACTTTCCATAAAAATGCCTGCTCTGCAGGATCATTGGTAAAAACCGGTGCATTGAACAGGTCTAGCGTACCGGTGCTGGATAAAAAACTGTTCACCCGGGCGTCCAGTTCCGTCTGACTGTTTTCCTGGAACTCAATTAGCAATGCTGCTGCCGCTTCCGGCAGAGTCTTTACAATGGCAGGCATGCCATCCATATTTTCTACTGCACACAAAGAAGCCCTGTCCATCAATTCCACCATCAATGCTCCGGCATGAGTAAGCGGAACAATTGCCTGGCAGGCTGCATAGATATTGGGAAAATATAAAAGGGCTGTTGACTTAAAAGGATAATCCGGCACAGTTTGCAATACCGCTTCTGCAATAAAAGCCAAAGTACCTTCTGCACCGATCAACAGGTGTGCCAGTACATCTAATGGATGCTGGTAATCGATGAATGCATTGAGTGAGTAACCAACTGTATTCTTAGTTTGATATTTTTTCCGCACTTTATTAAACAATGTTTCATTGACTGCGATCTCATCCCGAAGCGCTGCAATGCTTTTAAACAGTTCACTGCACTCCTCTTCAAAACGGGTATAATCTGTTTGCTTTTCTGTGCTGAATGTTTTTCCATCCGGTAATATGAAGCGGATGTATTTAGTGGTATGATAGGAATTAAGTTTTACACCGCAGCACATGCCGCTGGCGTTATTAGATAAAATGCCACCCATCATGGCAGCACTGATGCTGGATGGATCAGGGCCTATTTTTTTATTATACTTTCTTAAATAAGCATTTACCATGGCACCGGTAATACCCGGTTGCATCCTTACTAAATCGCCGGCGGCTTCTATTTGTATCATGTTCCAGGACTGGCTCAGGTCTACCAGTATGCCATTCGTGATGCTCTGGCCGCTAAGGCTGGTGCCACCTGTACGAAATACCAACGGTATGTTATACTGTTGTGAAAATTGAAACAGAGAAATGATCTCCGCTTCATTCAGCGGCTGCACCACCGCTTTTGGAACCAGGTGATAAAAGCCTGCATCCGAAGCAAAAGAAATCAGATCAATATACCTTGCCCTAATGCGATATTCAGGTATTATTTTTTTTAATGCTTCAATCATCCTTGGCCTTATTTTGAAAAGAAATGAAAAATTGTATGATCTGATATAGATCCGGGATAGTAATATTGTACACCTACCAATACAGATAAGCAACTCCGAAACTTGAGCAACTTTTAGTTTCCCAACTGCTTTACGGCAATGTATGTCATCAATCCGGTACTCAAGGCAAAAGCATTTTCATCAATATCAAAGGTTGATGTATGAAGTGAAGAAACGATTCCTTTTTCTTTATTACCTGTCCCCAAAAAATAAAAACAGGCTTCTGTTACTTGTGAATAATATCCAAAGTCTTCGCCGTAGGTAAAACTGTCTAAATCTAATACATTTTCTTTTCCAAGGTATTCGGTAGCATATAAGGTAACCAGTTCAGTAAGCTTTGGATCGTTGTTAACGAATGGATATCCACGGAGTATATTAAATTCACAGCTTCCACCCATGCTTTCTGCTATACCTTCAGCCATTTTCTTCATTCGTTGGTGCGCTTCATTTCGCCAATTTTCATCAAATGACCGGAAAGTTCCTTCCAGATATACTACATCAGGGATGACATTCGTCAACCCATTGGCTGTTACCTTTCCAAAAGATAAAACAGTTGGATAATTTGGATTGGCCATACGACTTACGATCTGTTGTAAAGCAACAAGGACATGGGCGGTAATCAATACGGGATCGGTATTGAGATGAGGGCTGGCAGCATGTCCCCCCTTACCACGAATTGTAACATATAATTCATCGTGTGATGCCATAAATTTCCCTTTTTTTATACCAATCTTTCCGCAATCAATAAGCGGATAGCAATGCTGCCCTACCACAGAGTTCGGAATCGGATTTTCCAAAACTCCCTCTTTAATCATCAGGCTTGCTCCGCCTGGGATTTTTTCTTCACCAGGTTGAAAAATTAGTTTTACAACCCCTCCGAATTTACCTTTCATGATTTGCAATATCCTGGCAGTTCCAAGCAGAGAGGAGGTATGCACATCATGACCACAAGCATGCATCACACCCTTGTAATGTGAAGCGTATTCAACATTATTGGTCTCTGTAATTGGCAATGCATCAATATCTGCACGCAAAGCAATAACTTTATCGGATGGTTTTTCACCTTTTATTATAGCTACAATTCCCGTATTGGCCATAGATTCCCAGGAAATTCCCATCTCATCCAACCGTCCTTTTATAAATGCAGATGTTTCATATTCGTGAAAAGATAATTCGGGATGAACATGCAAATGTCTTCTGTTTACAACTACATCACTCAGTATACTTTGAGCTATGCCCTTAATTTCCGCTTTTAACATTTACACACTTATTTTTTTGGTTACACATAATACCTTAAAAATTACTTTTAGTCTCTTGATTTATCATATAATAATGTTTTAGAAATTAGGACCATTTACATCCCACCAAACCCTAGTTCCACCGTTATCTGGCCCACCTAATATTATTATTGCTTTTGCCACCTCTGCTGCATTGTTAGTGTATTCTGATACAGGGTAAGGTGATCTACGAATTTGTATATCAGTGCTGATTGTACCACCGCTGTTATTCCGACTTGCTGTTACCGGAAAAAGTTTAGGATAGCCAGTTCTGCGAAAATTAGTCCAACTTTCTGTACCATCCGGAAAATTAGCGATCCATTTTTGGGTAATAATTCTTTCCAAATTTTCTTCTTTTGCAGCAGCATCATCCCACTTAATCGTTATAGTAGAAAGTGTAGGAGAATTATTTAATGGCTGTAAAGGATCTACATAATTATTAGGCTTGCTTATCGAATTATTGATATAAGTAATTGCAGCCCCCCCTACACCCCATTGATCAAGAGAGTTCTGTATACCTGCTTCATAAAACATTTGAGGAGTTCCACCCATGTTCCAGCCTCTTAATGCTCCTTCTGCAAGAAGGAAATTGACTTCTGATACGGTCATCATAGTAGCTGGAGTTGATTGGGCGAATTTTTCTGATATATCTGAGAATTTAAGTAAATCTAAATAACCAGACTGAACATATCCTTGCTTAAGGCCTATATATTTTGTTGGATCAAAAGAAGATTTCTCAAAATATTCACTTATACGTGGATCATTATAGCTATCCATATAAGATACTATTGCTGCCCCCGCACGAATAGTCACCCATTGCTTTGAAGAAGACCACAACAAATTAAATCCTCCTTTGCTCGTAGCATTATCAGCATTAGAAGTAAAAACACCTCCGTTGGCAGGATCTATCGCCTTCAATGCTTGTTGCTTTGCAGTAGCTGGGTCAATTTTTACAATATGCATAGCTAAACGTAAACGTAATGAATTTGCATACTTTAACCATTTGGAATAATCACCAGCATAAACAACATCAAATTTTTTAAATGGGTTAGAGCCTGGAAAAGATGCAATATATTTTTTCAAGTTATTTACGGCGGTATCCAATTCATCAAAAAAAGCAGTATAAATTGATTGCTGATTGTCATAAGAAACAGTAGTGCCACCAAGTCCGTATTTACTAAATGGAACCGGACCGTATATATCAGTTATTTTGTGCATTTCTGCAACTTGCAAAATTAATGCTATAGCCCAAAAATCCGGCGAGGAGGCTGGTGTTCCCAGTGTTTTAAGATTATTAACTGGGGCCATAACAGCGTTATATCCTATTCCCCACAATCCATAGTTGTCCCATCCAGTAAAATTATATGAATTACCAGGGCTCTCTTCTGGATAGGCCTCAGTAAGATATCCTGCGAATGGACAGCTTATATGATATTCACCAAGGACCCCCTGTAAGGAATTTGCCCCGGAAGGATTATTGGGGACAATTGAATATTGAAGTTCTGGATAAAACCCCCCAATATTATTATTATCCGGTATAAGCTGGGTGTTTGAAACACCATTTGAATCTGTATTAAATTCCTCAAACTTTTTAGTGCAGCTATTGAAGACTACTAATGAGAGTAAAAGTGCCAACAAGATTCGATTTTTAAAATAGAATTTATTATTTTTCATTTGCTTATTTTTTAAATTAATATTTAGAAAGTAATATTGAGATTGACACCCACACTTCGCAATGCCGGTAAATTCATTACATCTACACCTGAAAACCCATTCCCAATTGAATATGCGATTTCAGGATCATATGGAGCTGGTTTGTATAAATACGCAAGATTCCTACCTATTAATGAAAGCCGTAGGTTTTTTATAAACCCATTTTTAAGCATTTTACTTGGCAATGAATAACTAATACTTGCTTCCCTAATTCTAATGACTGTAGCATCATACATATATTCGCCATTTACTTTATTTGACGTGTTAGAATAATACCATTTGTATGCATCTACTTTGGACACTGAAGCGCCATTCGGGAGGATGCCATTTATAGCAACCCCGCCATTATCGCGGGCATTGCCGGTGGCTTTTGAGACGCCATAATTATCCAATAGCATCTCTGTCTTTGATAATACTTCACCACCAAATTTCCCGTCAACCAAAAAACTGAATGTGAAATCTTTATAGGAAAAACTGTTAGACCAACCTAATTGGAATTTCGGGTTAGGATTACCTAGAAAACTTGGTGCCCCAGTTTTTACTAAAGGCACACTATCAGCAGATAATTTCACCTTACCACTTGCAGAATCATTTTGTAAATTATACCCGTAAATGTCTCCATAAGAGCCACCGATTTTGAGGATTGAATAATAATTATTGTTATCCTGCGCAAGGACAAATTCATTAGTCCCTTCTGCAAGTGATTTGACAACATTTTTATTTGTAGAGAAATTGATTAGGGTACTCCATTTTAAAGCCCCTTTTGCTAAAGGTGAATATCCCATAGTTAATTCAACACCTGAATTTTCAATATTACCCGCATTAATAAATCGTCTGCTATATCCTGTTCCTGGAGGAACCAAAATAGAAAAAAATTGATTGGTGCTTTTTGTTTTATAATACGTGAAGTCTATGCTAATTTGATTATGAAAGAAACCTAATTCTGAACCTAATTCCAGGGATTTTGTTTTTTCTGGATTTAAATCTGCAAATGGTGCTGTATTATTAAATATTACACCACCACCCCTGCCAATGTAATTTTGGGGGTTTGTAACATAAATAGGCACGCTATTACCTACAACAGCGTATGATCCTCTAAGTCTGGCTAAACTGACAACTTCCGGTAATTTTAATGCTTTATTTAAAATTGTGCTTATCCCGGCAGATGGATAGAAGTAAGAGCCGTTTGGTGTGTAACTTAAATTTGAAGACCAATCGTTTCTACCAGTTACATCTAGAAATAACCAATCGTTAAATGATACACTAATAGCGCCAAAGGCTGCTTGTAATTGTGAATGCTCTTCTGAAACTGAATAGCTGTTAGTATTGGGCGAAGCAAGATCCATATTTTGTATAGTAAATATATTTGGAATGTAAAGCGCATTAGAACTTATACCCGTTCCATTGTTGCGTGAATCATTGATACTTGCGCCTAATATTGTATTCACATGTATTTTTCCAAAGAACTTGGTATAATTCAGCATAGCATCTCCATAATAGAGCGTGTTTGTCAAGTTATTAACTCCATATTGACCGTTAAGACCTGCACGAACGATGGGGCCACCAGCATACCAATTTGAGGTGTTTTTATCATTTATTTTGTCAACATTACCACGAAGTTGGAAACTCAGTGAGTTTGTAATATTATACTTGGCGGCTATTTTAAGCATTGTTCTATTTCTGTCGGACTTATTTTGAACGAAGTTGTTCACCCAATAAGGATTCATAGCACCACTAGAACTAGGTGGTAAAAACCAGTTCTGAGTCATCATTTTTCTAATTGGATCATATATAGTTGGATTTTTATATTGGTTAAAATCTAACCCTCTTGGAAATAGATATAATCTTGTTATGTTATTTAGGTATCCAAGATTGGGAGAATTATTAAGGGTCTGCTGAATATAATTAGCATTAACATCAATGCTTAGCTTGTTATTTAAAAAGCGTGCAGTTTCATGAATATTGAAATTATGTCTCGATAAGGAATTATTCTCCAATACCCCACTTCCCGTGGTATTAGAATAGGAAATATAGGTCTGAGCTTTTTCTGCACCTGTTGCAAATGAAATTGCATTTACCAGAGTGTTTCCTGTTTTAAAAAAGTCTGTTATATTATCTGTTGCGGTCGTAGTTGCCTTCCCCCAACTAAACTCTGATCCAACAGATGATTGCCCATATGAATCCTGTAATTGAGGTTTATAAGCAACTTTATCCGCTATGTAACTTGATGAAAAATTTACTTTTGAAATACCGACTTTCCCTTTTTTTGTGTTTATTAAAATAACTCCGTTAGCAGCCGCACTGCCGTATAATGCTGCTGCAGAAGCACCTTTTAAAATGCTCATACTTTCAATATCATCCGGATTTAAGTTGGATATGCCATCACCGCCATCCCTTCCTTCAAATGTGGAAGGAGTAACCTCACTAGGATTGTTTATCAAAGGAATACCATCAATAACATATAAAGGCTGGTTACTTCCAGTAGCCGATTTATTTCCACGAATCAAAACTTTAACTGAACCTCCTATACCAGAAGCATTACTACTTATGGTAACACCAGCCGCTTTGCCAGATAATGAATTCATGAAGTTGGTTTGGGGCACAACATTTAGTACTTCACCCGTTACCTTTTGTATACTGTAAGCAATAGACTTTGAACTCCTATTTATACCTAAAGCGGATACCACCACGTCACCTAACAAACCAGCATTTTCAACCAATTGTATATCTATTTTTATTTTATCGTTCACAATAACTTCCTGGGTCACATATCCTATAAAAGAAAAAACTAACATACTATTATCTGGAACGCTTATTGAGTATTTACCTTCAGTATCAGTAGAAGTTCCTTGTTTACCGTCTTTAATTTTAACACTAACACCCGCAAGCGGCTCTCCTTTTGCATTTGTTATAAGGCCCGACACCTCGATGTCCTTTGTATTTATTATCATTGGACGAAACTTAGCTTTTGGGGTACTAAACTTAATATTTTTATTGACGGAATATCCTTTTGCTGTGGCATTAAAACAAAAAAACAATGTCAGGATGGAAAACCAACCAAATAAAAAGTATGGGTTATTTTTGGGGAAATAAACCGGTAACCCTTTTTTGTGTGATAAATACTCTTTCATACGCGTTTGGTTTTATTTTATATTAAAAAAGACAGTTTATGTGTTTTATAATAAATGACAAGGAATTTGATTTTATACCTCATCCAATTTAACAAAGCTATTTTATGAGAACTGTTTAAAAAACCTTCCCATTATCAAATAATGACACTCCTTTTTCATAAATAATAACTTTTGCACAATACAATAGACAATATAAACCCAATACTATACCCTTTTCTGGCGGGCAGATATTTACATTCAAAGCGTGAAGTGCATTGTTATGGGCATATTTTTCTGCCAACAGTTGTGCTAATTTCACAACAAGAAGCTCATCAAAATTGAAATAGGTAACCCCCTTAATAATTTTTGCAACAACAAGTGATTAGACAAATCCTAATCCAAAGCAAAAATTTAAATACTGTTAATAAGGCGTAGATAAAAAGGCTTGGCAGAATTTAGTTACCAACCAGCACATGTGGTGGCAACAGCACAATCTGCCCGTTTTTCTCGTCTATCTTTTCAGCATGGTAAATGGTTCGCAACTCCTCAAATGCAGCGTTTAGTTTAGTAAAAGTTTCACCACCAACGGGAATTCTTCCGGTAAATCTTCCGCCAGGGATTTCCTGTTTGAACACCGGCCTGGGAACGGTTCTGAATAATTCAAGGTCAATGAGAGAACGAAGGGCAATAAGACGCCACCGCCAAGCCTTTCGTGATTGCATCGTCAGCTTTTGTTCTGCTTTTTGGATTAACCGGTACGCTTCCTCCGCACTCGCATTGATATTTTCACGCTTAAAATTCTGTTCTAATGTAGCGATAGCTTTTGCCATATCATCAACAACATCCGGTGAGAACTCGAAGGCTATATATTCCTTGATGATGTCCATCGCAGGGCGATTAGCCTGCCAGTAAAATTGAGCATACAGGACTTTATTTATGTCATCGTAAATCCCTTCGGAATAAGGGAAACCACCAGCCAGGAAATATGATCTATCTCTCCACTCGGTCTGAAAACGTTCTGGCAAAGGTGCTGCCCCGAACCCCCCCCAAGGCAACTGGCCAAGCATTGTAATTTCGGGAAACCCGAGCATTGAGAAACCGCCCGGAATACCGACTGGCCTCGTTGCGTCGGACAACCATTCGCTTATCATATAGCTGGCCCACTCCGGCTTCCTTTCGGAAAATATTTTATTAATCTCCAACCACTCATCCGGAGAAAAGTACCAGGAGGACATTATTATTTTGGCCTCAGGAATGTATTTTCGCTGCTGTTCAGCCAAAAGCCTTGCAATGCGCAGATAGCCGTTTGTCCCCCATGGTTTGCAATTATTGCAGCAGCAACCGCCCCCATCATACGGCCAGATAAAATAGTACTTAGGCTTCACATCTGCAAATTCGCGTAGCAACTGGGCAGCATTCGCCAATAGGTACTCAGTTCCACCTGGTTTGCTCGGACAAATATCACTTACGTTCTGGGCTCCTTTGTTGATACAATTAACAGCCCTTATATCTGCCGGGCTATTGCGATAACCGGCATTCCCCTCATCGCCCCAGGCCACATCCAGTCCAATTGCACTGGCTGTTTTAAGAACCGCATGAAGCCGCGCCCGAAACTTGACGGCAACGGGATCGCTAAATCCATTGTATTCTGGTGAGTCATACCATAAGAGCAACACATTATAGCCCCAAAGCGCCACATCCTCAACATATTGTTGTACCTCGGCTATCGGTGCAACATGGTAAAAGTTATTGAAGTGTGTAGCTAAATAAATCCCACGGACCGGCTTCTCTGGCACCGATGTCCCACGCCAGTTACCCGCCGTGAAACCACCCTGATCATACCGGGAAGAGCGGAGAAATTTGCCTACGCCATAAAGAACGCCTCGCTCGTCATTGCCAATAATCCGGACAATACCGCCTTTACCATCAGCGATCCTAAAGCCTTCAACACCAATACCAGGCTCTATCGCCAACTCTATGTTTAAAGCTGCATCGCCATTTACCTTCGTCTTTACATTGCAACGTTGCTGAACCTGTCGGGTAAATAACCTGGCGATGTTTTTTAATACTGGTCCAGCATCCTTTGGCAACCTGATGCACACAGACCTAACAGTCTTAAATTTTGCCGATGAAATCATTTCAGAGTTGATACCAGATGTAACCTGAATGGTAGAAATAATACCCTTTGCCTTCACTCTTTTAAAATCACTTTGTGATTTATAATGGAATCCATTGGAGTTTCTAACATCTGTTATTATTCTTGGAACCTCAACTTGAAGGGTATCGGAATTAACAAAAGCATTATTAGAAGAACCACTTGCTTTGAACATCCAACAAAAAAGAAATGTCAGAATAAAAATGCAACCCAACATTAAGAAAGGTCTACCTTGTGAAAAATAAAGAGCTAACCCATTATTGTTTAATAAATGCTTTCTCATTCCGATCATATTTGAATTTAAATTTTATAAAAAACTGTTTCTATATTTTATTAAACAAGTGAAGGAACGTGCTTCTATTTTTCATCCGCTTTAACAAAGTTATTTTATGAGAATAACTAATAAAACCATCCCATTATCAAATAACGACACTGCTTTTGCATAGATAAAAATATTTACTCAATTTTAAGACAATATGCAGTAAAGTCTTTCGCAGATTGGATCAAAAATGAATAATACCAATACTCATTTTACCAACTTTTAATACGGTTTTGGTCTTTAACATTTTTATTTTTTATGCTTATACAATAAGTCAATCGCTTCTTGAAGGTTTTACACAAATTAAACTTATCTACTTAGCATTTTCAAACTTTCTTCTATTGATATACCATCATGAACAATACTCATCAAAACTTTAGTAATAAGCGAAGGATTTTTATGCTGAATAATATTACGGCCATAAACAATACCAGATACACCCTGTTCCATGAGCCTTTTTGTTCGAACAAGTATTTCTTCATCCGATGTCTTACCTCCTCCTCTGACCAAAACAGGGATGTCGCCTGCTATCTCTACTACACGGTGATATTCATTCACATTATCGCAAGGATCAGCCTTTATGATATCCGCGCCCAATTCTACTGCCTGTCTCACCAATGGAATAATTTTTTGAATATCTCCATCTACCATATAACCACCCTTTTCATTATTAGGTCTAAATACTAAAGGTTCGATCATTAACGGCATACTGTAATAATCAGAAGCTGTCTTTATTTTAAGAATATTGTCTATGCATTGAGCTGTTACTTCCGGAGCTCCCGGAATACTAAACAAATTAATGCACATACATGCAGCATCAGCCTTGACCGCATGAAGCACTGGTTGATCAATCATTTTACTAAAAGCGCATGTTGGCAGAGATTCACCATAAACATTGGCTACGTCAGTGCGAAGTACAAGCGAAGGCTTTTGCTTACCTGGAGTTTTTTGTAAGTATTTGAGCTGACCGATGGTTAACTGTATAGCATCAGGCCCTGCATCAATTATCGTATCAACTGCTGCTTGCATGTTTTCTATCCCATGTAAAAATCCATACTCATTGAAAAATCCATGATCTATTGCAACGTCAAAACATTTATTAGAGCCGGGATGAAAAAGCCTATTAAGTCTATATGATTTCATATCAATTTATTTGCTTTTTAGGAAAATAAAATTTGTAGTACATTCTTCGGAACTTTTGAGGCAAATAAAATTATTACAATAGCAAATGAGGCAAATAATTTATGGCCAGACGCCCACACTATTCCCACAGTGAATTTATTATTTCAACAGTTTCATCGACTAATACATCTCCACCGATAGGACCAACCATATTGGCCATTGCACTATACCCGCCCCCGTGAAGGGCTCTTTCAGTAGGAAGATAATCACAATAATCACAACTTAATTGCACAATAAATGTTTGTTTTGCTTTACTCCTTCCTGTTATCCTTAAGCCATAATCCACAAATAGTTCAAATGGATTAGAAGCAATTGACACTTCTCCAAGTCTAATTACATGTAACTCCATTTTTAAAATAGGAAATTTTTCCTGGTTTTTATATTGCTCCAATACAGCATCTTTTTTTCTTACCACACCATAATCAGAATTTTTATTATCCCAGGGACCATATTCCATTATTTTTTCATTTTCCCTTATCTCCTTTAGAAACCTGTTCCATGCAGTGGCAGGAGAATTTGAATCCTGTGGTTCCCTGGAGTGTATTTCAGTAGATATTTTTAAGGCTTCTTTATACTCCTCGTTACTAACTATTCTGGTGGGAATATTAATATCTTTAACGATGTGTTTAAAAACCACTTTTGTTTGAATTGCTTTTTTTGCATCAGCGTAAACAGCATCTACTGCTTGTATCAATCTTTTTCCAATTTCAACAATCCCAGGAACATCCCACATATTGGGTTCCCCTGCTTTATATCCTTGTGACAGATCACGAGGTGATATATCTCCAGCGGCACCGCATTGGGCTAAAACATACACGTCTTTAGAGAATTTTTTCTTTAGTTGCTTCCTTACTTCACTCCAATAATCCGCTGAAATGTAGTATTTTGCTTCTGTTACCTGTGCAGGACAGGAAACGTTCATAATAATTCCGATTATATTTTCATTCTTATCCCAGCAAAACAGCATACCTACCCCTGAATCACTTGGGCCCTCTAATCCAATAAAATCTGCTCTATCAGTTGCTCCATACATTTCAGTAGTCCCATTTGCATATTGAACCCGCCTGTTATGACCAACAACTGCATATCCTAGTGCCCGGCTTATACCTGCCAGTTCTCTATTGTTCCATGCAGCTACTACTACTTTACTTAACTTGTCCAATAATAATTTTCCATAATCGCTATTCTCATCCGGATTTGGCGCTGAGTGAGTATGTGTTGTATTTAAAAAGAGTTTTCTTACATCAAAATCGGGTAATAATTTTTCAACAATATTTTTCAATGAATCTTGTAAACCTCTTGATATTAAAGCTATATCCATTGATACCATTATAGCCTGCTCATAAGAACCGTTTTCTTGCAAAGATTCAAAAGCACATGCTGTAATCGTTAGCGGACTTTCAACGTGCACTGACCTCCTTTCATAATATTGACCAAACAATGATACTGATCCAACGGGAGTAATATTTTCAATAGCCCAACCTATAAGCAGGCCTTGATTTTGTAAATCATTTAAAGCAATCATATCATTTAACCTTTTAAGTTTCTTCCGATTTTATATTAACCGGAAGAAAATATAATTTATAAGAAATTTATTTCACCCTCTGATTATGAAATATCATTTATTGGGTGCAATTAATATTTTTCAACGTACTCAACACATTGACTTAACTTACTTGTATCCAAATTCTTTTTCTACTTCAGAAATAGAATCTTCAATTATATCCATACCAATTGATGCGTATTTTTCATCCATAATTAATGGTGGTGACATTCGGAGAATATGACCAGCAGGAATCCAGGCCAACCCTTTTTTAAACGCTTTTTGATAAACTAATTTACCTGCTTCTTCAAAAGGCTCTTTGGTTTTCTTATCCTTTACAAGCTCAATACCTAATAAAAATCCTTTTCCTTTTACATCTCCAATAATGGGATGTTGCTCCTTCATTTTCTGCATACGTTTCATGAAGAACTCACCTACTGTTCGCACATTTTGCAAAATATCTTCTTCTTCAATAACTTCTATTGAGGCCAACGCTGCTGCACAAGCCATGGGGTTTCCGCCATAACTTGATGATGCTGAAATTTTTTCAAGTGCGTCGCCATTCTCCTCACTAACCACCATTGCAGTAACAGGAAACCCATTACCAAAAGATTTTCCAAAAGTTACAATATCAGGAATAACGCCCCAATGGTTTAAAGTAAGCCATTCTCCTGTGCGACCCATACCTGCTAACACTTCATCATCACATAAAAGAATTTTATACTTATCGCAAAGCTTTTTTAGTTTTGGAAAGAAATCTTCAGGAGGAAAAATACTACCACCCCAACCTTGTGCAGGTTCAAGAACAAATGCGGCTACATTACCAACTGTACCTTCTAATAGAAATGTTTCATAAAATTTAATATAGGCATCGGTATCAATCGTTCCGTCTGCTTTTGTCCACAATGGACGATAGGGGTCAGGGCGTGGAACCATATAAAAACCTGCCATTCTTGAAGGCCCATAGCTAAAAGTTTCGCCACGGTACATTTGTGCACAACTAACGGCGGCAGAAGTTTTACCATGAAAATCACGATAAGCAGAAATAAATTCATGTTTTCCTGAAATTGCCCGTGCGGCACGTATTGCAGCTTCCACTGCTGTAGTACCATCAGAATATAATTGAATTGCATTGAGTTTACCTGGCAGAATGGCCGCCATTTTTTCCATCAGTTTTTCTTTTACCGGAGTGGTAAAATCATGGCAATTCATTAATTTTTTTGCCCAATAAGATATTGCTTCTGATATTTTTGGATGACAATGCCCCAAAGAAGTAACATAAATGCCGGAGGAAAAATCGAGGTACTTATTGCCATCAATATCTGTAAGTGTTATACCATATCCTTCTTCAAAACACACAGGAAAAAGCCTAACCTGGGAGCTAAGGCCTTTCATATATTTGGTAGTATTGGCATGCATTTTCTGTGATTTCGGCCCAGGCGTTTCAGTTATTAAATTAGGAATATTTAAGGCGCTTTCCTTCCACCAATCCTTTGATATTTTAATTAAATTATTCATGATTTTATTTTATGTTCCCAAATTCATTTATACTGATTTCCACGTCAGCTACATAATTACCATTTGGTGGTTTCAAATTAATTATTGTATTAGTTTCCGATTCAATTTCTTCGGTCATCTGCTGCCAGTCGCTGAGTTCATTGTATATGTCGTAGCAGTACAAATTGTTTCTGCCAGCAATGGCTGCATATTTTAAGGAGGACTCCGGGCTTTCACTGTCAAGGATTGCTGAAAGAAAGGCTGCGGAAGCGGTATCACCTGCCCCTGATGCATTTTTTATTCTATCATCATCAATATGATAAGCATCGCACCAAAGTTCGCGGAAATTCCAGGCTCCTTCATCCAGATTAAAACCAGACTTTTTATTTACAGATGAAATATCTCCCGTCCAAAGATAGGCTCCACGGTGTCCTGCTTTTATTAATGCGATTTTGACTCCTGAATCAATTATCCGCTTTCCAACCTCCCTAATAGTCTCGATAGAAACCAAGTCAATAATATCGGTACCATCATTGGATGACTGGATTTCAGCATATTTAGAAGGCATCATAATCTGAAGCGCTTCTTCCAAACTGGGGACAAAAATGTCGATGTACGGCAATGTGTGGTTTAAAATAATTGGCCAGTCCATTTTGCCCGATTCGCTTTCAACATCAGGTAAACTAAAATCAAGGGAAGTTACAACACCCATTCCCTGTATTACAGAGAACATGTCAAGCAGTTGAGATCCGCCATTTAAATAGAATTGTTTTAAAAGAGGAGGGTACCCAAAATGAAACAGCCTGGCTTGAGCAACAATATCAAAATTAATATGACTAAAATCAAATAACCGGCTGCAACCAGGCGATTC
>Ga0105047_10006289_pt1 | contig 20166 bp, 15 predicted proteins | sample MAT04_FD_78384 | JGI IMG/M metagenome (GOLD analysis project Ga0105047, IMG submission 78384) | Freshwater microbial communities from Lake Fryxell liftoff mats and glacier meltwater in Antarctica - MAT-04 (megahit assembly) | ecosystem: Environmental > Aquatic > Freshwater > Ice > Liftoff...
ACCGATCCGCCTGAAACCGATCCGCGCCCGCCCGACATCGATCAGTCTCACGCCGATCTCGACGAGCCCGGCATCGACCTCGACGTGATGAACCCGGACGACACGGCCGCCGGCGATCCCACCAACCTCGATCCCACCAACCTCGATCCGGCCAACACTGATCACGGCCTCGGGACCAACAAGCTCGGGGCGGACGGCCTCGGGACCAACGGGTTCGGGGCGGACGGGTTCGGGGCCGATCACCGGCGCGAGCCACGAGCGATGCCGGCCTGGTCGGGGCCCGAGCATCGTTGGCAACCCAGTCGTGCCGGGTTGGTGTCGTTGTGGCGCTACTGGGACGAGACATTCGAACTGCACAGCGGTCGGCTGCTGCTGCGCGGCCCCAACGGCTCGGGCAAGTCGATGGCCCTCGAACTGCTGCTGCCGTTCCTGCTCGATGCCGACGCCTCACCGAACCGGCTCACGTCGGCGGCCAAGTCACGCGGCGGGCTCTACGAACGGGTGATGACCGGCACCGACGAGCCCAACCGAGCGGGCTTCGCATGGGTGGAGTTCCGACGCGGCGCCGACTGCTTCACGGTGGGTGCCCGCATCCGGGCCTCGTCGTCCACCCGCAAGACCGACCTCGATTTCTTCACCACCAGTCAGTCGGTCGGCCACGACCTCCACCTGCTCGACGAGCAGCGTGTGCCCCTCGCCCGCAAAGCCCTCACCGAGGCCATCGGCGACCGCGGCCGGGTGCACGGTTCGGCCGACGACCATCGGGCCGCGGTGCGCGCCACGCTGTTCCCCGGGTTCTCGGCCGACCGTTACGCGTCGGTGATCACCGCCCTCTTGGCCTTGCGAAAGGAGAAGCTGTCGCAGAACCTCGACCTGGCCAAGCTCTCCGAGGTGCTGTCCGAGGCGCTCCCGCCGGTCGACGATCACGATCTGGCCGTGGTGGCGGAGGGCTTCGAACGGCTCGACCGGCGCCGAGCGGAACTGGCCCGGCTCGAGACCGAAATCGACGAAGTGCGCGCCCTCGCCCAGGGCCAGCGCAACTATGCCCAGGCGGTGGCGGCCCGCGTGGCCGACGGCGTGATCACGGCCGAGACCGCACGCGACCGTGTGAGCCGGCGTGAGCGCGAGGCCCGGGAGTCGTTGGCCGAGGTGGCCGCGGAGGCCGACGCCACCAGCGCCGCGGTGTCGGGCCTGGCCGATCGGCTCGACGCGGTCGACGTGGAGATCGACGCCCTCAAAGCCAGCGACGCCTACCGCGACGGCGCGTCGCTCTACGACCTGCGCACCGAAGTGGACACCTTGCGCCGGCGGGTCGGCCTCGATGAGGAGCACGCCACTCGCCGGGCCGATGACCTGCAGCAGGCCACCGGCCGGCTCGCACGCCGCCGGCAGGATCAGGACGGCGCGGCCACCAACCTGGCCACGGCCACCACGGCCCTGCGCGAGACCTCGGTGGCGCTGGCCGCCGAGGGTCTGGCCGAGCAGGTGCAGGCCGCCGCCGACCCCGACGAGAGCGAGTCGTTGGCCCAGGCCTGGCTGCGGACCCGACGAGCATTGGTGGCCGAGGTTCGGGTCGCCGTCGCCGCGCACGAACGCACGGTGATGGACCGCGCCAACGCCGAAGCGGCGGTGGCCACAGACGAGCTCGCGGTCGAAGACCGTCGCACCGATCGGCGCCAACGTGTGGTCGCGCTCGACGAAGCCCATGCACGCTACGACGCCGATGTGGTGGGCTGGATCGCCGGCTGCGCCGCCGTCGGAGCCGATCGTGTTCGGGCGGCCCTGCCCGCCCCACCCTTCGCGCCCGACCAGGTCACCGCGGCGGTGGCTCGGTTGGCGGGCGACGTGCGCTCCGAGTTGGCGGTGCAACGTCGCGACCTCGCCACCGACCGCGCCGACATCGATGCCGAGCACGAACGCCTCACCGAGGAGCGCCGCACGGTGGCCGACGGCGGGTTGGTCGATCCGCCTCGCCCGGCGTGGCGCACCGACCGCGCCGAAACCGACCAGTCCGCCACCAAAAGGCCCGGTGCACCGTTGTGGCGCCTCGTCGACCTCGCCCCGGGAATCGAGAACGCGGGGATCGATGGGGTCGAAGCCGCCCTCGATGCCGCCGGTCTGCTCGATGCGTGGGTGTCGCCCGACGGCACCGTCGACCTCCCGCCCGGGGTGGCCGACGTGGTGCTCGGCGTCGGGCCACCGGTCGCCGAGTCGTTGGCGCAATGGCTCGCCCCGCTGGAGGAACCAAACGGCAACGGCGACGCGACGGCGGTCGCATCGTCGATCGTCGCCGCGGTACTCGACGCAGTCGCCGTTCATCCCACCGTCGGCGGCGGCGTTGCCGACGGTTCTCCCGCCGTGGTGATCGGCGTCGACGGAACGTTCCGGCTGGGCAATGCCGTGGGTCGAGGGGCGGTCCGGCCCGCCTCCCTGCTCGGTGCCGCCGCCCGCGAACGCCGCCGGTTGGCTCGCCTGGTCGAGCTCGACGCCGCCCTCGAGGCCTGCCGCCAGGACCGGGAGCGGATCGACCGCGCCCTCGCCGACCTCACCCGTCGATCCGACGCCATCGATGCCGACCTCGCGCTGCTACCCACCGGCGCGGCTGTCACCGAGGCCGCGATCGCCGTCGAGGTGGCGGCGAGCCGGTTGGCCGACGCGGAGCAACGGCTACACGTCGCCCGGCAACGCCTGACCGACGCCGAAGCGCTCGTGCGGGAGGCCCGCCAACGGCTCACCGCCGTCGGCTCCCGACACCAGCTGCCCACCGACGCGAACGCACTGGCCGAGATCGACGTGGCTCTGGGCCGGCTCGAACACGCGGTGCGCACCTGGTGCCGTCGGGCCCGCGAGCTGGCCCAGGCCGTGCGAACCACCGACGCCGTGATCGAGGAGGTCGCCGGGGCCGAGGCCCGCGCCGCCGAGGCGATCGCCGCGGCCGACGAAAGCCGCCGGCTCCTCAGTGAACGCGAAGGGAAGCTCGCCGCCTTGGAATCGTCGATCGGCGAGACCTACGAAGCCGTGCTGTCGCGCATCAGCGCCCTCGATGGCGAACGGATCGAGGGCAAACGCCGCCTCCGGGGCTTGCGTGACGATCACGCCGGGCTCGAGCGTCGACGGGGAGGCCTGGAAACCGCGGTGGTCGAAGCCGAACAGCAACGAACCGCCGCTGATCACGCCCGCGTCGAGGCTCACGATCGATTCGTGGCGGCGGCCACCGACGGCCTGCTCGACGACGCCGGTCTGGCCCGACCCGACGCGCTCGACGGCGTCACGGCCGTGCTCAACGCCGCCCGTACCACCACGTCGGCGCTACCCGCCGCCGCCGCAGATCCGCAAGCAGAAGAGCGGCGATCCGCTCGGGTGGAGGAACGCATCCATCACACGCAGGGACTGCTCGGCGGGCGGGTCGACCTGGCCCGAGAGCTGAGCGATCGGGGCTGGTGGGTGTTGCGGGCCGCGGTGGCCGGCGTGCGCCGACGAATCGAGGAGCTCGCCACGAGCCTCGAAGCCGAGCTCGAAGCCGGCCGGGCCGAGCTGGCCGCCGATGAGGAACGCCTCTTCGAGCAGACGTTGGCCGGGAGCGTGCGCCGGGCGTTGGCCGATCGCATCCGATTGGCCAACCGGCTGGTCGATGGCATCAACGATCAGTTGGCCAAGGTACGCACCGCCGCCGGTGGGGTGCAGGTACGCCTGCGCTGGGAGGTCGACCCCGAGCAACCCGACGCCGTGAAGTCGGCTCGGGCGCTGCTCCTCCGTGATCCCGCCGACCTCAGCGACGAGGAGCGCACGGCCTTGCAGGACTTCGTCCGGGCTCGGGTCGATCAGGCGCGCGCCGAGCTCGAAGCCAACGCCCCGTGGGAGGCCCGGCTCCGCGAGACGCTCGACTACCGGTCGTGGCACCGTTTCACGTTGCAGCTCGGTCACCGCGACTGGGAGGGCTTCCAGCCCGCAACCGCCAAGCGGCTGCAACGGCTGTCCACGGGTGAGCGGTCGGTCGCGCTCCATCTGCCGATGCTGGCCTCGATCGCTGCGCACTACGCCGACGGACACGGTGAGCCATCGGCGTGTCCGCGGCTCATCCTGCTCGACGAGCTCTTCGCCGGAGTCGACGCCGCCAACCGGGCCCAGCTCTTCGGCACCTTCACGGCATGGGACCTCGACGCCGTGTTCACCAGCGATCACGAGTGGTGCCAGTACGCCTCGCTCGACGGCATCGCCATCCACCACCTCCATCCCCCGTCGGGCGACGAACCGGTCACCTCCACCCGGTTCACCTGGGACGGAAAGGTGCGTTCGATCCAGCCGGTGGGCCAGTGACGGACAATCCGGTGACCGACGATCCGGTGGGCCGTCGTTTGGGGGACGCGGCCCTCGGGCCCTTGCTCGACGAGTTGTCTCACCGGTTCGGTGAAGGTCGCGACCCTTCCACGATCGTGTTGCGCGATCTCGACGACGACGGACGGCGCGCCCTCGCGGATCTGTTGGGCGCGGACCGATTGCCCGGAACCTCGGCAAGGATTTCTGTGGCTCGGCTGCTACGGGCGCTGAACCTCCATGACATCGGCGACCTGCGCCAGGCGGTCGAGCGCCAGCGCGGACCGCTGGTTGATCGGCGGGCGGAACGGGTGGCAGCGTCGGCCGAACGAGCGGCGTTGTGGTCGTGGTTTCTCGAGGAAGCCGAGACCCTTCCCCTTTTCGGTGGAACAGACCCGGGTCCCGACCGGTGGGTTGCGTCTGTGCGTGCGTCGGGAATCATCGGTGGTTTGGCGCACCATCGGCAACGGTTGCAGTCCGCCATCGATGTGCTTCGCGCGTTGCCCGCCGATGGGGCGCCGCTTGCGGCCCTCGCCGCCGACGTGCTCGGTGATCCCCATGCGCTCGATCGTGGTCGAACCGTGGCTCGCCTTGCCCTCGACGCGATCGCCGAGGCCCTCCGCAGCCCGCCCGCCGTCGACGCCGACGCGGCGCGCCAACTGTGGGAGTCCGTCGGGGTGGCCCCCGATCCTCACTCGTCCACGGTCATGGTGCTCGGCCTGCGACCGACCGCTCCGCATCCCCTGGGCGCCTGGCTCCACGCCTGCGCCGACGCGCACGAACCCGCGGTGCTCACCCTGGCGCAGTTGCGCCGTTGGCCCGTCGATCCGCTGGCCCGGGATGCGACGGCGTATGTGGTGGAGAACCCCTCGCTCCTTGCCTTCGCCGCGAGCCTTTCGTGGGCGGGACCCCCGCTTGTTTGCAGTTCCGGCCGGCCCACCGTGGCGGTGGTGACCTTGCTCCGCCAGCTCCGCGCCGGCGGTGCCGAGGTTCGCCAACACGCCGACTTCGACGGTGGCGGCATCGGCATCACGTCGTGGCTCGCCGAAAAGGTGGGAACCACGCCGTGGCGCATGGATGCGGCCGACTACCGAGCGGCGCTGGCCACGTTGGCCTCACCAGCCACACCAGCCGCGACCGCACCAGCCTCGACTTCCACGGTGCGTGCGCTGGCCACCACGACACCGCCGGCACGCGGCCTTCGCGTTGCCCTTCCTCCCCGCCTTCCGTCCGCTCCCTGGGATCCGAAGCTCATCGAAGTCATGACCAACGCCGGGGTGGCCGTCTACGAAGAAGAGCTCCGCGACCCCCTCCTCGCCGAGATGCAACGCCACCAAAGCCGGTAGCTCTGGTTCCGCAAAGGGCGAGCAGGTTCGCCGCTCGGCGGTCCGGAATGAGGAAGGATTTCTTTGGCATTCCCACAGAGATCCTTCTCCATTCTCGCCGGGCCGGATCCCACCGCCGGATCCCACCGCCGGATCCCACCGGCGGATCCCACCGCCGGGCCGGATCCCACCGCCAGGGACCATTTGGGCGGGCCATCGCCGGACCGCGGCACGCAACGGCTGCCCATGCGGGGCGGTGCCGGTGAGAAAAGTGATGCGGGATCTACGGCAGCCACGTGGTGGGCGAATGCTGGCGGTGGGCGCGCTCGTCGTGGGCCTGTGCAGCGCGATCGGGTCGCCTACGGCCGCGGCCGCTCCCCTGATCACCGCCACTCCCGACACCGGCGTGGCCCACAACCAGACCCTGGAGATCGGCGGAGCCGGGTTTCCCTCCAACAGCGTCGCTGCCGTGCGCCAATGCGTCGCCAACGCCACGGCCGTCGCCCCGTGCGACGACGACATCTATCGCAGCAACGGCGATGGCCGGTCGGCAGCCGACGGCACCCTCACCGGATCTATCGTTGCCTTCTCGGTGATCCGCACGCGCTTCGGCTACGTCGACTGCCGTACCGCGCCGGCGGCCTGCGAGATCCAGGCGGAGGTCCAGGACGGGCTCGGCACCGGCACGATCAGCCGGGCCCCGATCTCGTTCGACCCCGCCACCGCCACGGCCACACCGAACGCCGCGCTGGTCGACGGCCAGGTGATCACGGTCGCTGGCAAAGGCTTCCATCAACCCACCGGTCCGGTTGCCCCTACCGTTCCCGTTCACCAATGTGAAGCGTCGGTTCCCGGCTACTCGGCCTGCGATGGGCGAACGGGCATCGCCGAGGTCGACGCCACCGGTTTCCTCACCCTGCGATTCCAGGTGCACGCCCTCATCGACCTCTATCCCCTTGGTCCGGACGAGCGATCGGTGACCGACTGTCGAAGCGCGACCTGTGGCCTGCGAGCTGCGCACGGCGCCGGCGCCGCAAACGACCCCAGCTCTCCGCCACGGTTCCGATCTCCTTCGACCCCGCTGGCCCGCTGCTGGCCCCGCCCGTGCTGACGTCGCCCCCGCCACTGAGCTCGCCGACGGCCAGGCCGTGACCCTGACGGCGACCAACTTCGACGTTCCCGCCCACTCCTACAACGGCGTCCCGGTTGGCGTGGTGTTCCAGCAGGGCCTCGGTACCACACCAGTCCGGGCCAGCAGTTGCGACCTCCAGCCCGTCCCCGCCACCGGCTCGTTCACGACGGTCGCCGAGGACGGCACCGCAACCGGTCGCATCACGGTGCGGGCCCAGATGCTGGTCGAAAACTCAACGTTCGGCCAGCGCAGCGTCGACTGCCGGTCGGAGGCGTACGTGATCGTCGCCCGTCCCGGACCGCTGACCTGCGGCCCTGAGTTCTGCTTCGCGGCGGACGACACCGTGGTGGCGTCGGTCGAGATCGGCTTCGCAGGGCCCGCGTCGTCGACGACGCCCTCCCACACAACGGCCCCCCGCCGAAACACCTCCCGATGGTGCAAGGTGTTCTCGGACGCCGAGCTTCGGGGTCGGCCATGGATCGGAGGACCGATGAGGGTATGGTGCAAGCGCTAAACGCATGTGACAAACGCTAGCATCTGCTGCTATGACGACCACCCGCACCACGTTCACCATGGATGAGTCTCTTGCCGAGCAGGCGCGGCGCCTCGACGTCAACGTGTCGGCTGCCGCCCGCGATGGCGTCGCGGCCGCCGTCCGAGCGGCCTTGGCCCTCGCCGACCGAATCGCGTATCAGGACAAGCCGGAGAAAGTAGACGAGTTCTGGGCCCAGGCTGAGGCCTGGGGCGACGCGTGAATCGCGGCGAGGTGTGGCTTGCCCAGGTCGGCCGTAAACGGCGTCCGGTACTGGTCCTCACTCGCGACGAGGTGCTCGATGTCCGGGCCCTGGTCACCGTGGCAGAGATCTCAACGTCGGCCCGGGGGCTCGCCGCCGAAGTCGAGATCGACCATCTCGCTGTGGGGCTCGACCGACCATCGGTCATCAATTGTGATGGCCTGCACACCATTGCCCAGTCGACGCTCACCACCCGGGTCGGTGAGGTCGACCACACCACCTTGGTACGAGCATGCGCGGCCTTGAGCTACGCGCTCGGTTGCTGATCCTGCGGACAGCCATCGCCCTACGGCTCCCTCTTCTGGCGCAACCGCGAGCGACACCTCGCCGGCGCCGTTCACGTAGGGACGCAGCGACGTTGGCCCCGCGGCCTCGTCGACGCCGCCCCCCTTGCTTGGGGCGGCGAGGGCGAAGGCGCCCAACTCGTCACCCCAGCGGAGCGGAACCCATTCGACGTCCGGGACGCCGAGCGTCGCGGCCGGCCATGGCCGGGAGGATCGGCGGGGTTGCCATGCCTGCGCTGAACCCGAGCAACGTTGCCCACGCCCGTGGCTCAGGTGCGGGTGAAGGTGCCGAGCCCGGTCTTGTCGAGGTTTTCGACTACCACGGACGAGGCCTGGCCGGCGGCCGCCACCGTGAACGTTACGGCCGCGATATCGAAGCCGTTCTCTCCCGGCGGCGAATACGTGAACACGTCGCCGTCCCAGTGGGCGAGCGGAAACTCGAGTGGCTTCGGGCCGAGCTTCAGCACCAGTGAACCGTCGCCGTTCTCCGCCACGTTGGCCGGCCCGTAGTAGTCGTTGCTGAACGATCCGACGTACGCCGTCGCCGGCTGCGCCGCCCGGACGTTGGCGGGGCGTGTCTTCCCTGCGAGCGCGCTGGGATTCGCCAACATCTCCTCGAAAATCGGCCGGTACCGGCCCAACCAGTCCGCCGTGAGCGTTCCGGTCTGCGCCAGATCCAGGAAGCTGGCGATCAACGACTCGGCCACACCGAGCGGGGTGCCGTTGGTGAGCACGATCATGCCGAGCCCGTCGGCGGGAACCAAGGTGAACGCCGTGCCCGTCCCCAGGGTGAACGCGCCCGAATGGCTGAACCGCACCTTGCCGGCATCGTCGGTGCCGACGTTGAATCCCAGCCCATAGAACCCCGGCCGACCACCGAACGTACGGGGCGGGCTGCTGGTGATCTGCGGCGTGAGCACCGGAGCCAGCGCTTCGGGCTTCACCACTTGCCGCCCTTCGAAGGATCCGTCGGCGAGCACCATGCGCATCCACTTCGCCATGTCGACAGCGGACGAGCTCACGCCACCAGCCGCGCTCTGGGCGTCGGGTTGGCGCTGTTCGGTGGTGGGACGCCACACGCCATCGGTGAGCATGTTGCCGGTGGCCTTGTTGGGTCGACCGTCGAAATCGGCGAAGGTGGAACTGGTGGACGTCATGCCGAGCGGGTCGTAGATGCGCGACTTGAGCAGCGCTTCCCAACTCGTTCCCGCAGCCGTGGCCACCGCCTCCGCCGCCGCCGTCATGCCGAAGTTGGTGTAGTGGTAGGTGATTCGGAACGGGTCGAGTGATTCGAGCCGAAGCCGGGCGAGCACCTCGGCGCGGTCGTACCCGAGGTCTTCGAGGTGATCGCCGGCGTGCTCGGGAAGCCCGCTGCGATGCGAGTAGAGATCGGCGATGCTGACGTGTTGGGTGACGTAAGGATCGGCCAACGCGAACGAGGGGAGGTGGCTGACCACCGGATCGCTCCATGCCATCTTCGCGTCGCCCACTGCGGAAGCCACGCCCGTCGCGCCCACCGACTTCGACACCGACGCCACCTGGAACACCGTGTTCTCGTCCACGCGATCCGAGGTTCCCACCTGCTTCACGCCGAAGCCCTTGGCGTAGAGCACCTTGTCGTCGTGCACCACGGCGATCGAGAGACCCGGTACGCCGGTGTCGGCCATCGCCTTCTGGATGAGGTCATCGAGGCGCGCCACCGCGGCGGCCACCTGGGCGTCGGAGAGCACGCCGGTGGCGGCGGCCGCGCCGGCCGTGGGCGTGGTGCCCACCGTGCCCGCAATGGAGGCGGGGACGGCACCGGGGACGGCGGCGGTGGTGCAAGCGGCAAGCAAGGCCAGGGGCGGTGCGGAAGCCGCTCCGGCGAGAAACGATCGACGATCCACAGGGGTCCTGTTCTCCGAAGGGTACGCGGGCATGACGTTGTAGCACCGAATGAAGGCTCGGCCGACGATCACCGCCCTTCAAACGAGCGCCCACCAACGAGACGGCCAATCTGTGTCATCGGTGTTGGCGGCATCCCCACCTGGAGGTGGTCCGACGGGTGCTCGGCCATCACCTGCTCGCCGCTGGCAACGGCCGATGTGCATCACGAGTTCGTCACCCGCCACCGCGCTACGAAACCACCCCACTTCCCCGAGCCGACTCGTCCTTTTGGTCGTGCTCCCGCCGAGGATGCACACGACCCGCGCGCTGATCCGAACCGATTGCCGTGCAGAAGCTTCAGCCCGATGGTCCTCCACAAGGGCACGTGTTCCTCCACAAGGGCACGTGGAACCCGGGCCGGTGGGGCGATGGGCGACCGAGGCCGTCACCAAGACGTGAAGGTCAGGAGACGACGGCGCCGCCGTCGCAGGTGATGACCTCGCCCACGGTGAACGCCCCGGCCCGCGACGACAAGAAGATCGCCAGACCGGCGATGTCCTCGGGGGTGCCGACCCGACCACGAGGTGTCATCCGGCCGACGGCGTCCCAGTCGGTGCCATCCACGTCGCCTCCCGTGCCGACACCGGTGCTGAGCATCCAGGTGGGGAACGGACCCGGGGCGATGGCATTGACGAGCACGTTGCGTTTGATGAGCTTCGCCGCCATCTGCCGGGTGAGGGCATGCACCGCGGCCTTCGACGGGCCGTAGGAGACGGTATCGAACACGGGTGTGCGAATCCCATCGATGGACCCGATGTTGATCACCCGGGAAGGGTCCTCGGACGTGGCGCCGGCTTCGAGGAGCGGGAGCAGGCGCTGGGTCAGGAAGAACACGCCTTTCACGTTGGTGTCGAACACCTTGTCCCAGCCCACCTCGGGGAACTCGTCGATCGGCGCGCCCCACGACACGCCGGCGTTGTTCACCAACACATCGAGGTGGTCGGTGCGCTCACGCAGCGCGGCGGTGAGGGCATCGATGCCTTCGAGCCCGGAGAGGTCGGCCGGCAGCGACACGCACGTGCCGCCGTACTGCGCGGCAAGGCGCTCGGCGGTGGCGTTGCAGGCGTCGACCTTCCGGGAGCTGATGTAGACCGTGGCGCCGTTGGCGAGGAAACCGGCAGCGATCATCTCGCCGATGCCTCGCGAGCCTCCGGTCACGAGGACGGTCTTGCCGTGCACGGAGAACAGGTGAGAAGCGGTCAGTTCGGTCATCGGAGGAGTCCTCGTGCGTGAGAGGGGACGGGGGCGAAGTACGGGGTCACCTTACGAGCAGCACGCCCGCACATTCCCGCTGGCCACGTGGGATCCTCCGGTTCTGGTCTCCCGGTCGCATCAAATCTGATGCGACCGGGAGACCAAACGGGAGCGATCAGGAGCAGACCTTTGCTCAGGGACCCACTGGCGGGCAGATCGGTTGGCCCCCACGCTTCGCACAACGTCTGGTGCCAACGGCGCGCCACCACCGGATGCAGGTTCAACGATCGCTCCACATCGTTGTCGGGCAGGAACCCCCGGTCGCCGGGAGTGACGTGTTGCCGCGAGCCGGTGACAACGAGATACCAGTCGGTTCCCGTGATGTGGTCGGGTCCCCCCACGATGGTCATGTCACCGAAGGTGAGAATCACGTCACACAACTCGGCGCTGCCGCCAGGCCCCCCGGACCACTGAGGCCCGGGTTCTTCTTGGGCGCGGTCGGGGCGACCAGACCCAATCCGGCCGGCACCGGCGACGAATCGCCCAACTCCCCAAGCAATCCCGTCCGGCCCCGGCCCCGGCGGCGGCGGCTTCGGCGGCTTCGATCCGGCACCGGGCACCACGTCGGGAAGCGGCGGACCCGACGGCCACCCGTTGCCGCCCGACACCGAGGGCACCTTGTCCGGACCGGAGCCCGTCACCGTGTTGGTCGTTGGGTCGGTCAACGGATCGATCCGATCGATGGTCATTCCCGGGCCTCGGTCAGGGTCGGGGCCAGGCGTCGTCTCATCGGGGGAAGACCGATCGGGGCCAACCGTCGTTCCCGTGCCGTCCGTCGATACTTCGGCCACGACGACCTCTGCTTCGACGTCCCTCTGCTTCGACGACCTCTGCTTCGACGACCTCTGCTTCGACGACGCGGCCGCACCGTTGGGCCCCGCCCAACCCGACGTGCCCGACATCACGGCGCACGAAAGTGCGGCGCCTCGGGAAATGGTCTTTCTGTTGGGCATCGGACACCTCCATGGTTTCGGGTCCCGCTCGATGTGGGGCCGTCGCCCCTGCTGCCCATTCGACCCGGGTTCCTTGCAGGCCGTCACCTGGCCGCTTCACCCGGGCAGAACCAACGCCCGTTTCGAGGCCAACCGCGAGAAACCGGTAGCGATGGTCGGCGATGTCCGTCTGGTCACGACACCATCTGGCCGCCATGCACGGATGCACGTCCGACGGCCCCTTGTGCTGTCGGGCGGCGAGGACGAGGACGCCGCCGGTTGGAATGTTCAGAGAAGATTCGGGGCGGCCATGGCGACCCGGGCGACCACCCACGCCATCGCATGCCCGCACGACGACGACTCGTTGCCGCGGGCGCCGCGAGAAACCGATGTCGCGGACGCGCCACCGGACCGAACCATGAGTCCTGGCCAGAGCCCGAGTGCTCCGGCGGGAAGTTGGTCGTGCTTGCCGTCGGCCAGCCTCGCCCGTCGGGTCGTACCGATGAACCGATCACGTGGGCCAGCATCGCGGCGTGCTGCCGAGCGACGAACCGTGCCCGGGGCGCTACCGGGGCGATACTCGGCGTTGCCGCACGAATTCTGTCGGTGCACCCCGACCGGTTGGCTACCACCAGATCCGGACGTCACCGTCGTCGTTGAGACCGCCGCGAGCGCGAAACACACAACTGTTGTCGTGACGGAGGAAAGCCGCCCACATCCGTAGGGCCGCGCAAAGAGTGGACGGCAACCCCGGCGGGCTCGCCGATTGCCCGCTATTCGCCGCCGCGCAGCAAACGACCCGTGAGACCACCCGTGTGCTCGCCAGCCTCCATGAACGGCACGCCGTTGACGATCGTGTGGTCGATCCCACGCGCCCGCTGGATGAACCGCGGGGCGCCCCGCGGGAAGTCGTGCACGATCTCGGGCACATCGAGGGCCAGACCGTCGATGTCGATCACGTTCACATCGGCGTAGGCTCCGGGCCGAATCACACCCCGATCGGTGAAGCCGATGAACGACGCCGTGTCGTGCGATAACGCCCGCACCGCTTCTTCGATCGTGAGCACACCCCGGTCGCGTGCCCAGTGGGCCAGGAAATAGGTGGGCTGCGACGCATCCATGATCTGGGTGGCATGCGCACCGGCATCGGCCAGCCCCATGATCGTGACCGGGGAAGTGATCATCTCCTCGATCGCCGCTTCCTCCTCGTTCATCACCGGCCAGTTCACGATGGCCCGTCCGTCGCTCGCCACCATGGCGTCGATGTAGGCCTCCACCGGCGTTACCCCGGCGGCGCGGGCCAACGAAGCGATCGAGTCGGCATCGTCGTAGACGTACCGAGCCGAGCCGCCGTCGGCGGGCATCAGATACATCCGCTCGAACCCGTCCGTTGGTTTGCCCCGTCCCTCTTCCACGATTCGCGCTCGCCGATCGGGATCAGCGAGTCCGGCCAACCGTCCGGCAAGGTCGAGCGAACGCAGGTCGGCGAACGATGGGAGATCGTCGATCAGGGTATTGCCGGCCAGGCTGAACAGCACCCCCACGCTCCGGGGCGTGATCTGCGGACGAAGTTGGGCGCCTGAACGATTTGCTTGCTCGGCGAGCTCGAGCACCCGGCGGTAGTGGGTACCAAGCGACTTGATCTGCTGCAGGTTGAACGAGAACGGTCGGCCCGTAGTGCGACTCAGCTCCGCCATCCACGCCAGCTCCTCGTCCACCCGGTCGGCTGACCCTCGCTCCTCGTTGTAACGGGGGGCACTCTCGATCACACCCCGACCGAGCTCGGCCAGCGGTGCCGCGATGGCGAAGAACTCCGACGGATCCGACCAGGTGCCGGGCACGTTGCGACCGTCGGGCACCCGATGGAACAGGCTCCGGGAAATCGAGTAGCCAAGCGCACCAGCGTCCAACGCCCTGCGCACCAACCCCGCCATCTCCGCCAGCTGGTCGGGCGTCGCCGCGAAGTCCGGCTCGCACGCCGCCTCCCCCGCCACATACAGCCGAACCGCCACGTCCCCCACGTACCCGCCGGCGTTCATGCCCCGGGGGAGCCTCTCGATCGCGTCGAGATAGCCGTCGTAGTGCTCCCAGTCCCAACTCAATCCGTCGAGGATGCAACCGGCGGGGATGTCCTCCACAGATTCCATCGCCGTGGCCAGCAGCTCCGCCTGTCCGGGGCGCACGGGGGCAAACGTCATCCCGCAGTTCCCCATCACCACCGAGGTGACACCGTGCCAACACGAGCTGCTCATGATCGGGTCCCAGCCCACTTGGGCATCGAGATGGGAGTGGATGTCGACGAAGCCGGGGGTGACCAACCGACCGTCGGCCTCGATCACTCGGCCCGCTCCCGCCGCGGAAACGTCGCCCACCACCACGATGCGATCCCCGTCGATCGCCACATCGGCTCGCACCGCCGGGCCGCCCAGCCCATCGGCCACCATGCCGCCTCGCACAACCAGATCGTGAGCCATCACATCTCCTCGGAATCATGGGCGACGTCCGCCGACGGCCCGTCAGCCTACGACGGCCCCGTCGGGTCTTGCGCTGCAACCTCACGGTTCGTCTCTCCCAAGGACGCAGGACGACGGCCACTTGATCCGTTTGTCGAGGACGACGACGCCGCGAGAGGCAAAGCTGGCCGGCGAGAGGGGCGACCAACTTCTGGGTTGGAGCACTCGCGCCGAAAACCAGGTGGCCGACTAACCTCCCCGCCATGACCGCTCCGGTGTCGCCCACTCCCCCGCCCGACTGGCCGGCACAGGCGGCTGATGCGATCGTCCGCAACATCGACAAGCTGAAGGGCAAGACCACCGTCCCCGCTCGCACCGCGGCCAAGGCGATGAAGTACGGCCCGGCCGTCGCGATGTTCGGGTCGGTGATCGCCGTGCTCCTGCTCATCGGCAGCCTCCGCTTCTTCGAACGACTCCTCATCAAGGTCGGCGACATTTGGTCGATCTCGTGGTTGGCCGAACCGATGTGGATGATCTACCTGTTCTTCGGGGTTGTGTTCACCAGCATCGGCTGGCGCCTCTGGTCCCAGGCCAAGATCTAGCGCTGCGCCGGGCCCTACCCAATCCACCTGCCGAAACCCACTCGTTTCCCACTGCTTTGGAGCTTTTTTGTCCGACCCCGAGATCCGCGACGTCATCATCATCGGCTCCGGCCCCGCCGGCCTCACTGCCGCCATCTACACCGCCCGCGCCAACCTCAAGCCGCTGGTGATCGAAGGCGAACCGAGCTCCACATCCGATCAACCCGGCGGGCAACTCATGCTCACCACAGAGGTGGAGAACTTCCCCGGTTTCCCTGGTGGGGTGGACGGCCCGACGCTCATGGGCCTGTTCAAGGAACAAGCCCAGAAGTTCGGGGCCGACCTGATCACTGAAAAGGTGAGTCGGGTGGATTTCTCTGAGCGGCCATTCAGGATGTGGCTCGCCAGCGATGGGCCCGACGCGGCGCCCCATCTCGCCCATTCGGTGATCGTCTCGACTGGCGCCAAGCCGATCCTGCTCGGCCTCGACGCCGAACAACGCCTGTTCAGCCGTGGAGTGTCCACCTGCGCCACGTGCGACGGCTTCTTCTTCCGCGGCCAGGACATCGCCGTCGTAGGCGGGGGAGACTCGGCCATCGAAGAGGCCACGTTCCTCACCCGTTTCGCCACCTCTGTCACCCTCATCCATCGGCGCAAGGAGTTGCGGGCGTCGAAGATCATGCAGGACCGGGCCTTCGCCAATCCCAAGATCAGGTTTCTGTGGGATAGCCAAGTGGTCGACCTCGTAGGCGAAACCAAACTCGAAGGGGCGGTGGTTCGGGACGTCAACACGGGAACCGAGACCACACTTCCGATCACCGGACTGTTCGTGGCCATCGGTCATACCCCCAACACCGACATCTTCACCGGTGTGCTCGACATGGCGCCCTCCGGGTACCTCAACACCAAGCCCGACTCGAGCTACACCAACATCGAAGGCGTGTTCGCCTGTGGCGACGTGCAAGACCACGTGTACCGGCAAGCCGTGACGGCCGCCGGCTCGGGCTGCATGGCGGCCATCGACGCCGAGCGATGGCTCGAATCGCAACACTGATCGGCGCCCGGGCGTCATCCGGTCCACATCGGAGCCCAGATCTGCGCAGCTACTAACGTGACCGGCAACACGGAATGCCAGGGCGCCGCGCGTCGTTGTACCGCTTGCCATCGCAACGATCACAACTGCGGGCAACCACCTATCCGCTCCGGTCCGCCGGAACAGTCCAGAGGCACCAACATGGCCGAGAACATCTCCACCCTCACCGACGCCACCTTCGACGAAGAGGTGGGCTCCTCCGAGCTGCCAGTCCTCGTCGACTTCTGGGCCGAATGGTGCGGCCCCTGCAAGCAGATCGCCCCGATCCTTGCCGAGATCGCTGGCGAATACGACGACAAGATCCGCATCGCCAAGATCAACATCGACGAAAATCCCAACGTGGCGATGCGTTACGGCGTGATGAGCATCCCCACGCTCATCGTGTTCGAAGGCACCACCGAGGCCGCCCGGATCGTGGGCGCCAAGCCCAAGAACGCCCTGGTCCAAGAACTCGCCTCCTTCCTCTAGTCCACTCCTCCAGCCCGTTCCGATCACCTTGCCGATGCCCCGAGTCTCCGCCCGTCGATGGTAAACACCACCGACGGTGTTGGGCCCGGGAGCACCGGCGAGGCGCTGCGCGACCTGCGCCGACGGCTTGGCGCTGCGGGAGTGCCGATCGTTTCCGCACACGACGAGTCCTACCACGACGCCGTCTCCGACGCCGTTCGACTCTTTCAGCTGCGGCGAGGTCTCTCCCCCACAGGCGAGTGTGATCACGTCACCTGGACCACCCTGGTGGAGGCCGGCCACCAGCTCGGCGACCGCCATCTCTACCTTCGTTCCCCCATGATTCGGGGCGACGACGTTGCCGACCTGCAACACCGGTTGGGCTCGTTGGGCTTTGACGCCGGACGGGTCGACGGGATCTTCGGCCCCGACACCGAACACGCCCTGAAGGACTTCCAGCGCAACTCCGCCCTCACCACCGACGGAGTGCTTGGCCGCGACACCCGAGACACACTGCTCCGTCTCGGCCATCGCACTGCCGGCCCCACCACGGTGGCCGGCATACGGGAGCAAGAAGCTGTCCGTTCTCCGCCTCGCGAGCTACTCGGGCAACGGCTTGTTGTTGGTGAGCCGGGCGGGCTGGGCATTCTCGTCGCCGGCCTCGAACGACGGCTCACCAGAGCTGGCGCCGATGTTCTCTGTCTCCACCACCCCGATCCTGTGCGCCAGGCGCAGGAAGCCAATCGATTTGGGGCGGAGCTCTTTCTCGGACTGGCGTTCGGGGATGCCGACGACGAGGTGTGGTACTACAAGACCACCGGCTACTCGTCGTACGGTGGTCAGTCGCTCGCCGAACTGCTCGCCGGGTCAGCGAGCCGTCAACTCCGACCCACCGGGGTGGCCGGGCGATGGCACCCCGTGCTCCGCGAAACCCGCATGCCGGCGGTGCAATGGCAGCTCACATCCCACACGGCGGTCAGCACTCGGGCGATGGCCCTCGCCCAGGCCGCCCATCATGCGCTCGAGCAGTGGTTTCATGGTCCCACCGTGGAATCGCCACCTCCCCAAACGCCCCCGGGGTAGGTCGTCCGGCCTACCGGGCCAGCGCTGGACCAGCATCGGCGACCGGGTTCGGCGGTTGACGCCGAACCCGGGCTCCCGTTGTCCCCAGGTTTATCCACCGACGGGGGTAACGCCTGTGGATCTGACGCCCCGATGCTGGGTCACGCCTGTGACCTGCATGTATTCCGATCGGCTCGCCCGCGGATCGCCACCCGGGACGGCAGAAAGCGTCCACAAGCCTGAGGACAACGCGCAGAAAGGTGACCGGCGGCACATCACCCGAACCGTTAATCACAGGGTTGGCCACAAGGTGTGGACGAAAGGCTGAGCGTGAGGTGGAGGAAGACCGTGAGGATCATGAGGAAGGTTGACGCAACCGGACTTCGGTCGGTCAGCCAGTGGTCCGCCAGCCGGTGGTCAAGCCAGCCGGTGGTCAGGCCGGCGTTCGTCCGTCCGTGATCACTCGGTACAGGCGCTCAAGATCGTCGAGGCCCGCGGCGGTGATCACGATCTTCCCTGTGGCCTTCTCCCCGGCACCGCGCCACTCCACCACCACCCGTGTATCGAGGTGTTCGCCGAGCAGTCGCTCCAACTCCAGCACGGCCGCAGAGCGTGTGGGCGGCGCGCCGGAACGCGCAGGACGGGGTCCGGGCACCTTCTTCACCTCGGCTTCCATCTGCCGCACGGACCAACCTTCTCTTGCCGCTCGGCCCGCCAACGCTCGCTGATTGGCCAGATTGTCCAAGCCGGCAAGGCAGCGTGCGTGGCCGGCGGCGAGTTGATCGTCGCGCACCATTGCCTGTACCTGCGGATCGAGGTGGAGGAGTCGGACGGCATTGGCCACGGCAGAGCGGCTCTTCCCCACCCGTTCGGCCACGGCATCCTGCGTGAACGCGAACTCGTCGATCAATTGCTGGAAGGCCGTGGCTTCCTCCATGGCGTTGAGATCGCTGCGTTGGAGGTTCTCCACCAGGGCCTGTTCCAAGGCCGCTTGGTCGTCGATTGCCCGCACCACCACCGGTACCGTGGTGAGGCCAGCCAGGCCCGCCGCTCGCAGCCGCCGCTCGCCGGCGATGAGCTCGTACCCTCCTTCGGAATCCTCCCGAACAAGGAGCGGCTGGAGGACACCCAACGAACGGATCGACTCGGCCAGCTCGGCCAGTTCGGCGTCGCGAAACATCGTTCGAGGTTGGAATCGATTGGGATGGATGGCGGCGAGGCCAACCTCCCGAAGGAGGGTTTCGTCGGCAGGGGATTCTGAACCACCCGATGGTGCCGAAACGGGCACCGCTTCCGTTGACGGCGTTGTGGGAATCAGGGCATCGAGCCCTTTGCCGAGTCCACTACGACGGGCCATCCACTACCTCCTTGGCCAGCTCTCGGTAGGCGGTGGCTCCCCGAGAGGCGGGATCGAACGTGATGATCGGCTGACCGAAGGAGGGTGCCTCTGAAAGTCGGACCGAACGGGGAATCACGGTGTTGCACACCTTTGACCCGAAGTGCTGACGAACCTCGGTGACCACCTGGTCAGCCAGATTGGTGCGAGCATCGAACATGACCAGCGCAATCGCCCGCACGACCAACGCTGGATTGAGGTTCTTGCGCACCAACTCCACGTTCCGTAGCAGCTGTCCGAGACCCTCGAGGGCGTAGTACTCGCACTGGATCGGGATCAGCACCTCGGTGGCGGCCACCAGGCCATTCACGGTGAGCAGGCCAAGCGACGGCGGGCAATCGATCAAGATGATCGAATACTCGTTTCCGGCGGTGGCGAGCGCACCCCGTAGCCGAGATTCGCGGGAGAACACCGAGACCAACTCGATCTCCGCACCCGCAAGGTCGAGGCTCGACGGCACTACCCACAGGTTGGGGATAGCCGTGTCGACAACGGCATCGGCAAGGACCGCCTCATCCATCAACACCTCGTACAGGGACGTGTCCAGCGACCGGGTGTCGATGCCCAAACCGGTGCTGGCGTTACCTTGCGGATCAAGGTCGACCAACAACACCCGTTCACCCAGTTCCGCCAGGCAGGCGGCCAGATTCACGGCCGTCGTGGTCTTCCCGACCCCTCCTTTTTGGTTGGCGATGGCCATCACTCGGGCGGGTGCGACAGACGCCGGATCCGGGAGCTTTTCGCCTGTCAACAGGCTGGGGACATCGTGGGGGATGGCGACAGCACTCCCCACCGATGAGTCGGAATCAGGCACGGCGCATCCTGCCCCGTCGGGCCCTCTCCGGTCAATCCGGCGACCGATGACCCTGAGCAGGCCGGGGTCAGCACGGGGGCGGCCCAGGTCGGCCCGCAGTCGGACCACCACGAATGTTTCACGTGAAACACCGGCCGAAGTGGCACCCAAGCCCCAAAACCCGCCGCACCCACTCGCTGCGCCGCAACCCGCCAACCGCTCCGGCCAAGAAAGGCCGCGGAGACCCCCGGGCGATCCGGGCCACCACGAATGTTTCACGTGAAACACCGGCCGAAGTGGCACCCAAGCCCCAAAACCCGCCGCACCCACTCGCTGCGCCGCAACCCGCCAACCGCTCCGGCCAAGAAAGGCCGCGGAGA
>Ga0105047_10006292_pt1 | contig 20151 bp, 17 predicted proteins | sample MAT04_FD_78384 | JGI IMG/M metagenome (GOLD analysis project Ga0105047, IMG submission 78384) | Freshwater microbial communities from Lake Fryxell liftoff mats and glacier meltwater in Antarctica - MAT-04 (megahit assembly) | ecosystem: Environmental > Aquatic > Freshwater > Ice > Liftoff...
CTCGGATGTGGCGGCGCCGCCTCGAGCCCGCCCCCCTCCGCGCCGCCCCCACCCCCCTCCGTGCCTGCCACGACCGCGGTGCCGGCTCCGACGCCGGCCGCGTCTCACGCCCCGGTGATCGCCATGACGCCCAAGCAGCTCCTCGAGAAGCTCTTCACCGAGCCCCACGCCGACCCCGCCTGGTTCCAGCCGGCCTTCCTGCAAGCCGTGCCGATCGCGAAGCTCGAGGAGGTCACTCAGCAGGTCCTCTCCACCTCCGGCAAGCTCCGCAGCGTCCACGAGACGCCCGACCCTCGAAAGTTCGAGATCACCTTCGAGAAGGGCAACTGGGACGCGACGATCGCCCTCGCCGAGGGCAAGGTCGAGACGCTCTTCGTGCGGCCGGGCGTGACCCAGGCCGCGACGCTCGACGAGGCGGTCGCGCCGCTCCGGGCGCTCCCCGGCAAGGTCGGCTTCACGATCGTCAGCGGCGGCAAGACCCTCGCAGAGCAGAAGGAGGGCGAGGCGCTCGCTGTCGGCTCCGGGTTCAAGCTCGCGGTGCTCGTCGAGCTGCGCGATCGCATCGAGAAGCAGAGGAGGCTCGCGTGGGACCGCGTCGTCCCGCTCGATCCGAAGGCGAAATCGCTGCCCTCCGGGATCCTCCATCAGTGGCCCGCGGCGTCGCCCGTCACGGTGCAGACGCTCGCCTCGCTCATGATCTCGATCAGCGACAACACCGCGACCGACTCGGTGATTCACCTGCTCGGCCGCGACTCGCTCGCGCGCTACGGCTCGGGTCAGTTCCATCCGTTCCTCACCACGGCGGAGATGTTCCGCCTGAAGGGGAAGGGCAAGGACGACGCGCTGCTCGAGCGCTTCCGGAAGGCCGCGCCCGCGCAGCGAGCGACGATGCTCGACGAGCTCGCCAAGACCCCGCTGCCCAGGCCGGAGGACTACCCGACGGGCGTGACGGCGCTCGACGTCGAGTGGTTCTTCTCCCCCGCCGAGCTCTGCTCGTACATGGCGAAGGTCCACGACCTGCCGCTCATGGGCATCAACCCCGGCGTCGCGAAGAAGAGCGACTGGGACCGCGTCGCCTACAAGGGCGGGAGCGAGCCCGGCGTGAGCAACATGACGACCTGGGTCGACAAGGGCGCGAAGTCCTACTGCGTGTCGGCGACGTGGAACGACGACAAGCCGGTGAGCGATACGCGCTTCTCGGCGGCCTACAGGGGCGTGCTCGCGTTCCTCGCCAAGTCGCCGTAGCCGCGGCGGCTCGTCTCGAGCTTCGCCGGGGCCTCGCGATAGCGGCCCACGATCTTCCACATCCACGCGACGGCGAGGCTCATCACCCCCACGTCGTCGAGCCAGCCGACGATCGGGATGGCGTCGGGGATGAGGTCGACCGGGCTCACCACGTAGACGAGCGCCGCGAGGACGAACACCTTCCCGAACAGCGATGCCTCACGGTCGCGGAAATAGCGGACCAGCGCACGAGCTCGACCGATCTTCGCAGGGCTCTTCGTCATGCTCCCGGCAACGTAAGGCGCCTTCTCCGGAGCGCAATCAGTCGAGGACCGTGAAGCTCACCCGACCGACGAGCTGGCCGTCCTGGGTCTCCACGTCGATGGACCAGCTTCCGACGAGGCGCGTCGGGAGCTGGCGATCGGTCAGCGCGGAGCGGAGGCGGATGGTCCCCTTGTCCTTGCTCTCGCCGGCGGCCGGGACGCGGAGCGTGCTCTCGGTGGCCCGGTGCACCTCGTTGCCGTCGTGGCGCCACACGTGGACCAGCCGATCGCCCTTGCCGCCCGGAACGACGACGTCGGTGATCGCGATGAGCTTGTCGATGACGGAGGGGTGGAGATCGCGGACCTCCATGCCGAGGCGACCGTCGGCCATGAGCATCGGCCCGACCGCGCCGTGCGCGAGGTACATCGGCACGGGCGGCACCGCGGTGCGCCCCTCGTAGGCGATGCCCACGGCTCCGCCCAGCGTGGCCGCGAAGAGCGCGAGCCATCGCCTGTCCCGGAGCATCTCGAGATCCATGTGGATCGTCCAGAACGCGACGACCGTGATGGCGGTGGCCGTGAGGAGCGACGTCAGCGTGCGTGTGTCCGGGAAGAGCGCCGGCACGATGAGAACGAGGCAGCCGAAGAGCGCGACGCCGTGGAACACGGAGGCGAGCGCGCGGAACTTGAAGACGACGCGATCGAAGACGATGTCGAGCGTCGAGAGCAGCGCGCACGCCCCGATCAGCACGACGAACCACGCGTTGGGCGAGTCGAACGTGGTCGACTTCCAGTAGAACGGGAGCAGGAAGAAGAGCATCCCCTGGTAGAGGTTCTTCAGCGCGTACGTCATCGCGAAGAAGCGCAGCTTCACCTTCGGCGCCGCGTGGGCATGCGACTGCAGCCGCCCTGAGCCGAAGAGGCGGAAGAAGAGCACGACCAGGAGCCACGCCGCGGAGGCCGTCACCGCGAGCCAGCGCGCGTGATCGAAGCCCTTCTGCGCGAACGTCACGACCGTGATGCCGAGGCCCAGCGCGTAGGCGGAGTGGAGCCACCAGAGCTTCCGGCCGTGGCGCTTCATGAAGGAGCGCAGCCGCTCGCGCGGCGACGGCGCGAACGGCACCGGCTCGACCACGCGAACGTTCGGCGGGGGCGCAGATGGCGCGGGGGGCTGCGCGGGGGACACGGGAGGAGTGTAAGGCTGCATCGTGTCAGGTCAGAAACAGTTGACGTAGATCCCCGACGACCAGCTGCGCCCGACGATCGCGCGGACGATCGAGCAACGGTCGGTGGGCACCGGAAAGGAGACGACGCTCCCGCGGCTCGCGTTCCCGACGAACGCGCCGTTCACGAGGAACGTCGCGTCGCCGCCGCCGGCGCGCCCCTCGAACGTCGCCGCGGGCTCGTGGCTCGAGGTCGTGAGCGAGTCGCCGACGCCGAGCCATGCGCCGCCTTGCGGGCGGACCTCGAGCGTGCAGGCCTCGGGGCCGCGAACGCACGTCCGCGCCGCGCCGATCGCCTCGCGAATGCCCGCGGCCGAGCGCTCGCTCGCGAGGACGAACGTGGTCGCGCGGAGCCAGTGGCCGTGGCTGTCGGAGCCGCCGACCGCGGCGAACCGGCGGTGCTGCGTGCGCGCGACACGGTCGGCGAGGTGTGCCGCCTCGCGGAGCGAACGGTCCTCCTCGCCGACGATGAACAGATCGCGTATCTCGGTGACGGTCGTGTTGTAGGTCTCGAGCGTCTGCGCGTGCTCCGTGATCCACGCGACCTCCGGAGGCACCGCGCCGCCCCGGAAGGCGCGCCACGACAGGTCGTACGCGAGCTCGTGGAACGGCGACCTCGCCAGCGGCCGGTTCACGGGATGATTGATGGTGAGGATGCCGCCTCGCGCGACCCACAGCTCGAAGAAGCGCTCCGGCGTCGCGCGCGCCTCCTCGGACGAGAGAGCCGCGAGCACCTCGCTCGGCTCTGCGAAGGCAGCGCCCACGTGGCCATAGTGATGGTCGGTGTACTCGAAGCCGGGGATCACGACGAGCGACGGCTTCAGCCGCTCGATGCGCGCGCGGAGATCCTGCTGCGTCCGGAGCATCCAGCCGCGCATCTCGTCGTCCATGAAGAAGCGCGCGGGGACGTGCGGCGTGAGCACTACGAAGTCGAGCGACTCTTCCTGCGCGAGCGTGAGCACCTCGGGGAGCTCGCGAGAGACGTGATGCGAGGCGTCGGGCGGCAGCACGTGGCAGTGGAGGTCACCGGCGAGGAGCATGCGTTCGCCGACGTGCATGCCGCGATGGGGCGAGGCATGCGCCGACCCGTTCATCGTCACGTCGATGAGCTGGTTCTTCGAGCAGCCGAGGCCCGCGCTCGCGAGCACGGCCGCGCCGAGGAGCGCGAGCGTTCGCCTCATCCGTGGTCCGCCCGTGCGACGCGCGCGGCGATGCGCTTCACGCCTTCGGCGAACGTGGCCTCGGGCGTGAGCAGGCTCACCACGAGGTAGGCGCCGCGTCCCATGTCGAAGAAGTACCCGGGCTGGACGTGGACTGCATCCCGCGTGACGAGCTCGAGCGTCCATTCCTCGTCCGACTGCACGTCGGGCACGCGCACCACGGCGTACCAGCCTCCCTCGACGTCGAGCACGCTCGCCGACGTCGCGCTCTTCATCGCGGAGCGGAGCACGGCGAGGTTCTTGCGGGTGCGCGCGGAGATCGCCTGCTCGGTCGCGGTGCGCGTCGCGAGGATCGTCGGCAGCGCATGCTGCACGGGCGTGGCGACCGAGAGATAGGCGTCGAGCACGAGCTCGAGCCTCGCCATCGCCTGCGCGACGAGCGACGCCTCGCCGGCGACGCCGATCCATCCGAGCTTCATCTGCGGGAGGCCCGCGAGCTTCGACAGACCGGAGAGCGCGAAGACGAGCCCGCGCGATGCCGTCGCCACGCTCACGATGCGGCCCTCGGGGGCGGCTCCGGTCACGCCGGCGTCGAGCGGATAGGTCGCGAACACCTCGTCGCTCACGATCGGGAGCCCGAGATCGAGCATCGCCTCGAGCTCGTGCACGCCGAGATACGAGCCGGTCGGGTTGTTGGGGGTGACGACGACGATCGCCTTCGTGCGCGGACCGACGGCGCGCTTCAGCGCGTCGAGGTCGACATGCCATCCACCGGCGTAGACGAGCGGGTACGTCTTCAGCGTCACCGACTCGAAGTCCGCCAGGAAGCCGAGCAGCGGATAGCTCGGCGCCGGCACGAGGATCTCGTCGCCCGGATCGCAGAGCACCTTGAACAGCACGGCGTAGGCCTCGCTCGTGCTCGCGGTGAGCGCGATGCGCGAGGCTTCGATCGGCGTACCGCGCGCGGTCCAGTCGCGCGCGACGGCCTCGCGCGCCGACGCGATGCCGAGCGGCTCCGGCTCGTAGACGAGGCCGCGCGGGTCGGCGAGGGCCGCCAGGAGCGCCTCGGTGGCGTAAGGGAACCCCGCGGACGTCGGGTTGCCGACCGTGAGATCGAGGAGCGCCGGTCCGCCCTCGGCCGCACGTGCTCGCGCATGACGCACCGCTTCGGCGAGCGGGTTCGGCACGTCGTGCTGGGAGGTGCGTGCGGAGAAGGTCATCGAGCGCACGCGATACTACCAGCACATCGCCGCGCACCCGGATTCACGCGATCGGCGTGGCGTGGTAGGACCGTGCCGATGAAGACGCTCGCCTCGGTCGTGCTCGCCGTCCTCGTGCCCCTCGCCGCGCTCGCGAGCGGCTGCAACAAGCCGCCGGAGCCGCAGCCCGAGAAGGCCGCCGCGAGCGCCTCCTCCGCGATGGCGGTGCCGGCGATGCCCGCGGGGCATCCGCCCGTGACGGGCAGCGCCATGGGCGCCGGCGCTGCCGCGCCCGCCGGCCCGGACGACCTCGCCTACGACGTGCCCGCCACGTGGGTGAGCGCGCCGAACCCGAGCCCGATGCGCAAGGCGACCTTCAAGATCCCGAAGGCGGCCGGCGACGCCGAGGACGCCGAGCTCGCCGTCTCGTCGGCAGGCGGCGGCGTCGAGCCGAACATCAAGCGCTGGGAGCAGCAGTTCGGCGACGCGAAGGCGAAGACCGAGCCGCGCAACCCGAACGGCCTCAAGGTCACGATGGGCGAGATCAAGGGCAACGTCGCCGCCGGCGGCATGATGGGAATGCCGGCGGCCGCCGCGAAGGAGCACCAGATGCTGCTCGGCGCCGTCGTCGACTCGGGCGACCGTCAGCACTTCTTCAAGATGGTCGGCGGCGAGAAGACCGTCACCGCGGCGAAGAAGGACTTCGACAAGTTCGTGGCTTCGCTGCGCGCGAAGTGACCCTCGCGCCGGCGAGCGCGTCGAGCGGCTCGTCGCACTTGTCTCGCATCTTGCAGGCGCCGCACTCGCGGCCCCGCCAGATGCGATCGAACCGCTCCTGAGCGGCGTCGAGCATCGCCTCGCTGTCGGTGAGGATGCCCATCTCGAAGTTGCGCCGGCCGTCGCCCTTGGCGCCGAGGCCGGCGCCGGTGAGGTTGGCGCTCCCGAGGTAGAGGAGCTTGCCGTCGACGGCGATCATCTTGAGGTGCACGCGCGGGCAGCGACGCATCTTCACGCCGGAGGCGTTCTTCGCGAGCCGTGCGAGCTCGCGCTGCAGCGGGCCGGAGGGCGGAGATGCGTGCAGGATGCACACGTCGACGCCGCGGCGCGCGAGCTCGCCGAGGGTCTCGAAGAAGGAGACGTACTTGCCTCGGGCGCGAGCGCGGCTGCCGATGGGCGCCTCGACCATCATGGTCTTGAGGTTGGCGGTCGAGATCCACACGCTGACCTCCGCCTTGGCGACGGCGCGGGCGATCAGCTCCTCGTAATGGGCCCCGTCGACGAGGAGCTTCGCGCGGATCGTGCGCGGCGTGGTCGCTCCACAACTGCTCGGAATCGCTACCGTTCGAGCCATTGTCCTACATGATACTACTTTTCGGTTGCGGGGGGGCCGTATCGCGCTAAAGAGGCGCGCATGAAGCTCTCCACGCTCACGCTTGTTCTCGCTTCACTTGCTCTCTCTTCCTTCGTCGTCGCGGGCTGCGCCGCCGACACCACCGACCCGTCCGCCGCTGAAGACGCCGAGGACACCGACGTCTCGCAGGACGAGCTCAACTCGAAGTCCGCGCAGTTCATCGGCTCGTACAGCTGGCGCGCCGGCGACTCCGTCGAGTTCGTCGACTTCCAGCAGCTCACGCTCAAATCGAACGGCACGTACACCGCGAAGGTCGACTCCGGCCTCGTGAACCCGGCGGTCCGCTGCATCGCCTTCCCGTGCACGCTGCCCGAGGCCGGCGCGTGGAGCGCGGTGAGCTCCGGCGGCAAGCTGAAGATCCGGGTCAACCCGACCGGCCCGAAGCCGGCGCGCAGCTACTTCGCGTCCGTGAACGCGCTGTCGCGCACGCTCACGCTCACGCGCTTCGGTCACACGACGAACCTCTTCACCGACGGCAGCAGCTGCGCGAACGTGCGCTGCACGGCGACGACGCACTGCGAGATGAAGGGCATCAACGGCGGCTCGATCCCCGTCTGCATCGCCAATGCGCCCACCCCTCCGCCCCCGGCCTGCGCGAAGAGCGGCTGCAGCGGTCAGGTCTGCGCGGACCACTCGGTCATCACGACCTGCGAGATGCGTCCCGAGTACGCCTGCTATCACGCCGCGGCGTGCGAGCGTCAGGCGGACGGCGCGTGCGGCTGGACCAAGACGCCCGCGCTCACGACGTGCATCGCGAACGCGCAGCACTGAGCGCGCTGTCGCGCTGAACGCACGACTGGACTAGGTTTGTTCGCGTGAAGCGCCTGGTCCTTTCGTTTGTCGTCGCGCCGGTCGGGGTCGCGCTGCTCGTCGGCTGCAGCGCGCTCGTCGACCTCAGCGGCCTCTCGACGGACGGCACGCCCGCCGCGATGTCGTCCGACGCTCGCTCGGATGCGCTCGTCACGAGCGACGGCGGCGGGTCGGGCGACGGCGCCCTGCCTGGGACCGACGCGGCCACGGACGCGACCAGCAAGCCGTGTCACGCGTCCGGTACGGTGGAGAACGTCAAGGAGGGGCCGAACAGCGCGGTCGACGACGCGCGGATCGGCTCGATCGCGTGGACGGGTACCGCGGGAGTCAGCGCGAACGACGGCGTCTCGGCGCGCTCCGCGTCGATGAACGGCGACGTCATCACCCACTGGCTCATCAGCCACGACTTCGGGCTTGCGCTTCCGGCCGGAGCCTTCGTTCGTGGGTTCACCGTCGGCGTCGTCCACTCCGCGGGCTCCACCGACGAGATCGTCGATCATGGCGTCGCGCTCGTGAAGGGCGGAACCATTGGTACGCCGAGGTCGCTGCTCGGCGCGTGGCCCACCACCAAGGCGACGGCGACGTACGGCTCGCCGACCGACACGTGGGGGCTGACCTTCTCGGCCGATGACGTCAATGCCACCGACTTCGGCGTCGCGATTGCCGCGCGAGGGAATCCCGCGTTCGACGAGAGGGCAGCGGTCGACTACGTCGAGGTCACCGTCTACTTCGAGCGCTGCGTACCGTAGCCACGGTCCGCGCGTTGCCGCACTCGCGTCGGCGGGCGCGTGGCTTGCAGCGCTCGTGCGACGAGGTGGCTCCATGGGACCGTTCGCAACGCGATCGCTTCTGAGCGCAACCGTAGTGCTCGCCATGCTCGCGAGCGGCTCACGCGCACAGGCCGACGGCGAGCTCGTCATCGACGCGAAGAGGTGGAAGACGATCCCCAGCGAGTCTGGGCCCGTGAACTACTACACGCTCGTGAACGACCCAGCTGGGCCATTTATCCACGGTCGTTACGTCCCGCCGATGAAGACGACCGTGCTCGGGATCGACATCGCCGAGGGCGATCGCCAGCGCATCCGCAAGGTGCGCTGGAGCTGGCGAGCCGTGACGCTCCCCGTCGGCGGCGACGAGTGCACGAGCGGAAAGACGGACTCGGCCGCGGTCGTCTACCTGACGTGGAAGAGCGGCCTCCGGTACCACGCGCTCAAGTACGTGTGGAGCAGCGTCGGGCAGCGAGGTCGTACGTGTGACCGCAAGCGGAGCCCGTTCGTCGCGCAGGACACCGTGATCCTCGAGTCCGGCGGGCCGCTCAACGCGTGGCGGACCGAGGAGATCGATCTCGCTGCCGAGTACCGTCGCCACTTCGAGAACAACGACCCGAAGGCCGACCTGCCCGACTTCGTCGGCATCGGGCTGATGACCGACGGCGACCAGACGAAGAGCGAGAGCGCCGCCGACTACGGGACGTTCACGCTCCTGCGTTGAGGGCCGCAGATCACGGATCGAGTGACGTGGTGATCGAGCACGCGTGCGCGACGTCGACGTGGTAGCCGGACGACGCGACCACGCTCTGGGCTCGGCTGGGCGGCGCGACGAGACCGACGACGTAGGAGCCGGCCTCGCCCTCGAACTTGAACGTGGCGGTGTGCCACGAGGCCTCGCCGGTCGCGAGCGTGAAGGGGGGAGACGTCCCGAGGACCGCGCCGTTCAGGCTGACCGTGAGGACGAGCCCGCTCACGGGGTGCCCGGCGTCGTTCGTCACCCTCACCTTGAAGGCGCCGGAGGCCGCGCAGGCGTTCTCCATTTTCGGCATGATGTGGCCCCAGTAGCCCTGGCCGGGTCCGGGCATGATGAAGTTGCCGTCCACGTCGCTGAACCAGACGTGGTTCTTCTTGCTGGCCGCGACGACCTCGGGCGCCGCCGCGGTCCAGGGGTTGACCCAGCTGCTGGAGAAGGTGCACGACGGCGTCACGGTCGCCGTCTTCTTCACGTCGAAGTCGCTGCCGATCAGCTCGAGGTTGTAGTGGGCCGGTTGACACGCCTTCTCCGTGCCGACCGAATCGACGAGGGGGATCGCCTTCGTCTCGCCGCCACCGATCGTGAACGGTGCGTTGAGGAGCGTGCTGCCGTTGCGCTTCACGTTGAGCTTGCCGGTGCGCGGGCTCGCGCCGGTGACCCGCACCGGGACCTCGAGCGCGAACGACTTCAGCGCCGGAACGTCCTTCTTCGTGCCGCCGTTGTAGATGCCGAAGCCGGCGATGCTCGGCGGGTCGTCGTTGGGCGCAGCCTGACTCACGCTCTGGCTCGAGAGGACGAGGACGGCAGCGGCGACACCCGAGAGCACGAGGAGCGAGGCTTTCTTCATAGGCTGGTTGGACGACCAGCGGACCATATCCATCCGCCGCGCCGCATGAGCACTACGTGAGCGCTCGGTGAGCCGTCGGCTCGGCGCTTGGTTACGCTGACTTGCGCGAACGACGTCGAGGGGGCGGCGTCGCGCGTGTGGCCAGCGCCTTTGCGCGCAACAAGAGGAGGCGAAGAGCCTCGTTGACGGCGGCATCGCTTTCGAATGCCTCTGCATCGTCGTCGTCGAGGCGGACGAAGTGCTCGGCCTCGAGGAACCGCTCGAGCAGGACCGTTCGGCCTGCGGCGCTGATCCGCTTCGCGTAGGGGTTCGGCCGACCAGCGCCGAGCGAGTACTCATTCTTCATCGATTCACCCTTCCTCCAGCTTGCGCCGTTCGCGCCGCGTCGCCTCTCGCGCGCTGATGATTCGGAGGCGCGTCCCTCTCTCGACATGCACCACGATGAGAGTGCGTCTCGCGGCGGAGAACCCGACGAGTAAATAGAGCGATTCGGCTGTCTCGCTTCCAGGATCGTCGAAGATCCGAGCGTGAGCGTCGAGGAAGACCGTGGCTGCCTCCTCGAACGAAACCCCATGCTGCGTCGGTTGCTGGACGCCTTGCCGGCGCTCAGCGCTTGGCTTCGGGGAGGGAGGCGGGCGTGATCGGCGGCGCTTCGGGGAGCGCCGAGGGGGAGAAGACCGGGATGGCCGCGGCGGTCAGGGTCGGGGTCGTGTGCAGGGTCGGGGTCGGGGCCGCGGTCGCGGTCTGGGTCGCGGTCGCAGAAGGCGCGGCGCTCGCCGTCGAGCTGAGGACGTAGCCCGCGAAGCCCGCGCTCAGCGTGATCGCGAGCGCCACTGCCGCGACGAGCGCGAAGCGGCGCGCCGGGCGCGCCTCCGGAAGAGCGCCCGCCGACGGAGAGGCGGCCGGGGCGAGGGCGAGCGCCATCTCGGACGGGACGACGAGCGGCATCGCGAGCGGGGACGTCACCGGCGCGAGGAGCTCGCGCGGCGAGGTATCGAGCGAGGTCTCGACGCGCGTCGGGAGCACGACCTCGTCCTCGTCGTCGAAGTCGACGAGCGCGGGGAGGCCCGCCGCGAGCTCCATGCGCGCGGCGTCGGTGCCCTCGTGCACCGCGGTCATCAGGCGCTCCATCGCCGCCTCGGTCGAGCGCGTGTGGAGCACCGACGACATCGCGGCGGTGTTCTCGCGCTGCGCGCGCGCGAGCGCCGCGTCGTCGAGCTTGTCGAGGACGTTGGGGACGTTGCCGAGCCCATGACGCTCGCGATGCTGCCTCACGCGCTCGGCGTTCTCGCGACGCTCGCGACGCGTGGCCAGGCGCGCGAACTGATCGGGCGGCCACGTCGCGAACGAGCCGATCTTCTCCGTGAGGTCGTCGACCGACGTGGGGCGGTCGTCGCGCTCGATGGAGAGGCAGGCCTCGACCACGGAGGCGAGGCTCCGTGGCGCGCTCTCCTCGGGGAGACGCACCTCGCCGACGGCGGGCGGGACCTTGCCGACGAGCATCGTGTAGAGGAGCGCGCCGATCGCCCAGATGTCCGAGCGAGCGTCGACGATGCGCGGCGCGCCGCCCACGCGATCGGGCTCCACGAACGCGGACGCCTGCACCGCGCCGCTCTCGTCGGGGCCGAGCGTGAGCGTGAAGATCTCGACCTCGCGAGGGCCACCCTCCGGCGTGAACGAGAGACGCACGCTCCCGAGACCCAGCTGGCCATGGACCACGCCGCTCTCGTGCGCCGGGGCGAGCGCCTCACAGATGTCGAGCGCGACCTCGACGGCATGAGGCACCGAGAGCACCCCTCGCTCACGAAGGATCGTCGCCAGGTTCCGCTTCCCCCGGCGCTTGCGCAGCTGCCCGAGCGAGCCTTCGCTCGGGCCTTCTACGCGTATGTTTGCCGAGTCCAGAGCCATGCGGGCGGCGAAACCTAGCACCGCCCGGCCGAAGTGCACGTGCACCCCGAACGCCGCGAAAATGGGCCGAAAAAGCCGCTATTCGAGCGGTGAAATCAGGCGGCCGTGCGGCGCGACGAGGCCGCCGTGTCGAGGATGGCCAGGCAGCCCTCGAGCGAATCGCACGTGTTCAGCTGCTGGCGGAGCGCCGAGGCCCCGCGCATGCCCGAGAGGTATCCGCTGAGGTGACGCCGGGTGACGCGCACGCCGTACGGCTCGGTGCGCTCCTCGACGTTCAGGCGGAGGTGTGTGCGGCACAGGTCGAGGCGCTCCTCGTCGGTCGGCGGCGCGACGGTCTTGCCCTCGCGGAGGAGCGCGTGGACCTCGCGGAAGACCCACGGGTGCTCGATGGCGCGACGGCCGATCATGACGCCCGCGCAGCCGGTCTCGTCGAGGGCGCGCTTCGCGTCCTCGGCGGACTTCACGTCTCCGTTCACGATGACGGGGATCGAGACGACCTCGCGGGCCTTCGCGGCCCAGCTCCAGTCGGCGGCGCCGGAGTGACCCATGTTCGCCGTGCGGCAGTGGATGGTGAGCGCGGCGACACCCGCGTCCTCGAGGCGACGCGCGAGATCGACGATCGGCATGTGCGACTCGGGACCTAGCCCGATGCGGGTCTTCACGGTGACCGGGATCTTGACGCTCGAGACGACCATCTTCGCCATCGCGACCATGGCCTCGGGCTCGCGGAGCCAGCCCGCGCCCGCGCCGCGCCCGCAGATCTTCGGGACCCAGCAGCCGCAGTTGATGTCGAGGAAGAGCGGCTCCGCCTCCTCGGCGAAGCGCGCGGCCTCGGCGAGGCGCTCGGGGTCGGCGCCGTAGATCTGGATGGCCGTGAGCGTGTCGTCCTCGGCGAGGCGGATCTTCCGCTTCGCGTTGCGGCAGCCGCGGAGGAGGCCCTCGACGTTCACGAACTCGGTCATGCCGATCTCGTTGCCGAGCCCGCGGCAGAGCCTGCGGAAGACCACGTCCGTCACGTCCTCCATGGGCGCGAGGATGACGGGCTTCTGCGCGTAGAGCTCTCGGAGGCGGGCGAAGTTCGGATGCACGACGCGGCCTCTTTAGCTCATTTCCCAGGCCCGTGCATGTCGGGCCCGGAAACGCCCCGCGGACGCGGTCACGGACCGAAGAAAATGGGGTTCGAGACGGCGAAGGCCTTCCGGCCCGGGTGCAGGGGCGCGAGGTCGGCCGCGTCGGATTTGGCGTGGAACACGACCCAGTGGCGGGGCTTGCTCTGCGTCGCGCTCACGTCGACGGTCGCCTCGTACTTCTTGCCGGGGCCCGGACCGGCCGTGGCCACGAGCGGCCGCGTCTCCGTGGTGATGCCGTCGACGATGACCTCGAGCGAGGAGGCCGAGAGCCAGCCCGGCGACTGCACGGTCACCTTGTACTGACCCTTCGTCGCCATGCCGCCCGGCCCGACGCCGCCGGGGCCCTCCACCTTCATCAGGAGCCCGCCGCTGATCGTCGCGGCGCCGACGCGGAGCACGTCGCGGACGATCTCCGCGGTGAGCTTGGTCGGGTCATCGTGACCGAAGGCGAGGCACGTGCGCGGATAGCCGACGGGGCTCGAGCGCTCGTGGTGGCTGTCCGAGCTGCCGGTCGTCCAGTAGGTCTTGCCGGCGTTGAGGAGCGCGAACCAGTCGCCGACGGACCCCTCGCGATTCTTCTCGAAGTCGCTGTCGTTGAAGACCTCGATCGCGGCGAACTCGTCGCTCCAGAGCTCGGGGTCGCCCGAGGCCTTCGTGCGGTCGAAGGCGGCCTGACCGAAGTACCCTGTGAAGCCGGAGTTGCTCGGGTGGTTGACGATGAGCACCGGCTTCTCCGGGAGCTCGTTGACGGTGCGGAAGAACTCCGCGGGCTTCTTGCCGATCCAGCCGACCGCGCCGTTGTTCACGGCGTCGGGCTTCGGGAAGAGCGGAACGACACCGAAGTGGCCCCACGTGAAGGTCGTGAGCTCCTCGGACGGAATGCCGAACGCCCACTTCGTGAGACCGAGCTTCTGGATGATCGGCTGAAAATCGATGATCCATTCGTGCTCGCTCGACACCGGGACCTCGAGGCCGTCGGCGATCGCACCGCGCACCTTGAGCTCCGGCACGTCGTCGGAGTCGGCGGAGAAGTGAGAATGGATGTGGAAGTCGGCGCACATCACGCCGGTCGAATCGACGCTGTGCACGAGCGAGGCTGCCACGTTCGTCGTCGTGCCCACGGTCGCGGTGGCGGGCGCGTCGTAGAGCTCGTACTCGTAGCCGCGCGTGATGACGACGCGGTGCTGTCCCGGAGGCACGGGCAGATCGAGATGGCCGGTCGTCGCGAAGTCGTTCCAGAGCCGGCCCTCCACCTCGAGGTCGGCGACGCCGAAGGCGGCGGGCGGCCTGGCGATCGTGACCGAAGGGATCACCTGGACGCGCGCGGGCAGGGGCTCGGCCGCGGCGTCCGCGCTCTTCACGTCGATCGCGAGCGTCGCGCGCTTCGGTAGCGTGAGGTCGACGGTCGCGGAGGCTGCCGGCGCGGGCGTCGCGGCGGGCAACGCCCAGCCCTTGAGCGTCGGCGTGATCAGGGCATCGCCCGCGGGCACGTGAAGCACGTAGGCGCCGGCCGCGTCGGTGAGCGCGCGCGTGAGGTAGCGGCCGTCCGCCGAGGTCGCGTGCACGAGCGCACCGGCGAGCGGACCGCCGCCCGTCTCCGTGAGCGTGCCGCGGACCTCGCGCCATGCGGCTTCGCCGAAGGCGGCTCGCTTGGTCTCGAGCAGGCCGTCGAGCGACGGACCGCCGACGAGCATCTCCGCGTAATCGAGGGTCTTCGTCGCGCAGGCGTCGACCGCGAGGCCCTTCATGCTGAAGAGCTGAAAGCCGCTGATGCCGATCTCGCTGCGGATGGGCGAGCCGAGCGAGCGCACGAGGAAGGCGGACTTGCCCGAGTCGAACGCGACCCACGGCGTCTCGCCCTTCGTGTCCGCGAAGCCCTGCGCCTCGGTGAAGGTCTGGTTGCGATTGGACTGGAAGAACCCGAAGTACTGCTTGTTCGCGAAGTCGACGGGCTCCGTCCGCGTGTTCACGAGACCGAGGCGGATCGTCAGGCGCGGCGAGCCGGGCTCGAGCACGTAGTCGAGCACGGCGGGAAAGCCGTACTCGTCGGGGATGAGCGGCTTGAACGTGTCGAGGAAGGGAACGTTCGCGAGCTTGCCGGAGACGCGCACGATCGCGGCCTTGCCATCGGCGCCGTCGGCGAGGACGCTCACCTTCTCGGGCTGCACCGTCTGGCGCGCGAGCATGATGAGCGTCTCGTTGTACTGCGAGAAGCCGGTGGGGCGGCCGTCGGCGCCGACGGTCTCGAGGGCGAGGATGTCGCCGCCGAGCGGGCTGTAGCCGTCGCTCTCGCCCTCGGCCTCGACGTAGACGGCGATCTTGTCGTTCGCGAGGACGAAGTCGTTCACGCGCACCTTGTTGCGCGCGTTCTCGGGCTGGACGATCTGCGCGGCGTCGCGGATGCGACCTGCGCGTGCCTGGCCGGCCGCCTTGGCGCCGAAGGGGTCGCCGGAGCCTTCGCCGCCGTTCGGGAAGCGGAAGGCCTCGAGATTCCCCTCGCAGACGGGCTCTGCCGCGTCGGGACCGCCGCCGGACGAGGAGCCTTCGTCGGAGGAACAAGCAAAGACGGCGGCGCTCGTGACGACGGCCGCGCTAACGAACAGCCCGCGAAGCTTCATGACCTGGAATATTATACCCTCGCAAGGCCGTTTGCCGGGCTCTAGGGGAAGGGACGTTGGGGTGAAGAACATCCGCCGGAAGGCCTTCGACATCAAGAACGTCCGCCTCTCGCCGGAGGAAGGGTTCGTGCTGTCGCGGCTCGATTCTCCGCTCTCCGCGAAGGAGCTCGTGTCGCTCACCGGTCTAGAGGAGGGGCGCATCGCCGAGATCGTCGAGGCGCTCGCGACGCAGGGGGTGATCGACCTCGATCGCGAAGGCGGCTCCTCGGCGATGAAGGCCGCGCCCGCGGTGGCGGCGCCCGCGGCGGCCGCGGCCGCGCCCGCGGAGCTCGAAGAGGTCGCGGAGCTCGAAGAGGTTCCGGAGCTCGGCGAGGACAGCGAGTCGGAGCGCGACATCCTCGCCGCGGCGTCGGCCGAAGGCGCGAAGGTCACGACCGAGGGCGAGGAGCCGGCGGAGGCCGTCGACGACCCGGTGGAAGAGGAGCGGCGCGCGATCGGCGACCGCGAGTACGTGAAGCTCTACGAGCAGGTCTACCGCCCTATGGATCGCGACGAGCGCGTCGGCAAGGGCTCGATGGTCGCGGACCCCGATCTCTTCGCGCTCTGTCTCGATCCCGAGCCGCAGGTCATCAATGCGGTGCTGTCGAACCCGAAGTCGGCGCTCGCGCACGCGCGGATGATCGCCGAGCGTCACCACACGCACGCCGGCCTCGAGCTGGTCGGTCGTCGCTCCGAATTCCTCAGTGACGCGCAGGTCCAGCGGCGCCTGCTCGCGAACCCGCAGCTCCCGGGCACGCTGCTCCGCCGGATGATCAACCCGAAGCTCTTGATGGATGTCTACAAGATCGCCATCAATCGCGAGATCCCCGAGCGCTCCCGCGTGATGACGCGCGAGCTGCTCCAGAAGAAGTTCATGCTCGGGTCGGGCGACGAGCGCGCGGCGCTGCTCGTGAAGACCGAGGGCCGCTGTCTCGTCCTGCTCGTCAACTGCGCGCTCGACGCGCGCACGACGCAGATCCTCACGTCGAAGACGAGCTACACGGTGCTGTTCATCCAGAACCTCGCGCGCTGGTCGGCGACGCCGCCGGCGCTCCTGGTGCACCTGCTCAAGCAGCCGGTCGTCCGCATGAACATCGGCCTCCGCAAGATGGTCCTGAAGCACCCGAACGTCCCCGCCGAGACGAAGCGCAACCTCTCGTAGCCGCGCGCTCGAAGCCCGATTGAACAAGCGGAGACGCTGAGGCGCGGAGAGTACGCGGAGGTGGGGAGTCTTTCCCTCCATGCCCGCGACGTCCCTCCTCGCTCCATTGTCTCGCCCTCCATCGGACATCTCTCCATCGACGACGTAGAGGACGAGATGTTCGATGCAGAGCGAGACAATCGAGCGAGGAACGACCCCCGCAGGACGGGACTGAGTCTCCCCACCGGGGTGAACCCGGCTTTGCGGGTTCTCCGCGGCACGACGAGTGTCCAGTCCGGACGAGAGGCGAGACCCCTCCGCGATATCTCAGCGCCCTCCGCGCCTCCGCTTGTTCAATCGGCCGTTGCTACGACAGCGGGCGCCAGAGGTTCTTCACGTAGTCCCACGCGCCCAGGTTCACGCGGAGCTCCTTGCCCGCGTCGATGGCGTGCTGGCGCATCGCGATCGGGTCGCCACGGCCCACCGTGAAGCCATAGCGCGTGCGCGCGTAGATCTCCGCGGCACGCGCCAGCGCCGGGCCGCCCAGACGCTTGTCGCGGATGCGCGTCAGCAGCTGCTCGATCGAGTCCGCCGGCGCCGGGACCACGCCCGCGTCCTCCGCCGCGATGCGCACGTACTCCCAGTGGTTGTCGATCCGCTCCGTCGGTGGTGTCGGTACCACCGGCGTCAACAGATGCGTGCTGAGCAGCGCGCGCTTCGCCGGGCGATAGAGGAGAAGGAGGAGCAAGAGCGGCCACAGGTGCACCGCCGTGTTCTTCGCCGCCTTCGCCAGCTCCTTCATCTGCTCGACGATCGCCTCGCCGTCCATCGAAGGACCGGGCTTCTTTCCCTCGCCGTTGTCGCTCGGCTTCTCGACCTGTCCGTCGCCCGGCTTGCCGTGCTTGCCCTCGTGATCGCCCTTGCCCGTGCGCCACAGGTAGGGCGCGAGCAGCGCGACCACTCCGAAGAGGAGCATCGCCGCGAACAGCATCGGCAGCACGTTCCTCCGCGGGATGGCGCCGACCACCGCCTTCTTCGAGATCCGTCGCGCCACGGCGCCGCTCAGCGACTGCCACAGCTCGACGCGCATCGCCTGCTTGGCCGACAGGTAGAAGAGCCAGAGCACGAGGAAGCACGCGAGGAAGACCAGCGGCACCGGCAGCCACGCCGTCACCTTGTCCTGCTCCCACTGCGTGAGCCGACCCTCCTGGTTGATGATCACGAACACGCCGCCGATCCATCCGACCGCGGGCCAGAACGACGCGAACAGCTCCCACCGGTGCTGGAGCGCGAGCATCCCGCAAGGGAACGCGAAGCAGAAGAACACGATGATGATCGCTATTTCCTCGCCGAACGGCGGGTGCGCCATCGCGATCAAGATCGACGCGACCGTCACGCAAGCGATGCCGGCGACGAACACCGGCAAGGTCCGCGCGCGGAGGATCGCGACGAGCATCCCCACGAGGATGCCGAGCACGCCGGCCATGCAGCCGAGGCCCACGCCGAGCAGCTTGTTCACGCCCTCGTACCAGATGACGCTGCCCATCAGCGCCGCCATCCCGCCCACCGTGAAGACGAAGTAGACGATCGCCGGACGCAGCGCGAGGCGGAGCGCCTGCACGAAGCTCGGCGACCAGCGAGGCACACGCGTGCGGCTCGCGCTCACGGTGCCTCCAGCGAGAGGTTGAGGCCGCGACGACGCACGAAGAGCACCGGCGCGCTGCTCGCGCGCGCGTGGTCGACCACGAAGCTCGCGGCGCGGCGCAACTCGGCACGCACGATCTCCGGGTCGGGCGGCTTCGGCGAGAAGAGCTTCCGGAAGTCGACGCGGTTGTCGTCGGCGCCGACGGGGTAGTCGAAGAAGAAGAACCGGCGCACCGCGCCCCACGGGTCCTTCGGGAGATCGTTCACCACCGTCGAGCCGTCCGCGACGACGTAGCTCGTGCCCGGCGCAGCCTGCACGCCGCCCAGCCAGAGCCCCGCGGAGACGAGCACGCTGCTCGCGGGCTTGCCCCGCGACGAGGGCAGCGCGGGCACGCTCGACAGGAGGCCCTCGAGCGTCACGTCGTGCTGCCACACCACGTCCGAGCCGACCGCGCGCCACTTGCGCTCCTCGCCTCGCTTGCACTCGATCTCGCGCACCACGGTGCGGTCGCCGTCACGCACCGCCGTCACGAGCGAGACGGCCTCGCCGCGCTTGAGCAGCGTGTGCGCCAGGCCGATCCATCCCTCGACGAGGAGATCGAGGACGTCGTCGAGCACCTCCGGCGCCCGCGCGATCGCACGCTCACCGTCGCGCAGCTTGCGGCCGCCGGCATGCGCCGCGACGCGCCACCCCGGCGGTAGATACGTGTCCAGGACGAGCCGCACGCGCGAGGGCGCGAACGGTACCGACTCCGGAACGCGCACGATGAGCTGGCCGGTGTTAATCGACTGCTTCCAGTGCACACGCCGCAGGTCGTCGCCGGGCACGTACTGCCGGGTGCGGAAGTGCTCCTCGGTCGCGCGCGGCGAGAGCATGCTGAGCGGCCCGTCGGCCTTGGTCATCGAGCGCGGGTTGCGCTCGAACACGACGGGGCGAAGGCGGGGCAAGGCACGGAGCGACGCGGTGGCCCGGGACGCGACGTACACGCGCGTGAGGCCGAGCACGTCCTCGTACCAGATCTCGGCGGGGCCCAGCCGGTAGAGGCCACGGGGCGTGCGAGGGAGCGGCGCCGTCACGGTGACCTCGGCTCGCGACACCGAGCGATCGAGCGCGAACCTCGTGTCACCGCCGAGACGGACCGGGAGCTGCTCCTCGATGTGCAACCGGAACCCCGCGGGCACCGGCACGCGCGCGAGAACGAAGCGCTCCTCGACCGCGTCGCCGGCGTCGACGACGGTGGGCGACATCTCGCGATCGATCGCGCCGCGACCACGCCGCACGCGGTCGTCGAAGGCTCGCACCGCGAAGGCCGAGGTGATCGTCGCCGCAGTGGATGCAATATACATGATGCCGAGCCCAGCCACGGCGAGGACCCCGAGCTGGCCCCACTTCGCGGAGAGCGCGAGCCCGACCATGATCATCGAGACGACGGCCATCCCCATGCCGCGGCCGGTCAGCACGCGCACGTGGCGGTCGACCGCGTCGACCAGCACGCCGAAGCCCCTCGCGCCCTCGGCGCGCCGCACGCGGATCTCGCGGCCAACCTTGATCGCGATGGCGGCGAGCTGGAGGACCAGCAAAGGGACGATCACGATCGAGAAGATCGTCGCGAACCGCCCCTTGGTCTCCGACACCTCCTGGACGTCGAACACCATGCCGACGAGCGCACCCGTGAGCCACGGGAGCACGAACAGCAGCGCCGTGTGCATTCCGGCACGAAGGAGGCGATAGAGCGTACGCATTCGGAAGCAGCGAGCGCTACGGTCGAAAGCTTAGCGCTCTTCGTCGAGCCTCGTCACGTGGCGAAGGAGCGCGAGACGCGCAAGAGAGAACGCCGGCCGGCAGAGATAGCGACAGAGGCGCTCGCGCCCGAGGTCGTCGTGGGCCTCGAGGTGGACGCTCGCGTGGAGATTGAAGCGCTCGTGCGTCACCGCGTCGGTCACGCGAGGCGGCGGCGGCGGTGCGAGGCCCGCGTCGTCCTGCGACGAGCCGTCGCCCGACTCGCGGAC
>Ga0105047_10006298_pt1 | contig 20139 bp, 14 predicted proteins | sample MAT04_FD_78384 | JGI IMG/M metagenome (GOLD analysis project Ga0105047, IMG submission 78384) | Freshwater microbial communities from Lake Fryxell liftoff mats and glacier meltwater in Antarctica - MAT-04 (megahit assembly) | ecosystem: Environmental > Aquatic > Freshwater > Ice > Liftoff...
ACACGCCGAACTACCGCAAGCTCGCGACCGCGTTCGGCCTGACGATGCTGCCGCCGATGTCGTGGATGCCCGAGGCGCTGGCGAACCTGATGAACGCCCGCGGGATGCTCATGTTCAGCACGCTGTGGAACGTGGCCGACTACACCGGCGGGCTCGGCAGCCCCGGCCACGTCCGCATCCTCGCCGGCATGCGCGGCGACGGCACCGGCGAGGGAACGACCGTGCTGATCTACGACCCCTGGTCTCCGAACGTGGGCAAGATCGAATCCCGCATCTACGGCCCCTTCATCCGCGAAAACCCGGCCACGAATTACAAGGTGTTCCACAAGTAAGCGACGCGAAAGCGTCGGGAAACGCACTGACCCGAATCGTGAGCGAGGTCGTATCCTCGCTCACGATTCGGGTCAGTGCGTTTCCGGCTTACTCGTTCGGGAAAAATGTACCGAAGCTGGAAAAGTTCCACGAATCGTCCCCATCGCGGGCTTTTCCCTTGCGGCCGGGGTCAACCGCACTTACCGTAATCCTTCTTCGCGAACTTGCTCCCGCTCCCCCGAGGCCGTTCATGCCGGGAATTGCGCTTCCGCTACGGCCCCGCAGCTTCGGCGAGACCAGTCGCCGCGACAACTGGTGGCTGACGCCGCTGGTCGTCTTCCTCGGGCTCGGCAGCTTCGTCGTCTACTCCACTTGGGCCGCGTTCCAGGGCGAGCACTACACGGTGGACGGCACGAGCTACCTGTCGCCGTTCTACTCGCCCGAACTCTGGGGCAATTCCGAACACGCCTGGTTCGGCAAGCTCCCGTCGTGGTGGCCCGACGGGCTGCCGTACTCGCCTGCCCTGCTAATTCTCTGGGCCCCCGCCGGGTTCCGGATGACCTGCTACTACTACCGCGGCGCGTACTACAAGGCGTTCTGGGCCGACCCCACCGCGTGCGCCGTCGGCGAGCCGCGTAAAGGATACATCGGCGAGAGCAACTGGCCCTTGCGCATTCAAAACGTCCACCGCTACTTCATGTACATCGCGGTCGTATTTATCGGCATGCTCGCCTGGGACGCGGTCAAGTCGTACCAGTTCGCCGACGGCATCGGCATCGGCGTCGGCAGCCTCATCCTCACGGTGAACACCGTCCTGCTCGGCGGGTACACCTTCGGCTGCCACTCCCTGCGGCACCTCGTCGGAGGGCGCAAAGACTGCATCTCCGAATCGCCGACGTGCCAAACCTTATACAAGGGTTGCAGCAATCTCAATAAACGCCACATGCTCTGGGCCTGGATGAGCCTCTGCTCGGTGATGTCTGCGGATGTGTACGTGCGGCTGTGCTCGATGGGAATTTTACACGACGTGCGGATAATTTGATCGAAACGTGCGTAGCCGCGACGCGATAGCGGAGCGCTCCGCTTACGCGTCGCGGCTACGCGAACTTTGACCACGGATCGCAATGACTCACGATTATCAAACGCAAGAACACGACGTCATCGTGATCGGGGCCGGCGGCGCGGGCCTCCGCGCCGCCATTGAGGCTTCCGCCGCGGGGGTGTCCGTCGGACTCGTTTGCAAGTCGCTGCTCGGCAAAGCCCACACCGTCATGGCCGAGGGCGGCATCGCTGCGGCCCTCGCCAACGTGGATGACCGCGACAACTGGATGGTCCACTTCGCGGACACCATGCGCGGCGGGCAGTACGTCAACAACTGGCGGATGGCCCAACTCCACGCCCAGCAGGCCCCGGACCGCGTCAACGAACTCGAAGCCTGGGGGGCGGTCTTCGACCGCACACCCGACGGCAAGATCCTCCAGCGGAACTTCGGCGGGCACAAGTACCCCCGCCTCGCCCACGTCGGCGACCGAACGGGGTTGGAACTGATCCGCACCCTGCAAGACCACGGCATCCACCAGGGCATTCAAGTTTACATGGAACGCACCGTCGTGCGGCTCCTCTCCGATGCGGGACGCGTTACCGGGTGCCTTGCTTACGACCGCGAACGGGGCCGGTTCACGGTCTTCAAAGCCAAGGCGATCATCCTCGCCTGCGGCGGCATCGGCAAAGCTTACAAGATCACCTCGAACTCCTGGGAATGCACCGGCGACGGCCACACGCTCGCCTACGATGCCGGGGCCGAACTCATCGACATGGAGTTCGTGCAGTTCCACCCCACCGGCATGATCTGGCCCCCGAGCGTCCGCGGCATCCTCGTCACCGAAGGCGTCCGCGGTGAGGGCGGCGTGCTGCGGAACAAAGAGGGCAAGCGGTTCATGTTCGGGGACATTCCGGACAGCTACAAACCGCAGACGGCGAAGGACGAAGAGGAGGGCTTCAACTACGTCCTCGGCGACAAGAACGCGAACCGCCCGCCGGAACTGCTGACGCGCGATCACGTCGCCCGCTGCATCGTCCGCGAAGCTCGCGAAGGCCGGGGCAGCCCGCACGGCGGCGTCTTCCTCGAACTGCAAACCTTCGCCGAGTGGTACGGCAAGAAGAAGAGCGGGTTCAAAGCCGCAGAGCACTGGAAGAAGAAGCTGCCGAGCATGTACCACCAGTTCAAGGAACTCGGCGGCTTGGACATTACCAAAGAAGCGATGGAAGTCGGCCCGACCACGCACTACATGATGGGCGGCGTGCGCGTGGACAGCGACACGCAAATGTCCCGCGTGCCGGGCCTGTTCGCGTGCGGCGAATGCGCCGCGGGCATCAACGGTGCGAACCGCCTCGGCGGTAACTCGCTCTCGGACCTGCTCGTACTCGGCAAACTCGCGGGCGAACACGCCGCGAAGTACGCCAAGGACCACCCCGCCGCGGGGACGCACAACGACCAGATCGAGGCCGCCGCACGGTGGGCCTTGGCTCCCTTCGAACGCCCCGCTAGCGAAGGCCCCTTCCAGATCATGTTCGACCTGCAAGACATGATGCAAGACCTCGTCGGCATCGTGCGTAAGGAAGACGAGATGGTGAGAGCACTCGAAGGTTTGGAGAAGTTGAAAGCTCGCGCCGCGGGCTGCAAGGTCGAAGGCCACCGCGAGTACAACCCCGGTTGGCACACCGCCCTCGATTTGCACAACCTGCTCACCGTCTCCGAAGGCATCACCCGCGGGGCAATCTTGCGCAAGGAAAGCCGCGGCGCGCAATTCCGCGACGACTACCCGACGAAAGACACCAAGAACTTCGGCAAAGTCAACACGATCGTCTGGCGCGCCGAGGACGGCTCCATGAAGATCCGATTGGAGCCGATCGTGCCGATGCCGGACGATTTGAAAGAAGCGATTAAAGCCGAGGGCGGCGGGGTTTTGCCCGAAGAGTTGCGCTGAGCCGCTCGCGGCTTCGCGTCGGTTCGTAATCCCGCCAAGCCGCAAGCGGCTCATTCATTGAGGAACTTATGCCAACGGCTACTTTCAAAGTCTGGCGCGGCAACGCCGAAAAAGGCGAGTTCAAAACCTACACCGCCGAGGTCGGCGAAGGCATGGTCGTGCTCGATGCCGTCCACCAGATCCAGGCCACGCAGGCGCCGGACCTCGCGTGCCGGTGGAACTGCAAGGCCGGCAAGTGTGGGTCGTGCTCGGCCGAGATCAACGGCATGCCCCGGCTCATGTGCATGACGCGCCTCGACGACCTGCCCCCGGACGAGACGATCATCGTCGAGCCGATGCAGGCGTTCCCCTTAATCAAGGATTTGGTCACGGACGTTTCGTGGAACTACGAGGTGAAGAAGAAGATTGCCCCGTTCAAGCCGCGCAAGCCGGACAACGCGGATGGCACCTGGATAATGCATCAGGACGATGCGGACCGAGTGCAGGAGTTCCGCAAGTGCATTGAGTGTTTCCTCTGCCAAGACGTTTGTCACGTATTGCGGGACCACCAGAAGCACGAGCAGTTCATCGGCCCGCGGTTCCTGGTCCACATCGCGCAGTTGGAAATGCACCCGCTCGACACCGAAGACCGCGTCGCCGCGCTGAAGAAAGACCACGGCATCGGCTACTGCAACATCACCAAGTGCTGTACCAAGGTTTGTCCGGAACATATCACCATTACGGACAATGCCATCATTCCACTCAAAGAGCGAGTGGTGGACGACCACTACGATCCCGTCATGAAGTTGATCCAACTCGTCGTCCGCCGCAAGAAGGGGTGATGCCGTGTTCGTGCTCAAGCCGCTCTCGAAAGAGGCCGTCCCGGCCGCGTTGGAAAAGGCGGTCCGCTATCGGCTGCTCAACGAACCGGAGCAGTCCGAGAGCATCTGCCACGACGTGCTCAAGGTCGATCCGGACAACGCCGAGGCGCTCAAGACGCTGATCCTCGCGGTGACGGACCGCTTGTCCGGCCCGCGCCCCGCGTCTCCGCAACTCGCCCGCGACCTGCTCCCCCGCCTCCGCGGCGACTACGACCGCGCTTACTACGCCGGCATCATCGCCGAACGGGAGGGCATCGCCTGGCTGCGCTCCAACCGCCCCCAATCCGGCGAAGCCGCCTACGGCTGCTTCCGCCGCGCCATGGCCCAATTCGAAGCCGCCGAAGCCTTGCGGCCACCGAACAACGACGATGCGAAGTTGCGTTGGAACAGTTGTGCACGCATGATCGAGGCGCACCCGGACGTGCGGCCCGCGGATGAGGAGGGGGACGTGACGCGGGATTTGGGGGAATAGAATTCGAAATACGCGAACTGACGCTTCAATTGTCGTGCTCTGCAGTCGAATCAAGAAAGCTGAGAAATTCTCCAGATTGCGGTGGCTTGAGCCGCCATCCACTGCTGACGTGCGGCAATACGTTCCGGCGTCCACTCGGCGTTGTCTTCGGCAATTTTTCGCGTAATCGCAAACTGGCTTTCGCTGTACGTGAGCCGCTTTGAGGGGTAATCGACGTTCCCCGCATCGCGGTTCGCGACGGTCCGCAGCAGAGTCGTGTTGCCGAGTCGGAAAACTAGCACTTCGAGTTGTTCGTCATTGAAATCGCTCCAACCTTCGCCGGGATTTTGCGGAAGAATGTGTTCGAGGTTGTACGCGTCGCTTTCAAACGCCGCGATCCCGCTTTTAGAATAGTGCTCTTCGATTCGACAAAGGATGTAGCGGACGATGCGCTTTTTGCGCGAACTCTGTGTAGGAATCGATTTGTCTGCGAATGCGGCCTTGAACGTCGAATCGGCCGGGTAGATGGCAGCGAGCGATTCGATCACCCGAGCCGTCGTCGTGCGCTCGCCTCGTGCCATTTCGACGGCCGCCTTGTTGAAAGCCGATTCTTGTTCGCTGGGAGAAAGGCTGCCGATGACGTTGTATCGGAATGAAACTATCGCGCAGGCGCGTACGATCTGGTCGAAATCTTGCGGAGTCATTCCTGCAAGCCGTGCAGCGGCCAGCAGGAACGGATACGGTTGCGTGACGTTGAAAAGTTTGAGGGTCGTCAATCCGTCTTGAAGCGGCGATGTCGCTTCCGTCGTCTCCGGCTGAGTGAGGCGCAAGTAGGTTTCGACATCGGCTTCGATGTCGCGAAGGAGGGCGAACGCCATGGCGCGATCTTTGACGTAACTTCGAATGGTCTTGAATAGCTCGGTCTGGCGGACGAGGGGATTCCGGCTGTTCCAATGAATGCGCAAAAAATCGGGAAAGCTCTCGCTTCCGAGACGGCCGACGATGTTTTCCCAGCGGTCTTCGAGCGATTTCATCTCGTGCTCGTGCTGAGTTTCGCGGTGCAGTACCGAGAAGAGATAGTTCTTAAGTAAGTCCGTGGACGACAAACGAACGCCTCGCGAATTCAGCGTCTCGAAGACCTTGTAGGCGTTCAACTCGTCGGCGACCGTGATAACGGTAAAGAAGAGTTTGTCGCTCATCGCTTCGACGAACGACGCGAGGGCCAACCCTCGATCGGTCGATTGCGCCACGTGGTGAGTAACTTTTCGGTCGAACCATTCGAATGCCTTCCTCAAGCCGGTTTCCGACGCGCGGATATTTCGTTGGGGCAGAGTATCGGCAAGAGCGACGAGGTACGTCTGGTAGTAGTTATCGTTATTGCGATTCAGAGAGAGTTTCGAGCGCGAAACGAGGCTCACGGGGTCGAGGTAGCCGATGTAGGTCTGACGAATTTGTTCGGCTCGTCGGCCGTTGTCCGAGTTCGTTCCGAGCAGCCGACCGAGATTCTTCAAAGTTGCGAGCACGATGAGGCTCAAGGTCGTCAACCGTTGCTGGCCATCAATGACATCGAAATACTTATCGTCGCGAGTCTGGAGTACGAGGTATCCCATGTAATGGGCAGGTTCGCCGCCGTTCTTCAACGAGGCCTGAAGATCGGTCCATAAATCCTCCCATTCTTCCTCGGTCCAACTGTAGTCGCGCTGAAAACGGGGAATTCGATAGGTTAGACCGTTGCCCATCAACTGGCGGTAGGTCGCGTTTTTCGTATCGAAGTTGGTCGCTGACATCGGCTCGTCTCCCTATTTCATTCAGAATACCTCGGATCTCGGTTACACGAAACCCCTCGTCATACGGCAATGCGAGAAAGTCGCTTCATCTGGCGGAAGGTTGCTATCGAATCGGACGATGATTCCGTCGGGACGCCGGCGGCCATATTTACCTCGCAAAATGATCGTAGTAGTGAACGCCGCGAATGCTAAGGAGATCATCCCCATCCACATTTTCGAGCCGCCGCGATTCCGCGACTGATTCTCGAAGGCCATCGTGCCGTCGGATGGTGAAGTGTTTTGAATTTGATGCGTGAAACGAATGATTCTGGGCGAATTGAACTCGCATCCGCTTGATCGAAGCTGTACTATTCGGATGAGATTCGCCGATCCACCTCCCCTCAGCCCAAGCGGCGGGCGGGTCATGAGCCAGTTGAGCAATTGCGTCCGGTGCGGAGTCGTCATCGCGGAGGAGACTCCCGGCGGTGTCTGCGCGACTTGTTTGGCGTCTCCGGTTCCAGTCTCGGCACGGTCGCGGACCGATCTCGGCGGTGCGACGGAATCGGCAGTTTTTCCCGCTTATCCCACGCCGACGCTCGGCCCCTCGACGGTCAAGATCCCCACCCAGTTGCCGGCCGGCTACGAATTCCTCGGTCCCCTCGGACACGGCGGCATGGGCGTGGTGGTCAAGGCGTTCGAACTCTCGGCGGACCGCACCGTCGCGTTGAAGCTCATCCGAGCAGCCACGGACCCGGCGGCTCGCAAGCGGTTCCGCGTGGAGGCCCAAGCGCTCGCCCGCCTCAAGCACCCCAACGTCGTTCAGGTCTTCGCGATCAACGTCGATGCCCCCGAACCGTACTTCACGATGGAGTACGTCGAGGGGGCGAGCCTCGACAAGGTGCTCAAAGTCGGACCGGTACCCGTGGCCGAGGCGGTGCGCCTGATCGCCGCGGCCGCCCGCGGAATCGCGGCGGCCCATGCGAGTGGGGTGATCCACCGCGACCTCAAGCCGAGCAACATCCTCGTCGCGAAGGACGGCACACCGAAGGTGACGGACTTCGGCCTCGCCAAGCGGATCGACCGCGACGACCAACTCACGCTCGCCGAAGCCATGCTCGGCACGCCCAGTTTTATGTCCCCCGAACAGGCGGGCCGCAAGGGCAAGGAGATCGGACCCGCGAGCGACATTTATTCGCTGGGGGCAACGCTCTACGCCTTGCTCGCCGGAGAGCCGCCGTTCCAATCGGACGACCCGGTGATGACTGCTGCCTTGGTGCTGACGGCGCCGCCGCGGCCGCTGCGGCAGCATCGAGCAGAGGTGCCCGAATCGCTCGAACGGATCGTTTCCAAGGCGATGGCGAAGGTGCCGCAAGACCGCTATGCGACGGCGGGGGAGTTGGCGAACGATCTGGACCGCTGGTCGCGGGGGGATCCGACAGCACAAACGGCATCGCCGCAACGATTGCGTATCGGGGATCCGATCCTCCGATTCGGAAAAGTCATCGCGGCCGTTCTCCTACTGGCAGTGGGTACGGGAGCGGCGATCGCGATCCTCGCAGCCAGTAAGTCCCCCACTCCTTCCGAAACTTTCGCAGAGGGGAATCGGCAACTCGCCGCTGGTAAAGAAATCGTGCTGGTCGATGATGCGGGTGTGCCGGTCTGGCACGAATGGGTCGTGGGTTCCCCGGAGTTGAAAAAGCTGCCCGACGGACGACGGGTCTGCGAGTTCGAGGCCATGGACAGTTGCTTACTCGACCTCTGGCCGGACCCGGGGATCGACGACTACATCCTGCGGGGGGAGATCAGGTGTAGGGTGTCGAAGACGGCTGCGAACCCGAACGGCCCGCCCGAGTCGAGCGATTTTGCGATCGTCGGCTTCTTCGCCGGTCGACACCGCGACGGCGGGGCTGCGAGCACGGCGAATACCTTCGTGGCAGTTTCTTTCGACGACGCCCGAAAACCAATCGTCGCGAACGGAATACTGGCCCCCGGTGTTCGGACCGTCCAACTCAGCACCGCGTCCATCCTCGAACTTCCGAATCTCTCGCCGGGGAAAAGCAAGTCCGTCTGGGCCGAGTTGCCGTATCCGCCAGCGCAAACTCTGCCGGGCCCATGGCGAACTCTTGAGTTGGAAGTCCGGGGCCAAGACGTCGTCGCACGCTGGGTGGATGAGTCTGGAAAGTTGATGGATGTCGGTCGGATGTCGGCCGAAACCATCGAAAAGAAAATCGCCGAGCACGAGAAGGCCACGAGGAAGCGACAGCCGCAAACGGCTTTTGCTTACCCTCGTTGGTCGCCTCGCGGTGCGGTCGGCGTTTGGGGATACCGAGCCACCGTCGAAGTGCGATCCGTCACGCTACGTCCCCGCCCCTAGTTTCGAAATGTCCTATCACCAGGAGTCTTACGTGGCTTACATCGACATCGAAGCTCCGCTCGCCGGCAGCACCCTCGCACCCGACTTCACGGCGAACGGAACTTACGAAGACGACGCCGGCGGGACCGTCGTTCCGACTTGCGTGCTCAACGATTCGGACGGCAACCTCTTCGCAACTGGTGCCGTCGCCCCCACGATGCCGACGTGGACGGCAACGTTCACGAACGTCTCGGAGGCGATAGGACTTTCGCTCCTTGCAGAACTCCCGGGGCTGAGCGAAGATGACGAACACAGCAACATCATGGTCGAGCTGAGCGACGCGAAATTGGTAATCGATCGCATTCCACCGCCCGGACCCGGAGCCCCTTTGGCAGGCGTGGCCGGGGGAGCCGCGGCCGCTGCGCTGCCAGTGTTCAATTTGAACGTCACCGGAAAGTACGACCGCGGGGTCGCCATTTACCTGCTCGCCATGACCTACACCAATTCGGATCGCATCGAATCGGTCGTGGGTGCCGGACCGGCCACGTTGAACGCCGGAACCAAAACCTGGACTGCAACGGTTCACATTCAACCCGTCGTCGGGGCAACCGGTCGCCTGGTAGTGCAGGCCGTCATGCTCAATCGGAACGGCAAGATCATGCGATCGACCATTCGGAAGCAGGCGAAAGCTTAACCCGCAGACCGAGCCACTATAATCAACTTTCCTAACCGCCCCGGGGTCCATCTCCGGGGCGGGCTCGTTTACGCTTGCATCGAGGATCCGCCCCCATGGCCGAAAAGATCACTCCCCGCGCTACCAACTACCCCCAGTGGTACCTGGACGTCGTCCGGCAAGCGGGCCTCGCGGATAACTCGGACGTGCGCGGGTGCATGGTCATCAAGCCGACGGGGTACGCCATTTGGGAGAAGATGCAGCGCGGGTTGGACAAGATGTTCAAGGACACGGGGCACGTCAACGCGTACTTTCCGCTGTTCATACCGAAGAGCTTCTTCCAGAAGGAAGAGCAGATGGCGGAGGGGTTCGCCAAGGAGTGCGCGGTCGTCACGCACTACCGGTTGAAATCGACCGACGGCAAAATCGAGGTCGATCCCGAAGCGAAGTTGGACGAAGAACTGATTATCCGGCCGACGTCCGAAACGATCATTTGGCGGACTTACAAAGACTGGATTCAGAGTTACCGCGACTTGCCGCTGCTCATCAACCAGTGGTGCAACGTGGTCCGCTGGGAGATGCGCACGAGGCTGTTCTTGCGGACCGCGGAGTTCCTCTGGCAGGAAGGGCACACGGCCCACGCGACCGCCAAGGAAGCCGAGGAAGAAACCTTGCAGATGGTCCGCGTCTATCAGAAGTTCGCCGAAGAATTCATGGCCATGCCCGTGCTCGTGGGGCCGAAGACGGAGGGGCAGAAGTTCCCCGGCGCGATTTATACTCTTTGCATCGAAGCGATGATGCAGGACGGCAAAGCGCTGCAAGCGGGTACGAGTCACTTCTTGGGGCAGAACTTCGCCAAGGCGTTCGACGTGGATTTCCAAAACGAAAAGGGGCAGCGCGAATTCGCCTGGGCGACGAGTTGGGGCGTGAGCACCCGGCTCATCGGCGGGTTGCTGATGACCCACTCGGACGACAACGGCCTGATCGTGCCCCCGCGATTGGCCCCCATCCACGTCGTGATTTGTCCCCTGGGAAAGAACGACGCGGAGCGCGCACCGTCGATCCTCGCCGCCGAAAAACTCGCCGCGGAGATTCGAGCGATCCCGCGGGACGACTTCTTCGGCTACGAGCCGATCGTCGTGAAGATCGACACGACCCTCGACAAGATGCCCGGATTCCGCTTCGCCGAGTACGAACTCCGCGGCGTGCCCGTCCGCATCGAAATCGGACCGAAGGACATCGAGAAGGGCGCCTGCGTCGTCGCTCGCCGCGACGTGCCGGGCAAGGAGGGCAAGCAGTTCGGCATTCCCCTGACCGGAGCTGCGGAGCACGTCAACCAGTTGCTCCGGACCATTCAAAAGGCCCTGTTCGACCGGGCGAAAGCGTACCGCGATGCACGGACGGTCACGGCCAACACGCTCGATGAGTTCCGCGACCTGTTCCCGGCCGAAAAGGAAGAAGGCGACGCCGGGTTGAATGCGCTCAAGTTCGTCTACGCCCACTGGGACGGCACCCGGCAGACCGAAGACATGGTGCAGAAAACGTACAAGGCGACGATCCGCTGCCTGCCGTTCGACGGCCCGACCGAAGCGGGAAGTTGCATTTTCACCGGCCAGCCGAGCGCGAAGCGGGTGGTCTTCGCGCGGGCGTATTAGCGAGAGCGGCAATCGACAGTCGCCGTTCGCTCAGCGAACGACGACTGTGACCTTTTGGGCGTCGAGTTACATCTTGCTCGGGATGCGATATGATGATGCCATCGTGGCGGCAGCACTGCGGGGGATTCACGAAATGAAAGAATCGACGACGTATCAAGCCATCCTTCGAGAAGGTCGCATCGAAGTAATTCGGGAGGTTTTGCTGGAGGATATCGACGCAAAATTCGGTTTCGTTCCTCCAACCATCGCCGAACAAATCCAAGCGACCGAGGATGTTGAACGACTGCGTGCGGCTCGGCGAATGTTGTTCCAGGTCTCGTCGCTGGAGCACCTAGTGATTTAAGCTCCTCCTCACTGGGATGATTGGGTATTTCTGGCCGCATCGACCGCACGATCTGGTAATCAAAGCATGGGCGATTCAGCTTTGTTCAAAGCGGTCCTTCGCCAAGGGCGGTTCAAAACTTGCAGCCACGAATGGGTACAAGAGTGGATTGTGGGTTTTATCGAAGGGCGAGTCCAAGCAGGCCGCGAAAATCTCCTCATCGCGATCGAGGGGAAGTTCGGTTTCGTCCCTCCGACGATTGCCTCGCGCATCCGATCCACGAGCGACATTGAGCGACTCCGAACCGCGATTCGCCAGGTGTTCCACGTCGAGTGTCCGGACGACCTCGGACTTTAACGGCGGTCTCGAAACTGCAACCTTTCCTTCGAGTCCTCGCGAATGCTGCCCTTCAACAAAATTGCCGAGGTGGAAGACTTCGCCGATCCGGGTTTCCGGGAAGTTCTCCGTCGAGTCTTTCCGCACGAGCTCGCTCGCTTCGGCCCCGCTTATCCGCTCGGGCACGAGTACCGCAAAGACTGGGAAGTCGCGATGGCCGTGCGGGCGCTCGCCGAGTTCGGCGCGCTGCACCGCGAGGCCGAGATCCTCGGCGTCGGAGCCGGGAACGAACCGACGTCGTTTTACCTGACCAACTTCGTCCGCCGGGTTTTCGCGACGGACCTATTCCTCAGCGAGGAATGGGCCGAGTCTGCCAGTCCGGGCATGATGATCGCTCCCGAGCGGTACTGGCCGAGCCCGTGGGACCGGCGACGGCTCGTCGCGCAGCAGATGAACGCGCTCGATCTCTGGTATGTGGATGGCTCGTTCGACGGAGTCTATTCGTCGGGTTCGCTGGAACACTTCGGCAACCACGCCGACATCCGCCGATCCGTGCGCGAAATGCACCGCGTGCTCAAGCCCGGTGGAATCCTGTCGGTCTCGACCGAGTTCCGCATCGAAGGTCCGTCGCCGGGGATGCCGGGCGTCCTTATGTTCGATGAATCGGAGATCGAAGAATTGATCTTCGGTGCTGCAAACTGGGAAGCGACCGGACCGCTCTCGCTCGGCCTTTCGCCGGCGACGCGAGCGAGCGTGCAGCAGTTCGACGACCTCGCCGGAAACGTCCGCGACCACGTCGCCCGCCACGGCGAAATCCTATTCCATAAATTGAATTGGAAGCGCTATCCCGTCCTCTTGCTCCGCCACGGTCCACTCGTGTGGGGCAGCGGACACATCGCGCTGCGGAAGGTAACTTAGCCAAACTTCTCTTGCGGTGGGCAGCGATCATGACGAGCGAAACGACTCCGCGGAAAAAGCGATCCCGATCGTCCGACGCCGAACCCAAAGTCTCGCGGTTGCAGAAACCGGAGGGCATGTCCCTCGAAGATTGGCAGACGAAACTCCGCAAGCAGTTCGGTCGGGATCAGGCATTCGATCTCAGAAACGTCGGCGAGGGGCGGGCGTTTTCGGATTTCCTCGTCACCAATCCCGATTCGAATCGGACCTATCGCGTTTCGATCCGCGGAGCGCTGCCCGGCGAGAATGCGTGTACTTGTCCGGACTTCGCGACGAACACGCTCGGAACCTGCAAGCACGTCGAATTCGTCCTCGCGAAACTCGAAAAGAGCAAGGCAGCGCGGCGGGAATTGAAGGAGGGTTACCAGCCGGTTTCGGGCGAGGTCGTCCTCCGGTACGGGGCCCAACGAGAGGTCTTCTATCGGCCACCAGTCGACGCCTCCCCGGCTTTGCAGAAACTCGTCGCGAAGTACTTCGACGGCGACGGTCGGCTCAAACTCCAGGCGTCGGCGAAGTTCGAGAAGTTCCTCGAAGACGCCGCCGAGCACGATCCCGACCTGAGGGTCAGCGACGATGCGCAGGCCTTGCTCGCCGAGTTCCGCGACGTGGCCGTGCGAGCTCAGCGCGTGGACGAAGCATTTCCCGAAGGCGTCGGCAGCCCCGCGTTTCACGACGTACTCAAGCACCCGCTCTACGACTACCAGCAGCAAGGCGTGCTCTTCGCCGCGAAGGCGGGGCGGTGCCTGATCGGCGACGAAATGGGCCTCGGCAAGACCGCCCAGGCCATCGCTGCGGCCGAGGTCATGGCTCGGCTCTTCGGAGTCGAGCGCGTCCTCGTCATCTGCCCGACCTCGCTGAAGCACCAGTGGAAGAACGAGATCGGCCGGTTCATCGACCGCCCGATCCGCGTGATCGAAGGGTCGAAGCGCCTTCGGACCGAAGGCTTCGCCGATCCGGAACCGTTCTTCAAGGTGACGAACTACGACACAATTTACATGGACCTCGACGCCATTGCCGCATGGGGTCCGGATCTCGTGATTCTCGACGAAGCTCAGCGCATCAAAAATTGGGCCACGCGGGCGGCTCGCTGCGTCAAGCAGATCCGTTCGCCCTATGCCATCGTACTCACCGGAACGCCGCTGGAGAATCGGCTCGAAGAACTGATCTCGATCATCCAGTTCGTCGATCCGTTCCGGCTCGGGCCGACGTTCCGGCTCCTGCACGAGCACCAAGTCCGCGACGAAGTCGGCAAGGTCACCGGCTACCGCGACCTCGACAAAATCGGCCAGTCGCTCGCGCCGGTCTTACTCCGTCGGCAAAAGGACCAAGTCCTCGATCAACTCCCCGAGCGGATCGAGAGCACCGTCTTCGTGCCGATGACCGAGCCGCAGCGGGAGCACCACACGGAAAACAAAGAGATCGTGGCCAAGATCGTTTTGAAGTGGCGGCGGTACAAGTACCTTTCCGAAGCGGACAAGCAGCGGTTGATGATCGCGTTGCAAAAAATGCGGATGTCCTGCGATTCGAGCTACCTGCTGGATTCTTCGAGCGATCACGGCCAAAAAGTCGGCGAAATCGCGACCGTGCTCGAGGAACTGCTGGAACGGCCGGGGACGAAAGCGGTGATCTTCAGCCAGTGGTTGAAGATGCACGAACTCCTCGTGCGCGCAGCCAAGAAGCGCAAGTGGGGCCACGTCCTGTTCCACGGCGGCGTGCCGGGAAAAGGCCGAGGCAAACTCATCGAGACGTTCCGCGACGATCCGGACTGCCGGCTCTTCTTCAGCACCGATGCGGGCGGAGTGGGCCTGAACTTGCAGTTCGCTTCGATCGTGCTCAACGTCGATCTGCCGTGGAACCCCGCGGTGTTGGAGCAGCGCATCGGCCGCGTTCACCGGCTCGGTCAGAAGCAGCCCGTGCGCGTGGTCAACTTCGTCGCCAAGGCCACCATCGAAGAGAGCATGCTCTCGGTCATCGCGTTCAAGAAATCGCTGTTCACGGGCGTGCTCGACGGCGGGCAGCCGAACATCGACTTCGGCGGTAGCCGACTGACGAAGTTCATGGAAGCCGTCGAAGCGACGACGACGGCAATACCGGTAGCCGTCGAGGACGAAGCGGGCGAAGCCGCCGAGGCGAAACGCGAGTTCGCGATGAAACCCGAGTCGGTTGCGAAGCCCCTCGCCGGCGATCCGTGGACCGGCCTCCTGCAGGCCGGCGCGGCTTTGCTCCAACGAATGACGAACCAGAAAACGGACAGCAACTCCCTCGTCCGCACGGATGCCCAAACCGGGGAGAAGTACCTGCACCTCCCCGTGCCATCGGACGCGGTGGTGCACGAACTCCTCGGCACGTTGAGCAAGTTGCTCGGCAGCGGGAAGCCGGGGCAATAACGAGGGAATCAAGCGTCGGGCAGTTCTCGCTCGGAATCGGGATCGTCGTCCACGCGGATGAAGATCGAGCACCGTTCGACCTGTCGGAAAGACACCCCGGTATTCGGGCTCTTGTGCCAACCCTCGGCATCCGGGCGAACGAGTTCGTACGAAGCGTCCGAACCGCGAAGGAACAGTTCGATTGCCTTACTGTCGCGGTCGAACGTCCAGACTTCGGGAACGCCCAACCCGGCGTAGAAGTCGAGCTTATCGTCCGTCTCATCGCCCGGCGAACGAACCTCGATCACGACCAGGGGCGCACCGGCCATGTACTCGTTCTTGTCGATCGCGAACCGATCGGGCGTCAGCAATACCAAGTCCGGAATCCGATAGTTTTTGGTCCAATCGCGCTCGTCTTCGGCCGTCGTGAGGTTGACTTCTTGATGGACTTCCGCCTTCCGCGGTTTGGCCCACCGCACTTGCAGGTACATCTGCAAATCGCGAGTGAATCGCTGGTGCATCCGGTTCGGCATCGGCGCCATGTGCAGCACTCCGTCCCACATTTCATCCCATTGAGAAGCCTCCGAATTCTTCCGTTCTTCGATAGCGGCTTTCATGCACGCCTCCTGAGAGAGTCACTCGTCGGGCAGTTCTCGTTCCGAGTCCGGATCGTTGTCCACGCGGATGAAGATGGAACACCGCTCGACCTGTCGGAATGACGCCCCGGTGTTCGGGCTCCTATGCCAGCCTTCAGCATCCGGGCGAACGAGTTCGTAGGAGCCGTCCGAACTTCTCAAAAACAGTTCGATTGCCTTGCTATCGCGGTCGAACGTCCAGACTTCGGGGACGCCCAATCCAGAATAGAATTCGAACTTCTCGTCGGTCTCGTCGCCGGAAGATCGAATTTCCACCACGACCAAAGGTGCGCCGGCCAAATAGGTGTTTTTATCGATCCCAAGTCGATCCTTGCTCACGAGGACGATGTCCGGTATTCGATAGTTTTTGGTCCAGTCGCTTTCGTCTTCGAGCGTCGTCAGATTCGCCTCCAGTCGAACGAGCCCGCCGCGGGGCTTCGCCCAACGTCGCTTCAAATACGCCGCGAGATCGAGCGCGAAATCCTGGTGCATCCCGTTCGGCATCGGCGCCATGTGCAGCACTCCGTCCCACATTTCATCCCATTGGGAGGCCTCCGAATTCCTTCGCTCTTCGCCCCAGTGGCGGGGCAATTCCGCAATCACGGCTTTCATGGACGACCCCCGAATTACCAATTCCTTCCACCGAATAATCATACCTCAAATCCGCACTTCCGACCTTGCCATTCCGACCGTCGCCGGGTGAGAATCTCCCTTCCGAGGAGAGGTTTGCCCATGAAATCACCCGCCGACCGCGTGCTCGAACTCCGCCGCGAGATCGAACGGCATACGCACCTCTACTACGTCGAAACCGCGCCCGAAATCTCGGACCGCGAGTTCGACCGCTTGTTCGAAGAACTGACCCAACTCGAGGCCGCGCACCCGGAACTCGTCACTCCCGAAAGCCCGACGCAGCGCGTGGGGGGACAACCCATCGACGAGTTTCGCACGGTCTCGCACCGCGCGCCGATGCTCTCGATCGACAACTCGTACAACTCGAACGAACTCCGCGAGTTCGACCGCTCCGCTCGCAAGCTCCTCGGCGGCGAACCGGTCGCCTACGTGGTCGAGCTCAAGATCGACGGCGTCGCGATCAACCTCACGTACGAAGCGGGCAAGCTCGCCGTCGGCGCGATGCGCGGCGACGGCGACCGCGGCGACGACGTAACCCACAACCTCCGCACGATGCCGGACGTGCCGCTGAAACTGAAGGGCGATTCGCCGCCGAAACTGCTCGAAGTCCGCGGCGAAGTTTACATGACCCGCGAGGAATTGATCCGCATCAATCGCCGGCGGACGGAAGCCGGCGAACCCGCTTACACGAACTGCCGAAACCTGAGCGCGGGCACTCTCAAACAACTCGACCCGCGACAATCTTCGGAACGCAAACTCCGGCTCTTCGCCTATGCCTTGGGGGCAGTCGAAGGCTTGTTGATCGGCACGCACACCGAAGCCCTTGTAACCTTGAAGCGGCTCGGCTTTCCCGTCAACGCCCACGCCAAGCGGTGCGAAGGCATCGACGAAGTGATCGCGTACTGCGACTCCTGGGCGCAAAAACGCCACGACCTGCCCTACGACACGGACGGCATGGTGGTGAAAATCGACGACTATGCTCAGCGCGAAAAGCTCGGCTCCACCAGCAAGTTCCCCCGCTGGGCCCGGGCGTTCAAGTTCGAAGCCGAGCAAGCGCTCACCCGCTTGGCCCGCGTCGAAGTGAACGTCGGCCGCACGGGCAAGCTCACGCCCGTGGGCCACTTCGACCCGCCCGTCAAACTCGCGGGCACCACGGTCTCCAAGGCGAGCCTTCACAACGCAGACGAGATGGCTCGCAAAGGGATTCTCATCGGGGACATGGTCGTCGTCGAGAAAGCGGGCGAGATCATCCCGCAGGTCGTTCGCGTGGAAACCGAGGTCCGCACTGGGGCGGAGTATCCGTTCGCGTTCCCCACGGAATGTCCCGTCTGCCATTCGCCGACGCGAAAAGACCCGGACAGCCCGTTCGTCTACTGCACCGCCCCCCGCGGCCAGTGCGGCGGCCAACTGCAACGGCAACTCCTCCAGTTCGCCCGCCGTACCGCCATGGACATCGAGGGCTTGGGCGAGGCGATTGCCGAGGAGTTGCTCGCGGCGGACCTCGTGGCGACCCTCTCCGATTTATACCGTTTGACGAAGCCGGATTTGTTGAAGGCCCGACCACCGAAGGATGCGAAAAAGACTAAGTCCGAAGGGAAGTGGGCGGACAACCTGCTCGAAGGAATCGCCAACAGCAAGGACCGCGGGCTCGCCCGGTTCCTCTCGGGGATCAGCGTGCCGATGGTCGCGGACAGCCTGGCGGATCTGCTCGCTCAGGAGTTCCTCACGCTCGACGCACTGCTCGCAGCCGACGAAGAACGCCTCAGCCAGATCGACGGCGTCGGCCCCGAACGGGCCAAAGCGATTCGCGGGTTCTTCCAACTGGAGAGCACCCAGGCGATGCTCGCGGACTTCCGTGAGTTCGGATTGAAACTTACGGAGGAGAAGCGCGAAGTCCCAGATTCCGGGGTCGGACCACTCGTCGGCAAAACGGTCGTGGTGACGGGCACGCTCGCGAAGTATCAACGCAACGAAATCGAAGAGCTGATCAAATCGCTCGGCGGTAAGCCCTCGGGAAGCGTCTCAAAGAAAACCGATTTCCTCGTCGCTGGCGAAGCCGCGGGGAGCAAGCTGGAGAAGGCCAAGACCCTCGGCGTTCGCGTGCTTTCGGAAGAGGAGTTCGATCAACTCATTGGCAAAAGCTCCTGACGATGTCTTTCTGAGCCCGAGTGCAAACGAGGCACGGATTGGCTTCCTCGTTCGCACTCGGGCTCAGGCCGAGGGTTCGTAGGGTATAATTCCTTCGTGTGTGGTTGGAGGGCGGAATCATGAAGGAATCGCTCGTCGAATACGGCTCGGTCATCGACCCCCATGCGATGGTCGCGCCGCCGGACGTGACGGAACTCGAACTCGAACCGGGCCACCCCGGCCTCGGCGACGAAGGTTACGTCTTACGGCGTAAGGGACTGTTCGCACTCTGTCGCAAGCACCGCCTCGAACGACTCGGCCCGCCGCTCATCGAGTACTTGCCGGAAGAAACTCGCATCTGGCGAGAGGTCGGCCCCAAGCTCGATGAACTCCACGTTCGCTATGCCAGTTCCATCTATCTGAAGGCCAAGCGCGACCTCGCAATTACGGAACGGGAGATTCCGCAACTCCGCACGCTCGGCGAACGGATCCGCCGCGAGACCGCGATGCACCTCGTCCCGGCCGAGGGAGCCTTGCCCTACCGCACCTTTTACGAATCGATCGCGGAGCGAGGTTTCCCCGTCACGCAGTTCCTCCGCCACGGATCGCACCCGGAGTTCACGCCCGAACCGGACATGATCCACGATTGCTTGGGGCACGTCCCGCCGCTGATGAATCGGGATTACGCGGAACTGCTGACACTGATTGGAAAGGCCGCCGCGACGACGCCCCACGGCGATCAGGTGCTCGCGCTCAAGCGGTTCAGTTGGTTCAGCATCGAGTTCGGACTGATTGAGGAAGCAAATGAAACCAAGGTGTTCGGGGCCGGGATACTCTCCTCGACCGGTGAGATTCCCTTCTCACTCTTCTCGCCCGAAGTCGAGCGTCAACCGTTCATCACCGATGTCGTCATCGAAACCGATTACGACCCGTCGCAAATGCAGCACCGGCTGTTCGTCGCTCCCTCGCTGCCGTTCTTGCGGCGAGAGTTGGAATTGCTTGTGCAGCGGTTGGGAATAATGGTTGTGTGATATCGAAAGCCCAGGGACGGCTGTCCCTGGGCTTGGATCCCCAAACGGTGACTCCGATGAAACCCGACGACATCCCGATTCGCAAGATCGACCACGTTCGGTTCTTCGTCGGCAATGCCCGGCAGTCCGCGTACTTCTACCGCAACGCCTACGGCTTCGACGTCGTCGCGTACTCGGGCCTCGAAACCAAAGTAAAGCACGAAGCGGGGTACGTCCTCAAGCAGGGCGGCATCACGTTCGTTTTGATCTCCCCGCTGCGGGCCAGCCACCCGGACGTTCAGCGGCTCGTCCTCCACGGCGACGGCGTTGCGGACATCGCTTTGCAAGTGGAAAACGTTCGCGCTTGCTACAACTTGGCCGTCGAACGCGGGGCGGTCGGCGTTCGCGGGCCGAGCGCCATGGAAGATGAGTATGGAGTGTATGAGAGTGCCACAATCCGCGCGTATGGCGATACCACTCATACATTCGTGAACCGCGATAAATACAAGGGTGCCTTCGCTCCCGGCTTCAAGCCGATCGACCCGGCCCGCTACAGCCCCGCAACGTACCACCACAGCGGCTTGCTCGCCATCGACCACATCGTCGGCAACGTCGAAGAAGGCAAGATGGACGAGTGGGTCGAGTTCTACCGCAAGGTTCTCGGCTTCGAACAACTCGTCTCGTTCGACGACAAGGACA
>Ga0105047_10006299_pt1 | contig 20137 bp, 15 predicted proteins | sample MAT04_FD_78384 | JGI IMG/M metagenome (GOLD analysis project Ga0105047, IMG submission 78384) | Freshwater microbial communities from Lake Fryxell liftoff mats and glacier meltwater in Antarctica - MAT-04 (megahit assembly) | ecosystem: Environmental > Aquatic > Freshwater > Ice > Liftoff...
CAGCGCGTGGGTGATGTCCCCGCCCAGATACAGCAGCAGATTCTGAAAATGACCGATGTACGGATAGTACCGAACGCTGATCGTGCGCGGTCCCGGCGCGGCTTGCCGCGATTCGTTGAGCAGCCGCCGCAACTTCTGATACACCGGCGCATGTCGCAGACAGTAGCCCACTTGATAAACCAGCCCACGCTCCCGCGCCATCTGCCGGATGCTGGCCGCCCCCGCTCGCGTCGAGATTCCCGGCGTCTCCGTGAAGACGTGTTTACCGGCCGCCAAGGCATCCAGCGCGATCCGCTCGTGATCCCGATTACTCGCGATGATCACCGCCTCCACGGCAGAATTCTTGATCACCGGTTCGTGTCCGACCACGGCCGGCAGTCGGTAACGCGCGCCCATTTGCCGCGCCGTCTCCTCCCGGCTGGTCGCCAGCACGACCATCTCCAAAACGTCCGGCACCTGCATCATTGCCGGGATGAGAATCTGCCGGGCATGGCCGCCCACGCCGATCAAGCCCACTCGCAATGGTTGCGGGGTGTTCATTGCGTCAACGCTCGCCGGACCGTGGGTTCCAAGGCCTTGGCAATCCGCATGAATCCGACATCCGTCGGGTGAACGCCGTCCACCGTGCCCAGATTGTCCGTCCCCAACAGCTTGCCGGCCGTCACATAGTACAACCCCGGCACCCGCGCCTTGCGCAAGCGCTGCCAGGCCTTTTTGAATTCGACGTTCTTGTCCTCGTGGCCGACTTGGCCGGCGATCTGCACCGGGGCGCGTTGATAAACGATATTCTCGACGAGAACAATCGGCGTGGCAGGCCGGGCGGCGCGTAACGTCGCGATGGCTTGCGCGGTTCGATCCAGGACCTGCTGCGCGCCCATGTTCGGCAAACAATCCAAAATGTAAACGGCCGGGTCCAGTTCCGTCAGAAACCGGATGATCTCGATCTCCATCGGACCGTTGCCGGAGAAACCGAGATTGATCGAATGACAATCCAACGCCCGCGCCAGCAGTTCCGGATACCCCATGCCGGCCCGGCTGGCGCAACCACCTTGCGTGATGGACGTGCCGTAAAACACCAGCCCTCGCCCCGCCCGGCCCGTCCGCGCCGGCGCGCGAGCCAACACAGACTGCGGCGCGATACCGATGGCAACGGATTCGACGCCGTTGTAGAGCGGCAAAAACAATTGGTACTCGCGCAGGCCGGGCATCAGGTTGGTCGCCAAGACGGTCACCGACTCTTGCCCGCTGGGAATACCGACGCCGGCCCAAACCCACCGGCCCTCCACCTTGGCGTACAAATCCAACCCACTCATCCCCGACGCCGGCATGTGGGCCATCGCCAGATTCGCGTGCCGCAATTTCCAGCGCGCCGAGATGGCCGGCGCATCCGTCACAAACCGCACGCACAGCCCGGCGGAATGTTGGGACAATTGCCAGACCGGCTCGCGAACCACGCCCTTGGCTCGTGCCGGCAACCGGTCGTAGAAATTCTCGGTGTCGGTCCAGCCGCGCCCGGCCACGCCGAGATCGCGGCTGTCGTACCAACTCAAGTCACCGGCCACTTCCATCGGTGCAAAATTCTTGTCCAACTTGTCGAGCCGCTGCTTCATGGCGAACGTCGCGCTTTCGGCAATACTTGCCGGATGCTCTGGGCAACCTGCTGGCCAAGTTGTTGGTTGCCTTCCGCATTGAAGTGAACCTGATCGGCCTGCTGCCATTCTTTGGCGTGCGGCAAAACGTATCCATACAGGTCGTTGACCGGAATCCGATGCGCTTGCATCACTTCGGCCGCGACCCGGTTCAACGTGGGGATGGCCTCGAACCGGTCCCCCTTCCGCCGCATGACCGGCGTCGTATTTGCCCAGATCAGCTTGGCGCCGGTCTTTTCGAGAATCGCCACCAGCTTGGTCAGATTCTCCCGGTACTGTTCGGGTGTGTAGCGGATCCGAAATTCGGCGTTGGGCATCTGATTGTCCGCGGCGCGGACCAGATTGCCTTTCGCATCCAGTAAATGCGTGTCCCAAATCCCGCAGTTAAAATGAATCACATCCCACTTCCCATTTCCCAACCAGCTTTTGATCTTCGCCAAGACATACCCGGAATGCTGGCAGTTCTCCCCCGGCCGGTACACGTCCGCAATCCCTTTCAAGTTCTGCCGCACCGGGGCGGTGTATCCGATCGAAATCGAATCCCCGATGATCAGCACGCGCGGCAGATTGGTCGTCGCCGCCGGATTGACGAACGCATTGGTCACATGCGTGTGCAACTCCGCTTCCGCGACCGGTTCACCGCCCCACGCGCCCGCGGCACTCATCAGCCAAACCATCCACGGCGCGAACCGGAATCCCAACGTGTGAGTTGTCATCATAGTGAATACCAGCCAGGTGGCGAGTGGCCTTCGGACTCCCCGATCAACACACCCGGCCACGCTTGAAATCGCGGGCGTAGGGAGCCGGGTTCTCGACACGGTAACGCTCGTCCATCGGCTCGGCGGCGAGTTGATACCGCGAATCGGTGGACAGCCGGATCCGATCCGACTGGTTGTCGAGGCTGGCGTGAATGGTTTTCATTGTGAAGATCAGAATGTCACCGGCCCGATATTCCGTCGTGAGCCAGCGCCCGCCCAACTTCTCGCGCAGCGTCACGGGATTCTTGGAAAGCGTGCCATCCCATTCAAAGAGTTTCTGGCCGGTTTCGATCTCCTTCGCGAACCGGCCGTTGACGCAATACTCATCCACATCCCGTTTGAGATACGGCGCCAGCCGGTGCGCCTGCCGATGGGAACCTTCCAACACCATCAGCCCGCCAATGTGCAACGGCGTATCGCCCAGCGGCGTCCACGTCGTGAACACCCGATCCGTCCCGCGTCCCATATACACAATGTCGCAATGCGGGGGCGTGCCGAAACCGGGACTCACCACGCGACACCACGTGTAGTTGTAATGCGCAACCGGCCCGCCGAGAAAATCACGGAAAAATTCCATCAACCGGCCGCTGTACAGCAACGCATGCAACGGTTGATTCTCGCGCGTCAAATCGTCCGCCTGATACGTCTTGATCGGATCCGGCGCCTCCGCACCAACCGCCGGCGGCCGAAACGCACTCTGGGAATTGACGATCTTCACCTTCGCCGCAATGACAGCCTCGGTTGCTGGGTATGCCGGGTCGAGAAACCCGTTCGCCAACAGCCGGTCGGTAATCACCTGCCGGGCATCCAGCACCCCGGCGCGCGGAAAAAAACCGCGCAGAAACAGATAACCGTCCTCCTCCAACCGCTGCTGCAAAGCCGGTACATCATTCACGCAGGCCGAGGAATCAGTGAGATCACCAAACGCGTCCGAGGCGCGTGATAATTCCTGCCCGCGCGCTCGAAGCGTGAGGCTCGTTGCCGATGCCGGCGTAGCAGTGTCAATCATGCTATTACCTCGTAACTGCGCACATGTTCCTCCAACTACTCAACTGTGACAAGCGGATATTTTAACTGACGTGCAAGGTTGACCACGCTCTGCCAACCGGCTATCCATTCGCCTCATGCCAACGACCACGACTCCCCTCACCATCCACCTCATCGCCAACGCCCACCTCGACCCGGTCTGGCTCTGGGATTGGCGCGAAGGTCTCAACGAAGGCATCGCCACCTGCCGCACCATGCTCGATCTCATGGACGAATTTTCCGACTTCACTTTCATCCGCGGCGAAGCCGCCGTGTATCAACACATCGAACAACACGACCCGGTCACCTTCCGCCGCATCCAACGCGCCGTCCGCGCCGGGCGCTGGGAGATCGTCGGCGGCACGTACATCCAACCCGACACCAACCTCCCGGCCACCGAGACATTTCTGCGCCACTTCACCCGCGGACAACATTACTTTCAACAACGCTTTGGCCGCGTCCCGCGCGTCGCGTGGGCGGCGGATTCCTTCGGCCACAGCGGCGGTCTGCCGGACATCCTCGCTGCTGCCGGCATGCGCGGCTTTGTCTTCACGCGCCCCGGCGAAGCGCAGTGTCACCTCCCCGCCCCGGCCTTTGTTTGGGAAGGCGTGGGCGGTGGCCGCGTGGTGGCCTACCGGCCGCCCGATGGGAATTACCTGACGGAACACGACGAAATGCCCGCGCGCCTCGACCTCTGCGTGGCCGGCGCCGCGCGACACCAACTCGCGCACGTCGCCTGTTTCTACGGACTCGGCAATCACGGCGGCGGCCCCACGCGCCGGCAACTCCGGGAGATTCGCGACTGGGCGGCCCGGCATCCGGCAGTCCGCGTCCTCCATTCCGGTCTGCACCGGCTCATCGGCGCGGTCACCGCCAAGAATCTCCCCGTTCACCGCGGCGAAATGAACTACTGCAACCGGGGCTGCTACTCCTCCGCCGCCCACATCAAATTCCCCTACCGCCAAGCCGAAGCGCTCGTCAGCCGGGCGGAAACCACCGACGCCGCCATCCGCGCCGCGCTCCGCCAAAAACCGCAAGACCTCCGCGAAGCGTGGGATGCCGTGCTATTCAATTCGTTCCACGACATCCTCCCCGGCTCGAGCATCGAACGCGGCCTCGCCGATCAAGTGGCGTGGATTCACAGCGCCCTGTTCCAAAGTCAGCGCGCCGAGTTGAACGCCCTCAACGCCCTCGCCGCCCACGTGGACACCACCGTGCCGGCGGTGACCGGCGACCGGCCCACCGCCGTCCCGTTCCTCGTCTGGAATCCGCACCCCCACGCCTACACCGGCCATGTCGAACTCGAAGCGGCGCTCGATTACCGGCCGCTGTTCCCCTACCAGAACCGGCCCGAAGCAATCCCGGTCGAAGTGCGCGGAGCCGACGGGAAACGCCTCCCGTTCCAAGTCGCCCCCCACGAACACAATTTCTACCCCAGCCGGTATCCGTGGCGCAAACGCGTGATCGTGCCGGTCGCGCTGCCGGCGCTGGGCTGGAATGTCCTCTCCGTCGGCTACGTCGAAGGCGCAATCAATCCGCCCCGTCCGCCCGTCGCCTTGCCGGTGCGGGTCGCTGGCGATCAAATTGTTCTCTGGAACAAGATTCGCCTCACCGCCGTGACAGTCGAAGATCCGTGGGGTTCGTGGGGCGGCATCGAAGAAGAGCCGGTCTCGTTTGAGCTGTCGCAAGTCCGGCACCGTTGGAAAGTCACGCGCCGACACCTGCTGGAAACCGGCCCCGAACGCTCGACGCTTTGGGTGCAACTCACCGGCGGCTCGTCCCGGCTCGAACTGCATCTCACCCAGTATCGCGACCGCGACGCGCTCGACGTGCAAGCCCGCGTCTTTTGGAACGAACGCAGCGCCCGGTTGAAACTCACTTTCGCCGGCCTGTGGCGCGGCCCCGCCGAATTCGAGATTCCCGGCGGCACCGTCACCCGCGATCCCGCCGGTGAAGTCCCCGGCGGACGCTGGGTGCGCGTCGGCAATTTCGGTTTTGCCAGCGACGCGCTCTACAACTACGACACCCGACCCGGCGTGCTCCGCGCCACGGTGGTCCGCGCCCCCCGGTACGCCGCGGCGGAGGAACACCCGGAACCGTGGAAAGCCACGATGGATTTGGGCGAACACAAATTCCGGTTCCTCGTGACCCGCGCCGTGGCTGAGCTGCCCCGGCTCGCGCGGGAATTGGAGCAACCACCCATCGCGCAAACCGTCCCGGCATCGCCCGGCAAGCTCGCGCGCGCCGGTTCATTGCTGACATTGCCGGCCGCGTTGCGATTGTTGGCCTTGAAACCGGCGGAGGACGGTCGCGGCTGGATTCTGCGCGCCCAAGAAATCACCGGCCGCTCCCAGACGGCGTCGGCAATGTGGCTCGGTAAGAAATTCAACTTGGGCCGCATACCGGGGAGTGCCATCGCCGCGTGGCGACTTACGGCGAACGCAATCGTCCGTTTACGGCAGAACGCCGTTGACGAGACGCCGGTTGTGCCGTCATAGTTTGGGCATGTTCACACAACGAAACCGGCTGTTTTTTTTAGGTAACTTTTTGGTCATCACGATGGCTCTGACAACCGCACAGGCAAAGGTCGTCACGTACCCGGCGCCGGCAGGATTGACGGCGTCGCCTTATTACGAGGTCACGGTCAACGGCAAGTCGGTGTTTGTCTATCCCATCACCGTGGCCACCATTGCGGATGAGACCGGGAAACTGCGACCTGACCGGCACATGATTGATATTCCGGCACCGGCAGCGATGTGTTATTTCGACATGACGGGGCCGGTCAAGATCACGGTGAAGGTGCTGGATGGCGCGCCGCAAGGGCCGTTTCAGTCGGTGCTCGTTCGGCCGCTGCGACATGCGATTCGGCCGGTGGTGAAGAAGAATACACTGACGTTTTCGTTGCAAGACCCGGCGCAATTGTCCGTGGAGCCAAACGGTTCGGTGCTGGCGCCGCTTTTCATTTTTGCCAACCCGCCGGAGAAGGATCGCCCCAAACCCAACACGCCCGGCCTGCTCTATTTTGGCCCGGGCGAGCATGACCTCGGCGTGCATGAGGCGAAGTCCAACAGCAAAATCTATATTGCCGGCGGCGCGGTCGTGTATGGGCAGATCAACGGCGAGTCGGTGACCAACGTGCAGGTAACCGGTCGCGGGATTCTGAACGGGAAACGGGCGACGCAAGGCCGGCATCAGCGGTGGTTCAAATCCCAGAACATCACGATTGATGGGATCATCCAACTCGATTCACCGTCGTGGGGCATCAAGCTGTTGCACTCTTCGGATGTCTTCATTCACAACGTGAAGATCATCAATTACCGCGGCGCCTGCGACGCGATTGATGTGTGCAGCTCCGAGAACGTGACGGTGGACGGCGTTTTCGCGCGCACGCATGATGACACGTTCAATGTGAAGGGTCTGACCGACTCCCACGGCCACGGTTACCCGGCCGACAAGGACGGCAATTGGTTACCGGACGGCAATCGCCGCCCGTCCCGGAACATCCGCTATCTGAACAGCGTCATCTGGAACGACCGCGCCCACGCGTTGATGATCGGCCCGGAAACGCGCGCCACCGAAATTAGCGACGTGTTGTTTCGGGACATTGACATCATTCACGCGCTGAGCGTGGATGTGATCGGTATTTTCAGCAGCGACTCGGCGCCGATCCGCAATATCCGCTATGAAAACATCCGCATCGAAGATCCGCGCGTGATGACGCTGTTCGAGATTCGCGCCCATCCCTCCTACACCACCGCCGACAAGCAGATGGGGCCCGTGAGCGATGTCCTCTTCAAAAACATCACGGTGACGACGCCGTCGCCGTTGTTCTCCGCGCTCTGCGGCGATAACGCCAAAATCAAGGGTGTCACCTTCGACAACCTGCGGATCAACGGTGTGCCGATGCGTTCCGCCGAAGAAATGAAGTTACTCATCCGTGGCGACGTCGAAGACGTGCGTTTTGTTGTCCCGGAGAAATAGTCGCCGGCCGTTTGGTCGGCAAATTAACCATGAAATGGCTGCTCGTTTGGCTGGCGGGTTTGGCGTTCCTCGCCGGCTCGGTAACCGCCACGGAAGATGATTCACCGGCTGCGCTCGTGCGGGCCGGGTGGGACAATTATCGGTTGGGCGAATTTAACAGCGCCATCCTCCTCTTCGAGCGCGCCGCCGAACTGAACGACCCGGCGGCATTGTACGCTCTGGCCACTGCCTGGAATCTCCGCCGGCCGCGCGAGGATCGGGTAAAAGCGACGGCGCTCTACCGGCAGGCCATCGCCTTGGCGCCACAAAGTGATTGGGCGGCGTGGAGTTTACTGGCGTTGGCCCGGATGAACGCGACCTTGCCCCCCGGCAAGGAACCACCGCTTGCCGAGCGCTTGGCCGGCTATCAAGCCGTGGTCGAACGATTTTCCCGCCACCCCGCTGGCCAGGAAGCGTTCCTGTTTCAACAGGCGACGCGGCTGACGGCACCGGGAACCACGAGCGCCGAAGCCGAGGCCGTGCTCGCGCAACTCCACCTTTTCCTGCGCGACCGGCCCACGACCTCGTACCAAAGCGCCACGTGGTGCTTGGTGGCGTACGCTTGCGAGATGCTCGGCCGGAAACAGGAACTTCTGGCCGCCGTCATCGCCGAGTCGGAAACGACGGAGGTGGATGTGGACAATCCCAGGGTGGATTTGTCCTGGCGCTACTGGCGCATCGCGACGGTCGCCCAATTTGAAGTGGGCGATTTTACCGTCGCGCGCACCTACTACCGCAAGCTGATCGCGGAATATCCTACCGAGCAACGGGTGTTCCTCGCCAAGCAACAGTTGCAGCGGATGGACAAGCTGGAAGAACAATTGCGCCGGGAGCTGCCACCGCGATGATGCGATTCTTGAAAAAGAATTTTCCCTTGCTCGTCGTTGGTATCACCTTCACGTGGTCGGCCGTGACCATCCTGACCGCCCGCCGCCAACCTGTGCCGCCGGGCACGGAAATCGTGATCCGCCTCGCGCACTGGCAACTGGAAGCCGGCGTGCGCGAGGCCTTCGATCACATGGCCAAGGAATACCGCCGGCTTCATCCGCACGTACAGATCGTGCAAACTGCGATCCCCGAAGGCGCGTACAGCCAGTGGGTGACGACCCAGTTGATCGGCGGTAACGCGCCGGACATCTTGGAAATCGGCAACGGCGGCGGCATCCCCTACAACGTGATGCTCGGCTATTTCTCCCGCTACTTTCTCTCGCTCACCAGCCAGGTCAATCAACCCAACCCCTACAATGCCGGCACCGAACTGGCCGATGTCCCCTGGAACCAGACGTACAAAGACAGCATGCGCAACAGTTATGTGGACGAGTTGCAGGAATACATGGTCGTCCCGCTCGCGCAATTTGGGGTCCGCATCTTCTATAACAAAGATCTGCTTCGCAAACTCACTGGCCGGGACACGCCGCCCAAAACTTTCAGCGAGTTTATGGCCGCCTGCGAAACCATCAAGCAACACACCGACCCGCGCGGCCAGCAATACATCCCGGTGGCCGCCTCGGCGTATCACCTCGCGATGTGGGACGGGTTCCTGTGTGAGCCGCTGACATTCCCGGCCGTGCGTCGGGCGGACTTCAATCGCGATGGCGGCGTCGGCAACGACGAACTGTTTGTCGCAATGCGCACGGGCCGGCTTGATTTTGACTATCCGCCCTTCCGCGCCCGCTTCCAAATCCTGCGCCGGCTGACCGAGCAATTTCAATCGGGGTTCACGGGGCTGGGCCGGGACGAAGCGGTGTTCATGTTTGCCCAGCAGCGCGCCGTGTTCATCACCACCGGCACGTGGGACGCCAACAGCCTCGACGAACAAGCCCGCGGCACGTTTGAACTCGGCGTGATGGATTTCCCGATCCCCGCTCCCGACGATCCCGATTTTGGCGAATTTGTGGAAGGCCGGGTCTATGAACGGCCGTCCGCCAATTTCAACTTTGGCATCACCCGCACGTCGGCGCACCCGGAAGTCGCGCTCGATTTTCTGCGTTTCCTGGGCAGTCAGGCTGGGAACGACGAATTGAATCGCATCATCGGCTGGATTCCCGCGATTCGCGGCACCAGCTTGCCGCCCTTGCTGGCGAGTTTTGCCCCCAACTTGGAAGGCATTTACGGGGCCATGCAATTCCAGTTGGGCGGCGAGACCATCATCAAAGCGCAGCAACTGTTCGCACTCTTCAACGTCGGCTTGATCAACTACGACCAGTTCATTGCGGAGTATGCGCCCTTCTACCTCGATCGCGGTGTGCGCGAGTTTGCGGAACTCATTCGCAACCGCCAACGCAGCGTCGCCCTCGATGATCAGTTTCTCGCCGGCTTCCGCGCCCGCGCCATGGCCGCGCCGCCCGCCGCAGCGGAGAACCTCTGGGTCAAATACCGGCAACTCACCGCTTCCCGCCTCCTTTTTCGCGATCTCGGCAACGCGCGGCTCCAACGCACCCTGGACGCCGGCCCCGCGCCCGACGCGCCGGCACCGTATGACTTTCCGCCCGATGTGATTGCCCGCGTCCGCGCGAAGTTGGAGGCCTCACACTAACCATGGCCGGCCGCATCATCAAATGGCGCGAGGTCCGATACCATTGGCCGATTTATCTGTTTGTGCTGCCGGCGCTCTTGTTGGTGGGCTTGTTCGTTTACTACCCGGCGGCCAGCGGCATCTATCACAGCTTCTTTCGCTGGAATGGCGCGGACATTTCCGAGTTCGTCGGGTTCGACAACTACATCGATCTCTTTCGCAACCCCGAGTTCTGGAGCTCATTCAAAGTCGCCTTCATCTTCGGTGGCTGGAACGTCCTGAAAATGATCCCGGCCTTGTTGGTGGCCGTCTGCATCCATCGCTGCAGCAGCTCGCGGATGCAATTTTTCTACCGCACGATGTTCGTCATCCCGATGGTCATCCCCGGTCTGGTCATCGTCCTCATCTGGCGCTCGTTTTTCTTTGAAGCCACCTCCGGCTACCTCAACCAGTTTCTGCAAGTGACCGGGTTGTTCGACGTGCTGATCCGGCTCGACCAGTTTTTTGGCTGGGGCGGCATCTTCGTCGCGGGCCAATCGCCCGCCTGGCTCGGCGATCCCCGGCTGATTCTCGTGGCCTGCGTCGTCTGGGGATTTCCGTGGGTCGGCTCGTTTGCCGTCCTCACCCACCTCGCCAAACTGCAAGGCATCAGCAAAGACGTGTACGAAGCCGCCGCCATTGATGGCGTGAACTGGTGGACGAAATTCACCAAAATCGAACTCCCGCTCATCATGGGTTCGATCTACCTGCTCCTCGTCTTCGTCATCATCGAGACCATCAAAGACGCCGGCATGATCCTCGCCCTCGCCGGCATGACCGGCGGTCCCGGCGGCAAAGCCACCGTGCCGGCGCTGTTCATGTTGCGCAAGGCGTTCGTCGAACAGGAAATGGGCTACGCCTGTGCCGTCGGCATTATCCTGACCCTCATCGTCATCTCGCTCCAGAAGCTGCTCCAATGGGCCATGAACCGCGAATCCCCCCAGTGGTTCCGCCGATTCCGCCGGCTCGACCTGCGACTCATCAAACGCGAGCCGACCCCGCCGCGCGAGTGGCCGGTCTGGCTGCAACAACTCGGCGCCAACTCGCTGCGCGCCACGAAACATCTGACCATCTGGGCGGTGCTGGCGTTTGCGTTTCTGCCGCTCTACCTGATGATCATTGTCAGCTTCAAAACCAACAAACAGTTCTACGCCGCCCCGGCCACCATCACGCAACCGCTCCACCCCGAGAACTGGGCCGAAGCGTGGCGCCTCATCATGCCCACCGTCGCCAACAGCGTCTTCCTCTCCACCGCCGGCACGGTGCTCGTCCTCTGCTGCGCCCTCTGCGCCGCCTACTTTTTTGCCCGCCAAAGAATGCCGCTCTCCAGCTTCTTCTGGAACGCCATCATCGTCCTGATGATGATGCCGATGGTCGCCAACCTCGTCCCCTTGTTCCGGCTCCTCGCCGATCTGCAACTCCTGAACACCCTCACCGCCCTCATCCTTGTCGGCGCCGCCAGCGGGCAGGTCGTCTCCATCTTCGTCCTTCGCAACTTCGTCGCCGACATCCCGGGCGACCTCTACGAAGCCGCCGAGATTGACGGCGCGAATCATTTTCAACAACTCCGCAACGTCGTCCTCCCCTTGTCCGGCCCCATCCTCGGCACCGTCGGCGTCATGCAATTTGTCCAAGCGTGGAACGAATTTCTTCTCCCGCTGATCGTCATGCGCGACCCCGAACGCCTCCCCGTGATGGTGCAACTGCTCCGCATGGCCGGTGAATACATCAAGTTCTGGGGACCGCTCATGGCCGGCTACGCGCTTGCCAGTCTGCCCATCATCCTGCTCTTCATCTTCTCCATGAAACTCTTCGTCCGCGGCCTCACCGAAGGCGCCGTCAAAGGCTGACGCCGCAAAGTCGCTTCGCGGCGACAATTCAGGCAGCTCTATCTGCTGGCTTTTTTGCGTTCACAAAACTACACTTTCTCACGTGCCTTCCCGACGCCCATCCACTCCCGATCTGACGTGGCTTGCCGACGTGCGCGAGCAGCGCCAGGCACTCAGCGCCGTGCGCCCCATCTGGGCCAAAGCGGGACTCGCCCTCCCCGGTCCATCCCTACCGGTGGCCGAGCGGCATCCGTACTGCGAAATCAATCTCGTCCTCCGCGGCGCATCGCGCCACTACGCCGGACGCATCCAGACCGAGCGGCGCGCCGGTAGCGTTTTCCTCGCGGGACCGGGGTTGCCCCACTACGGCATCATCCACAAACCAACCCGGTATCTCACCATTTACTTCCTGCCGAGCTTGCTGCTGGAAGTCGGCCCCGAACAGGACGGGACGCGATTGCTGCACTGGTTCCTCCGCCGCACCCCGGTGCAACCTTATCTCCAGCCCCCGCCGGCGCTGTTTCGCCGGCTGGTGAAACTGGGAACCGCCGCCGTCACCGAATTTCAACAGCCGCGGCCCGGCAGCGAACTGCAACTCCGGGCGTTGGTGCTGCAAATGTTGGTCGCCTTGTTGCGTTGGCAACCGCCCGGCGCGCGCATCGGCAAACCGCCCCCGCCGGTCGCGGCGTGGGCGGCGGTGGATCGCGCCTTGCAGTTTTTCCGGCAACATTATGCGGAACCGATCTATGCCCAGCAAGTGGCCGCCGCCGCCGGTGTCAGTCCTTCGCGATTGCGGGAGGTGTTCGACAAGACGCTCGCCATGCCGTGGGTGCGTTACCTCCAACACTACCGGATCCACCAAGCCGCCACACTGCTCGCGCAATCGGAACGCAATGTCACCGAAACCGCGCTGGCAGTCGGATTCGACGATCTCGCCCATTTCATCAGCGTGTTCCGGACAACGATGGGCGTGACACCCTCGCAATACATCAAAAACGTCGCCAACCCGCCTGCCAAAAAAGCCAAGTCCCGGCTCGCCCCCCGACAATCGAGCCGGTATCGTCGTTGAGAGGTCTGACTGATCCGGAATACCCGCTTCCAAGTTGCCCTCGCCACCGGATCGCCAGCCGAAGTCTCAAACCGCGCTCCGCACAAACTACTCAGCCAGAATTTACAGTTTACGGAGTTGACCCCGGCGAGTCCCCGCGAGGCCGTGAGCCCCTCCTCCGAAGCCGACCCAAACAGGGCAGGCTCACGCCCTCAAGGATTGCTCCCCTTGATTGCAGGGTCTGCATCGTCTTGCTGAAGCTTGTTGTGACTCGCCATTCTCGCCTGCAACACGTTCAGATATAACTTTGCAGGCTCCTTGACCAGCATGTCTGGGTAACTCGCTGCTTCGCTGAGCAGTTCAATCGCTCGCGCACCGCCGATTTTAGCCAGCGATCGAAAAATGATCTTCATTCTATAAATTTTTGCACGTTTTGACTCAGAATATTCAACCTTGCCGATGTCGTCGCTGGCCGTGCTGACGGAAGTCACTGCGGTCTTGGCGGCACGGAGCAAAAGCTCTTCGGCAACCAAACAGTTGCTTTTACATTTTGTCAGCTCGATGGCTGCGGCGGTTTGCATGCCAGGATGCGGTAACTCAAAAAGCGCCAATTTGAGAAACTCCATCCCTGAATCGTCTCCTGTTTCAAGAAGCGCCCCCGCAGCCTGCAGTAGCACCCTGATACTTAAGCCAACTTCCTTAAATGGTGGCCCTGAGCCTGTTAACGTAGATTTTGCCAGTTCTTGTCCACGAGCAACCTCCCTTCGAAGCGCATTTTGTCCTTGCGGATTGCTGAGCGCCACGAGTGTCATCCCCGCCTCGACTCTCACGAAGGGACTAGGTGACTCCAATTGCTGCTGGACGACCGCGGTTAGCGCCTTCGTTCGCTGATCCTTAATAACGCGCAGCGCCAAAATACGCGTCCAATCACTTTCCGTCTGTAAAGCAGACCGCAACTTTTCTTCGGTAACCCCAAAGCCCGCAGCCCGGAGTTGTCTCTCCTCCCATGAATGACGGCTTGCTGCCGTGGGAACCCCGTCGTCCTGTTCTGTAAGCACCGGAATTTCTCCACTCTCCACATGGGAAAAGCAGACAAGTGTTCCCAAGCAAATCAAAAGAACCATCCGTCGAATCAAATTATTGTTTTTTCGCATGTTGCAACCAATTCTATTATAAATGGTTTTTGGGAACATCAAAGGCAATGGGGACATGGTGGATTTGCAGCCGGATTGAAGGCGTCACATATGACGTCAACCAACTCGTTGAGGCATGCGGCACGCTCCGCCTTCATTCCTTGAGTTGGCTGCGGGTTGTTACGGTCATATCCCCAATCGATAAAAGCCAAATTGTATGCCACCATGACAAGATTTTTTACAGCGGGGAGGTTTAGCAAATCGTTGGCCGCCTTTTCTGGAGTGTCTCGATCTCCACAAACAAACGGCAGTGTCACTGCTTCAATCTGATTTTCTGCATCTTCCCACGTACCCTCAAAAGCTTCTGCAAATTCATCAACACCTGTGTTCAACCCGATGCTCTCACATGCTTTCGCATAGAAACCATCATACGCAGGATTACCATTGGCGTCTGGTTTAAGATTAGTTACTGCATCACAGAAAACCCCAGCGATGGAGTTTGCGTCTTCCACATTCATGGCGGAGCCATCGTGCAGACAAAATATGCTGCGGTAGTCCACGGTTACTTTGGTAATGCGGAGCTTCCAGTTTCCATTTGCACCACCCGAATAACAAGCGGTGGCCTCAAGGGGCGGGGAATTTAGAAACTCCAAGTACGAGGAGATATTCGCAGGACAGTTATCTTCCATCCCCCATACTGCCTCCTTTATTTCTCTAGCTGCATCTCCATTTGCATTGCAGTGGCCGACGAAGTTAACGGTTTTTGAAGTACAGCAAGTTTCCAATTCGGAATCGCAGACCTTGTAGGTAGTTGCCCCATCCGTCAGCGGGGCATTGATTGTTACGGATTCTCCCTCTCCGATAAGTGTTGTTCCTGCATACCATTTTAAAGTTCTCCCCGGCAACGGAGGCGGCACCATCATGGTCACGCCGATGCTCCCGACTCCAATATTCCCACACACGGTAATCTGACCGGGGACGATCACACCCACATCTACGCTGCTAGACTTGGGGTCGTCGTTGAACTTAACCCCGGAATCATCCCATGTTGCCGTAAGCTTTATTAAAGTGCTCTGAAAAAGATTGTTTGGCACCTTATAGGTTGGCGTCAACACCTCGTCTGACGGTTCAAATACTCCTCCCAGCACGCTCGCCATCCACTTAACTTTCACGGCGTCGGATTCCACTCCAACAGGGGGAGGAGGACCAATAAACGCCGGATTTTGGCACTCATAGTGGTAGCCATCAAGATCGCTGCCAGCCGTTGCAGAACATTGAAATACACCGCCCTGGCAAACCACATCCCCGGGTTTTGGATCCAGAATCGTTCCTGACACCAAATCCGTGGTTGGCGGGTTTTGATCTTCAGTGGCATAGATTTTGACGGAGTTGCAGTCGTTGCTTGGCGGACAAGGAGATGGCTTTTTTGGCGTCCCCGCCCCAGCAGGAGACGATGGGTTGCTGGCAGGTGGCGGGGAATTACAGGCCACTCCACCTCCATCGGTGCCGCTGGTAGACGACAGCCAGAGCAACGACCGCTTGTCGGCGCTTTCGATCCACACACCATCCAGAATCGCTGGAACTTTCCAGAACGCCACGGTGGGCACGGTTGCGCGAAACTGATACACGGTGCCGTTGGCGAAGGCTGCGGCGACCGGTTCGCCGGTGCGATAATCCACGATGTTCGTATTCTTGGGAGCAGGTTTCTCCGCCGCCTCCACGGTCCCACATGCCGATAGTGTGAACAATCCGCAAAGTAGCCAGTAAAACCTCATGGTTTCCCTTCCTTCAAATAAAGGTGCATTTAGGTGACGAACAAATCCAGAAATAAGCCGATCACTGATCAGCCGTTATGGCCTAAGCCGGAGCAATCCCACCTTGAACAAAGGGCGGGCCTGTGCATCAGATCCAAAAATTGACGTCAGCACGTAAACATCATCCTCCACCAACACGCTGCTGCATTTCCAAGCCCACGCCTGCTTCTCGGCATTGTCTGCCCAATACTCCCACTTCGTTTCCAGCTCGCGATCGAGACGAACTAGCCATAACCTGTTGTTTCGCGAACCGGCCAGCAGTAGGCCTTCATTCGGCAGAGCAACAAGGTGAACTTCCGCCAAACCCTGCGGGATCGAATCGAGTTTCTTTACGCGCACCAGTTTCAGGCTATCATCAACAATCGCCACCGTCGGTATTTGCAGCCACTCTTGGCCAGCGTCTCGCTCAAATTGCGTGTATGCCAAGGCATACCCACCACTGGGACGAATAACGATTTTGCCGTGCCGCCCGTCGATGGTCGCGCTTGTCAATAACTTTCCCTCTCGGTCTAGCTTCACTAAGCTGAGCACGCTCGGTCCGACAAAAAAACTATCCGCAGCCGCTGAATTTCCCACGACAATCAAACCTCCTTGCGTTGTTGCCATTCCATCGACAAGAACAGCAGGATCCCCGCTGTGCCGACGCGGAATGTCCACCACTTTCTCCCAAATAACTCGACCGTTCAGATCAGTTTTTATGACCACCGGATCAACGGATTGTTGCCCCAACAGATACAGATTCTTGTCCATCGTCTTAATCATTCGCGCGATGGAGGTGTTGCTGTTGGTAATGGCGATCTTGTGAGGCGCTACTTGTTTTCCGGTCTCATCAACGCTCACCAGAAACGTCTCGTTTTGCTTATACTCAACCAACAGGTATAATCTGGCCGTTTCCGTCGTAACCATGTCTTTAACATGGGCAAATAAAGAGGGCAGCATGGGGGACTCTCCAAGCGGGTTTTTTATTTGCTGGTGCCCAGCTAGCCGTCCCTCTCGATCCACTTCCCAAAGCCAAAACTTGCCCGACTCACTTGGTTGGGCCGGATTCATTGATGATCCCGCGATATAAAAACCCTCTTTGTTGGGCTTGATGGCGAGTGTGTTTGCCACATAGTGAAACTCAGGGTCGCCAATCTGCATTTGCCAAACGGTGTGCATGGGCAGATCGTTGGTTCCTGCGTAAGCCACAACACCACTGTAAATTGAAAACAGACACAGCCTCAGAATTAACAATCTTGCCGTGTGATGGAGCTTCGTCATGACCACCTGTGCTTTCTGGTTACGGACAACATATACAAGCAGCTTTTTGTGCGGTTTCGTAAAAAATGTTAGCCAGAGGTCCCTGCACAAAAGTTAAATAAATCGCGGCCTTGATGATGCAATCTGACTTACATCCTCCACTCAAGGCGGCGCAGATTGCTGCTAGATCGACACCAAAAGCGCTATCACAGTCACCTTTGCGCTTCGAGCAGTCGTCGTAACAGTGGTCGTGGGCATCGCAAGCACTCTTGAAGCAATATGTGCATCCGGTTGCCCCCGGACAATTGAGACCGCCAGTGCATCCGTTCGCCTCCGAGACAAAATCGGCGCGAGCAACACGGTTAGGACAATCTTCCAAGTTCACGATAGGATCCTTGGGTACAACCATATCATTAGGGCTACAACATGACACAGAAGTGTTGAAAATGACGTCACCACAGCAATCAAGCACCGTCCCTAGCGCATACATCACGCCGCCACAGCACCCGATGAGAGTCGGGTCGTATGGCCCATTATTCGTGCAGCATTCTTCGGTGGCCAGCGGGTAAGGAGTTCCGTTACAACAGCCCTCCGTACTCGGATCGTAAGGCGTACTTCCACAAATGGCACCTGCCGGGGGGCAATTGGAGTTCGCTCCCACCCCCGCACCCGCGCTGACGGCAACCGTCGCCAAACACGGGATAACCCCCACGGCGTTGAGGCCACTCAAGGACGACAGCCATGTCAAGTGCCGGCGATCCGCGCTCTCAATCCAGAGGCCCTCCAGCGGCACCGGCACTTTCCAGAAGGCCACGTTGGGCACGGTTGCCCGGAACTGATAGACCACGCCATTCGCCACCGGCTCGGCCACCGGCTGACCCGTCCGGTAATCCACCACCGTCCGCAAACTGCCCGGCTCCTTGTCCGCCGCCCACAGCACCGAGCCGGCGGTCACCGCGAGCATCAACCACAGCCAACCCCGTTGGGTCATGGTTTCCCTTCCTTCAAATACAACTGCGCCTGCGTGGCGAACGAATGCCACGGGTAATCCCGGATCAACGGTTGCCACGACGCGCGCGCCGCTTGCTTCCGACCACCGAGCCACTCGATCATGCCGGTGTAGAACCGCGCTTCGGGAATCCGCTCGCTGCGCGGGTACTGCCGGATCAGGCTGTCCCACGTCTCGATCGCCGCCCCGCCCTGTTTCAACACCCCGGCTTGCAAACAACCTTTCCGCAACAAGGCGTCGTCCGCCCATGTCGAGAACGGAAACTGTTTCACCACCGCGTCGAACCGCGTCACGGCTTCCTTGTACTTCTGCAAGCCGGTCAAACACTGCCCCATCTGGAACAACGCGTGCGCGGCCAGTTCGGGATTCGCGCCGGCTTTCACCCGCTGCTCATACAGCGGCAATGCCTTCGCGTATTCGCCGGCGCGGAACAGAATCTCCACGTCCAGCGGCGGCGGCGGTTGCTTGGCCTGTTGCGCCCAGGCCGGCGATGTGAGCAGCGCGCTGCCCAGCAAAGCGCCGACGAGTCGGCGCACTCCAGATGTCCGGCAGCGGTTCACAGTTTCTGCTCCGTACAGTTTTTGAGGTACCAGAGATACGGGCGCACAAAGTCCGCCGTCTCCACCGTCGGGTAATTCTCCAAGAGTTGTTCCAGCGCTTGAACCGCCGGACGATATTGCCTTTTATAATACGCCACGGTCGCCAGTTTACAGGCCGCTTGCCACCGCTGGTGGTCGTCTTGTGCCAACCGTCTCGCCAACCGCCATGCGTCTTCGGCGTGATCCCACTGGCGCAGATAATGTCCTGTGATCGTGCCGCGTTGCAGCGCGGCCCCAAACGCCAAGGGATGCGTGGCAAACTCGGTCGCTAGTTTTCCCAAGGTCTGCTCAGCAGCCGCGTATTTCTTCTGCAACAATCTGGCGCGCGCCAAGTACCACAACGCCTCCGGCTGATCCGCCGGCGGTAACGCCTTCACCAACTCACTCCACAACGGCTCCGCCACCGCCGGTTCCGCCTGCGCCGCCACGGCGCGTTGCACCGCCGGCTCCGCACTGCGCACCAACCGCCACGCATACGGTGCCGCGCGCGGTGGCACCGGCTTGCCAGCGGCCACCACCGGCCGATTCTCCGGCCCTCCACCCGTCGGACTGGCGGGCACCGTCAGCCCGCGCAAGAACCCTTCCAACACCTGCGTCTGCACCGAGTATTGCTCCAGCGGTGCCGTCGCCACACACGCATACACCCGCGTGAAATCACCGGCGGCACCGGGTTGCGCCAGATAAGCGGATTGCGTCACGTACTTCTTGCCGCCGACACTCCACAACGCCCGCGCGCTGTACCGCGTCGTCGTCGCCGACAACCCCGGCATCCACACGTACTCTCCCGCCAACTTGCCGGCCCACTGCTTGTCTTCCACCGCCCGCGGAAAGTACGGCGGCGGTTGCGCGGCATCGGTCGCGCCGAGCGTCCGCGCGACCTGCCCACCGGGCACATCCACCACCAACAACTGAAACTGGATGTCTTGTTGAATCAACCGCAACCCACACACCGGCGTCCCACCCAACCGCTTCGCCCACGCCCGATCCGGTAAAATGATCGGCACCGTCACCGCCGCAGCCGGTTTGCGCAACCCCACCCCAACGACCGAATGCCGGTAGGCTCCGCCATGCCGCCACACCTGCCGTTCGATCTCCGCCTGTAACTGCGCCGGGTCATTCTCCCCAAACGCCCGCACCAACCCGCGCAACATCGCCAATTGATCCGGGCAACCGGTGACCGCCAAAATCCCCGCGCCCTGATCCGTCTGCACCAAGACCTCCGGATACAATGCCGCAATCACCGTCACCAACCGCTCACTGCGCAACGGCACCGAAAACAAAGCCCGCTCGGCACACCCCCACCCGAAAGAAGGCCAGAGCCAACACCCCACCAACACCGCCAAATAGTACCACCGCTTCTCCATTTGCAGGCACTCTATACCCCACCCCCCCCCCCCCCCCCCCCCCCCCCCCCCCTCTCACTTTTCTCCCTCATCCGCCCCCCACACCACCACCCCCC